>Ga0315907_10003555_pt1 | contig 18253 bp, 16 predicted proteins | sample LakEriMetagenome_3_FD_203525 | JGI IMG/M metagenome (GOLD analysis project Ga0315907, IMG submission 203525) | Freshwater fungal communities from buoy surface, Lake Erie, Ohio, United States - Buoy 12 MA123 | ecosystem: Environmental > Aquatic > Freshwater > Lake > Lake biofilm | place: USA... | reverse complement strand
CGAGGATCAAGCGCATTGAGGACAAACACAATCACACACCGCGCGCCGCGCTGGGCTATCTGACACCGTTTGAGGTAGCATTTGATTGCCCTCCGCCGGTCGGCATTTGCTGTTGATACCGCGTTTTTGCTTGGAAATGCCCGTAGATATTAGGGGTGTTTGATAAGAGTGGTCTCAACCTACGGCCTTTATCCCCGGCAGGCTGCGCTATCTTGGTGCGATGACCTCGCCAATTGCCTCATAAGGATGCAGATGTGTCGCGCAAGAACGCAATTCACGCACCAATTCGTGGCGTGATTTTTGCTCAAGATTAGCCGTAGACAACTAATAAAAACACCGAGGAGAGCCCATGGACAATGAATTGCTGAAAAAACTTGCGCACCTGAAAATCCTGCTCAAGCGCAACGGCGGCATTGCCGTCGATATCACTCAACTGATCGCGGACCGCGCGTATGCCCGCGACCTGCTGACAAAAGCCGAGGACATTGACTCGGAAGAAATCGTCCTGCTGGCGCTGGACTTAAAGGACAAGCTGGGCCTGTTAGCACCCCTGCCAGCGTCATCAACCGCGCCGGAGAAGGCGGCTGACGGAGAAGAAAAACCCAAGCCGACACAAAAATACGTGCTGGGTACTCGCGGCTAGCCTGAACATTTCATGGGGGCGCGTTCGAAAGCGGGCGAGTGGGCAAGCGATTTTTTGCCTGACCGACCACAGCATAGCGGGCTATGCTTCGGTAGCATGGCGGAACATTGCCGTCCAATCGCCCGAGAGCGAACCTGCAGCACGCATCCACAGCAAGAGAGAAACCAGCCAAATTGGTTTGCCAATCTTGCCAGTCGCCCAGAGGCAACTTCCTGCTAAGCAACGGGCAACCCATGAAATATTCAGGCTGGATTGGTTTTGCTACCCCCAGCAAATAAGGCTGGCCCGCCCCTGATTTTTCTCTGATTGTTGCTAGAGATTGTCCGCAACATCTTGCGTACTCCCGCCGCCGCCTTGCGTGGGTAAAGCACGGCGACACGTTAAACTGTACCGAACGCGAGCGCAGGCGTGACGGCGATTAATCCCAAGTTGGCAAGACAATCATGGTCAATTCCCTTTTAGTGAAAACATTGTTTTTCGCCGCCACCGGTCTCGTGTTGTCCCCTCTGCTTGCGGGGGAACTCAGACAATCAAGGCTGCCTTATAGCGTACCCGGTACCGGCCAGCTCGTTGCCTATGACGAGCGTGGCGAAACTCCACGTCCAGGAAAAGACAGCGACTTCTTTGGCCAAGACGCTACCAATAATCTGATTGCGCCAGCATACGTGGACAACAAGGATGGAACGGTCTCAGACTTGGTCACCGGTCTTGTCTGGATGAAGGCGTTAGGCACCAAAATGACATTCGCCGAGGCACAAGACGCCTTGCGCGAACTGAACAAGAAAGGCCCATCAGATTGGCGTATTCCCTCGGTGAAGGAACTCTATTCCTTGATTTTGTATTCCGGCCAAGTGTTTGGTGACAAGTCTATTAAGCTATTCATCGATTCACGTTTCTTCGAACAGCCACTTGGGGATGTTAGCGCCGGGGAAAGAGAAGTCGATGCCCAAGTTTGGAGCGCTACGCCCTTCAACGGGCTGACGATGGGGCGCGATCGGTCTCAATTTGGCGTTAACTTTGTGGACGGTCGCATAAAGGCCTATCCGTTAAAAGATCCCCGCACAGGTTCTCCGCGCCGCATGTACTTCCGCTTTGTCCGGGGTAACCCGGAGTATGGCAAGAATAACTTCAAGGCTAATGGCGACGGCACGATCTCCGATTTTGCGACTGGGTTGATGTGGCAAAAAAGCGATAGTCGACAAGGGCTAAATTGGAAGAACGCGCTTGCCTATTGCAGAAACCAGACCACTGGCGGATTTCATGACTGGAGGATGCCAAGCGCCAAGGAGTTGCAAACTATTGTCGATTACACCATTTCCTTTCAGGTGAATGCGCGGCCATCTGCATCGGCGCTGTTTGATTTTTCGCGCATAGCGGGCCCGGATTCAAAAGTCGATGTCCCTTACTACTGGACCGGGACGACTCTACTTGACGGCCCACGCCCGGGTAACATGGCCATGTATATCGTTTTTGGCACTGCGTTTGCCAAACCAGTTGACGTGCTCGTCGACGCGCATGGCTCGGGTGCGGCCAGAGCAGACCCAAAGGGTAAGAAAGAGGGGGATAGAACGCCGGTCTATTTCGGCCCGCAAGGCGACCTGCAAGTAGCGCTCAACTTTGTTCGCTGCGTTAGGCCAATGAACAGTATTTCCTGATCGGTGCTTGCTGACCGGTGTTTGCCTAGCGCAGTCCATGCTAGGCACCCCGCACCAATTCGCCGAACTCTTCGGCTCGCAAATTTGAAGAATGGGCGCGTTTAACCCCTGCGCCTCACGGGGGATGAGTGCTGAACGCGCCGTCCAGGAAGGCGCACGAATAGCTGTCGTTGCCCGTCGCACACCCAAAAAAACGCCCGGAACCCATGCGGCAAGGCAGTGGGTTCCGGGCGTTGCCATCAACGCACCTGACGGCTTTCCGAGAATAATCGCCCATGTCATGCGATGTCTTGCACTGTTCTAACAGTTCTGAGGCATGCGACGCACGTGTGACATATGGGCCTGTAAACTTGTAGCGCTCGATACGACGATGAAGGTATTAGTGGCAGATGACAGCGCTGTTACGGTACCGACGAATGGTTATCAGCCGAGCGCGCGCAGACAAGAACCACCTCCTGCGAGACAATGCCCGTCCTGCGCCGCTTGGCTCGGGGCCGAATCTTTGACTCGTCTGACTGCGGGGCTGCTTCTTTGTTACGTCGCGCAACTACTTTGGTACCATGAGAGTATTCGCTAGGGGCAACCTTGGTGATGCAGCGTTTGCGCCGATTGCCGAGCAGTCACTTTTCTACCGTGCTGGTGTGCTAATCGGTTCGCAAAGATAAGATAACATCTGTTGTTATCACCACTGACTTTTAGCGAGCCAAGATGAGACAAATAGACTTTTTTCTTAGACGTGCGTCGAAGTTTGTCACGATCGGCGTGGTGGCACTGCATTTCGCCGTCTCATCCTATGCGCAAGACTCGCCCAACATCGTCATTCCGAAAGACGTAACCCGAGTCCAGACAGTCGAGGGCATCACGGAGTATCGGCTTGGCAACGGCTTGAAGGTACTGCTGGCACCAGATGCATCAGATGACAAGGTGACTGTCAACCTGACCTATATGGTCGGCTCACGCCATGAAGGCCAAGGTGAAGGCGGAATGGCGCACCTGCTTGAACATTTGGTCTTCAAGGGCACGCCGAAAACGCCCGACCCCAAGCAAGAGTTTCGCAAGCGCGGCTTTACGTTTAACGGCACTACGACGTCTGACCGGACGAACTATTTCGCCACCTTTACCTCAAGCCAAGAAGCGCTTGATTGGTACATTGGCTGGCAGGCCGATGCGATGGTCAACAGCTTTATCGCAAAAAAAGACCTCGACAGCGAGATGACGGTCGTCCGCAATGAATTCGAAATCGCCGGCAACAACCCGTTTCAATTGCTTGGACAGAAATTGGCTCATGCGGCCTACGAGACCCACGCATACGGCAAACCGACGGTGGGCAATAAGGTCGATATCGAAAACGTCGAGATCGAAAAGCTGCAGGCCTTCTACAAGCGCTACTATCGCCCCGATAATGCGGTGCTGATCGTGGCTGGCAAGTTCGATGTGTCGCAAACCCTCGCCGCGATTCAACTCTCGCTCGGACAGCTGAAGAAACCGACGATGGCGCTACCACCAGCATACGGTCGCGAAGCACCACAGGATGGCGAACGCACTGTGATCGTGCGGCGTCCAGCCCCGACACAAGTGATCATTGCCAACTACCACGTGCCCGGAGCCATGCACCCGGACGCGCCTGCGCTAAATGTGTTGGCGACTCTGCTGGGTGACGTGCCTTCGGGAAGACTGCACAAGGCACTCGTTGAATCGAAACTCACGCTGGGCGTGTTCGCCGCAAGTGTGCCTAGACGCGAGGCTGGCACAATCAGTTTTGTCACGGGCTTGGCCCCGACAGAAGATGGGGCGAAGAGTCAAAAGATACTCATCGATACCGTGGAAGGCGTTGCCATCGAGGCGATTCGACAAGACGAGTTTGAACGCGCCAAGACCAAGATCCTCAAGAGCTTGGAACTCGGATTTGCCAATGCGGCGGCGGTGGCCGCCGGTGCAATCGATTTCGAGGTTGCGGGCGACTGGCGCGGCGTCTTCGTCAACCGCGAGCGATTAAAGGCAGTGACGCTCGACGACGTCAACCGTGTCGCGCGCACTTATTTGCTGCAGAGCAATCGCACATTGGGGCAGCTCATTCCGACAACGTCGCCCGTGCGTGCGCCCGAGCTCAAGATGCCGGACATTGCTGCTTTTCTGAACGGGTTCCCATTAAGCGAGAAAGGCTTGGAGTCAGTCGCGTTTGACTACAACCCCACGCTGCTTTTCGACAAACTCGCGATCACACAAACGCCTTCGGCAATCAAGATGGCGGCACTGGTAAAGCCGGTGCGTGGTGACTTGGTGAAACTGAATATTGCGTTCAGGTTCGGGACAGCGGCTTCCCTTCGTGACGTTGACATCGCGGCGACGATGGCAAGTTCGATGCTCTATATGGGCACGACTAAGCTGTCGCGCCAACAAATTCAGGACGAGCTGGTCAAACTTGGTGCCTCGCTAAACATGGGCTTTTCCTCCTCGGGCGGCAACCTTTCGCTCACGGCGAAAAAAGAAAACGTGTTGCCCGCGTTTCAAATCGCGCTCCATCTGCTGAAGGACTCAACCTTCCCGGAAAAGGAGTTCGAGGAGGTGCGTGCCACGACCCTCAAGGCGCTTGAAGGTTCGATCAAAGATAAGTCTGCTCAAGCAAACAATGCCTGGCAGCGTTATGGTAATCCGTATTCCAAAGGCGATCCCCGGTACGCGTCAACGTTGGAAGAAGCCGAAGCGCGAGTGAAGAGCGTCTCCCGCAAGGAGGCGTATGAGTTCTATCGCCGCTTCTATGGCGCGGCAAACGCGCAGGTCACCGTGCTGGGACCGATTGATGTGAAGGCCTATGAGCAAAACGTGTTGGCAGAGCTGGAACAATGGCAGTCAAAAGAGCCATGGAAGCGGATTGAAAACCCGATGGTAGATTTGAAGCCCGCTCGTCTCACGTTCGATACGCCGGATAAGTCAAACACCAGCATTCGTGCCGGGCACAACTTGCCTGTTTCATGGCGCGAAATGCCGACCGAAGATTTTGCCCTCAGCCTCGCCACCCGCATTTTTGGTGGCGGGCCCGGTTCACGCCTGTGGAATCGTCTCCGCGAAAAAGGCGGCCTCAGCTACACCGTTGGTGCCAACTATGGCGCGAGCGCGTACGAACGCAATGCCAGCTTTTCAATGAACGCCGAAGTGGCGCCGGAGAATGTCAGCGCTGCGGAGAATGCGCTAAAGGAGGAGTTACGGCGATCTTTGGAAGATGGCTTTACTGACAAAGAGGTCGAGAAGTTTAAGGGGCAGTACTTGGCCGATCGCGTTCGCAACCGGTCTGGTGATGGCTTTGCGATGAGCTTTATGTCGGGGCAACTGGAATACGAACATCCGAAAGGTCTTGCAGAAAAGAACGATGCGTTGATTCGTTCTCTCACAACCGCACAGATCAATGAAGCCTGGCGCAAATACATCGATATTGAAAAGCTCGTGTGGGGTATCTTTGGCGACCAGTCGAAAATCAAGTAGCGATCACTACTGATTCGCACGGGTCAAAACCGTGAAATACGGAATGCCTTCAAGGTCTCGGCAGATGCGTCGCCACGCACCACGTTGCTGATTAGCCGCGAAGTCACCCCCGCCAGCGTGACGCCCAAATGTTGGTGACCAAACGCGAAGTAAATCTCGCGACCGTCGGGTGCTTTGCCGATGACCGGCAGGTGGTCAGGAAGCGACGGGCGGAAGCCCATCCAAGTGGTGGCACCATCTACGTCTGCGCGGGGCAGCAGGGCGTGTATATGTTTGCGCAATAAGCCAAAGCGCCTCTCGTCCGGAGGTAATTCAAGGCCGCCAAACTCCACTGTCCCTGTCATGCGCAATCCGCACGACATCGGCGTCATGATGACTTTGCGTTCATACGAGGCGATGGGAATGTTGAATGCAGGTTTGGTCTGTGGCAGGGCGATGTGATAGCCGCGCTCGGTGTCGAGCGGAACTTTGTAGCCAAGCTGCGCGGCGAGTGGGGCAGACCACGCTCCCGCCGCAAGTAGTATGCGTTTTGCCGAGACCTTACCGCCGTCGCTGTCCGAAGCTGTAAAGCCGTCGGAGTGTTGCGCGATGTGTGTGACGCTGCAACGCGAAAACTGCCCGCCGGCTTTTATGAAGGCCGCAAACAACGCATCACAAACGGCGAGCGGATCTTCCACATGGCCGGTACCTTGGTGGTGATACGCGCCTTGTATCGGTGTTGCAATATCGGGCGAGATTTCCCTGACTTGATCGGCATCCAACCAATCGGCGTGAACACCGTGTTTGGCGAGATCTTCGATTTCACGCTTAGCAGATATGAGGGAAGACTCTCGTTCGATGATGACCAGATGTCCATCCATATGCAGCAAGTGTGCGGCATTAGCCTCGGCCAACAACGTTTGCAAATCCGCCGCAGCGGTCGATTGCAACGAAGTTAACGCAGCGACGCCGCTTTTGTAGGCGGATGGTCGCGATGCCCAAAGAAATCGCACCAGCCAAGGTGCAATGCCAAGCAGATATTGCGGCCGCAAGCGCAGCGCACCTTCAGCATCCTTCAACATCGACAACGCGCCACGCACCACCTGCGGCGAGGCGAGTGGGTAAATTTGCTCGGTGGCGATATGGCCGGCGTTGCCAAAGGATGCGCCGTGTCCTGGTTCATCGCGATCGACCAGCGCAACCTTCAGGCCATCATGCTGCAACCGCAGCGCACAGGCAAGCCCGATGATGCCGGCGCCGATAACAACGATATCGGCTGACGTTGAGCTAGAACTTGAGGTCAAGCCGGGAATTGTGGCTTGGTTGAAATTGCATGTTTGATGATGCGTTCAGCTTCCGCTAGTTCATCGCCCACCAGCACCATCCGTGGCGCACGTACCGCCGCGCTGCCCATGCCGACGTGTTCCTGCACCAGCTTAATGAGCTGCACAAACTTTGGCACGGTGTCGAGCTTTAGCAGCGGCAGGAACCAGTGATATAGCGGCTCCAACTCTTTCCACTTGCCCGCGAGCGCCATCTCGAACAACACCACCGATTCACGCGGGAAGGCATTGACTAAACCGGCCACCCAGCCCGTTGCGCCTGCCGCGATACCTTCAACGATGATGTCGTCCACACCGACCAAGATGTGCAGGCGCGAGCCGATGAGTGATTTGATCGCAGCGATGCGGCGAATGTCTGCGCTTGATTCTTTGATTGCCACCAGGTTCGAATATTCACTCGCCAGCTCGGCGACTTGCGGCGGCAGAAAATCCGTCTTGTAGGCGATCGGATTGTTGTAGAGCATACAAGGTAGATCAGTTGCGGCGATTACCTGCGAGACGTGGTGTTTCATCTCGCGCCAATCGCTGGTGTACACGTAGGGTGGCAGCACCATCAAGCCACCGCAGCCAACCTCTTTGGCCATTTTGGCGAAATTGACGGCCTCTGCAGTGGAAAGCGCTGCAACGCCTGGAACAACAGCTGCGCCTGCTTTGCCCGAGGCGTTCACGGCTTTCACCACCGTCTGCAAGATGGCTTTCTTTTCATCAAACGTGAGTGTTGCGGTTTCTCCCAATGAACCCAGCGGTACGATTCCTGTACTGCCAGCTTCCATCATTAAGCCGACGTGTTTGGCGAGGAAGGCGTGGTCGACGCAACCGTTAGCGAGAAATGGGGTGGTAATCGCCGGGAGTACGCCGTTCCAGAATGGTTTGCTCATCGATGACTTTCCATGCGTGAAGGTGTGAGATGTGTTGGCAGTGCCGCAAGGTTAGCGGATGCCGAATTTGAATGGGTCGTCAGCGTCAATTAGTAGCGATCCCTCGCCACACATGTAGGCGCGGCCGCTGATGATGGGAACGATGCCGTTGGCAGCGCGACGATAGCTTGCCTCAAAACAGCTGCCGACGATGCTCTCTTGACGCCACCGTTGGCCTTCGAGCAATTTGCCGTCATCGGCTAAACACGCAACCTTGGCGCTGGTGCCGGTACCGCATGGCGAGCGGTCGTATTCGCTTCCTGGGCAGAGCACAAAGTTGCGACAGTCGAAATTCGCTGAAGACGGTGTACCAAATAACTCGATATGGTCGATGACGGCACCGTCCTTGCCCGTGATGCCTTGTTTGCCGAGCGCATCACGAATGGCACGGGCGAAATTGAGGAGGTCGGGGATATGTGAGCGACCAAACGGGCGATCGTTCGCGTCAACCAAAAAAAACCAATTGCCACCCCACGCGATATCGCCGACCACCTCGCCATAGCCTTCCACATTGACTGTCACCGTCTTTTGGTGGCGGAATGAGGGGACGTTTTCGATTGTCACCATGCCGTCATTGGTAAGCGTGCAGGCGACGGTGCCGACCGGGGTGTCCAATCGATGTACGCCGGGCTGGATCCGCTGTAGATAGTGCAGGGTGGCGATTACCCCGATGGTGCCGTGGCCGCACATGCCAAGATAGCCGACGTTGTTAAAGAAGATGACCGATGCGACCGAGCCCGCCTCGATGGACGGAAGCAATAACGCGCCGACGGTAATCTCGGAAGCACGGGGTTCGGTGCACACCGCCGCCCGATAGTGATCGTGGTGCGTGCGTAATGCCGCGAGTTTTTCAGCCAGGGTTGGCTGCGGTAGATCGGGGAATCCATCCAGGACCACGCGCGTGGGCTCGCCGCCGGTATGCGAATCGATGACGGGTATTTTTTTCATCCCTCGATTTTGCAGGGATTCTGGTGTTTCGGGGAAAAGCTGTATCGATGTTGGACGCGCTACAAATCGTGCGCGGGGTGGTGCAAACAGACCAAGAGCGGGCGTCGTCTTCTCCCATCGTCACTTACGTCGCAGTTTTTGAATCGTGAACACGACTGATAAACAAACCGCGCCCGCAATTACCCCAAACACGCCATCCAGAATTGTCGGGATCACTGCATCGAGAAACAATCCGATGTAGGGAACACCGCCCGACACCAAGCCCACAGTACCAAACAGGTGTTGGAGTGCCGGCCAACCATGCACCAAGATGCTACCGCCGACCAAGAACATTGCAGCAGTACCGGCGACGGAGAGCAGCTTCATCAGCCAAGGGGCCGTCTGCAGAATCCGCTGTCCGAGCCAGCGAACAAATGCATCGAAACGTGCGGAACCTGCGCGTTTCATCATGTGCAGTCCAGCGTCGTCGAGCTTGACGATGCCCGCGACTAGTCCGTAGACACCGATTGTCATGGCGATTGCCACTACCATTAGCACTGTCACCTTTTGCAGGAAGGGTGCGCTGGCCGCTGTGCCTAGCGTGATGACGATGATCTCAGCCGACAAGATGAAATCAGTGCGAATGGCACCCTTGATTTTTTCTTTTTCCAACGCGACCAGATCGGCCTCGGGATTCACAAGTGCCGCAGTTAACGCCTGCCGATGGGTGGCCGTTTCCTCGGCCGGATGTAAAAACTGATGGGCGAGTTTCTCGACACCTTCATAGCAAAGAAACGCGCCACCGAACATGAGCAGCGGTGTAATAGCCCAGGGTGCGACGACGCTGATGGCAAGTGCGGCGGGGACTAAGATCGCCTTGTTCCACATCGAGCCCTTGGCTACCGCCCACACCACAGGCAACTCTCGTTCGGCTCTCACTCCTGCCACCTGTTGGGCGTTAAGCGCAAGGTCGTCGCCGAGTACGCCGGCGGTCTTCTTGGCGGCAACTTTGGTGAGTACGGCGACATCGTCGAGGATGGCGGCGATATCGTCGACGAGTAGAAGAAGGCTGGATCCGGCCATATGCGTGTGACCCTGAAAGATGATGTGGGCGGCTGCGGAGGGGTGTCTGCGCAGCAGGGCAATTGTATGTGAGGGACGCGACCGCATACAATTCATATCACTCGCAAGTCGTTAACTTGCGTACAAATTGCTGAGCCCGCGCCTTTTCGGCTAAACTACCCAACTTCAGGCGCATAGCTCAGCTGGTTAGAGCACCACCTTGACATGGTGGGGGTCGTTGGTTCGAGTCCAATTGCGCCTACCAATTTAGATGACGAGACAAAAATGGTTATGACACCGCTGACTACGCTAGAAAGGTTGATTCGCTAGCCGCGCGGCGTGGTGTTGTGTTGTTCATTTCTAAAAAGCGCGGTGCCAGCCGCGCTTTTTTTTTACTTGGTTTCTTCGAGGTCCTCATGGTTTCAATCACACTCCCTGATAACTCCGTCCGACAATTCGACGCGCCGGTTACCGTCGCCGACGTCGCCGCAAGTATCGGCGCGGGACTCGCGAAAGCGGCGCTCGCCGGCAAAGTTGATGGTAGGGTGGTGGACACTAGCTACTTGATCGAGCAGGATGTAGCGCTCGCTATCGTGACCGATAAAGATGCTGATGGGTTGGAAGTCATCCGGCATTCAACCGCCCACCTGCTGGCCTACGCGGTCAAAGAGTTGTTTCCTGAAGCCCAGGTGACAATCGGCCCAGTCATCGACAACGGCTTCTATTATGATTTTTCGTACAAGCGGCCGTTTACGCCTGAAGACCTTGCCGCCATCGAAAAGAAGATGAGTGAGCTCGCAAAAAAAGACGAAAAAGTCACCCGCCGGGTTTTGCCGCGCGACCAAGCGGTAGCCTACTTCAAAGGGATCGGCGAAGCCTATAAGGCGGAGATTATCGAATCGATTCCTGCTGATCAGGATGTTTCGCTCTACACCGAGGGTAATTTCACCGACCTGTGTCGTGGTCCGCACGTGCCGTCTACCGGCAGGTTGAAGGTCTTCAAGATCATGAAGGTCGCCGGAGCATATTGGCGCGGCGATTCCAAGAACGAGATGCTCCAGCGCATTTACGGTACGGCATGGGCGAAGAAAGAGGACCAAGAGCAGTACCTGCGCATGCTTGAGGAGGCCGAGAAACGCGATCACCGCAAACTCGGCAAGTTACTTGACCTGTTTCATATGCAGGAAGAGGCACCGGGCATGGTGTTTTGGCACCCGAAAGGCTGGACAATCTGGCAGCAAGTTGAGCAGTACATGCGCCGCGTCTATCAAAACAACGGCTACCAAGAAATTCGCTGCCCGCAGATTTTGAACCGCTCGTTGTGGGAGCGTACCGGTCACTGGGATAACTACCAGGACAACATGTTCACCACCGAGTCGGAAAAGCACGACTACGGCATCAAGCCGATGAATTGCCCCGGCCACGTGCTGGTGTTCAACTCTGACTTGCGTTCCTATCGCGACCTGCCGTTGCGTTACGGCGAGTTCGGCTCGTGCCACCGCAATGAGCCGTCGGGTGCGCTACACGGCATCATGCGTGTCCGTGGCTTTGTGCAGGATGATGGTCATATTTTCTGTACTGAAGACCAAATCCAACAGGAATGTACCGACTTCAATCGGCTGGCACTTTCTGTCTATAAAGATTTTGGATTCAAGGACATAGCAATCAAGATCGCGCTCCGCCCGGAAAAACGGGTGGGTTCCGACGAAACCTGGGACCGCGCCGAAAATGCGCTGCGTAACGCCCTCACGTCCTGCGGTGTGACATGGGAAGAATTGCCGGGCGAGGGTGCCTTTTACGGCCCGAAAATCGAATATCACCTCAAGGATTCGATCGGCCGCTCCTGGCAGTGCGGAACCATGCAGGTTGACTACAACACTGCCGCTCGCTTGGGCGGGGAATATGTCGACGCCCATAGCAACCGTGTCGCCCCAGTCATGCTGCACCGTGCGATTGTGGGATCGCTCGAACGCTTCATCGGGATCCTGATCGAAAACCACGCCGGTGCTTTGCCACTGTGGTTGGCACCGGTTCAGGTGGTCGCCATGAACGTCACCGAACACCAAGCCGCCTATGTTTCTGAGGTTGTCGACGCCCTAAAAGTGGCCGGAATCCGGGTCCATGCCGATTTGCGGAATGAGAAAATTTCCTATAAAATACGGGAACATAGCTTGAAAAAAGTTCCCTATCAGCTGATTTTGGGCGATAAAGAAATGCAGGCTAATACCGTGACTGCACGGCTTCGAGATGGCAAAGGCGGTGGTGAAAATCTCCCCCCGATGCCTTTGGAAGAATTCGTTTCTCGCTTAAAGGACGAAGTGTCGGCCAAGCAATAGTCGGCAGTGACCTCTTTTACGCTTTAAGTTTCGTCCTTGAGGCGGCCCTCACAAGCCGCCCAAGATTGTCGTTAATTGTCAGGAGAGTTCTATCGCTACCGAAAAAGAAGTTCGAATCAATTCGGAAATCAGAGGTATTCCGGAGGTTCGATTGCTTGGCCCCGAAGGCGAGCAAATTGGCATTGTGAGTCTGATGGACGCACAACAGCGTGCCGAAACAGCTGAGTTGGATTTGGTGGAGATCGCGCCGACCGCGAAACCACCGGTTTGTCGAATCATGGATTACGGCAAATTCAAATACCACGAGGCGAAGAAGGCGCACGAGGCCAAACTGAAGCAGAAGCAAATTCAGGTCAAAGAAGTCAAGTTCCGCCCAGGCACTGATGATGGTGACTACAACATCAAAGTCCGTAACTTGAAACGCTTTCTGGAAGACGGCGATAAAACAAAAATCACGTTGCGGTTTAGAGGGCGTGAAATGGCGCACCAGGAGTTGGGCTTGCAACTTTTGAAGCGTGTGGAAGCAGATTTAGCGGAGCTGGGGCAGGTTGAACAGTTTCCAAAAATGGAAGGCCGTCAGATGGTGATGATGGTCGGTCCGCGTAAGAAAGCATAAGTTTGAGAGGCGCGTCCCCTCGGTATCACGAAGGCGCACGGTAGTACCAAACAAGCCGACTTCAGGTTCAAAGTGTGGAATGGTTCCACCACCTGCTGCGGTAACGTAAAGATGGGCTAGGCGAGTCCAGAGTGCAGGCATGACGAGGCGCGCTGAGCAAAAAAATCCGGAATTGCCTTAAGCGCAATGAGGAATTTTGAGCGAAAGCGCAACAACGTCAGGTCAAGCGAAGACGAGCACGGTTCAGAAGAGAGGTCATGTAAATGCCAAAAATGAAGACCAAGAGCGGAGCAGCCAAGCGCTTTAAAGCGCGTGGCTCAGGCTCGATCAAGCGCTCACAGGCGTTCAAGCGCCACATCCTCACCAAAAAAACGACGAAGTCCAAGCGCCAGTTGCGTGGGACGACGGAGATTCATGCAACCAATATGGGCCATGTCCGTGACATGCTGCCCTACGCGTAAAGGAGACCGCCATGCCTAGAGTTAAACGTGGTGTCACCGCCCGCGCCCGCCATAAGAAAGTCCTGGACCAAGCCAAGGGTTTCCGCGGTCGCCGTTCCACCGTCTTCCGTATCGCTAAAGAGGCGGTAATGAAGGCAGGACAATATGCTTATCGTGATCGTCGTAACAAGAAGCGTGTATTCCGTTCGCTGTGGATTGCCCGTATCAACGCCGCCGTACGTGATGGCGGCATGACATATTCGGCATTCATGAACGGTCTGAAAAAAGCCGCCATTGAAGTCGATCGTAAAGTCTTGGCGGACTTGGCGGTGATGGACAAACCCGCGTTTGCGCGATTTATCGAGCAAGCCAAAGCCGGGCTTGCCGCGTAATCGCAAAGTAACGCAACGCAAAAGGCCCGCAGCAGCGGGCCTTTTTGTTTATGTTCATGCAGTCTGTCAAAGTGTTCGCCGTGTTACAAGCCGCGTATCAAGAAAGAAACCATGACTCTCCACGAAATCCTTGCTGATGCCAACACCACTTTAGGCGCCGTGACTTCTTTGCCTGAGTTGGAACAAGCCAAAGCCAAGTTCCTCGGGAAAACGGGTTCGTTGACCGAACAACTCAAGGCATTGGGTAAGTTGCCGCCGGAAGAGAAGAAAGAAGCAGGCGCGGCAATCAATGCGGTGAAGGGCCAAGTTGAGGCGCTCATCAATGCCGCCAAAGCGCGCATCTTGGATGCCGAGCTCAACGCGAAACTCGCAGCCGAGGCAATCGATGTCACCCTGCCAGGGCGCTCTATCGGACTGGGCGGTTTGCACCCCGTCTCGCGCGCGCAAGAACGCATCGAAGCGCTATTCGCCACAATGGGATTCAGCGTCGCTGACGGCCCGGAAATTGAAAACGACTATTTCAACTTCACGGCGCTCAACACGCCGGAAAATCACCCGGCCCGATCGATGCACGATACTTTCTACGTTGAAGGCTCGAAGAATCTGCTTCGGACGCACACATCGCCAGTGCAGATTCGCTACATGCAGAGCCACAAGCCGCCGATACGCATTATCTGCCCAGGGCGAGTCTATCGTTGTGATCACGATGCCACGCACTCGCCGATGTTTCATCAACTCGAAGGCCTATGGGTTGAGGAGGGGATCAGTCTTGCCGATCTAAAGGGCACGTTGACGCAGTTTCTTAATGCCTATTTTGAACGTGATGACATGCATATTCGTTTTCGTCCGTCCTACTTCCCGTTTGTCGAGCCGGGCGTCGAGGTCGACATGGAGTGGGAGAACAAGGGCGGCAAGATCAAGTGGCTGGAAATTGGTGGTGCGGGCGTTGTGCATCCGCAGGTGCTCCGAAACGGCGGCATCGATCCGGAAAAATACTCAGGCTTTGCCTTCGGCATGGGGTTAGACCGACTTGCCATGTTGAAGTACGGCGTAAACGACTTGCGGTTGTTCTTCGAGAACGACTTGAAGTTTCTTTCCCAATTTCGTTAAGAGTCAATAACATGAAAGTCTCCGTAAATTGGTTGAAAGAATTGGTTGCCGTGGATCTCACGGTGGAAGAAATCGCTCACAAGCTGACCATGGCCGGCCTCGAAGTTGAGGAAGTCACGCCGGTGGCTGCGGCGTTTCACGGCATTGTCGTGGCCGAGATTAAGTCAGTTGCCGCGCACCCCAATGCCAGCAAACTCCGTGTGACACAAGTGGACGCGGGCACGGGTGCATTACTCCAGATTGTTTGTGGCGCCCCCAACGTCGCGGTTGGCATGCGCGTGCCATGTGCAAAGGTCGGAGCCGAACTGCCCGGCCTCCCGATCGAGAGACTCATTTTGCGCGATGTGGAATCCAACGGCATGCTTTGTTCGGCCAAAGAGCTTGGCCTATCCGATGACCATGGCGGTCTACTCGCGCTAGCCCAGGATGCACCAATCGGCAAAGACATCCGCGAGTATCTGGATCTCAATGACGTTGTGTTGACATTGAAGATGACGCCCAATCGCGGCGATTGTCTGTCGATGATTGGTGTTGCACGCGATTTGGCGGCAGTCACCGGTGTCGCGCTCAGATTGCCCGCGATTGAACCAGTGGCGGCAAATTCATCCGAGCAACGCGCGGTTTCGATTGATGCGCCAAAGGCGTGTGGGCATTACCTTGGTCGAGTGATTTCGGGAATCAATGCCAAAGCGCCAACGCCCGAGTGGATGAAGCGGCGTCTCGAGCGTGCGGGTTTTCGCAGCATCTCGCCGTTGGTCGATATCACCAACTATCTGACGTTGGAACGCGGTCGTCCCATGCATGCATTCGACAACGACAAACTCACCGGCGCAATCAATGTGCGTTTTCCTAACACCGGTGAAGAAATGAACCTACTCAATGAGCAACACGTGGCACTTGCACCCGATATGTTGCTGATCACTGATGCAGCCGGTCCGGTTGCCATTGGCGGCGTGATGGGCGGCCTGGAGTCGTCGGTCACTGATTCGACGACAAGCATCTTCTTTGAGGCCGCTTATTTTGATCCCGACGTGGTGCAAGGCAAGACGCGCGTGCTCGGTATCAATTCTGACGCCGCGTATCGTTTTGAGCGCGGCGTTGACCCGGCCTCCGCCCGCGACGGCATGGAATACGCCACTAGGCTTGCCGTGGAGATTTGCGGCAGCGCCGATACAAAGGTGGGGCCAATTACGGAAGCCGTCGGGCAGCTTCCCGTGCGGCAACCGGTTAGCGTACGGGCCGAACGCGTCTGCCGTCTCATTGGGATGCAAATCCCGATCGCAGAAATGAAGACGATTTTGCAAAAACTTGAGTGTAAGGTCGCCGCTGAAAACGACGTGTTTCAGGTAACAGCGCCGAGTTATCGTTTCGACCTGAATCATGAGGAAGACTTTGCCGAAGAGATCGCACGCATCAATGGATATGAAAATGTGCCGGCGACGCCACCGAAGGCAACGGTGCCGATTACAGCTATTGCTGAGGCTACGCGCAGTCGAAGCGCATTGCGGCATGCAGCCGCTGCAATGGGCTACCAAGAGGTCATCAACTACAGTTTTGTCCCAGAGGAGCGGGAAAACGGTCTGATGGGGAACGCTGCGCCGGTACGTGTGGCGAATCCAATTTCGGCACACATGAGTGTAATGCGCACCAGCCTGCTCGGCGGACTAATCGAATCGCTCCAGCACAACCTCAACCGAGGGGAGTTACGCGCCAAGTTTTTTGAGATTGGCCGATGCTTCACCAGTGCGGAGGCGGACTTGGCAAACCAGCCAGAGCGTATGGCTGGGCTGGCCTATGGTGCAAGGTTCCCGGAGCAGTGGGGCGAGGATAAAGCGGAAAAAGCCGACTTCTTTTCGGTAAAGGGGGATGTTGAAGCACTACTCGCTCCGCATGTTTGCAGGTTTGTTCCGTTGCGTCACAACGCCCTCCATCCCGGACGTAGTGCGAGCATCGTTATCAATGAAACAGAAGCGGGTTGGATAGGCGAACTTCACCCGCGCTGGCAGCAACACTTTGACCTACCAATGGCACCAGTTGCCTTTGAAGTCGACCTCGCCGCGATTGCTGTTGGGTCCGCGCCACGCTTTCACCCCATCTCAAAAATGCAAGCCGTTCGCCGTGACGTTGCTCTTTTGGTCGACGATACCGTGCCGGTACAAGCCATGATTGACCACTTTTCGGCACTCAAAACAGCCAATTTAGTCGATCTTATGTTGTTTGACGTTTACCGCGGCCAAAACTTGGATTCCGGGAAAAAAAGCCTTGCGTTTCGGATAGTTATGCAAGATACTGAGAGAACTTTGACAGATGTGGAATGCGACACAGTTGTTGCCAAATTTGTTGAAGTAATGTCTCATAAATTCGGCGCAACTCTCAGAAAATAAAGAGAAAAGTTAGATGACATTGACAAAAGCAGAGCTTGCCGATCTGATGTTCGAAAAAGTCGGGTTGAACAAGCGCGAAGCTAAAGATATGGTTGAGTCTTTTTTCGAAGAAATCCGTATGGCGCTGCAACGAGGGGAGAGTGTCAAGCTGTCTGGTTTTGGTAATTTTCAGCTTCGCAATAAGCCGCAACGCCCGGGTCGCAACCCCAAGACCGGAGAAGAAATTCCGATTACGGCGCGTCGGGTTGTGACATTTCATGCCAGCCAAAAATTGAAGACGCTCGTGGAGAAGTCCTTTAATGGAAACGCTGCCGTCCAATAATCTCCCCACTATTCCCGCGAAGCGCTACTTCACGATTGGCGAAGTCAGCGATCTGTGCGGCGTGAAGCCGCACGTGTTGCGGTACTGGGAGCAGGAATTTACGCAATTGAAACCGCTGAAGCGTCGCGGCAATCGGCGCTACTATCAGCACCACGAAGTACTCCTAATTCGCCGTATACGCGAATTGCTTTATGAACACGGCTTTACCATCAACGGTGCCCGTAACCGGCTAGATACGGTTGAGGCACCAATGGCAGCACCAAAGCCAGCGTTGCTACGTTCATCCACCCGCGTGCTCGAGATGCGCGAAGTCCGAAGTGAGCTGAAGAGTATCCTGACGATGCTCGGCAGCCCGTAGCCGGTATAATCGAAGTCAGTCGGAGCGTGGCGCAGCCTGGTAGCGCACTTGCATGGGGTGCAAGGGGTCGCAAGTTCGAATCTTGTCGCTCCGACCAAAGAACTCAGAAGCCAATCAACTTGTGATTGGCTTTTTTGCTGGTAGCCGTTGCGGGCGAATCACCCTATTTCCGGCAGTTGACATTGCGTAAACCGGCTGCAAGCTAGACTGGACGCCAGTTTCAATGGATTTATTGGAGTCACCAAATGGGTGAAGCAAAAAGGCGTCAACTTGCTGTCCAAACGCAGGC
>Ga0315907_10003552_pt1 | contig 18270 bp, 14 predicted proteins | sample LakEriMetagenome_3_FD_203525 | JGI IMG/M metagenome (GOLD analysis project Ga0315907, IMG submission 203525) | Freshwater fungal communities from buoy surface, Lake Erie, Ohio, United States - Buoy 12 MA123 | ecosystem: Environmental > Aquatic > Freshwater > Lake > Lake biofilm | place: USA... | reverse complement strand
TTTTTCATGGCTCGTATTAGAATTTCAGTTTAGCATTCAAACCAATTTCGCGAACCGCGGGGTACGCGCCAGACTGGTAGCCCTGCAGGTTGCCCGCAGAAAGTCCGGCCTCCGGATCGGTGTACGGAGCGTTCTTCCATAGGATGGCCAAGTTGCGGCCCACCAATGAAACGTCCAGTCCTTTGATTGAACCCTTAGGATCCATTGGGAAGCTGTAGTTAATTGCCACTTCGCGAAGCTTGATGAACGAGGCATCCCACACGTGGTACTCCTGCGGAGCGCGAGCGTAACCAAATGAGTTACCGTAATAGTTCATGTCGCCGTAGATGGCTTCGGTGTTCGGAGCCGTGATGGGGTTTCCATCTTCGTCTACTGAAGATCCGTCCCAAACCGCAACGTTACCCATGTTCACACCGCCGTTGTTGGCAACCAGTTCGCGACGCTCGGTACCGCGGTCGTTTACGCCGGCAGTCCAGTCGTAAATACCGGTAGCGTAGCCGTACCACGTGTCAAGGCTGAAGAAGCTTCCGCCCATCTGCATGTCAAGCAGCACACTGGCTGTCAACTTCTTGTAGCGGAACGACGTGTTCAAGCCACCGTACCAGTCAGGGTTGATGTTGCCAATGGTCTCCGGAGCCGTAGTGCGCAGGTAGCGGTAGCCGCGGCTAGCGCTGATGGGGTACACAATAGGCAAACCGTTCTCGTCGCGCTGGTGGGCGATACCGAAGATGGTACCGTAGGCCTCGCCCGTCTTGGCGAGAAGCTGGAAACCACCTTGGTTTGACGTCAACTGAAGGCTCTCTGCGTCGCCAAACAGCTCAACCACTTTGTTGCGGTTGCGCGTGTAGGTGAGTGCAAAGTCAAGACCCATGTCTTTCGTGCGGATGGCAGAAGCATTCAGCACCAATTCCACACCTTGGTTTTGAATAACCCCGGCGTTTACGTACTTGAAAATAGTACCCGTAGCTGAAGACACGCGAGCTGGCATGATTTGGTTCTCTGAAACGGCGCGGTACGCGGTCAAATCAAAACCAAAACGGTTGTCGGCAAACTGCATTTCCAAACCAGCTTCAAGCGACGTAGTCGTCTCGGGAAGGAGGCCTGGGTTATTTGACGTAGTCGGGGCGGTAGCCAGCGGCGTTCCGTTGAACGGCGTTCCCATCACGTAAATATTGCGAAGTGAGTTAGCCGGGGCATCGGCACCCACGCTAGCGTAGTTCGCGCGAACCTTACCGAAGCTAATTCCATCTACGTCAAGCAGCTCAGAGAAAATGAGGCCCAACGAAGCTGAAGGGTAGAAGTACTTGTTGCTCGTAGAAGGCAGCGTTGACGAGATGTCGTAGCGGCCCGTCAGGTCAAGAGACAAGTAGTTCTTGTACAGGAAGCTAGCGCGACCAAAGTAGCCGTTGATGCCGATCGCGTAGTGCTGCTCAGAAGGTGCGGCTGGTGCGCTCACCGAGTTGCTCAGTGAGTAAACACCGGGGACAACCAATCCACCGTTCGTTGAAGCTCCGATGTAATCGAAGTAGGTACGGCGAATGTTTGAACCCAAGTTACCGTTGAAGTTGATATCGCTACCAATCATGCGGTTGGCGGTCAAAATCAGGTCAAGGTTGGACTCGGTGAAGTTGCGGTTGCGGCGCGTGTATTCAGGAACATCAACTGAACTTACCGCAATTCGCTCTTCTTGGATATCTGAGTAGGTGTCAATGTTGGCACGGGCCGTCAAATCCAACCAGTCATTCAAGCGGTAGTTGGCCGTCATGTTTCCGATCAAGCGGTTGCGCTCGTCATTTTGGTACGACTCGTTCACCATGAAGTATGGGTTGTCGAAGTAGTGCGGCTGCGTGGGGTTCGCGTAGAGCGGACCGTAAGGGTTCCACGTGATGTTGCGCTTCGTGTCGTTGTAGTACTGCTTCAACTTGGCCATGTCGGCACCTACGTTGAACCACTGACGGAACGATTGGTTCACGTTGCGCGCATCGTAACCGGTACCTGAACGGCCACGGCCTTTTTGCTGGGTAAACGTAGCCATAGTGCTCACCGTCAAACGGTTTGAAGCCTTGAGGCTACCGTTAAAGTTAAAGGTGTTGCGCTGAAGGCTTGAGTTGGGCTGAATACCTTTCATGTCAAACTTGGTAGCGCTCAAGCGGAACGAACCGTTGTCGCTTCCGCCGTCAATGGCCAAGTTGTTGTTGAAGGTCGTTGAATTCTCCCAGAAGGTCGTCGGATCGTTGGCGCCCGCAACGAAGGGGTGCTTCTGACCGTCAACCATGGATTCCCAAGTGTAAACCATCAAATTGGGGTCGAACTTCATACCGAATGAAGCGTCTTCCTCCATCGGAGTTACCATGTCTACGTTGCCGTCGCCGTCAAAATCGTAGTCGTACATGCGGTAGTCCGTGAATACGCCGTTGATCGTATCGGTGTTTCCGTAGTACGAACCGTAGCCAGGACCGTAGGACTTCTGGTACTTCACGTAGGTGTCGGGGTTGATGCTACCTACCGTAATACCGCTTGAAAGTGTTACACCCAATCCTTTGCGCGCAGCACCTTTTTTCGTCGTGATTAAAACAACGCCGTTGGCCGCACGTGAACCGTAGAGCGCCGTAGCTGCAGCTCCTTTCAGTACTGTAACCTTGTCGATGTCTTCTGGGTTGATGTCCATAGCGGCGTTACCGTAGTCGTAGCCACCACGACCCGTGCGCTGGTTGCTCGTATTGTAGATGTCGTTCGAGATGGGGATACCGTCGACGACAAACAACGCTTGGTTGTTACCGGTCAGGGACTTGTATCCGCGAACCACGACGTTTGAAGATCCACCCATCGTACCAGACTGGCGAATGGTGACCCCAGCAACCTTACCTGAAAGCGATGCCATGAAGTTGGCGTCTTTCACTTTGGTTACTTCGGCACCGCTCACCTCTTGTACGGCGTAGCCTACGGTCTTCTTGTCGCGGGTGATACCGAGGGCCGTTACGACTACTTCGTCCAGCTTGCTCGTGGATTCCGCCAACTTCACGTTGACTACAGCACCTGATGCGGCAACCTCTTGGGTCGCATAACCAAGTGCGGAGAATACCAATACTGCGTTCTGACCAGCCGTGATGGAATACTTACCATCGTAGTTGGTGACTGCAGCATTGTTGGTGCCTTTTACCCGGACTGATGCCGAGGGGAGGCCTTCGCCCGTAGCTGCGTCGGTTACCGATCCTGTTACCGTGCGCTGCGCAAAGGCAGACACGGACAGAAGGGCCGCTGCAACGAAGGCAAGAAAAGATGCTCTGCGTTTCATAAGTGTTAATGAATTGTTAAGGTGATTGCAAAGTAGTGAAAATTTCATTGCATTCATTACCGAATCAAATAGCCAGCATTAAAATAAAAAAACAGTCCGCCCAAAATGGGGGATTTAGCGACCTAACTGCGCGATGTACTGCGGTCGGCCCATGCAATCAGGGCAGCACTCATCCACACGAGGACGGCACCTTTATCGAGGTCAAGAAAATTATTGAGCACGCCGTGCACCCAGTACGTTACCAGGCCTAGCATGGCCAAGAGCACGAGCGTTCGGTCCGTGCCCGGAGCCATGCGCAGGTACGCCCTCACCCCGGTGCGAAACAGCACCACGAGGAGCACCGCGACCAGCAGCAGGCCGGGCCAGCCGAGTTCGGCGAGCGGCCCGATGTATTCGGAGTGGGCGTTTCCGAGGTCGCCTCCGTTGGTCGAAATAATGGTGAGTTGCGTGGAATGCTGAAACGGTGCGTACTGGAATTGGTAGGTGCCCAAGCCCCAGCCGGTGTGGGGCCGCTCCTGCCACATTCGAATCGCCGAGGCCCAGCGGTTGAGCCGCTCCAGGTTGGAGGCGTCGGTCGAAATATTGGACGCACTCTGAATGTGTTCGCTAAAGTTGTCGCTCGAAACGGTGTCGTTTTTGGTGAAGATGCGAATCCACTGATCTTGGGTAGCCCAGAGGGTCGCGAGGGCCACTGCGGCGATACCCGCGATTTGGCGAGCGGAAATCCGCCATGCAAAAACCAGGTAGACGGCGCCAGCCGCTACCAAACTGAGCCAGGCGGCGCGGGTATACGAAAACACGAGGGCCACCGTCAAAAGCGCCCAAAGTCCGAGGTGAATAAAGCGCAGTACGAGCGACTGCGGGCGAATGAGGGCCCAAATAGCCCAGGGGTAGACGAAGGCCAAGGCCATACCGTAGATGGTATGTTCCTTGTAAAACGGAAACATGACCCAGGTGGAGGTTTCCTTGGAGAATCCGTACTGGGAATGGACGTAGAGGGTCCACAGGGCGGCGACAGCCAGGCTAAAGGAGTAGAGTGGGAAAATCAGGCTGCGCGCCCAGGGCTTTTCGAGCGCCGTACCCAGCATAAAATACATGGGCACCAGAAACCACACGCGGCTAAGGACAGCCTTGAAGCTGACCAGCGGCATTTCGCTGAAGAGCACGGTGAAGGCCATCCAGGCGAGCTGCACCAAGATGACCCATGTCAACGGCTGCTTTAGGATGGGCCACGGCAACCGGCCTTGGTGCAAAAAACGAATCAGGGCAAAAAACGTCAGGCCGGCGAGCAGCACTTCGCCCGGCAAGCTCAGGCCAACATTAAAGTCAGACTCTTTTAAGGTGACCGAAAGAGGCGTAACGGCCACCACGGCAAGAAGCAAACTCTCGACGTGGTACAGCGCCCAGAACACGACGGCAAGGGCAAAGGGAACGGCCGCGACGGCGTAGGCCTCGAACGCCACCGCAGTACCCGTCGCCGCAATCAGTGCGGCGGCAGCCCAGAACCCGGTGCGCCCGCTTAAGACGGAAGCTTTTCCTTGAGCTCCTTCCATGTGTTGGCGCCGAGAATAACAACCATGGTGCCGACAAAGGCAGAAAGGGCTGAAACCGCCACCACGAGCCAGCGGATCGGATACTTTTTCTTGTCGGCCGGAACGGCAGCGTTCACGCGAAAGGTGGCGGGAAGCACCTGCTCTGCGTCCACACGGGCTTGGTCGAGCTTGGTTTTGACCTTGACCTCCTCTTCTTTCATCAGGTGGAGCTCATCGCGCAGCGCAACATAGCGTCCGCCGTATTTGGCCAAGGTGTCCAGCACCGATTTGAGCTGCTTGATCGTCTTTTCGCTGCGGCCTTCGGCGATGGCGGTCGCATACTGCTCTGACACGACCATGGACTGTCCTTCGTATTCGTGCACGCCTTTGCCGCGCAACGCTTTGATTTCGTCTTCCATGTCGCGCAATTCCTTGCGGATTTTCTGGTACTCGTTTTTCACGAGGTTCAGCCCCACCGCCGCGCGCTCACGCTGAATGCGGCTCTTGGTGCGGTCGAGAAGGTCCACGATGGCATTGGCCATGTCGGCCGCCATTTTGGGATCTTCGTCGAGCACGCTGATGCGCACGCTCATAAACTGGGTGCGCTCAAACGAAATTTTATCGCTGAATTCTTCGTGAAGGTCGGTGCGCAGCGTCTTGCTCGCGGGGTCGAGGCCGTAGTGCTCGATCAGGTTGAACCGAGCCGTGACGGTATCAAAAATGGCGTCCGACGAAAGCACCTGGAGCAGCTGTTCCGCTTGCTCCTCGGCGCCAAACTCCAGGAAGTCCTGATCTTGGTAGGTATTTTGGGGCAAGAGGGCTTTCGACGCGGAGTTCGTGGTCGACGGAAACACTACGACCGACGATTCGTACAGCGGAGTGATAAACCACGGTCCCGAGAAAATGGCGGCGGCCACGGCTGCAATCAGCGGTGCTAGAAGCAACGCCTTGCGGTTGCGAAACAAGAAAAGCAGCAGGTTCTGCGAGCTGGGATCCATAGATGCGGTTAATTCAGGTCCACAAAGATAGGTTTTTGCCGAGCAGCCCTTCGAGCTCCGCTACGTCGTCTGAAAAGTAGCCCCAAGCCTTGGCTCGCTCGTCGGCCTTGAGCTTCATGGGCTGGTCGGTGGCGGTGGCGGCCTTGGCGCGCTCCTTGAGTCCGCTGGGCATTCGGTCTTTGAGCCAGCGACCCACAGGGTGGTGCTGGGCAAAGCGGGCTAAGTGCGGCCAGCGCACGTCGTGGGCGGCATGAACGCGTTCCGCGTGGGGCAGCGGAACCAGCTCCAAGCCGAAAAAGCGTTGAACATCTGCCCAAAAGGCCTCGGGTGCGTCAAACGCTTGCTCGTAAAGCACCACCTTGAGGTCAAGTCCCGAAGCGGACCACCGGCGGTAGGATTCCGCGTAGCGGCTTAAGGCGATAAAGTTCTCGCGCTGCCCCCATGCCGCGGGGCCATCGGTGTCCGCGGCCAATTCCTCGAGAAAACTGCGCGAAACGAGTCCGTACTTCAGCGCCATGCGGTACTGCGAAAAAGCACGGTCAACCGGATTGCGCAAGACAACCAGCACTTTGGCCTTGGGATGGGCCGCAGGCAAATCGCGGGCGGCCGACGCACTCCAGAAGTAGCTGGTCGAGGCCTCGACGCGAAGCTGACCGGGTCGGGCATGCGCCCACAAACGATTGTAGTGTTCAGGTTGGCGCACGTAGGCCTGGTGGCGAACCGGCAACGGATCGGACTGTGCCCAGTACGACGGGTCTGCGTCGGGCGACACGCGAAGGAAGGCCTCGCTGAACGCACTTGGATCGAGTTCGGACGCATAAAAATTGGGCTCCTTGATCCGGGCCATGGCCACGCCAGGGTGGCGCTGCAGCCAGTCTGCCAACGTAGTGCTCCCAGACTTGGGCACCCCAATCAATACGGCGTCGAGCATGGGGTTCAACGCCAGAAGAATAAGGTTCGTATTCCGGTCTTGCGGTAGACGGCGACGAGCGCCCACACGTTCCACAAAATCATGGTCCCCGAGGTGGCCCAGGCTGCGCCCTCGACGCCGAGCCAGGGGATCAGCGCCAGGTTGGCACCCGCATTCACGAGCACCGCTACCGTCATGGTGCGCCGAGCGGACTGCTCGTGGCCGGTCAAGTTCAGCAGGTACATCACGGGGCCACACAGCGCATTCACCACCTGCCCTAAAGCGAGGACGCGGAGCAGCCATGCGTAGCCCACTAGATCGGGACTAAAAAAGGCCAGTAGCCACGGCGCGAGCAGCATGATTCCGCCAAAAGCAGGCAGACTTACCGCGGCGTTGAGCACCGCTACCCTCCGCACTTCTGCCTGAAGTTCCGCGCGCCGGCCTTGAGTCCAGAGTTCGGAGATACGCGGGCCGAGCGAGGCATTGACCGCGAACTGCGCAAAGGTGATCAGGGTTCCGATTTTAAATGCCACGCGATAGCCGCCAACCTCTTCGGGCTCGAGGAAGTACCCAATCATGAGCGTGTCGGTCCACGTCATGACCATAAAAAGCGTTCCGGTGAGGAACATGGCGGTGGCTGGGGCGCGAAGACTCCAGAGGCTGCGCAGCTCCACCCACCGAACACGAGCCCAACCCCGCCCGACCGCGAGCACCGAGGCACCCAGGAGCGCCAGCAAAACCCGCTCAACGCGGTCGAACCACGGGACGACGAGCATGAAGACGGCCGCTGCCCCAAGCAGCACGCTATTCTGCAGCACGCCAAACGCGACGTACCGGTGCTGGGCGCGTTGGGCTTCAGACCAAACCTGCACCAGCGTCCACGCCGGAAGCACCAGGGCAGAAGCGTGCCAGAGCTCGGTAAATCCCCCGTAGTGCTGGGCAATCCACGGGGCCAAAGCCCAAAGCGCGACCGCCAAAGCAATCGATCCCAGCAAAGACGCCGTCATGGACTGGCGAATAAAGTGCTGTGCCTCGGGCGGTTGGCGCGACGGAACCTCGCGAATCATCAGACCGTCAAGACCCCACTTGGCCACGACCGACGCAATGCTCAGCACAGTAAACGCAAGTTCAAAGTAGCCGTAGCCGCGGGTTCCGAGCCGTTGCAATGCCACGAACGCAAACACATACCCGGCTAATGCGCCCACCACCTTCAAGGCCAGCACCAGGCTCGAGCGGCGAAGTACGAGCTGCCAGGCTTCGGGAAGAGACGACCATGAATACGGCATGGCGCAAAGGTCATACTTTTGGCGGCATGGCGAATGCCCCTCGACCTTTTCGCTTGGCGGTGAACGCCCGGTGGCTGCTGCCCGGATCCCTCGAAGGAACCGGATGGTACAGCCACCGGATGCTGGAACGCCTGTGCAGCACTCCAGGCTGGGAGGTCCACCTGTTTTTTGACCGATGCGTGGAGGGTTTTGATTACCCCGGGGCCGTGAAGCACGTGGTTGGACTGCCGGCCCGCCACCCCTGGCTTTGGAAGCTTTGGAACGAGCGCGCGGTGCCCTGGGCGCTGCGATGCGTCAAGGCCGACGCCTATTGGTCGCCCGACGGACTCCTCCCCTCTCGGGCGGCGCTGAAGCGGGTCGGCCTCCGCAACCTCCCGTTGGCGACGACGGTGCACGACCTGAATTTTGTGCACCAGCCCGAAGGCATTCCTCCGCGCGTTGGGCAGTACTACCGCAGCGTGATTGCGCGAAGTGCCCGCGAAGCCAACGTGCTGCTGACGGTGTCTGAAACGTCGAAGGCAGACCTCGCCGCAACCTACGGCATCGAAGCGGCGCGCATTGTCGTCGCGCCCAACGCGCCCCAGCAGGCGTTTGTTCCTATGCCGGAATCCGCCCAGGATGCCCGCGAGCGCTGGGCCGGCGGTGCGCCGTATTTTTTGTTTGTCGGCGCCTTCACACCGCGCAAAAACGTAGCTACCCTGCTTCAAGCGTTTGCCCAGTTTGAATCACGCTACCCCGAACGCAGCGAGCGGCTCGTGCTGGTGGGCAACGCTCTTCACCGCGACGCCGAACTCGAAAGCTTGGCGCGCACTGCCAGTACCCGCGTGGTCTGGGCCGGACGCGCCGAAGGAAGCGACCTGAACGCGCTGTACGCTGGCGCGGTTGCCTTCGCTTTTCCGTCGCGCTTTGAAGGCTTTGGCATTCCGCTCGTCGAGGCCATGACGTCGGGATGCCCGGTACTCAGCAGCAGCACGAGCTGCATGCCCGAGGTTGCCGGGGACGCCGCCCGCTACGCAGACCCCGATTCCGTCGAGGAATGGGCAGATTTGCTTCACCGCGCCGTGACCGAAGATTCCGCTCCGTGGATTGCTCGGGGACTGGAGCGCGCCGCGCATTTTTCGTGGGACCGAAGCGCAGAACGCGTGCGCCAAGCACTACAAAACCTGAATCCGTGACGGAACGGACCGCTGGCGTCGACGAAGCGGGCCGTGGCTGCCTCGCGGGCCCCGTCGTGGCCGCGGCGGTACTGTGGTCGCCCGACTACCGCCTCGAGGGATTGACCGATTCCAAAAAACTAAGTGCCCCACAACGGGAGCGGCTGCGCGGCGAGCTCGAAGCGTTGCTGCCCGAGGGGCACTGGGCCGTGGGAAGCGCCAGTCCAGAAGAAATCGACGAGGTAAATATTCTGCAGGCAACTTTCCTGGCCATGCACCGAGCTATTGCCCAGCTGCGCCCCGCTCCGTCCCTGCTGCTGGTCGACGGCAACCGGTTTAAACCCTACGCGGGCGTCGAGCACCGCTGCGAAGTGAAGGGCGATGCGCGGTTTGCGGCCATTTCTGCCGCGTCCATTTTCGCCAAAACCGAACGGGATCGCCTGATGCACGCGCTGCACACGGAATTTCCGCACTACGGATGGGACCGAAATATGGGCTACCCAAGCCAAGGCCATCGCGCGGCGCTCGAGATCCACGGCCCCTGTGTGTGGCACCGCCGTAGTTTTGCATGGAAACCAAGCCAACTTCGCCTCGAATTATGAACTGGAACCCGATTCGTTCCCTAGCGCGCACCCAAGTCGCGGCCGTTGCCGCCGCCGTACTCGCCACAGCCTGCGCCACCGAACCGACGAGCAACCATCCAATGGGCACGGGCATGGCCGGCAACGCCGTTTGGGTAGCCGACGTGCCGTCGATGGCCGTGGCTTCGCGCCAGGCCGGCATACTCGACAGCTTGGGCGAGGCCTTCCGCGACCTGAGCGTGATTCATTCTGCGCTGAACTCGTGGCCCGAAGGGCGCGCACTGCTCAGCATGCACCGCACCGGCGAATTCGGATCCTCGTGGATGCTGACCGCGCCTCGCGGAACCTGGTCCCCGAACCAGCTTCGCCAGCCCTACGAGGTGCGCACCTACAGCGGAACGAGTTTGTACGAGGGCAACGGCTGGGCTGCGGCCGGTTCCGACGATTTTTTGTGGGTAACCACGAGCGATCTGCTGCTTGAGGAAGTGCTTCGCCGCAACCAAAACCCGACCCGCCTCGACAGCGCCAGTGAGTTCCTTTTGGCGCAGCTCCCCGAGGGCGGCATCGCCTTGGGTAAGGAGGCAGCTGCCAACATGGGCGCTCCTGAGGCCCTGACGTTTGTGTGGAACGGCAACCGAAGCCTGCGCAGCAACGAAATCAGCTACCCCGACAGCACCGCAACGCCCCTGCGCACCAGCGGCGGCGTGCAGCTTCCGCCCGTCGACAGCACCTGTGTGTCGGTCGCCGGCAACTCCATTCGGTTCACCGACGACGAGCGCGAGCTCGAAACTCTCGGTTCGGGCCAAGGCGTCTGGAAAACCTACATTCGCCGCGCACCCTTCGTCATGGCTACGTGGCAGCAATGGGCCGACAGCAGCCACTACCTGGCCCACTGGACGCCCCTTGACTCCGTGGCCGACCGCTGGACGAGCGCCTACCCACAGTACCAGTACACCAAGTCCTACGGAACCTGCTGGGTGAGCACCGACGACACCCTGCGCTTTGCGCGAAACGTCGCCTTCCGGCTGGAGCCCGTGGCCGTTGAGGGCGACTTTGTTCAGGCCGAACTCCTTCGAGGCCAAGGCGGCGACCTTTGGACGCTGCGCGAGGACGACGGGGAGCAAGCTCGCTGGACCCTTACTTGGAAGCCCTGGCCTGTGCGTGCCGCTTCGCGCCCCGATCAAAGCGCTGAAGCTCCTCAGCCTCAATCAGCGCAATAAGCTGCTGGGCATAGTGCGGACTCATGTCAAGGGTCACTTTTAGCGCCGAACACGCGGTCGCAAAAACAAGGAGCACAGGCCAAAATCGCATTTGCCAAAGTTCGTTTTGACCGACCTTTGCGCTATGCACTCCTTCGCTGAATCTATTCTGGCCGGAATACCGGCGGAACTCCCCGCCCACCCTGGCTACGACCCCCATGTTTCGCACGCTCCGGTGCGCAAGGACATTCTGAGTTCCGACGAAAAAAAGCTGGCGCTGCGCAACGCACTGCGCTACTTCGAGCCGCGCCACCACGAGGTTTTAGCCCCTGAATTCGCTGAGGAGCTTCGCCGCTACGGGCGAATTTACATGTACCGCTTTCGCCCGACCTACGCGATGCACGCCCGGCCCATTGGCGACTACCCCGCCCGCACGCCGCAGGCCGCCGCCATCATGCTGATGATCCAAAACAACCTAGACCCGGCGGTGGCCCAGCACCCCCACGAACTCATCACCTACGGCGGCAACGGCGCCGTCTTCCAAAACTGGGCACAGTACCTGCTCACGATGCAGTACCTCGCGACGATGACCGAGGACCAAACGCTGCACATGCATTCGGGGCACCCCCAAGGGCTTTTTCCGTCGTCGCCGCAGGCTCCGCGCGTGGTAGTGACCAACGGCATGGTCATCCCGAACTACTCGAAGCCCGACGACTGGGAGAAGTTTAACGCCCTCGGCGTCAGCCAGTACGGCCAAATGACCGCCGGCAGCTACATGTACATCGGCCCCCAGGGCATCGTGCACGGAACCACGATCACCGTGATGAACGCGGCCCGCAAGTTCACCAAAGGTCCGCTCGAGGGCAAGCTGTTTGTCACCGCCGGACTGGGCGGAATGAGCGGTGCCCAGCCCAAGGCCGCCTCGATCGCCGGGCTCGTCAGCATCACCAGCGAAATCAACCCGGCCGCCGCAGAAAAGCGCCACGCTCAGGGTTGGGTGGACCGCCTGACCTACTCGGCCGACGAGGCCATCGACCTCGCGCTGGCGGCCCAAGCCGTTCAGGGCAACACGTCGATCGCCTTTGTAGGCAACACCGTGGACCTCTGGGAGCGACTCGTCGCCCGCAACGTGCACGTCGACCTGGGCTCGGACCAAACCTCGCTGCACAACCCCTGGGCGGGCGGCTACTACCCCCAGGGCTACAGCTACGAAGCGTCCAACCGCCTCATGGCCGAGGATCCGGAGCGATTTAAGGCCGAAGTGCAAGCCACACTGCGCCGCCACGTTGCGGCCGTGAATACCCTGCACGCCCGCGGCATGTACTTTTTTGACTACGGAAACGCGTTTTTGCTGGAATCCAGCCGCGCCGGCGCCGACGTACTGGCCGAAAACGGGTTGGACTTCAGCTACCCGAGCTACGTTCAGGACATCCTCGGACCGATGTGCTTTGACTACGGATTTGGCCCGTTTCGCTGGGTCTGCGCCAGCGGTTCCGCCGACGACCTGCGCACCACCGACCGCATTGCCGCCGACGTGCTCCGCTCCCTGGCCGCCGAAGCGCCCGACGACATTCGATTGCAGATGGAAGACAACCTGCGCTGGATCGAGCAGGCCGAGGCCAACCGCCTCGTGGTGGGTTCCCAAGCGCGCATTCTTTATGCCGACAGCGTTGGCCGCATCGCCATCGCGCGGGCCTTCAACCAGGCCATTGGCCGGGGCGAACTGGGACCGGTGGTCCTGGGACGCGACCACCACGACGTGAGCGGAACCGACTCGCCCTACCGCGAAACCTCGAACATCTACGACGGATCGCGCTTCACCGCCGACATGGCCGTCCACAACGCGATCGGCGACAGCTTTCGCGGCGCAACCTGGGTTTCGCTGCACAACGGCGGCGGCGTAGGCTGGGGCGAAGTCATCAACGGCGGATTTGGCATGCTGCTCGACGGCAGCACTGAGGCCGACACCAAACTCGAGCGCATGCTTTTTTATGACGTCAACAACGGCATTGCCCGGCGAGCATGGGCCCGCAACGCCGAGGCGCTCACCGCGATTCGCCGCGAGCTGGAGCGCAGCCAAGGGCTTCGCGTGACCCTTCCTGCCCTGGCTGACGATTCCCTGATTGAGCGCGTCGCTGCCGAGCATTTTTAATTCTATCTTCACGGCCATGAACAAACTACTTGCCCTTTCTGCCGCGGCCCTGCTGGCCCTCGGCGCGATGTCTTGCCAATCCAAAGGTTCCGCCCCCGTAAGCGAAGGCGGTGCGCGCATCGTGTACGTGCGCCTCGACAGCCTTGTCAACCTTTATGAGTACCACAAAGAAATGTCGGCGAAGTACGAAGACGCCGCCAAAAAGGCCGAGGCAGAATTAGTCCGCCAGCAGCAGAACCTGCAAGCCGAATACGACGTACTGCAGCGTGCCGCGCCAAGCCTAAGCAAGGTCGAACTCGAGCGCGCCCAAATGGACTTTCAGCGCGTGCAGAACAGCTACCAAATGCTTGAGCAGCAAAAGGGCGGCGAGCTGCAGCAAATGGAACTGGCCATCAACGAAACCGTAAAGGAGCAGGTAGACAAGGCCATCGAAGCTATGAAGAGCGAAGAGCAAATCGACCTCGTGCTGATCTACGAAACCAACGTGCTGTACGGCAGCGAAGCCCTGGACTACACCAGCAAACTCGCCGAGTACCTCAACAAGCTCCCGAAGCCGGAGCCTAAAGAAGCCGACGCCAAGGCCAAGAAGTAATTCGCGGCACGTACAATCCCCACAAAAAACCCCGAGCGCTAGCCCGGGGTTTTCTTTTTTCAATGGCGCCGGGGCGCACAGCGAGCCCTTAGATTCCCGCCGCCTCGTTGAGCACCGCACGCGAAATGACGATGCGCTGAATCTCGCTCGTCCCCTCGTAAATCTGGGTAATCTTGGCGTCGCGCATCAGGCGCTCCACGTGGTACTCCTTCACGAAGCCGTATCCGCCGTGAATTTGAACCGCCTCGGTGGTGACTTCCATCGCCACTTCAGAAGCGTACAGTTTGGCCATTGCTGATTCCTTATCGAACGGCATGCCTTGGTCCTTGAGCCACGCAGACTTAAGCACCAAAAGGCGCGCTGCCTCGACCTTGGTCGCCATGTCGGCCAGCTTGAAGGCCACGCCTTGGTGCTCGCCGATGGGCTTGCCAAACGACTTGCGCTCGGTCGCGTACTTCGCCGCCAGCTCGAGGGCTCCGCTCGCGATACCCAGGGCTTGAGCGGCAATGCCGATGCGTCCGCCGCTCAGGGTTTTCATGGCGAATTTGAATCCAAATCCATCTTCACCAATGCGGTTTTCCTTCGGAACCTTCACGTCGGTAAACATCAACGAGTGGGTGTCGCTGCCGCGAATGCCCATCTTGTCTTCTTTCTTGCCGACGATGAAACCGGGCATGCCTTTTTCTACGATTAACGCATTGATTCCGCGGTGACCCTTAGCTACGTCGGTTTGCGCAATCACGAGGTATACGCTGGCGGAATTTCCGTTGGTAATCCAGTTTTTGGTTCCGTTTAGCACGTAATGGTCGCCCATGTCTACGGCCGTCGTTTTCTGGGACGTCGCGTCGGAACCCGCCTCAGGCTCACTCAGGCAAAATGCACCGATAATTTCGCCTGAAGCCAAAGGTTTGAGGTACTTCTCCTTTTGTTCTGGCGTGCCAAACTTTTCTAATCCCCAGCAAACCAGCGAGTTGTTGACACTCATGGCGACCGATGCCGAAGCGTCGATTTTTGAAATCTCTTCCATAGCCAGCACGTACGAAACAGTATCCATTCCGCTGCCCTGGTATTCTGGGGCGACCATCATACCCATAAATCCGAGCTCGCCCATTTTGCGCACCGCATCTGCCGGAAACTTTTGGTGGTCGTCGCGTTCGATGACGCCGGGAAGCAGTTCCGCCTGCGCAAAATCGCGCGCGGCCTGCTGAATCATGAGGTGTTCCTCGGTAAGCTGAAAATGCATGGTATCAAAGGTTATTGGTGCAAAAATAACATCGGCAAGCCCCACCTTTGTTCGGTGCACAACGCAAATTGGAATCAAAATGGACCCTTTCGAATACTGGGGGTCATGTCGGGTACTTCACTGGACGGACTCGACCTGTGTGCCGCTGAATTTGTGCGCACCAACGGCCGGTGGCAGTACCGCATTCTGGCCTTTGAAACAGTCTCGTACCGCGGAACCCCGTGGCCTGAACGCCTCACCCAGGCCTACCGAGACCGAGGCCATGTGCGCCACCAAACCAGCCTTGATTTTGCCGCCTGGTGCCAAGCGCAATGGTCTGATTTTGACCGTCGGCACCATTTTGGAGCCCAAGCTGTCGCCCACCACGGCCACACCGTAGAACACGACCCTGCCCAAGGTATCACGGTGCAAATTGGGCATGAACCCTCGGTATTTGCCACTAGTCCGATTCCGGTCGTTGGTGATTTTCGCAGCGCATCTGTCGCCCGCGGCGGCCAAGGCGCGCCGCTTGTCCCCCTCGCCGATCGAGACCTTTTCGGCGACTACGCTGTGTGCGTCAACTTGGGCGGCTTTTCAAACGCCTCATGGACCGACGCCGGCGGGCTGCGCCGCGCCGGCGACCTTGGCCCCTGCAACGGCCTACTCAACCCGCTGGCCCAAGAACTCGGCCTGGACTATGACCCAGAAGGCCGATTTGCCGCTTCTGGCAAGGTGAACTACGCCAACTCGGACCATGCCGCGCCATCTAACGAACCAACCAACCAGCCAACTAGCCAACTAGCCTACTACGCTACCCCCTTCCCCAAAAGCCTGGGACGAGAATGGATGGACCGTGAATTCTGGCCGGCCTTCAACGCATCGCGTCCCCAAAAAACCGAAGACGCCTTGGCCACGGCTGCAGACCACATCGCCTGGAGCATCGCCCACGGACTGCGCGCCGCAAAGGCACCCCACGGTAGCGCACTGCTCAGCGGCGGAGGCGCCCTGAATTCCGACCTGATTCGGCGAATCACCGAGTACGCCCCAGAATGGACCTGGACCGTGGCCGACAACCAAACCTTAGAGGCCAAAGAAGCCCTGGCCTTCGCGTACCTCGGCCTGCTCCGACTACGCAACGAGCCCAACGTGCTCGCGAGCTACGCTGGCGGTCAAAGCGACGGTTGCGACGGCACGATTTTCGGTACTTCGGGGCAAAACCTAACCTAAGTCACCCTTTTTCTTAACCGTTCGCCCCTAAATTGGCACCCGAATATACTCCTACCCATGTACACCTTAATGATTGCCCTATTTGTGCTCGGCTATGCAGCCATCGCGTTCGAGCACAGCATCAAAATTGACAAGGCCGCCTCGGCCCTCATCACGGGCGTGGTGCTTTGGGCGGTCTACGTACTGAGCGGAGCAAACCTTCACGACGCCGAACACCATCTGCTCGAGCACGTTAGCGAAATTGCTTCGATTCTGTTCTTTTTGCTCGGAGCCATGACCATTGTCGAGGTTGTCGATGCCCACCAAGGATTCTCGATCATTACTGACCGAATTAAAACCGACAAAACGGTCGTGCTTCTTTGGATTTTGGGCTGGCTTACCTTCTTCTTGTCTGCCGTGCTAGACAACCTTACCACATCCATCGTCATGGTGTCGCTGATTCGCAAGCTCGTCAAAGACCAGCACCTTCGGTGGACTTTTGGCGGAATCATCATCATCGCGGCCAATGCGGGCGGAGCGTGGTCACCCATTGGCGACGTAACTACGACCATGCTATGGATCGGCGGGTACGTGTCGACCGGCAACCTCATTAGCTACATTTTTTTGCCCGCAGTCGCTGTACTGCTCGCCCCGCTCATATACCTGAGCTTCACCATGAAGGGAACGTTTGAACGACCTGAAACCATAGAGCACCACGGACACCACGCCGTGGTGAGCACCGCAGAAAAAACCCGTGCCTTGATCGTGGGTGTAGGCGGACTACTCTTCGTTCCCGTGTTCAAGACCGTTACACACCTTCCGCCCTTCATGGGAATGATGCTTAGCTTGGGCGTACTCTGGGTGGTAACCGACCTTATGCACCGCCGCAAGATTGAATCTGTGCGAAGCGAACTCGGCATCCTCGGTGTCATTCGCCGCATCGACACCCCGTCTGTGCTGTTCTTCCTCGGAATCCTCCTTGCCGTAGCCAGCCTCCAAACCGCTGGACAGCTCAAAGACCTTGCGACCGGGCTCGACTCCGCTTTTGACACCACTACCCAAACCGGCGTGTACCTCGTTGGCGGCATCATTGGTGTCCTCAGTGCAATTGTTGACAACGTTCCGCTGGTCGCCGCCGCGATGGGCATGTACGACATGGTGCCCGGCACCTACTTCGCTCAAGACGATTTCTTTTGGAAGTTTCTGGCCTTCACCGCGGGAACCGGTGGCTCGCTGTTGATTATTGGTTCTGCAGCAGGAGTTGCGGTGATGGGCCTCGAAAAAATTCCGTTTGGTTGGTACTTGAAGAAAATCTCTGCGCTTGCGTTAATCGGGTACTTGGCGGGCATTGCCGTCTACGCCGTGCAGCGCTGGATTATCTTCGGTTGATAACTTGTCTACTTCGGCACTGTATTTGTTCCGAAGTCTTCGGAATTTAGTACCCTATGAACGTGCCTTTTCTTCAAATCGAAATGCCTGCAGACGCCGCTACCAGCGCCGTTGCTTCGGAACCTGTAGCCACTGAAAAAACGTTGACCGTGATCGACCTGATGTTTTCTGGCGGCATCGGAGGTCAAATCATCATGGGCACCATGCTCGCCCTTTCGGTGCTTATGGTCTACTTATTTGTCGACCGCTACCTCGCCGTGCAGCGCGCAAGCAAACTCGACGACAAGTTCATGCGCGACATCAAAGACTTCATCTCGGCCGGGAACATGCAGTCTGCGCTCAACACCTGCGAGCGAAGCGATACCCCGGTGGCCCGAATGATTGCCAAAGGCATCAAGCGCATCGGAAAACCGCTCCAAGACATCTCCGCTTCCATTGAAAACCAGGGTAAACTGGAAATTCAGCAACTGGAACGCAACATGCCGTACCTCGCGACGATCGCAGGAGGAGCACCAATGCTTGGCTTCCTCGGAACGGTAATCGGAATGATCCTTTCGTTCCGCGAAATGGCCAACGCCGGCGCCGGAGTTCAGGTGGACATGCTCGCAGAAGGTATCTACGTAGCCCTTACCACCACCGTGGCGGGCCTCATTGTCGGTATCATCGCCTACTTCGCCTACAACTACCTCGTGATGCGTGTCGAATCGGTGATTTACAAAATGGAAGTCAACGCGACCGAATTCCTGGACCTCCT
>Ga0315907_10003551_pt1 | contig 18271 bp, 14 predicted proteins | sample LakEriMetagenome_3_FD_203525 | JGI IMG/M metagenome (GOLD analysis project Ga0315907, IMG submission 203525) | Freshwater fungal communities from buoy surface, Lake Erie, Ohio, United States - Buoy 12 MA123 | ecosystem: Environmental > Aquatic > Freshwater > Lake > Lake biofilm | place: USA... | reverse complement strand
ACGAAGACCGACACCGGCGGCAAGATCACCTACGGGAACCGCACGTTCCTTTCCATCTCGGAGGTCCGGGAGCAGGACGCGGTCGGCAAGCCGCACAGCCTGATCCGCCACCCCGACATGCCGAAGGCGATCTTCCGTCTGCTCTGGGGCACGATCCAGGAAGGGCGCGAGATCTTCGCCTACGTGCTCAACCGATCCCTCAACGGCGACCACTACTGGGTCTTCGCCCACGTGACCCCGACCTTCGACGAGGCGGGGACGGTTTCCGGCTACCACTCCAACCGGCGCGTGCCCGACCGCCGCGTGGTCGATCAGGTCATCGCGCCGCTCTATCGCGACATGGCCGAGGCCGAACGCCGCGAAACCTCCGCCAAGCGCGCGATCGACGCCGCGACGACCCGCCTGAACGACGTCCTCAACGCCAAGGGGCTCGACTATGACCGCTTCATCTTCTCTCTCCAGAGCTGACCTGGCCGGCTTCGGCTCCGTCGCCCTTGCCGGGGCGGCCGCCGTCGCCGCCGCCGCCTCGGGCGCCTTCGTCGCCGCCGCGGTCGCCGCCGGCGCGACCGTGGCCGGCGGCATGCTGGTCGCCGCGGTGCGGACGGACCGCCGCGAACTCGCCCGTAGCATCGCGGTGCTCGAACGGCTGCAGCTCGGCAACTTCGAATCGCGGATCGTCGGCGTGACGGCCGGCGGCGTCGTCGGCACGCTCCAGCACGCCATCAACGACTTCGCCGACCGCGCCGACGCCTACGTCCGCGAATCGAAGGCGTCGCTCGATGCGGTCAGCGCACAGCGCTACTACCGCCGCATCGTCGAGCGCGGCATGAACGGCTCGTTCCTGCACGCGGCCCGCACGGTCAACCAGGCGACCGAGGGCATGGCGTTGAAGATCGAGCGGTTCCGGGGCGTCACCAGGACCTTCGAGGAGAACGCGCGGTCGGTCGTGGGCGCCGTCGACGAGGCGGCCACGAACCTCCAGACGACCGCGTCGCGGATGTCCAACACCGCGAACGACGCGAGCGAACAGGCCGTCGCGGTCGCCGCGGCCGCCGAGGAGGCGGCGACGAACGTCCAGACGGTCGCCGCAGCGGCCGAGGAACTCTCGGCGTCGATCGGGGAGATCTCGTCCCAGGTGGCGCGCTCGACCGAGGTCGCGAAGGATGCGGTGACGCAGGTCGCGGAAACCGGCGGCGGCATCGCCCGGCTGGCCGAGACCGCGGAGCGCATCGGCACGGTCGTCGACCTGATCCGCCAGATCGCCTCGCAGACCAACCTGCTGGCGCTGAACGCGACGATCGAGGCGGCGCGGGCCGGCGAGGCCGGCAAGGGTTTCGCCGTCGTGGCGAGCGAGGTGAAGGCGCTGGCGCGGCAGACGGCCGACGCGACCGAGGAGATCTCCCGCTCGGTGGGGGCGATCCAGGGTGCGACCGGAACCGCGGTCTCGTCGATGCGGTCGATCGAGGAGGTCGTGGCCGAGGTGAACCACTCGATGCTGCTGATCGCCGCCGCGGTGGAGGAGCAGAGCGCCGCAACCGGGGAGATCGCCCGCAGCGTCGAGCAGGCCGCCTCCGGCACCGCGGAGGTGACCCGGCGGATCGCCGACGTCAGCCGCGGCGCGTCCGACACCGGGACGGCGTCGCAGATGGTCCTGCACTCCTCCGGGGCGCTCGCCGGGGACAGCCGCCGGCTCGGCGAAGAGATGTCGGTGTTCCTCGAGGAACTGCGGAAGGTCGTCTGAGCAGAACGAGGGACGCGCGGCAGGGCAGGGGACGCGGGGCCGACGATCCGCATCCCCTGCAGCCGTTCCGGTCGGCGCCAGGGCGCCAGGTTCCATCGGCGAGGATGGCTGCCGTCCCCGTCGGATTTTCGGTGTCGAATGCTTCGATCGTCCAATGATCGACCGACGCCAGAAAAGCGTCGTCGGATCCGGTCGGGCAACCGAGAGCGTTCGTCCGCAGCGGCTCGAATGTGTGGAAGGATTCCCCCGTGAGCAACGTTCCCGGTGCGGAGACCCCCGAGCGGTCGACGATCCTGATCGTCGACGACACGCCGCAGAACCTGACGGTTCTCGGCGAACTGCTGCAGCCGCTCTATCGGGTCCGGGCCGCGAACTCCGGCGAGCGGGCGCTCCGGATGGTCCGGACGGCGCCCCGGCCCGACCTTATCCTCCTCGACGTGATGATGCCGGAGATCGACGGCCACGACGTGCTGCGACGCCTGCGCGACGATCCCTCCACCCGCGACATCCCGGTCCTCTTCGTCACCGCGATGGACGCCGTCGAGGACGAGGAGCGGGGACTGGCGCTCGGAGCGGTGGACTACCTCACCAAGCCCATCAAGCCGGCGATCGTGCTGGCGCGTGTCCGGGCGCACCTGGATCTCAAGGCGGCCCGCGACCGTCTCGCCCGGCAGAACGACTGGCTCGAGGCCGAGGTCCACCGGCGGATGCGGGAGAACGTGCTGGTCCGGGACCTCGGCATCCGGGCGCTCGCCAGCATCAGCGAGGCGCGCGACAACGAGACCGGGCGCCACATCGTCCGCACCCAGAATTACGTCGGGATCCTCGCCCGGCACCTCGCCGGACACCCCCGCTTCGCCCGGGCGCTCGCCGGCGACCGGCTGGACATGGTGGTCAAGGCCGCACCGCTCCACGACGTCGGCAAGGTGGGCGTCCCCGACAGCATCCTCCTCAAGCCGGGCCGCCTCACGCCCGAGGAGTTCGACGTCATGAAGACCCACGCGACCATCGGCGCCAACGCCATCGAGCGCGCCATCGCACAGGCGCTGGCCGGGGTGGCGGAAGGGGAGGCCGAACAGGCGCGCGGTGCCGTCGCCTTCATGCGCGTCGCGCACGAGATCGCCCTCGGCCACCACGAGAAGTGGGATGGCAGCGGCTATCCCGCCGGACTGGCGGGCGAGCCCATCCCGGTCTCGGCCCGGCTGATGGCGCTCGCGGACGTCTTCGACGCGCTGATGAGCAAGCGGGTCTACAAGCCCGCGATGGGTCTCGAGGAGACGACGCGGATCATCGTCGAAGGGCGCGGCCGGCATTTCGCCCCCGACGTGGTCGACGCCTTCCTCGCCTGCCGGGAGGCGTTCACGGCGGTGGCCGAGCGCCTCGCCGATCCGGTTCACACAGAGGTGCGGGCATGAGGATCCATCCGGTCGTCGCGCTGCTGGTCGCGGTCTGCGCGGCCTCGCGTCCCGCCGCCGTCGGCGCCCAGGCCCCGGCCGGCACCGCGGCATCCGGCTTCGCCGTAGTGGTCGCCTCCGCCGACACCGTCGTGGCGTTACGGGCGGGCGGGTTCGCCCTCTACCTGCGCCACGGCGCGACGGACAACGCCCGGCCGGACCGCGTTCCGGCGGTGGATCTCGCCGACTGCTCGACCCAGCGCCCGCTGAGCGACGAGGGCCGGAGCACCGCGGCCCGGGTCGGCGCGGCGCTCCGCGATGCCGGCATTCCGACCGGCGAGATCCACGTCAGCCCCATGTGCCGGACCCGGGACACGGCGACGGCCGCGTTTCCCGGTCGCAGCGTCGTCGAGGACGACCGCCTCGTCTACACCGCCAACCTGACCGACGCGCAGAAGGCGCCGATCCTCGAGCGGACGCGCGCGCTGCTCTCGGCGCCCGTGCCGGCCGGAACCAATCGCCTGCTGATCGCGCACGCGCCGAACCTGATGGACCTCATCGGATACTTCCCGACGGAGACGACGCTGGTCGTGTTCCGCCCCCGGGGGGAGGGACAATTCGACTACGTCGCCAGCATTCCCGCCGACCTCTGGCCGTCCCTGCCGGGAGGCCGATGATGCCCGCCCCGGCCGGGCGGACGGGCGTTGCGCCGTTCTTCGTCATCCTCGTCGGTCCGGTCGCGCTGGCCGCCCTGCTGCTGGGCGCGCTGAACTGGGCCTCCTTCCGCAGCATCCACCAGCTGCATCAGTCCGCCCTCGCCCAGCAGGCGGACGACCTCGAGGCCATCGCGCTCGCCACGCGCTTCAACCGCGAGATCGCGGACATCCAGCGCGAAGTCGGGATGCTGCTCGAAGAGGCGGCCGCGGGACGGATCGGACAGGAGGGCGCCTACCGGTTCCACGCCGCGCTGGTGAACCGGCTCGCCGCGCTCGACGCGAAGGTCGGGCTGCTGAAGGACGTGGACGGCGAGGTCGGGAAGGTGCGGCACAAGCTCGACGACTACCGCAATGCCACCATGACGGCGACCGATCTCGCCGCGATCAATCCGCCGGGGGCGATGCAGTTCGCCTTGCAGGCGGCGAACACGTTCGTGGCGCTGTCCGAGCACACCCACGCGATCGCCGAGGCCGTCTCGGTCGACGCGGGGCGTCGCTGGCAGGCCCGGGTCGCCGTCCTCGACCGGCTCGAGGTCCGGACGCTCATGAGCGGCGGCGTGCTGATCACCGTCGTGCTGCTGCTGTGGGTCGTCTCCGCCCGTTTCGTCACCAACAGGATCACGGTGCTCGCCCTTGCGCTCCAGCGCCTCGCCGTCGCCGACGTCGATCCGCCGACGATGGCGTCGGTGCGCGCCATGAGCGACCGCCACGCCGATCCCCTGCGCGACGTCGCGCGGGCGGTTCTCGCCTTCCGCGACGCGGTCGCCGCCCGCGTGGCGGCGCAGTTCGCCCTCAACGAGCGGATGAAGGAGCTGTCGTGCCTCTACGACGTCTCCCGCCTCACGGAACGGGACGAACTCGACCTCGACGACATGTTCGCGGCCGTGGCCGCGCGGCTGCCCGCGTCCATGCGCTTCCCCGACCTGGCGGTCGGCACGGTCGAGCACGCCGGCGCGGTCCACGGCCGGTCGGCGGAGGGCGAGCGGCTCCAGATGCCGTTCCGCGGCCTCGACGGCGTCGCCGCGTCCGTCGGCGTGACCTACGCCGTCCCCCTTCCGGAGGGGGCTGGCGATCCATTCATCGAGGAGGAGCGGACGCTGATGCACGCGATCGCCGACCGGTTGGGTGCCGCCATCGAGCGGCGCCGGGCGGCGCAGGCGGAGCGCGACAGCCGGACCCTCCTGCTGACCGTCGTCGACGAGGCGCCGCTGGCGATCGAGATCATCGATCCGGCGAACCTGCGCTTCGTCGAGGTGAACGCGGCGTCGTGCCGCCTGATGGGCTATTCGCGCGACGAGATGCTGGCGATGACGCTCCTCGACACGCAGGCGGACCTGCCCCGCGAGGTGGTGGCCGCGATGGCCCGCGAGGTCGTCGAGGCGGGCGGAGGCCGGTTCGAGAACCGGCACCGCCGCAAGGACGGCACCGTCATCGACGTGCGCGTCAACGCCCGCCCGATCCGGCTGCGCGGGCGCGACCACGTCCTCGGGATCTGGGAGGACGTGACCGAGCAGAAGCGGCGGGACGAGCGGATGCGGATGCTCGCCCTCGCCGTTGAGCAGAGCCCGGAGAGCATCATCGTCACCGACGTCGACGCCCGGATCGAGTACGTCAACGACGCCTTCCTCCGGGTCAGCGGCCACACGGCCGCGGAGGTGATGGGGCGGACCCCCCGGCTGATGAAGTCCGGCACGACCCCCGCCTCCACCTATGTGGAGATGTGGGCCGCCCTCACCCGCGGCGAGGCCTGGAAGGGCGAGCTGTTCAACCGCCGCAAGGACGGCAGCGAGTACGTGGTGGCGGCCACCATCGCGCCGGTCCGCGGGCCGGACGGCCGGGTCACGCACTATCTGGCGATCGAGGAGGACATCACCGCCCGCAAACAGATGAGCGACGAGCTGGACCGCCACCGCTCGAACCTCGAGAACCTCGTCGTGGCGCGCACGGCCGAGCTGGTGGCGGCCAACCACGCGGCCGAGGAACTGGGACGCGACTTCACCCGCCTCTTGGAGAGCGCAACGGACCTCATCGTGCTCAAGGACCGCGACCGGCGGGTCAAGGCGTGCAGCCGCGCCTATGCCGTGTCGACGGGCTGGGCGTCGGCCCTGGAGATCGTCGGACGGACGACGGAGGCGATCCTCCCCCCGGAGGCGGCGGCGCTGATCCGGGCGGAGGAGGACGAGCAGATCGCCGCCGACCACGACGTCGTCGTCATCGAACGGCCGTTCGTGCCGCCCGACGGCCCGGCGCGCCTCGCCAGCCTCACGCGGACGATCCTGCGCGACACGGACGGCGCCTTCGACGGGTTCCTGATGATCGCGCGCGACGTCACCGCGCGCGCCGAGGCGGCGGCGACCCTCGCCCGGCAGGAGGAGGAGCTGCGCCTCCTCCTCGAAGGCACGTCCGACGGCATCGTGGGCATCGGCCTCGACGACCGGATCACCTTCGCCAATGCGGCCGCGGCCCGGCTCCTCGGCTATGCGGAGGCGTCCGAGCTGATCGGACGCATCGCCCACCAGGAGATGCATCACGCCAACGCCGACGGGTCGCCCTTCCCGCCGGAGGACTGCGCGATCCGCCGCACGATGACCAGCAACGCGCGGATCGTCAGCGAGACCGAGGTCTTCTGGCGGCGCGACGGCAGCGCCTTCGCCGTCTGGTACTCGGCGGCGCCGATGATGCGGGGCGACGCGGTGGTCGGGGCGGTGCTCGCCTTCCAGGACATCAGCGAGCGCAAGGCGGCCGAGGAGAGCCTGCGCAAGGCGATGAGCGTCGCCGAGGAGGCCAAGCGGCAGGCCGAACTCTCGGCCACGTGGCTGGAGATGGCCAACCTCGAACTCGCGGGGGCCAAGGAGCTGACCGAGGCGGCCACCCGGGCGAAGTCCGCGTTCCTCGCCAACATGAGCCACGAGATCCGCACGCCGATGAACGCGATCATCGGGCTGACCCACCTGCTGAAGCGCGGGGCCGCGGACGCCCGCCAGCTGGAGCAGCTGGGAAAGATCAACACCGCCGCGCAGCACCTGCTCTCGATCATCAACGACATCCTCGACCTCTCCAAGATCGAGGCCGGCCGCTTGGAGCTGCTCTGCGTGGACTTCGACATCGAGCAGGTCGTGGACCGCGTCTGCACCCTGATCCGCGATCGCGCGGTCGCCAAGGGGCTGGAGCTGGTGATCGACCTCCGCGGCGTGCCGCGGATGCTGCACGGCGACGAGCTGCGGATCGGGCAGATCCTTCTCAACTTCGCCTCCAACGCCGTGAAGTTCACGGACAGGGGAAACGTCCGCCTCCGGGGCCGCGTCCTGGAGACGGGGGCCGAGGGCTCGCTCGTCCGCTTCGAGGTCGCCGATACGGGCATCGGCCTGACCGAGGAGCAGAAGGGGCGCCTGTTCCAGGCGTTTCAACAGGCCGACGCCTCCACCACGCGCCGTTACGGCGGGACGGGCCTCGGCCTCGCGATCAACCGTCGGCTCGTCGAGCTGATGGGCGGGCGCATCGGTGCCGACAGCACGCCGGGCGAGGGCAGCACGTTCTGGTTCGAGGTGCGGCTGGGGGTCCGCCGGGCCGCGGCGCCGGACGCGTCGCCCTCGGTCGATCTGGCGGGACGGCGGGCGCTGGTGGTCGACGACCTGCCGGAGGCGCTGGAATCGTTCGCCGACATGCTGGCGGAACTCGGCGTCGAGGCGACCGCCGTCGCGAGCGGACCGGACGCGCTCGCCGCCCTCGGCGCGGCCGAGGGCGCGGGCCGGCCCTTCGACCTGCTGCTCGTGGACTGGCAGATGCCCGGGATGGACGGGATGGAGGTCGGGCGGCGCCTGATGGCCATGCCGCTGACCCGGCCGCCGTCGTGCCTTCTCGTCTCCGCCTACGCCGACGCGCTCTCCCGGGAGGCGCTGGACCAGACCGGCTACGCGACCGTCCTCGGCAAGCCGGTCTCGCCCTCGCACCTGGCCGACGCGCTCCGCGAACTGCTGACGGCACGGGCGACCGGGCCGGTCGGCCCCCCGGCCGGGCGGGCCGAGGCGCTGCTCCGCCGGCGGTCGGGCGACCGCGTGCTCCTCGCCGAGGACAACCTCGTGAACCAGGAGGTCGCGGTCGAGCTCCTGCGGGACGTGGGCCTGTCGGTCGACGTCGCCACGGACGGCCGGCAGGCCGTGGAGATGGCCCGCGCGGTCGCCTACGACCTGATCCTGATGGACATGCAGATGCCGGGCATGGACGGCCTCACCGCCACCGGCGTCGTCCGCGGCGTCCCGCACCATGCCCGCACGCCCATCCTCGCGATGACCGCGAACGCGTTCGAGGAGGATCGCAAGGCGTGTCTCGCCGCGGGCATGGACGACCACATCGCCAAGCCCGTCGACCCCGAGGCGCTCTACGCCACCCTGCTCCGCTGGCTGCCGGAGCGGCCGGCGGCCCCGGCGGCCCCGGTGGATGGCACCGCGGTGCCCCGGGCGGCCCCTGTCGCGCAGACCGGGGACGATCCGGCGACGGACGCCGTCCGTGCGCGGCTCGCGTCCGTCGAGGGGCTGGACGTGGCCGCGGGTCTGCGGGTGGCCAACGGGCGCTTCGATCTCTACCTGCGGCTCCTCTCCCGCTTCGTCCGCTCCGACGACGGGGACGCCCCCCGCGCCGCCCTTACGGCCGGGGACGCGGTCGCGGCCCGGCGGGCCGCGCACACCCTGAAGGGGGTGGCCGCGACGCTCGGCGCCTTCGCCCTGCGGGAGGCGGCGGCGGCGCTGGAAGGGGCCATTCCGGCGACGGCGGACGCCCCGGCCGGTCCCGACGCGACGCCGGCCCACACGGCGGCGGCCCACACGGCGGCGGTCACGCTCGCCGACGGCGCCCGCCGCCTGCGCGAGGCCCTCGCGGCCGTCCTGCCGGCGTCCGAGTGGGGCGCCGCGCCGGCCGACGGCGCCGGGGATCGGGACCGTTCGGACACGATCCTGGGGGATCTGGAAGGCTTGCTCGCGGAGGGCGACATGGCCGCCGCCAGCCTGTTCCGCAGCCATGGGGCGACGATCCGGGCAGCCTTGGGCGCGGAGGCCGACGAGATCGCCCGTCACATCGAGGCGTTCGCCTTCGAGGAGGCGCTCGACGTCCTGCGGGTCGCCGTCGCGCGCCGCTCGCCCGGGTGAGGGAGACCGCGCCCGGACCGTCGCGTCAGCGCACGGCGCCCAGGGCGGACCCGCGGGCGAACTCGGTCAGCATGTCGAGCGCCAGCCCCGGTCGTGCGCGGATCTTCCGCGCGTTGAACCCTCCCCCGAAAAAGGGCGCGTAGGCCGGGTTCCGCGCCGCGTCGTTCGGGCCGATCCGCCGCAGGCCCATGCTCCAGCGGCCGAACGACCGCTCCGGGATCGGCGCGCGCTCCAGGACGAAGACGTCGGTGTGCCGGGAATCGCGCTCGACCCGCCGGAACGTCGCGTCGACCGCCTCCTCCTCGCCCTCCAGCACCTGCATGAAGCCGCCGTCGGCGTAGACCAGCATTCCCGTGACGCCGTCCGCCTCGTTGCGCCGGACGGCCGAGGCGAGGATCGCGTCCAGCTCGGCCGTCGTGGCCTCGTGACAGGCGGTGCTCACGTAGATCAGGCGGATCAGGCTCATGGGCGGACCTCGCTGGCGACGTGGACGGCCAAGATGATCACGACGGCCGGTGGTTCGTCCATCGTCTCGCCGATGCGCGCGATCGGGCCGGGCGACGCCGGTGGTCGAGGCGCGTCGACGGACCCGCCGTGGCCAGGGCGGTCGTCGACACGCGGCCGTGGACCATCCTCGACCGATGGCGGGCCTGAACCGTGCGACGGGCGTCCCAATTGATTGTCCGGCCGTGTCGTCCGTGCTGATATCACCGCTCCCAACGACGACGAACAGGCAGGGTCGATACGATGCGCAGTCTGAGGTCCGCGGTGCTCATGGTCGCCACGGCGGCGGCCGTCCTTCTCCACGCGGCGGCGGCCGACGCGCAGTCGCGTCTGCAGCAGGTGCTCGAACGCGGCGTCCTGCGCGTCGGCACGACGGGCGACTTCAACCCCATGTCCGTCCGCGATCCGGCGACCAACACCTACCGCGGCTACGACATCGACGCGATGACGCAGCTCGCCGCCGACCTCGGCGTGCGGGTGGAGTGGGTGGCGACGGACTGGGGCTCGTTCATGGCCGGCATCGCGGCCGACCGGTTCGACATCTTCTCCGGCGCGTCTCTGAGCATGGCGCGCGCCCGCGTCGCCGGCTTCTCCCAGCCCTATTTCGAGGCCGGCACCGTGCCGGTCATCCAGAAGGCCAAGGCGGCGCAGCTCGCGACCTGGGCGGACCTCAACAAGGCGGGCGTCACCATCGCCGTCTCGCTCGGCACCGTGTTCGAGGAGCAGGCGAAGGCCCAGTTCCCGCAGGCGACGATCCGCGCCGTGCAGTCGCCGGCGACCGGGTTCCAGGAGGTGCTGGCCGGCCGCGCTGACGCCACCATCACCAGCAACGTCGAGGCGGGCACCCTCGTCCAGCGCTTCTCCCAGCTGGCCATCGTCCCCGGCGAACTGCGCTACAAGCGGCCGTTCGCCTACGTGATGAGGCAGGACGACCACGTCTGGATCAACCTCGTGAACAACTGGGTCACGCTGAAGAAGATCGAAGGCTTTTTCGATCAGCTGGACGCGAAATGGATGAAGGCGAACTGACGGGTCCCGTGCACTGATGACCCCCGGTTCCCTGCGATGGCCGCTGCTGGCGGCCGTCGCGCTCCTGCTCGCGGGCTGCGGCTCCGGCTCCTACCAGTGGGGCTGGTTCATCCTCGACCCGCGGACGACGCAGGGCTGGCACAACCTGTCGTTCATGGCGGGCGGCATGGCGGCGACGATCGGCGTCTCGGTCGCCGCCTTCGCCTGCTCGATCGTCGCCGGCGCGCTGGTGGCGGTGGCGGGCCTGTCCCGCTACCGGCCGCTGCGCTGGTTCAACCGCGGCTATGTCGAGAGCATCCGGGCGATCCCGCTGCTGGTCCTGATCCTGTGGGTCTACTACGGCCTGCCGGTCGTCCTCGGGCTCCAGCTCGGCATCCTGATGTCGGGCGTGCTCTCGCTGGCGCTCAGCGACAGCGCGTTCGAGGCGGAGGTGTTCCGGGCGGGGATCCAGTCCGTGCCCAAGGGCCAGACCGAGGCCGCGCTGGCCTGCGGTCTGACGCCGGGGCAGGTGATGTGGCTGATCGTGCTGCCGCAGGCGATCCGGCGCGTCCTGCCGGCGCTCGGCAACCAGTTCATCTACGTGCTCAAGATGTCGTCGCTGCTGTCGGTGATCGGCTATCCCGAGCTGACGCGGCGGGCGAACGAGCTGACGGTGACCGAATACCGTCCGCTGGAGATCTACACGATCCTCGTGGTCGAATATCTCGTGCTGGTGCTGGTGGCCTCCGCGGGCGTCCGCTGGATGGAGCGTCGGCTCGGGGCGGCGCGCCAGTGATCCTCTACGCGACACCGCTCAGCAGCTTCGCGCTCCGGGTCCGCCTCGTCCTGGCGCTGAAGGGGCTCGCGGCGGAGGTGCGGCCGCCGCCGGACGGCTATCGCTCGGCGGCGTTCCGGGCGATCTTCCCGACCGGGCAGGCGCCGGTGCTGGTCGACGGCGACCTGACGCTGGGCGAGGCGGACGTCATCGCCCAGTACCTCGACGAGCGCGCCCCCGACCCGCCGCTGATGCCGGCGGACCCGGCCGGCCGCGCCCGCGTCCGGCTCCTGTGCCGCTACCACGACCTCCACCTCGACCCGCCGCTGCGCCCCCTGTTCCCGGCCGGGGCGGCGGAGGGGGATGCGCGCGCGGTCCTCGCCGAGCGTCTGGCGATCTTCGCCGGCCTCGCCCGGCCCGGGCCGTTCCTCCACGGCGACCGGCCGACGCTGGCCGACCTCGCCTGCCTGGGGACGCTTGTGCTGGCGCCGCGGCTCCTGCCGGGGCTGGCGATCCCGCCGCGCCTCGCCGACCTGCCGGGGCGGGTCGCCGCACTTCCGGCGGCCGGGCCGGTGATGGCGGCCCACGCCGCCGCCGCGGACGCATGGCTCGCCGCCCGCGCCGCCGCCCACGCCGCCGCTCAGAGCCCGCCCGCGAGGAAGGACGCGTAGTCCGCCGCCATGTCGTCGATCGCCGCCGCCAGGATGCGCCGACCGTCCTCCGCCGTCGCCAGCGAGGGGTCGGAGGCGACGCGGCCGTCGGGGAAGAGGTGGCGATGGCCGTCGGCGTCGTGATGGCGGTCCCCGCCGGGTTCCAGCAGCGGCCGCTCGGGCAGGGGCCGCGGCGGCCCCCAGTCGGCCGGCGGCATGCGGTCGCCGTGCAGCGCCATCGTGATCGCCACCTCGCTGGGCGTGACGTGATAGCCCTCCCACGCGCCGTAGAGCCCGGCGCGCAGCCGCTGCACCGCCGGCCCCTCCCACCAGCTGCGCAGGCGGCAGCGGACGGGCTTCGCGCCCGGACCGCGGCCGGGCGCCAGGCGGCCCATGCTCTGCGCCGCGTGCACCTCCTGCACCGCCATCTGCACGGGTGCGATGTTCCCGCCGTGGCCGTTGACGAAATAGACGTGGGTGAAGCCCTGGCGCAGGAAGGACACGATGTGGTCCTCGACCAGCGCCGCCAGCGTCGATGGCCGCGTCGTGATCGTGCCGGGAAAGGCGAGGTTGAACTGCGCCATGCCGGCGGTGATCGGCGGCGCAACCAGCGCCCCCAGCCGCTCGCCGACGCCGCGGGCGACCGCGTCGGCGCACAGCGCGTCCGTGCCGATCAGCCCGGCGGTCCCGTGCTGTTCGGTCGAGCCGGTCGGCACGATGATCCCGGTCGAGCGGGTGAGATAGGCCTCCACCTGCGGCCATGTGCAAAAGCGCAGTTCCATCCGACGTCCCCGATCCCGGCGCCCCCGCGGTCGCGCCGTCCTCGGCGGAGGGTGCCATGAGCGCCGATCCCTCGCCAACGGCCGGGCACGCCCCGGGCCACGTCGTCGTCGTGGGCGCGGGCGCGATGGGCCTGTGCACCGCCTGGGGGCTGGTGCGCCGCGGGCTGCGGGTGACGGTGATCGACCAGGGGCCGATCCCGAACCCGGTCTCATCCTCCTTCGACCAGCACCGGATCATCCGCCACGCCTATGGTGCGATGCGCGGCTATGCGGCGCTGATGCCGTCGGCCTTCGCCGCCTGGCGGCTCCTGTGGGCGGATCTCGGCGAGGACCACCTCGTCTGCGCGCCGGCCACCTACTGCCTCAGGATGGCGAGCGACTGGTACGCCGACGTCAGCCACGACCTGACGGCCATGGGCATCCCCTTCGCCGACGTGCCCCTCGACGAGGTGCCCCGGCGCCTGCCGATGGTCGCCACGCAGGACCTGTTCCGGGTGGTGGAGACGCAGGGCGCCGGCCTCCTGCTGGCCGACCGGATCGTGGGCGCGCTCGCGGCGTGGCTGCGGGCGCAGGGTGTCGTCCTGATGCCCCGCACGCGGGCCCTGTCGGTCGATCCCGTCCGCGGCACGGTGCGGACGGACGCGGGCGAGGTTTCGGGCGACGCGGTGGCGGTGACGGCCGGGGCGTGGGTCCACAGGCTGCTTCCCGGCCTGCCGGGCGCGCCGGTGCCCTCGGCGCAGACGGTCGCCTATCTGGAGCCGCCGGCCGACCTCGCCGAGGCGTGGGCGACGGCGCCGCTGCTGCTCAACCGGCTTCCGGTGGCGTCCGGCGGGGTCTATGTCCTGCCGCCCCGTCGCGGCACCGGCCTCAAGATCGGCGACTACGACCACCCGCGGATCGGCGACCCGGACGAGCCGCGCGTGCCGCGGCCGGAACTGGTCGAGCGGCTGATGGAGGCGGGGCGCCGCGCGCTCGCGGGGTTCGACCGCTATCGGCTGGTCGAGGCGAAGTCCTGCTTCTACGCCGTCACCGACGACGGCGCCTTCGTGCTGCGCCGGCTGGACGCGCGCGGCTGGGTGCTCAGCGCCTGCACGGGACACGGGTTCAAGCTGGCGGCGCTGATGGGCCTCGGCTTCGCCGACGGGCTCGCCGGACGGCAGGACGCGGACGATCTCGCCACATGGGCGGCCGGCCGCGCCATCCCCCTGGAGCGGGCGCACGAGGCCGCCGCCGCGGTGGCGTGAGGGGGCCGGGAGGCCCCCCGACGGTCCTTCAGACGAAGGCCACGCCCTTCTCGCCCTCGGCACCCTTGCCGCGGTACTGGAAGGCGCGGTCGAAGCGGCCGCGGATGTGTTCGCCCGCCCCCACCGGCGCGTACGTCGCCTCCGTCCCCGGCGGCAGGCCGCAGTCGCGCGGGTCGATCACCGTGCGCCAGTCGGGATCGAAGAACACCGGCATGGAATAGCGCTCCCGCCCGGAGCGGTTGATCACCCGGTGGGGCGTCGAGGCGAAGCGGTCGTTCGACCAGCGGGCGAGGAGATCGCCCACGTTCACGACGAAGCTGCCCGGGATCGGGGTGGCCTTCACCCACGCCTTGTCCGTGTTCAGCACCTCGAGCCCGCCGACCTCGTCCTGGTGCAGGATGGTGATGAAGCCGTAGTCCGTGTGCGGACCCACGCCGAACTGGCCGTCGTCCCGTTCGGGGTCCTGGGGCGGGTAGTGGATCACCGACGCGCGGGCCAGCGGTTTGCGGAAGCGGTCCACGAAGAACCCCTCCGGCAGGTCGAGGCCGAGCGCGAAGGCGCGCAGCATGTCGCGCCCGCAGGCGAGCGCGTGCCCGTAGTAGCCGTAGAGCGCCGCCTGCAGTTCGGGCATCGCGTCGGGCCACTGGTTCGGGCCCATCAGCGTCGTCTCCGGCGTGATGTCCGGGTCGTCGGCGGGCAGCTCCAGGCCCCAGACGAAGCTTTCCTTCCGGTCGGACTTCGCGCCTGCGTACATCTTGGCGCCGCCCATGCCGAGGAAGCCGCGGTGGCGCGGGTTCACCTTCACCTCGGCCTTCGTCGCCTCGGGCAGGGCGAAGAACGCCCTGGCGGCCCCGATCGCGCGGTCGATCGCCGCCTGCGGCACGCCGTGGTTGGTGACGTAGAAGAACCCCACCTCGGCCGAGGCACGGCAGATCTCGTCGGCCACCCGCCGCGCCGCTCCGGGCGCGCCGCTGCGAAGCCCGCCGATGTCGATCAGCGGGATCTCCGAAAAGCCCGTGGTTCCGGACCAGCGCTTGACCATGCTCGACACTCCTGGGATCGCGTGCGTCAGGGCAGTTCGACCGCCCGTGGCGGCGTCGCGAAGAAACGGTGGACCATCGGGACGAAGGCCTCGAGCGGCAGCGTCGGCAGGTCGGCGCGGATCGTCGTCTGGTCGAACTCGGCCACGAAGCGGGCCGTGAATTCGAAATGGGGATGGCCGCGGAACCGCTCGCGCGCGCCCCGGTCGACGCCCGGACAGTGGACCGAGTGGTAGGCCCCGAAATCCTGGTGCCAGCGCAGCATCCACAGGTTCCGGTCCGAGCAGTAGGGGCCGAACATCGCCGCCGCCGCCGCGCCGTGGGTGTCGGGGGAGGCGTCGTAGGCGATGTCGTGCAGGAGCCCGACCACGACCGTCTCCTCGTCGAAGCCGGCCCGGTGCATCAGCGTCGCCGCCTGGAGCCCGTGCCGGTACATGCTGATCTCATAGCCGAAGGACGGCTGCTCCTCGGCCACGCGGAACATCGAGAGCACGTGGTTCGCCTGCCGCTCCGCCAGGAACGCGGTCTTCTGGCGGGCCAGCATCTCCCAGTCCTCGCGGGTGATCTCCTCCATGTCGCGGCCAGTGGCGTAGCCCCAGTCCGGTCGCATCAGGGGTGTCCTGCCGGCGGTCGGGGCCTCGGTGCTCATGGCGTCCTCCTCGTCGGACCGCGCGCCGCCCGCGCGGCCGGTCCTGCGTCGCGAAGGCGAGGACTGTTGCCCACCGGTCACGGCCCGTCAATCGTCCGCGGCCCTCGCCAGGGCCGGTGCGCCGGTGCATCCTCCGGGCGTCGGCGAACGACGCCGCACCGCAAGGACGCAAGGGGCCATGGGCACACCGACCGCCATCGACATGCACGCCCACTACTACGGGGGGCTGGTCGACGACCTCGCCCGGCGGACGGCGCGCCCCTTCGTGGCGCCCGACCCGGCGGGCCGCCCGGTGCTGCACGCGATGACCGCCTCGACCGTGATGTCGCCGGGCTATACCGACCTCGCGGCCCGGCTCGCGTGGATGGACGCGTGCGCGATCCGCACGCAGCTCCTCACCTTTCCCGGGGCGCTGGGCGTCGACGCGATGCCGGTCGCGGAGGTCGGCGACGCGATCCGCGCCTACAACGACCATCTGGGCGACGTCTGCGCCGCCTCGGGCGGGCGGTTCGTCGGGCTGGCCGGGCTGCCGCTGGCCGACATGGCGCAGGCCGCCGCCGAGATGCGGCGCGTGCGGCGGGGCGGGCGGCTGGTCGGCGCGATCCTGCCGGGCGGCTTCTTCTCCGAGACGGCGCGCGCCGAGCGCCTCGCCCCGGTGTTCGAGGCCGCCGACGCCGAGGGGGCGCTCCTGATGATCCACCCGGGCGTGGCCCCCGACGAGACGCCGCCGCCCCCCTATCCCGACAACGGCGTCTATCGCGCGTCGGCGCTGAACCTGCAGGCGTCGGTCGCGCAGATGGCGCTGACGCTGATGATGGCCGACCTGCCGGCCCGCTATCCCGGCGTGACGTTCCAGGTGGTCAACCTCGGCGGCACGCTCCCCTTCGTGCTGGAGCGGCTGGAGGCCGTCGCCGCGTCCCGCAACCCGGACGATCCTTTCCCGGTCGGGCGCCTGCGCGGCTTCGTCACCGACTGCGCCTCGCTCGGCCCCCGTGCGTTGAGGCTGGCGGTCGAGGTGTTCGGCGCCGACCGGGTGATGCTCGGCACGGACTATCCGATCTTCACCGTGGATCAGGTCCGCGACACGCTGGACCGGGCCGGCCTGTCGCCCGAGGACCGGGCGATGGTGGCCGCCGGCACCGCGGCGTCGATCCTCCGCCGCCTGGCGTGAGCGGGGCTTTCAGTCCCCGCGCACGCGGAACCGTTCGAGCGCCTCGCGGTCGAGCGCGACGCCCAGACCCGGTCCCGTCGGCACCGGAAGCCGCCCGCCTTCGAGCTGGGGTGCGCCGCCGACGAGCGGACGGCAGAGCGCGTCGCGCAGCGGGTTGTCGAAGACCATGCACTCGAACGTCCGGAAGCTCTCCGCCGCCGCGGCGAGCTGCAGCCCCGCGGCGACGCAAACGGCGCCCGACCATCCGACGTGCGGTGCGAAGGCGGTGTGGTGGGCGGCGGCGAGTTCCGCGATCCGCCAGGTTTCCGTGATGCCCCCCGACCGGGCCACGTCGGGCTGGATCATGCCGATCGACCGGTCCGCCAGCAGTTCCAGCGCCTCGGTCGCGACGAAGTCGCTCTCGCCCGCCGCCAGGCGGATCGGAAGGTGCTGCGCCAGGCGGCGATAGCCGGCGCGGTCGTGCGGGACGATCGGCTCCTCGAAGAAGTCGTAGCCGAGATCCGCCAGCGCCCGGCCCACCCGCAGCGCGTCGTCGACGTCGTAGGCCCAGTTCGCGTCCACCCCCAGGAGCGTGTCGGGCGCCAGCCGGCGGACGAGGCGGGCCCGTTCGATCGCCGCGCCCACGGGTCGGCCCAGCTTCAGCTTGATCTGGTCGAACCCGAGGGCGCGGGCGCGGGCGACCTCGGCCTCGACCGTCGCGTCGTCGGTCCAGTTGATCGACGACGCGTACGCCTTGACGTGGGTGCGGCCCATCCCGCCGAGGAGGCGGTGGACCGGCTCGCCCGCGATCTTGCCGGCCGCGTCCCAGAAGGCGATGTCGAAGGCGGCGATCGCCTCCACCAGCTGTCCGCCCGGCCGCCCCGTCAGCACGCCGCGCATGACGCGCCAGAGGCTCCGGCGGTCGCGCACGTCGCGGCCGATCAGCAGCGGGACGACCGCGTCCTCGACCAGCGCGGCATAGCCGCGGACGCCGCGGCGGCAGAGGCCCTCGCCGATCCCCACGGCGCCGCCTGCGGTCTCCACCTCGACGATCAGGATCTCGACCGACGGCCAGTCCCCCTGCGAGGTCTTCTGGACGACGGGCAGGGCCACGCGGAGCGGGTGGACGGCGACGCGGACGATGCGGCCGGCGCCGTCCCGCGCATCCGCCGAGGGGGGTGCGGTCATCGCGTCAGCCCTTCAGGTGCAGCGTGACCAGCACCGTGAGCGACGCGCCCTCGGGAAGGTCGGCCGCGACCCGCAGCCATGTGCCGAACCGGTCCACCCGCGCGAACGTCACCTCGTCCTGCCCGGTCGGCAGGTCGAACTCCGTCCCTTCGCGGACCCAGCGCATCCCGTCCGGCGACAGCTCGATCCGCGCCCGCCCCGGCCGCCCGACCGCGGGCCTGAGCGCGCGGACGAACACGACGGCCTCGTCCGCCCAGCCGGCCTCGTAGGGTTCGGTCGCCGCGGCCCC
>Ga0315907_10003549_pt1 | contig 18277 bp, 16 predicted proteins | sample LakEriMetagenome_3_FD_203525 | JGI IMG/M metagenome (GOLD analysis project Ga0315907, IMG submission 203525) | Freshwater fungal communities from buoy surface, Lake Erie, Ohio, United States - Buoy 12 MA123 | ecosystem: Environmental > Aquatic > Freshwater > Lake > Lake biofilm | place: USA... | reverse complement strand
CGACCGAGGGCAACGACGACGTTGGGAGCCCAGCGCGCGTGGAGCTCGACCATGGAGCCCTCGTCGAGGAATCGCTCGACCAGCGGATGCACGTCGTAGGCGCGCTTCGATGATTCGGGCAGCAGGTCACCGAGGTCGGGGTCGTCGATGGCTGCGATGTCGAGCGAGCCCTGGCGGCCGAGGAGATGAGCGAGGCGGCGTCCTTCCTCGAGGGCTTCGGCCTCCGTCTCCGAGACCAGGTGCACCACGCCACTGCGGCGCCCGTGCGGGTCGGGACCGCCGAGGCGCTCCATGTCGACCTGCTCGCCCGTGACGGAACGGATCACCTCGGGCCCCGTCACGAAGATCCGCCCCTCCGGACCGAGGATGACGATGTCGGTCAGGGCCGGGCCGTACGCCGCCCCGCCGGCAGCCGGGCCGAGCACGATGGAGATCTGGGGCACCTTGCCGGAGATGCGTGTCATGGCGGCGAAGACGCGGCCGACGCCGTCAAGGCTCGCGACGCCCTCCCGCAGGCGTGCGCCGCCCGAGTGCCAGATGCCGACGACCGGGCAGGAGTCGGCGAAGGCGCGGTCATACGCGGTGATGATGGCGCGGCACCCCTCGGCTCCCATGGCGCCGCCCTGGACGGTGGGATCCGTGCAGAAGGCCACAACCTCGGCGCCGTGGACCGATCCCACGCCGACGAGCACACCACGGTCATCCTCGGGCGTGATGGGACGGAAGGTGCCCGGGTCGAAGAATGCTTCGAGTCGCACGCGCGGCGACCGCGGATCGACTCCCGAGGCGTCGGCGTCGGCCATCACACGGTCCGGAAGGCGATGGCGACATCGTGCCCGCCGAAGCCGAAGGAGTTGTTGAGCGCGAGGAGATCTCCAGCAGGGAGCTCGCGAGGAGCCCCGCGAACGACGTCGATGTCGACCTCCGGATCCTGATCGTGCAGATTGAGCGTCGCTGGCACGAGCCTGTGGTGCAGGGCGAGGACGGTGTAGATCCCCTCGACGGCACCGGCAGCGCCAAGCATGTGCCCGGTCATGGACTTGGTCCCGGTCACGAGCGGCCGGGCTTTGCCCATGGCAGAGCGGATCGCGACAGCCTCGGCGATGTCGCCCTGGGGCGTGGAGGTCGCGTGGGCGTTGATGTGCGCGACATCATCCGGCGACGCATCCGCCTGCTCGAGTGCCGCGAGGATGGCCCTCGTCGCACCCTTGCCCTCGGGATCGGGCTGAGCGATGTGGTGGGCGTCAGCCGTCATGCCTGCGCCGACGACGTAGGCGTAGATGCGTGCCCCGCGAGCCTTGGCGTGCTCCTCGGACTCGAGCACCAGGACACCGGCACCCTCGCCCATGACGAAGCCGTCGCGCCCGACGTCGTAGGGGCGTGAGGCTCCCTGGGGATCGTCGTTGCGCGTGGAGAGTGCTCTCATGGCAGCGAAGCCCGCCATCGTGAGCTGGTGGATGGGCGTCTCAGTGCCGCCTGCGAGCACGACGTCGGCGCGACCGTCCACGATCATGCGCGCGGCGACGCCGATCGCTTCGGCACCCGACGCGCAGGCGCTCACCGGCGCGTGGACCCCGGCGGCAGCGTGGAACTCAAGGCCTACCGCGGCCGCAGGACCGCTCGGCATGAGCATCGGCACGGTGTGCGGGGAGATGCGCGAGGGCCCACGTTCCTTGAGGGTGTCGTAGGCATTGAGCAGGGTGAGGAAGCCGCCGATGCCCGAGCCGATGACCGTGCCCATGCGCAGCGGGTCCACCTCGGGGCTGCCGGCATCGGCCCACGCCTCGCGCGCGGCGACGAGGGCCACCTGCTGGGACCTGTCGAGTTTGCGTGCCTCAACGCGATCCAGAGGTGGCTCCTCGGCGAGGACGCCGGCGAAATGGACCGTCATCTCGTCCACCCACGGCTCGGTGAGCGTCTTGATGCCGGAGCGACCTTCGATGAGTGCGGACCAGTTGCTGGCCACGTCACCGCCGAGCGGTGTCGTGGCCCCCAGCCCCGTGACGGCGATGCGCATCGGTCAGGCGGTCGACTTCTCGATGTAGGCGACGGCGTCGCCGACGGTGCGGAGGTTCTTGACCTCGCTGTCGGGGATCTTCACGCCCCACTTGTCCTCTGCAGCCATGACCACCTCGACCATGGAGAGCGAGTCGATGTCGAGGTCGTCGATGAAGGACTTGTCAGGCTGGATATCGGCGACCGGGACTCCGGCGACCTCGTTGACGATGACGGCGAGGCCGTCGAGGATCTCCTGGCTCATGCTGCTTCCTTTCCGGTGGGTGTGCGAAGAGTGCGTGGGGTCCACGCTAGGGCAGGGTCACGACCTGGGCCGCATAGGCCAGGCCGGCTCCGAATCCGATGAGGAGGGCAGTGCCCCCGTGTGGGACCTCACCGGTGGAGAGCATGCGATCCATCGCGATGGGAATGGACGCTGCCGAGGTGTTGCCGGTCGTCTCGATGTCGCGGGCGACGGGCACGTGCTCGGGCAGTTTGAGGGCGCGGATCATGGCGTCGGTGATCCGCATGTTGGCCTGATGGGGAATGAAGGCATCGAGGTCCTCGGCGGTCACGCCCGCCCGCGCGAGCGCCTCCTGCGCCTTGACCGACCCATTGGACACCGCCCAGCGGAAGACCTGCTGGCCCTGCATCGAGAGGGTGGGGAAGCGCGGGCCGCCGTTGTCGCGATAGTCGATGAGCGACTGGGTCATGCAGATGGCGTCGTGCTGCGAGCCGTCGGATCCCCACACGACGGGCCCGATAGCGGGCTCATCGGACGGACCTACGACGACCGCTCCAGCACCATCGGCGAAGATGAACGCGGTCGAGCGATCGTCCAGGTTGATCCAGTCGGTGAGTTTCTCTACGCCGACGAGGACGACGTACTCCGCACTGCCACCTCGCACCATGTCCTGGGCCATGGCAAGGCCGTAGCAGAAGCCCGCGCATGCCGAGCTGATGTCCGTGGCCGCGGCATTGACGGCACCGAGGCGGTATGCGACCTCCGATGCGGCCGACGGCGTCTGGTAGGGGTGGGTCACCGTCGCCACCATGACGAAGCCGACCTGGTCGGGCGTGATGCCCGCGGATGCGAGGGCCTTCTCTGCGGCGTAGACCGCAAGGTCGACAACCGTCTCCTCTGGCGCGGCGTAGCGTCGCTCCGCGATGCCGGAGCGCTCACGGATCCACTCGTCCGTCGAGTCGATCCGCTCGCATACCTCAGCGTTGGTGACGACACGCTCGGGTCGGTAGCTGCCAACGGAGAGGATGCGCGCATACGGCGCACCTGTTGGGCCTTGAATGCGCGCGGTCATGCGGAGACCTCCTCGTGATGGGGGTGAAGGCGCACGAGTGGCTGACCGGGAGAGACCGGGTCGCCATCTTCGACGATCCACTCGACGACAGTGCCGCCGTGCGGCGCGGTGACCTCGACGGTGTCGCGCAGATTGCTTACGCGGCCAATCTCCGCTGAGCGCGGCAGGGGATCGCCGACGCCTATCGTGGGATCCGCGCGATGGAAGATGCCCTTCATGGGGGCAACGACGAGGCGCCAGGTGGGCGCCTGGTCAAGGGGGCTGGGGCCGCCGTGCCGGGCCACGAGGTCCCAGGCGGCATCGAGGTCGTCGGGGGTGTTGAGCGCGAGTGCCTCGACCCCGGGGAGGGCGCGCTTCGCCAGGCCTGTGAGCGTGCCTGCGGGCGGGATCTCGATGAGTCCCGTCACTCCGAGGTCAGCCATGGTGGCCATGCACAGGTCCCATCGGACCGGCCTGCTCACCTGTGCGACGAGTCGTGCCAGCACATCGCGACCGTCGTGGACGACGCGCCCGTCGGCGTTGGAGAGAAGGTGGATGCGCGGATCGTGCGTGGACATCGAGCGCGAGTGGCGCGCGAGGACATCTACGGCGGGTGTCATGTAGTCGGTGTGGAACGCACCCGCGACTTGCAGAGGTCGCACGCGTGCCTTCTCCGGGGGCGCATCCGCAAACGCGGCGAGTGCCTCGAGTGTGCCGGCCACGACGATCTGACCTGCGCCGTTGATGTTGGCCGCGGTGAGACCGAGTGCGTTGGCCGCGGACACGACCTCGTCGGCATCGCCTCCGAGCACGGCGCTCATGCCCGTCGGAGTCATAGCCGCGGCCTGGGCCATGGCACGTCCGCGTTCGCGCACGAAGACCATCGCCTGCTCAGCGGTGAGGACACCCGCGGCGGCCGCAGCGGTGATCTCCCCGACACTGTGGCCCGCACCGACGGCGACGCGGGTGAAGGCCTCGGCAGGGTGAGGGAAGAGGGAGAGCAGGGTCACGAGTCCAGCGCCGACCAGCAGGGGCTGGGCGATGGCGGTGTCGCGAATGGTGTCGGCATCGGAACGGGTGCCGTGCTCGATGAGGTCGACGCCGCTCACGACCGAGAGCCAGTCGAGGCGGGCCTCGACTCCGGGCACCTCGAGCCACGGGGTGAGGAAGCCGGGAGCCTGAGCTCCTTGTCCGGGGGCGACAACGACCAGCACGGGCGTCACTCTCTCGCGACGTGGGGGCGCGGAGCGAAGCGGGGGGCGCCAATGTCTCCGCTCAGGATTTGGAGGGATCCTACAAACGGGCGAGGATCAGCCCCAGTCGGAGGGCGAGGGCATCGCGAGGCTCCCCGGGGGACCTACCGGTCAGGGCCTCGATCCGGCGGAGGCGATAGCGCACGGTGTTGGGGTGCACGAAGAGCGCTCGCGCGGTGCCCTCCAGGCTCGTACGGCGTTCGAGGTGGACCTCGAGCGTCTGGCGGAGGTCGGGGTCGGCCAGCACCGACTCGAGATCGGCCACCAGTCTGCGCCGGGCCACAGGCTCACCGGCCAGGGCGCGCTCGGGCAGTAGGTCATCGGCGGCCACCGGCCGCGGTGCATCGGCCCACCCGCGCGCGACGGCGTAGGCACTGACCGCGACCGAGCAGGAGATCGGGATTCCCGCCGTGTCGTTGGCATGTGGACCGATGACCACGGGCCCGGTGCCGAAGTGAGGCGAGAGGAGTCGGGTGGTGCGCTCGTCGTCACCCTGGGTCGCAGCAAGGACGACGAGGGCATCGCCATGAAGCGCTGTGAGCAACGCGAAGCCGTGGTGTTCGGCGGCACGCCGCATGACCTGCAGTCCTCCCGCGGTGTCGGCATCCGGCGGAGGCCCGACGAGCACGGTGCATCCTGTGCCGGCAGGCCATCCCAGGGCATTCGCCCGTGCGAGCACCGACGCATCGGCGTCGTCCCGGAGCAGCCCATCCATGACGAGTGCTTCCAAGCGCGCGTCCCAGGCACCGCGAGCCTCGGCGGCGCGCGCGTACACCTCTGCAGCGGCGAAGGCGATCTCGCGGGAGTAGCTGAGCACCGCGTCACGCACTCCCTCAGCCGCCTCGGCGCCGGCGACCTCCGGCAGTGCCTGCTCAAGGAGGTTGACCGTGCATCGGACCATCTCGACCGTCTGCTCCAAGGTGATGGCCCCGGCGAGTTCGCGCGGTGCGGAGCTGAAGACATCGAGTGCACTGGCCCGCGTAGCCTCGGGGTCGCGATACCAAGCGATGACGCCGGCGATGCCCGCCTGCGCGATGAGACCCACCCAGGAGCGTTCGTCGGCAGGAAGTTCGCGGAACCACTCGAGTCGATCATCGAGGTGGGCGGTGACCGAAGTCGCCAGTGTGCCGGACGCCCGCTCGAGGCGTTGCACGGTCGCGGCGCGGGACGGTGCGACCACTAGCCGAGGCCGGTGGAACTGAGGCCCGTGAGGTCACCAATCACCCGGCCGATGATGAAGGTCACTCCTGCGGCCAGCGCACCTACGACGAATTGTCGAATTGCTCCTCGGGCCACTCCGCGCCCGGAGAACTTGCCCACCAGTCCACCCACGACGAGCATCGCGATCACGGAGAGGGTGATGGCGATGATGAGCGGGACGGAGTCGCTACCGAAGAGCGATGGCCAGATGACGGAGAGCAGATAGGGCAGCACCACGACGAAGGCGCCGATGGCGAAGGCCGCGAAACTGGACAGGGCCACCTTGTAGGGGTTGCCGAGCTCGTCGGGATTGAGCCCCAGTTCCTCGCGGGCGAGGGTGTCGAGCGCAACCTTGGGGTCGGCGAAGATCCTGTCCGCGGCGGCCTTGGCCGTAGCTCGGTCCATGCCCTTGGCCCGGTAGATGAGCTCGAGCTCCTTGCGCTCTTCCTCGGGCTTGTCGCGCAGCTCGCGCGCTTCCATCTCGATCTCGCGCTCGAAGAGGTCGCGCTGGCTCGCGACGCTGACGTACTCGCCTGCCGCCATGGAGAAGGCGCCGGCGAGGAGGCCCGCGACACCGGCGAAGAGCACGACACCGTTGTCGGTGCCCGTGCCGGCAAAGCCCATGACGAGCGCGGTGTTGGACACGAGGCCGTCGCTGATGCCGAAGATCGCGGCCCGCACAGAACCCGATGTGTCGACCCGGTGCCACTGCTCACCGAAGTCGACGCTGCCGTCGGCACTGATCACGCCGCGATCGACAGCAGCGGTGGCGGGTGCGTGCTCGCGGAGCCTGCGGAAGGTTTCGGCGTGCTCCCGCTCATCGGCGGACATTGAGTCGGGAGCCTCTGGCTCGTCGTCGTACATCCCCGCGTCGGCACCCTCGGCTTCCTCGAGGTGCGCAAGGACGTCATCCATCCCGGCAGCGCGAGCGCGCGCGACCATCGCTGCATCCTCGGGATCGAGGGCGGTGGGAGCAGGAGGGATGGGTACGCCGTACTCCTCGAGCTTGGCGACCCAGTGGGCCGCATGCTCGTCCTCGATGTCAGCGAGTTCGAGGAGCGCCTCGCGGCGCTCTCCGTCGCTTGCCTCCGCGAGCGACCGGTAGAGCATCGAGGCCTTGCGCTCGGCCTCGAGGTACTTCAGGAAGCGCTTCGGGTCCTGCTTGCTCATCCTGACCCCTCGGTGTTACCCGCATCCGCCGCGGCGGGGTCCGTGAGGCGATAGCGATCGATGGCCTTGGCCAGGTCCTGTCGCTCGACCAGTCCCTGCTCGGCCAGGCCCGTCAGCGTGCGCACCACGATCGACTCGGCATCGACGAGGAAGTGCCGGCGTAGGGCGCCCCGGGTGTCGGACATGCCCCAGCCATCGGTGCCGAGAGTGCGGTACTCGGCGGGCACCCAGGTGCGGATCTGGTCCTGCACCGATTGCATCCAGTCGGAGACGCCGACGACGAGGTTGCCGCGCCCTGCGAGTCGCTGCGTGACGTAGGGCACGAGCGGCTCATCGAGCGGGTTGAGGAAGTTCTGGCGCTCCGCATTGAGCGCTTCGCGACGCAACTGGTTCCATGACGTGACTGACCAGATGTCGGACTCCACGCCCCAGTCCTCGCGCAGTAGCCGCTGAGCATCAAGCGCCCAATTGACGGCCACACCCGAGGCGAGGATCTGCGGACGCGGCGCCTCGCCACCTCCCTCGGAGACCAGGTGCATGCCCGCGACGATGCCCTCGACATCGACCCCCTCGGGCTCGGCGGGCTGGGGATAGGGCTCGTTGTAGACCGTGAGGTAGTAGAAGACGTCCTCCTGGTCATCGCCGTACATCCGTCGCAGGCCGTCAGCCACGATGTGGCCGATCTCGTAGCCATACGCCGGGTCGTAGGCCATGACCGCCGGATTGGTCGACGCCAGCAGGAGTGAGTGGCCGTCCTCGTGCTGCAGTCCCTCGCCATTGAGTGTCGTGCGACCCGCTGTCGCGCCGAGGACGAAGCCGCGCACCATCTGGTCCATGGCCTGCCAGAAGGCGTCGCCCGTGCGCTGGAAGCCGAACATCGAGTAGAAGACGTAGACCGGGATCATGGGCTCGCCATGGGTGGAGTACGACGATCCCGCGGCGATGAAGGAGGCGACCGAGCCGGCCTCGTTGATGCCCTCGTGCAGGATCTGGCCGTCCTTGGCTTCCTGGTAGTTGAGCACGAGCTCGCGGTCAACGGAGATGTACTGCTGCCCCGCGGGGTTGTAGATCTTGGCCGTCGGGAAGAGCGAATCCATGCCGAAGGTGCGCGCCTCGTCGGGGATGATCGGCACGAAGCGAGCGCCGATGCCCTGATCGCGCATGAGGTCCTTGAGCAGCCGGACGAAGGCCATGGTCGTAGCGATGGCCTGCTTGCCCGAGCCACGGCGGACCACCTCGTAGGTGTCCGACGGGGGCATCGGCAGTGCTGCGGCGCGGGTACGCCGCTCCGGGATGGACCCGCCGAGTCGACGCCTGCGGTCGAGCATGTAGGTGAAGGCCTCGGAGTCCGGGCCGGGATGGAAGTACGGCGGGAGATAGCCGTCGCCCAGCTCGGCATCAGAGATCGGGATGTGCAGACGATCGCGGAAGAGCTTGAGGTCGTCGAGCGCCAGCTTCTTCATCTGGTGGGTCGCATTGCGACCCTCGAAGTGCGGCCCGAGCGTGTGTCCCTTGATCGTCTTGGCGAGGATCACCGTCGGCTGGCCCGTGGTCTCGACCGCAGCCTTATAGGCGGCGTACATCTTGTGATAGTCGTGACCGCCCCGCTGCAGGCTCCAGATCTGCTCGTCGCTCCAGTCCGCGACCAGCTTGGCGGTGCGGGGATCACGGCCGAAGAAGTGCTCGCGGATGAAGGCGCCGTCCTCGGCCTTATAGGTCTGGAAGTCGCCGTCGGGCGTGGCATTCATGAGGTTGACCAGGGCGCCATCACGGTCCTTGGCCAGCAGCTCATCCCACTTGCGACCCCAGATGACCTTGATGACGTTCCACCCGGCTCCGCGGAAGAGCGACTCGAGTTCCTGGATCACCTTGCCGTTGCCGCGCACCGGGCCATCCAGGCGCTGCAGGTTGCAGTTGACGACGAAGACGAGGTTATCCAGCTCCTCGCGCGCGGCAAGGCCCAGTGCGCCGACCGACTCGACCTCGTCCATCTCGCCGTCGCCGAGGTAGGCCCATACGCGCTGCTGGGAGGTGTCTTTGATGCCTCGGTTGTGGAGGTACTTGTTGAAGCGGGCCTGATAGATCGCCGAGAGGGGCCCGAGTCCCATCGACACGGTGGGGAACTGCCAGAACCACGGCATGAGACGCGGATGCGGGTACGACGGGAGGCCGCCGCTGGGATGCGAGAGCTCCTGACGGAAGCCGTCAAGCTGTCCCTCGGAGAGGCGACCCTCGAGGAAGGCGCGCGCGTAAATGCCCGGTGATGCGTGGCCCTGGAAGAAGATCTGGTCACCGCCACCCGTGGCATCAGGCCCGCGGAAGAAGTGGTTGAAGCCGACCTCGTAGAGCGAGGCGGACGAGGCATACGTCGAGATATGCCCGCCAACGCTGATGCCCGGGCGCTGCGCGCGGTGAACCATGATGGCGGCGTTCCAGCGGATGAACTCGCGGATCCGGCGCTCGAGGGCTTCGTCCCCGGGGAACCACGGCTCCATCTCGGGCGAGATCGTGTTGATGTAGTCGGTGGAACGCAGGCTCGGGACTCCGACACTGCGTTCAGCAGCTCGACGCAGCAGCGCGAGCATGAGATAGCGCGCGCGGTAGGCCCCGGATCCGTCGATCACCTGGTCGAGGGACCCGGTCCACTCGGAGGTCTCCTCGGGGTCGACGTCGACGTACTGCGTGGGCAGGCCGCCCGCGAGGAGGGGCTGCTGTCGGAGCGGATCGAAGCCGGTTGCCATGTCCTGCCCTTCGCCGGGGTGCCCAGGATCGCCGGGCACCGGTCGGTAGAGCCCGACGACTCATCCGACCCGCCGGGCACGTCTATCCTCGCGCACTCGCGACAGGGCCGCCGTCGCGCCCCGGGCTACGCACCAGTAGGGGTCCCATGGGGCGCGGTCGGACATCTGCAGGATGAATACCTCCGAGTTGGTTGCGCTGGAGCCCGCTGTCCGCTGGACTACGCCTGTGGGTCGACGAGTCAGGAGGCGACCGTGAGTGGCGAGACCGTGCCACTGCTCGGCTCCCTGGGCATCTCGGCAGGCGCGGTGGTCTGGGAGATCGGCGCGGATGACGATGCCGACGGTGGGCTCCGTGAGGCCCTCGCCGCCGCTGAAGGCGTCGAGCTCGTCGATGACGACTATGAGGACGTCGTCGACGTCGTCCTGCTGTGGTGGCGCGAGGACGATGGTGACCTTGTCGACGCGCTCGTCGATGCGATCGGGCCCCTCGCTGACCACGGTGTGGTGTGGCTGCTCACGCCTAAGCCCGGCCGCGACGGCCATGTCGAAGCCGAGGACATCTCCGACGCGGCACCCACGGCGGGCCTCCAGCAGACGTCCACGGTGAGCGCAGGACGTGACTGGCAGGGCACGCGTTTGGTGGCCCCGCGCGCCGGTCGTCGCTAGCGCCCTTTCGCTCGGCTCAGCTGCCTCGCAGCTTTCGCCATGCTGATGGGCTTAGCTGCCTCGCAGCTTTCGCCAGGCAGACCCCATTGCATCTCCCACCGCACGCGCCGCTGCCGCGGATGACCCGTACGCCTGCAACGCCGCGCGCAGCCCATCGGTACCGGGTAGCCCGGGGGATCCCGCGAGCACCTGCACGACAGCGAAAAGACCGGGCAGGTCCTGGGCGCGGAACTCACCTCGCGCGTAGGCCGCGGGTGCCGAGGCCCGCCCCGCGGCGATGTCGAGCAGCAGCCCCGCATCGCAGATGATCGCGGGGCCCTGGGGTGAGGTCACCGGGATGGTGCGCCAGTCGCCCTCACTCGCTCCCGTGCCCACGCTGATCTCGGGCGTGATCGCAGTGAGAGCAATCGCGGCCTGCTGCTGCGACGCCACCGCTCCGACGGTGTCGATGAGGGCTGCGAGACCTCGGGCGAGGAGCGCCGGGGTCGAGCGAACACCTGCGGGCTCGAGATCGCGAACGGCGACCGCGCACTGGTAGGCGGTCGCTGCCACCAGCGTCCCGAAGGGCACGATCCCGATGGGACCGGCGACAGGAAGCAGCGCCTCGCGCGCGACATCGGGTGAGGCTGCCCACTCGGCCACGTCATCGCGTGCCCGGCGTAGGGATGCCAGAAGTGCCTCACGCGTGTCTCCTGAGTGCTCCGCAATCACGCGACCCTCGATGGCGTCCAGCGGCTCAGCGATGGTCACGCCCGCGAGCGCATCACGGCGAATGGCAGGGAGGGGTCGTCCTTCCGGCCAGGAGCCGAGGACCACGAGTGTGCGGGCGGCCGTGCGCCCGGCCTTGCGGCTCGGAGCCCCAGGATCCACATCGGCAACGGCGGCGAGCAGTTCGTCCCAGGCGCCTACGGTCGCGTCGAGTGTGCGGGTGAGGTCGTGGGTCACCCGGCCGCGCTCGCCGGCCTCGGGGGCGAGGGCCTCGGGGGGTAGCGTCACGCTGACATCCTGCCGCGAGGCAGCCCAGGGAGCGAGGCCCGCCATGGTCACGGAGATCGGCGACACAGCGCCTGATTTCACGCTGCCCGACCAGCACGGTCATCCGACATCCCTGTCGGCTCAGGTGGGTCCGGTGCTCGTCGTGTTCTTCCCCGCCGCCTTCACCCCGGTGTGCCACGACGAACTCAGGGCCCTACGCGACATCGCGACGCGATCGCGGGTGCTCGCGATCTCGTGTGACTCGATGTTTGTCCTGCGCGCCCTCGAAGATGCTGAGGCACTGGGCTTCCCGCTGCTCAGCGACTTTTGGCCCCATGGCGAGGTCGCGCATGCCTACGCCGCACTGGACGAGCGTCATGGGACCGCGCGGCGCGTCAGCGTCCTTGTCGATAGCCAGGGCCGTGTCGCGGCGCGCTGGGAATCGTCGCCGGACCGCGCGCGAGACCCGCATGAGTACTCGCGAGCCCTGGATTCCCTGGTTGATCGGTAGTCCATCCCACTGACGGGTGACTCCCAAGATGCGGACTCCCGAGATGGGGTGTGCACTGGTCTCGGAGGCGGTCGGCGGGGGCCCGAGACCCTGCCGGCCGCATCCTCCGCGTCACGTAGCCCGCGTCCCCGAAGCCCGGCAAAAGGGCAAGGCCCCAAGCCTCGGGGGGAGGGCTGGGGCCTTGCTGAGTGTCATAATACGTCCGATTTGCTCTCCAGGTCCCCGGGGGTCTGCGCAGGGCGAGTGACTGGCCCCGGGCATGGGCGGACGTGGTGGGCCCGGCCGGCCTCGAACCGACGACCCCTTCCTTGTAAGGGAAGTGCTCTACCAACTGAGCTACAGGCCCGGCGGACGAGGCTAGCGGCGATAGCCTCCGGGCGTGACCTCGGCCTCTTCTCTCGCCCAGGTGGTTGCTGCGCTCGAGCGGCGCTACCCACCGTCCACCGCTGAGCCCTGGGATGCGGTCGGTCTCGTGTGCGGTGAGCCTGACGCTCCCGTGCGACGCATCCTGTGGGCGGTGGATCCTGTCGAGGCTGTGATCGACGAGGCGATCGCCGATGAGGTGGATCTCATCGTCACGCACCATCCGCTCTTCCTCTCGGGAGTGCACTCGGTCTCGGCGACCACGGCCAAGGGCCGTGTCGTGCACCGCCTCATTAGCGCCGGCATCGCGCTCTACTGCGCCCACACAAACGCCGACGTCGCCGATCCCGGTGTCTCGGATGCGCTCGCGGCAGTCCTGGGCGTCACGACCACGCTTGCCGTCGACGCAGGCCTGGGCCGAGTGGGGGATCTCAACGCGCCCGTGACACTTGCCGACTTCGCGGCCCGTGTCGCTGCCGTACTGCCGGCGACCCACCACGGAGTGCGCGTCGCTGGCGACCCTGATCGATGGGTCCAGCGCGTCGCGGTCTGCGGGGGGTCCGGCGATTCACTCCTCGCCGCCGCCACCGCACATGGCGCCGATGTCCTGGTGACGGCCGATCTCAAGCATCACCGCGCCCTCGAGCACCTGGAGGAGGGCGGCTGCGCCATCGTCGATGTGGCGCATTGGGCGAGCGAATGGCCCTGGCTCGCACAGGCGGCCCTTCTCCTCGGCGAGGACCTCGCGGTCGAGGGGACTACGGTGGAGAGCATCGTGTCCGCACGCCCCACCGATCCGTGGGCGATGACGCTAAGAGGTGGGCTCTGAACGCCGATCCGCAGAACCAGCTGACCCTGCTCGAAGTGCAACGCCATGATCTCGAGGTCGATCGTGCTCGGCATCGCCGCGCCTCGCTGCCCGAGGCCGTGCGCGTCGCGGAGCTCGATGCTGCTGCCAAGGCTCTGGACGACGACATCACCCGTGCTGCCGTCGAGGTGAGCGACCTGGAGGCCGAGCAGCGCAAGGCGGACGCTGACGTCGACCTCGTGAGACTGCGGTCGGACAAGGATCGGGCACTGCTGGACACCATCAACGACGCCAAGCAGCTGTCCAATCTGCAGCATGAACTCGAGTCCCTTGCGCGTCGCCAGGCTGAGCTCGAGGACGTCGAACTCGAGGTGATGGAGCGACTCGAATCGGCCCAGAAGTTCCATGCCGGTCTCCTCGCTCAGCGAGATACGGTCGCCGCCGATCTCGCGGGTGCACGGGACGCCCTCGACGCTGCCCTTGCCGATCTCGCCGATGAGGAGCAGATCGCACTCGCGGCGCGGGCGGCAGCAGCGGAGGGCATCCCCGCAGATTTCCTCGCGCTCTACGACAAGCTGCGCGCCGACAACGGCGGCATCGGTGCGGCAGCGCTCTACCGCGGTCGTTGCGAGGGCTGCCGGATCGAGCTCACTCCCGTCGACCTCGGTCGCATCCGCGAGGCACCTCCCACCGAGGTGATTCGTTGCGAGGAGTGCCGTCGGATCCTCGTCCGCACCCCGGAATCCGGCCTGTGACACGCCTGCTCGTCGTCGAGGCTGACGGCGGGTCGCGCGGCAATCCGGGCCCCGCCGCCTATGGCGCCATCGTGCGCGACGGCGAGACCGGTCGCGTCCTCGTCGAGGTCGCCGAGACGATCGGCGAGGCCACCAACAATGTGGCGGAGTACCGCGGAGTCCTCGCAGGGATCGAGCATGCGCTGGAGGTTGATCCGGATGCGCGCATCGAGGCCCGCCTGGACTCCAAGCTCATCGTGGAGCAGATGAGTGGCCGCTGGGCAATCAAGAACGCTGCCCTGCGCGAGCTCGCCCTTGCTGTGAGACGACTGCGCACCGACATTGACTACACCTGGGTCCCTCGCGCGCAGAACACCGCCGCCGATCGTCTGGTCAACGAGGCGCTCGATGCGCAGTCGCGCGGCGAAAAGGTGCGCATCGACCGCCGAGTGGGCTCGGGCCTCCCCGACGCCGAGGACGTCGTGGGTGATGCGCTCGAGGAGCGCGCAGAGGAAGTCCGAGCCGCGGCCCGCCCCCACAAGATGGTCGGCTGGGCCACGGACCTCGGGACTCCCACGATGACCCTGCTCGGTCGGCACGGGGCGACGGCGTACAGCCTGGAGAAGCGCTTCTCCGGGTCGGGCGGGGCGGATCCGGCCCTCGCCCCGCTGGGGGAGCAGCAGGCTGAGGCGCTTGCCCGCGAGATCGCGGCGCGCGGCGGCGTCGACGCCATCGTCGCGTCACCCCTGCTGCGCACGCTGCAGACAGCGGAGCGGGTCGCCCAGGCGACCGGTGCGCCCATCGACATCGAGCCCGGGATAGCCGAGTGCTCCTTCGGTGAATGGGATGGCTACACCTTCGCCGAGGTGAGCGAGCGCTGGCCCGTGGAGTTGGCCGCCTGGCTCGCCTCGACCGATGTGGCGCCTCCGGGCGGGGAGTCCTTCGCCGAGTGTCGAGACCGCGTCGATCGTGCACGTCGCGACCTGCTCACGCGCCACGGTGGTCAGCGCGTGGCGGTGATCTCCCATGTCACGCCGATCAAGCTCATGACAGGGATCTGCGTCGATGCGCCCTTGTCGAGCCTCTACCGCATGGAACTCGCACCCTGCTCCCTCACCACCATCGCGTGGTTTGCCGACGGCAACTCCTCGCTCTTCGGCTTCGCGGAGTCCGCGCACCTGCGCGACGTCGACACGGGTTTCGGCGTCTAGCTCACAGCTCCTTGACGATGACATCGAGCGTCCACGGCTTGTCCTCGGCTCGGGGAGGCTCAAGCTCCACGCGATAGCCCGCGTCGCCCAGGGCACCCGCGAGATCAACGACAGTCCGGGGCTTCGGCTCGGTGAGCAGCCCCCGCACGAGGCGCCCCTTGGTCGCCTTGTTGTGGTGGCTCACGATGCTGCGCTTGCCGCCCTTCTCCTGCAGGACGCGGGCGATCGCGGTGCGCTGGGCGAGGTCGGCGGGCACAGGACCCAGGGCGACGTACGCCGACGAACGCAGGTCGAGGACGACTCCTCGCCCGGCTGCCGCACGGATCGCCTCCGCGACCGGCTCGCGCCAGGCACTCGCGAGTTTTCCGATACCCGGGAGGGTCGTGTCGCCGGAGAGCCGGTAGGCAGGGATGCGGTCGGTGACGCGCACGAGGCCGAAGAGCGCTGAGGCGATTGCCACATCACTCGCGGCTCGGCGCCGCGCGCGGGCGTCGAGGGTGGCCAGGTCGAGGGCTTCGTAGAGCACGCCCGTGTAGATCTGGCCCGCGGGAGCGGTGGGTGCGGAGAGGAGGCAGCGGTTGCGCTCCAATTCGTCATCTTGTCGCGCGGAGATTCCCAGCGTCGTGCGGGCCTTGGTCGCCGAGCCCGTGCACAGGCGCACGAGAGCGTCGGCGATCTCCTTGCGCGTGTCCGTCAGCTCGGGGAAGGACAGGCTCGCCAGCGCGAGCCGAGGGCCCTGCGACGGCCCTGACTTGCCCTCGCTGGGCGGGAGCAGGATGAGCATGGGTCCACGCTAGCGGTGCGCCTAGTAGCGCGTGAGGCCACGTTTCTTGGCGCCTGCGCTGTACAGGGGCGCGAGGAGTGCTGCCGCGGTGAAGGCAAGAGCGGCACCTGCGAACGTAGCGAGCAGGCGTGCCGCAGCGACCTCGGAGAAGTTGGCCGAACTCCCCGACAGGAGCACGATGGCCGGGGTGAGGAGCGTGGTGAAGAACCAGTAGGGGTACTTCTGCTCCGAGATCACCATGATGCTGGTGACCATGAGGACCGCACCGATGACCACTTCGACCGATGGCCATGGCAGGACGACGTGGATCGCATAGGCAGCGATGACGCCAAGAATGGTGCCGCCGGCCCTCTGCCAGGTGCGCTGGAACGAGTCCTGGAGATACGGCTGGAAGACGAGGACCACCGTGAGAATGAACCACCCACCCGCATGTGCCCAGTCGATCGCGACGGACACACCTGCGGCAATGCCCGTGAGGATCGCCAGCACGATGGCGTAGGCCCACGTGCGCTGCCAGCTCTCGACCTTGGGCGCCCCATGGGGTGCGTCGCGGTGCAGGAACGTGCCCACGGCGGTGCCCCAGAGGGCAGCAGCGAGGGTCGCGCCGCCTATGACGAGGGCGTTGGTCCCGCGGTCGCTGCTCACCGAAGGAGTCACGCAGACAAGGAAGCCCACTGTCATAGGGACGAGAACAAGGATCTTGGACTGTCCCCAGCGGCACCCGAGGGCGGCTACGAGCGACGTGAGCCCCATGACCGCGCCAGCCAGGATCGGGTCGCCGGACGTCAGTGCCGCGCCTGCGCTCCCCGCGGTGACGATGCCTGTGGCGAACAAGGCGGTGCGGGGGCCCGCGAGCAGGGCGGGCAAGAGCGTCGCCATCACGGGAAGCACGAGGCTGCCGGCAAGTCTTGACTGGCCAAGTGCCACCGCCAAGATGGGCGGGATGGCCACAGCGACCACGGTGGCGGCAATGGTGAGTGCCTTTCGGATCGTTGCGTGCGAGCCGGCCACCTGCCGCACCCTAGACCCCCGAGGCGGTCCGCGCGCGAATCTGCGGCGGTATCCTGCAGGTGCGGCGGACGAGCCGACCGGGTGATCGCGGCGTTGATTCCATCAGCGTCGAGGAAAGTCCGGGCTCCACAGGGCAGGGTGGTGGGTAACGCCCACCCGGGGTGACCCGCGGGAAAGTGCCACAGAGATGAGACCGCCGGCGGCAACGCCGGTAAGGGTGAAACGGCGGTGTAAGAGACCACCAGCACCGCAGGTGACTGCGGTGGCTTGGCAAACCCCACCCGGAGCTAGATCAAGTGGATCGCAAGATCCAGGCAGGAGAGCGGCCCGCTCATCAATCCTGCTGGTAGGTCGCACGAGGCCATCGGCAACGGTGGTCCCAGATGGATGATCACCCCTCGCTCACGCGAGGACAGAACCCGGCTTACAGGTCGACTCGTCCGCCGCCCTGTCGCGTTTGGCTAGTCGGACTCAGCAGCGTCGGCGTCGCGGGCCATCTTGAGAAGGCGCGCCATCTGCTTGTCGAAGACCTTCGCCACGTCGCGGGCCCCGGCGGACTTCACCGATGAGATCGGCTCGCCGGTGCTCTCGGCCTGCTGCAGGGCGACACGCTCGGGCACCGACGGCTTGAGCACCGCTCCCGGGCCGTGGATGGCGATGAGTTCGCGCTTGCGGTAGCGATGCTCATCGGTCTTCTCGCGCATGCGATTGACGATGATGCCGGCAAAGCGCAGATCGGGGTTGACGGTCGTGCGGATTTCGTTGATCTCGTCGATGGCCCGCTCAGCGCCCTGGGCTCCGAAGTAGGAGGGTGTCGTCACGACGACGGCCAGTCGCGAAGCGGCCAGGGCTTCGCGGGTCAAGGCTCCCAGCGACGGTGGGCAGTCGATGACGGCGACGTCGTAGCCCTCGAGCCGCTTCATCGCGCGGGCCAACTTGGGTGCGAAGCCGCGCTTGCCGGTCCAGGCGTCGAAGCGGATGAGCTCCGCGTCGCTGCCGACGACATCCACGCGACCCTCCTTGAAGGACCACGCTGTCTTGGTCACCGCTCCCTGGAGAGTCTCGGCGGTGGGGTGAGCGAGGACGGATGCGGCGTTGGCGCGACCATGGCGGGCCTGGAGGATCGAGGTGGCATTGCCCTGCGGGTCGAGGTCGATGACGAGGACCTTGAGTCCGCGCTTGGCCGCGGCCCCCGCGAGCCCTAGAGCCACGGATGTCTTGCCGACCCCGCCCTTGAGGCTCAGCACGCTGATGGCGATCACGGGCCCAGTGTGTCGGGCCGCGTGCTCGGGCGCACCCCCGCCCCGCGAATTCATCCCCCTTTTCCCGGAATTCATGCGCGGGGGAGGCTCGCCGGACGGACGCCGTGAGGCGGTCCCGGCAATAGGGGACTCAACAGGGGACTACCCGAAATCGGTCACCCGGTGGGGCTTGCCGCTCCTGTCATACGTCGTCCAGCGGCCCACCTGCTCGCCCTGCGCAAAGCGCCCCGAACGCAGGCGCGACCCATCGCGCCGGTAGAACTCCCAGGCACCGTGCATCTCGCCGTTCTTGATCCGA
>Ga0315907_10003545_pt1 | contig 18287 bp, 19 predicted proteins | sample LakEriMetagenome_3_FD_203525 | JGI IMG/M metagenome (GOLD analysis project Ga0315907, IMG submission 203525) | Freshwater fungal communities from buoy surface, Lake Erie, Ohio, United States - Buoy 12 MA123 | ecosystem: Environmental > Aquatic > Freshwater > Lake > Lake biofilm | place: USA... | reverse complement strand
TCTGATTGTACCTGACCTTCTTGGACTATAGGTATACAACTTGTAGCTCCAGTAATATTTTTTCCAACTCTAAGAGTATACCCCGTTAATGTCGTACTACCTATTCCAAGGCTACCTGCCATATAGTTATTGGCTGTGCCGTTCATGTAGAGATTCCACCTACCTGTGGCGGCTGCCAAGTTGCCGTAGAAGCCGTAGTTATTCGTTGCGCCTGTTAATGATGAATCTACAAGATATCCAAATTGATTAGAAACTGTAGCAAGACCAAATGAAGACGAACCTGCTGCATAGAAGTGTCTTAAGTTAGATAATGTAAAAGCAGTATTTTGAACACTTGCGAATGTCTGTATATATGAAGTAGTAACAACATCTGATTGAGCCGTACCAGAAGATAAAATACCTACAAATGTAGCTCCACCTGTTTGATTCTTTTCTACCCTCAAGTTATACCCAGTCAAACTGGCGCTTCCAATACCAACACTATCGCTGAAATATCCAGTACCCGTTACTTGTAATCTTGCACCGTTGTCGGTGAATGTGCCGCCGTTTTGTATTAGAAGATTGCCTGTGGAGAATATTCTTGCTTTTTCACCACCTGCATAGAATGTTAATGTATCAGCAGCAGCCCTTCCTATACCCGTATCAGCATCGGCAAGATAACTATATATAGGTGCATTTGTTAATGTTTGTAAATCTATTCTAAATCCTCCAGTTGAACCGATTGATTGTAGTAAACTTGCAGAACCAGTATTAATCTGTATTCCGTGTGTTGCCCCCGAACGAATATTCATTGATACACCATCTCCGAATATAGAACCTACTGAACCAGCGTTATCAAATCTTATTCCAGTAGCTAAAGTTGCTGCACTATTAATTGTTAAAGCAGCAGCTGGTGCATTAGTTCCAATCCCCAACCTTCCATTAGTCGCATCCCAGAACAAGTTATTACTCCCCGTCTGCGTATTCGTACCACTCCAATAGGCCACCTGCCCACTTGTGCCTGTGCCTGTGATGGGGTTGGTGAGAGCGGCTTGAGCGCCTATGTCGGAGAGTATCTCTGCGCCTGTCCTATATTTTATCACCCCACTATCGGACACTAAAAAGCGGTCTGTGTCGGTAGTAGCTTGAGCGATAGTTGTAAGCGTTAAGGCTTGACTAAACCTACCACTACCAAGGACATCTAACTTGAACCCTGCGAAGGTTGGATAGGTAGTAGAACCACCAAGGACGGCATCACCGCTATCATTGAAGACAAGCCTCATATTACCTGAGCCATCGCCTAAGTAAATATGGTTTGACCTATTACCAAAAGCATTTACCCTTGCACCGAGAACAGTATTATTAGCACCCGACAAGTTACCACCTACATAGGCCTGTGCGCCTAAGATAGTGTTATAACTGCCAGAAGGAAAATTACACTCCGCACCATAACCTACTGCGGTGTTGTAGTTACCAGTCTCTGTGCTATCCAAAGCATAAGAACCTATCCCTGTGTTATAGCTACCTGTGCTTAATGAATTACCCGACAAGTCACCAACGAAAGTATTCTCATAACCATCGGTCATGCTATACAATGCCTCATTACCTATGGCAGTATTCGCATCACCACTTACATTTGAATACATTGCATAAGCACCTAAAGCCGTGTTACTTGCTGCACCACTTACGATTGAACCCATTGACAAATAACCAAAGTAAGTATTCTGCCAAGTTGGATTTAAATTGCCTGTGCCTATCCTTGCCCCACCTATGGTTATAGTTTTATCAAAAGATAAGCTATAACTACCCATCGTCACCGTCCTATTGCCTGTGAGTGAGCCATCGGTGGTGTAGATGTTCCCACTCGCATTAGTCGTAGGCTTCCAAATACCTAAAGCTGCGTCATAAGAAAGTACCTGCCCATCTGTTACCCCTGCGGTAGTCACGTCATGTAGTTCGCCCAGTTCCCAGCCGTTCATGATTTTCACGTACAACTTACCATTATTCTGATGGGCATACTCAACATAACCTATCACAATAATGTGCTGAGGTGCGACAGGCTTAACGTTAGTCAATGCACCTGCGGTAGTAGGAGAGAGGTAAATAACATCACCATCGCTCCATGTCTCGCCTTGTAGTGAGCCTGTGGTATCAATACCCTCAAGGCTACCCACAGTCATGATAAAACCCTCTTGGTTAGTGGCTATGGTCTCTGTCACCAATCCTATCGTGTCCGCACTATTGTTATCATTGTTCGCTTGAGCAAGAGCCACCGCTAACCTTTGACCCTGTGCACCACTAACCCTAACTGCTTGATATTGTGCTTTAGTCAAAGTTTGGTTAGGGCTAACTTTATTAACTACCCTTGCCACCAAGTCAACGCCATTCTTTAAAATAACGCTACCGCCTTTTAAGGTTGTTTCGCTACTTCCAATGGTATTATTCCATCTTGTTGTACCTACCGCCGCTGTGCCTGTTGGAGATACATCTAAAGTAAGCTGCCCTGCCTTGAGTTCATATTCGCCTAAGTCCACATTAGCAGTCGCTCCAGTATATGGGACTTTATCATCAAGTGCGTTCTGTAAGTCGGTCTGATCGGATAGCGTGCCTGTGATTTGGCCCCAAATAGCACTACCATTCCCAGCGCCATAGTCCACGCTTATGTATGTCGCATCAACAGTTGTGCTTATATATATAGGCGCATCATCGTAGTTAACCTTGATGATAGGCGCATCGGTTGTATAGTTAACCTTAATTACTACCATTTTTCTTAGCTTGTTACTTGGTCTAAAACTTGAACAAAACCTTGCATCCATGTATAAGTACCACTTGGGGTGGTTACTTGCAGCTCATAGTTGAACTCCCCAGCAGTATAAGCAGCAGTGGTGACACTTGTCAAGGTAACTGTCCTCTCATTTGTCGCACCTTGCACAAAGTCCGCGTTAGCCCATGTGAAAATAGTAGTCCCAGAGCTATCTTTAGCCATGAGCTTGAAAGTATATGAGCTTACGTCCTTAGCAGTAGTCTCACACTCATCCTCCCAAAAAGACAAAGGGAGCGCATAGGTGTCTCCTTTTTTTATTGGTCTTAAATTGAACTCTGGTATCATTTTATTTCTTTTAAAGTGCTATATAAACCGCCTTCACACTCACACCATTGTAGGCCGTTCCTATTGTTATCGTGAACACACCACCACCCTCATCTGTGACTGTGTAATTGTAGTACCACTTGCCACCAAATCCAACCGCGACAAGCTTATGCGTAGATGTGCTTCTCGCCGTGATTTTACCACTCGATACGCTATAAGTATCTACAACAGTAAGCTCCGTGAATGGGCCGCTACCTTGCATCGAGTAGTTGTACTGGCCAATGGCTCCTACATTCGATGCAAGAGCAAGCTCTGTGATAATAGCGTTAAATTGGTAGACTCGGTAGTTGTTGCTCGTATCAATGATGTCTAAATAGCAAACCACCTCACTATCCGTCCCATCAAAATAATCATCAAAGAACGTTATGGGTTGCATATTCGACTCAGCTAACTTGACCAACCCACTACCACTAATGATGAACGATTGACGGCCTTTGATATATTCTCGATAGATATTGTTAGTCTTTGGCGCTAACTCTATCACATCTCTCGATATAGTAATGGTTGAGTCCTTAGCACAAGCAAAAGGATAGACCCCACCACTTGAATTAGTGACCGCTATTACTAAACCTTCTGCTTTTACTGCTTCTGCCATTTATGTGTTGTATATAAACTCTTCCGAATATGTGTCGTAGGTGATAGTCCCAGGCGCTGTGTAGTCAATAGTAAAAGCTCCACTTGTGTATTGTATCTGCGTTATATTGTTCGATACATCAACTTGGAAAGTGTCGTTAGTGTTAATAGTGATACTACCACTTGGAGACAAATTTAATGAAAAAGCTTGAGGATTTGTAGTGACAGGGTAAGTTTGTGTCTTGATCGCCGAGCCATTTTGCAAGACCCTAAAAGTAGTAGTCACAGGGGTGCTTGTGGTAGTGTTAATATTCCCAGATAAAGATATAACAATGGGAGCATTTATAGATGTTGGACCAGTATAGGTTATCAAATTACCTCCTGTGATGGTGAAATCTGCTAAAGTTACGCCTGTCCAAGGCACATATTGTGGTGTATTGTAAGTGCCTGTGGTCACATCCGCATCAAAGGTCTTCTCCTCAATAGCGCCTGCGTCCTTAACATCATCCCAAACCTCCAAAAGGGTGGCTGACCAAATACCAGCCGCAAAGTCAATTTCCTTCATGTTTAAGATAGCATAAACCTTTGTAGGGTCATCATCTTCGAAAATAATGGTATTAATTAGGCCTATTCTATCACCAGAGTTAAAAGTAAGGCCATAGAAAGTCGCATCTATCTTGTTTCTGTTATATCTATTATTCTCCCAATAAGAGGTTAAATTCTGCCTCCTAAAGCTTAAACTCTCACCAGAATATCTATATCGATACCAGTCTGCGTCTGTTAAGTCCGTTCCTCCACTTGTATAAATAGAGCCTTTGTAGTTCTTAGAGAAGCCATCTTGTATCATTATCTCATTGTCACTAACCACATTAACCGCCGCGCTCTTGGTATAGATGGACTTTACCCCTTGTAATGGCTGCGCACTCGCACCATTGAAGGTCTCAATGATGTCGAATTTAAGAGCCTTGACCCAAATCTCATTTTGGCCGCTTGTTGGACTCGTGTGATAATCTGAAATTATGGCAATTTTAATTGTCCCATTATCTGGGATATCAACACTCTCAATATCTAATGTTATCCAATCTTGTGGATTAGGATTGCCTGCGTTGTTATACTCAGTATATAAATAAGTGTAATTATTAGTAAATGTGCTATTTGTTGCTACCCAGGTACCATCATTTTTTAACCAATAATTACCTGCTGCACCCGTTAGCATTACTACCATTTGGTACATTGTACCATCATCGGTAAAATCTAATTCAAAACGATAATCAAGTGATATATTTACTTTTTCTCCTGCAAATACACTTATAGATTGACTTCTTATGTATCTATTGTAAGTTGATCCTTCAGCACCTGGGACTCTTACATAATTATCAGTTAAGTAACCTGTGGTGGTATTTGTGTAAATTTCATTTCTTGTAACACTACCACTTGGTGGGGTTGTACCTGTTACATAATCAGGTGTATCACTTGGCCCAGCAAGGGTGTACTTAAAATCCCAACTATCAACCTCGTATTGCTTTAGTGTGCCTGTGGTAGTCAATAAATCACCCCTACTAAAAGTGCCATTAACCAAAAGCTCGGAGATTTGGTCATAGTTGAAGGTCGTAGTGTCTATCTTTGTTCTGCGCTTTATAAAGCGTAGCATATCTGGTGAGATAGGCTTAACCTCCTCATTGACTCCTACACTTATATCAAACCTCTTTTGCACGCTTGTCCTTGAACCAAGGTTAGATGTAAAGCCTCGAAGGTTGTCCGTCTTAGGCATATAAAGCTCCTCCATCCTCAAAACGTGCCAAACATCATTATACATGAAGAGGGTCTGAGAAAAGCCTCTATTTATGGCCTCTGTCACAGTATAAGCATCTTGATACTCCGTTGACTCAATTTGAAAGGTCTTTGGGTCTATTTTACATTGATCAATGCCAGTGTAAGTAAGGCTATCCGTCATCGAGTCATGGAATAGGTTGCTAAAGATGGTGTACTTAGTCCACCCTTGCACCGCCGTGCTTGTTGCATATTGCAAAAAGTCGAGAGGGGTAGTCTTAGCCGTTATTTCTGCGCCTCCATTAGATATAGGAAAGTTTTTCATATAACCAAGACCCTCTGTGGCTCTTAGCATGATAATATGGTTTGAATCTTGCCAAACCTCTTGAAAATCATCTTGCAATAAATAACCCCTCCAATAACCTACGCTCACATTGTTATAAGCGAATGTGACATATATATCTGTGTCATTATCACTCAAAAAGTCATCTATACTTACACCACTTGAATTTGCCACTATCTCTATCTCTGCCAATTGCGGCCTTATGGGTTTGAACAAATCCTCATCCGTGTTAAATTCTTTTAATACAAAAGGCCTCGGCCCACCACGCAAAGCATTGACACTGCCACCATAACCATCAAACCAAAAGCCAACACGACAATCGTAACCATCTAAGCTCTTGAAATCTATCCTATATTTTTCTGCGTATGCCATTAACCCACTCTATTTATTGTCGTGTTTGTTCTATTCAATGCACCCACTAAGTCCTGGCCTCTCAAAACCACATTAACCTGCCCACTCATGCCCATAGGCCCACCACCTACACCTGCGAATGATGGGGCGGCTACACCGCCTCCAAAATTAAACCCAAATAAATCACCTAATACACCTCCTATGCCTTTTGCTATGCCACCACCACCTGTAGTGATTGCAGTACCAGCACCTGGGAATAATATATTTCCTAAAAGTTTTATAATACCAGTTGCAATAATTTTTGCAACAAGTTGGTTAATTGTCTTTAATACTACTTTACCAAAGTCTGCAAAAGCAAATTTCCCTGTATCTAAGAAATTAGAAAACAATCCCTCTAATGGGTCTGTGAATGTACTTTTAAATAATGCAAGACCTGCTATTGCATTTGTTTCCTTAACAAGTTTAGGAGCTAAATCTTTAAACCCTTCAGCAAAACTTGGAGCTTGAAAACCTGCCTCACCTTCTGCTATTGCTAAAGATAAAGCTGCGTCTTCTGCTTTCTTAGTCTCTTCTGTTGCTTTCTTTTGGGCTTCTGTTCTTGCCTTTAATGCCTTAGCTTGACTTATTTGTGCATTTACTGCCGCTGCTCTTTGATTAGCCGCAGTGTTTGCTTTTTGGAATGCATCAAATTCTTTTAATTCAGATATTATCCCTTCCCAACCTTCTTTATAAGCCTTTTGACCTTCTATCGCGCTTTGCTTTAATGCTTTGTCTTCTGCTTTTAAATTATCAACCCTTTCTTTAGTTGCTGTGTTGATAGCTGCTGTTTCTGCAACTATTGGCTGCAATTGCTTTAAATAAGCATCTTGCTCAGTTTTTAATTTATTTATTTCTGTTATTAATGAACTAACTTCTGCTGCACTTGATTTAAAAGCATTATTTGCATTTTGTTGAACTTGTACTGCTGCTTGTCCTGTTATATTTGTAGCAGATTGTGCTTTCTGTAAAGCTGCCGCATTTGATACATATTCTTGTGAGGCCAAGTTAAGCTCTTGCTGTTTTAATGCTAATGTCTCTGCGTTTTTAGTCAACACAGCACTAATACCAGCCTCCTGTATCTTTAATTTTATTGCTTGTAGCCTCGCTTGTGAGCTTTTATTTATGATGTCAATACTCGCGGCAGTTAAAGCATTTTCATCTTTTATCCCTGCTACAACGTCAGGACTAACTTTTTTTAACTCATTGTAAGCCGCAATTCTTTGCTTTTGTGGTGCATCTAAGTTAGTAATTGTGCCTACGAGTATTTTAATTTTAGATTCCTCAAGAGCTACATTGCCAGTAGCCTCTGCGACCGCCTTATTAAATTCCTTTTGTGTCTCTGTTAATCTTGGTGCAATACCAACCAAAGCATTAAAGGCCTCACCAAGAGACCCATACTTTTGTATCAAGGCTGTCACGCCTGCTACAATAGCACCAAATGCAAAAGATAGACCAGCTGGGCCTACCAATGATGCTCCAATGCTCTTTAACGCTGGGCCTAAACCCCCTGCTTGTTTGGTAAGTTGACCAAATGAATCAACAACAAGTGGTAAGTTGTTCTGGATAGCGACAAAACCAAAAGGCAAGTCCCTTGTAACTTGGCTTAATGAATTAAGAGCATTTGACGCATTTGTTACACCTTGAGGGAGTTTGTCTAAACCAACTCTTTTTAAATCAACAAGCGTTTGCTCAAGTTTCTTAATTTGTAAGTTGGTCTCAACAATACCTTGGCCTGTCGCATTTTTAAGTGAATCCTTTAACCGCTTAAGCTCATTCTCGACTTCACTAATAGACTTAGAGAAATCTTGAATGTCCATGCCTAATTCAAAAACAAATCCACTCATTTTGCTAACCTTTTAAATATTTCTCGCATATCCTCCTGACTCATGCCACTCTTAGTCTCATCACCAGGTAACTCCCACAATGCCTCTGGTGTCTTTGGCGATGTCTTCGGATCGCCCATTAGTCTCACCATGGTAAACATCAAGAGCCTCGTTTGTCTATAACTATCTACTTTTTTGTCCTCATATCCTTTGCTCATCAAGCTAAAGTGGCGAGGACTTAAAGCATAGAACTCATGAGGCTTCAATCCTAATTCACCTAACCCAAAGGCTTCGATGTCTTCCCACGAGAGGTCTTTTTTTTTGGCTCATCACTCACTTGAGTTTGCTTTATAAGCTCATTTGTAGACCAAACTTTAATAGCATTGGTTATCTCTTGCAAGTCTCCTTTGCTTATTAAAATTTTCTCAATATGCTCTACAAAGTCCTCAAATGTCAATGATGGCTCTACATCCTTGACAAGGCAGTTATTGAAATAACCACTATAAAGGATGTGAGCGATGCCTACCTCATTAAGCTCATTATTGACAAAGCTCTTGCCCTCTACAAGTTTTCCATCACTTAGATACCTAAATGATGCCATACCAAATTTTAGTCCGACCTTTTGGTCGTTAATAGTTATAGTGCAGTAATTCATAAAAGTTAAGAGGTTATGTCAAGAGTGCCAGTAGAAGAGATAGAACCAGAGAAATTGATGAACTCGGTAGTAGATTGATTGAGCGTGAGGTCTGTGATATAACCACTAAAGGAATGGTAGTACGCAGCGCCTGTGCTTGCTCCTGTAACGGTTGGGTTTTGTACCCTCACAGCTACCAATGTTTTGCTAACCATTGCGCTCAACAAGTCCTCATAGGATACTTGAGAAACGCTTGGTGCAACCTCGCAAATAGCATCAAAGTCCACGGTCATCTGTGGCTCTGCTACACTTGTAAGTACACCGCAATTGGTTTGCTCTGTGGTGGAGTCAACAGTCGTATTGACTGATGATGTACGCAGACATACGAGGTTTTTATAAGATGTACCACCAGCTACATCTATCTCAACATTCTGCAAACTGCCTTGAATTTGTCCCATTTTTGTTTATTTTTCGTTTACTAAATTACTAATTGTTATTAACTTTCTCGCTATAAAATTATCGCCATTTTGCAATGGCAAATAGCTTGAGCTTATTCTTGCCATTGGGTAGACCTCAAAGTAAGCATCACTCCTACCATTTATGCCTGGGTCTGGTATCAATATTGTCAAAATCTGTGAAGCAATATTATCAACAACAGCATTATCATACACACGATATTGCTCACTAAATATATCAAGAACCACATCGACCTCGTTCCCGAAATTGTGGTTAGTATTATTCGCAGTCTCTGTGATTGATGAGATAACCACATAGTTTTGAGGGGTAGTCCTAAAAGGTGTTTGACCATACACAGGTACATTTTTGCCATTGTAGCTTAGATGCCCATTTAAGGCATTAACATAAATCTCACGAACATTATTGCTACAATCTTTCATTATTTACTTTTTAACACCTTGTTAATAGCTTTTATTAAACTTGGTGTATAAGCTTTTACGCTTCTATTCATAAACCCAGTTGGTGGCACACCTTGTAAACTTGGGTCTTTGCTTTTTTGAAATTGCTTAGCTATTTTTTGCCACTCTTCATCCAAACTTGGTACATAACTCGCCGCGTATTTCCCAGTACCAAACTCTTGATAAGCTGCATAATCGGTTTGAGCTACCAATTGGTACTGCAAAAAACCCTCTTTTTTTAGTGATATTGAACCTCTAAGACGTGCAGTATCTACAGGTGCTAATTGCTTTGCACTTGTAGCCATTAACTCACCATGAGCTGCTATTTCTGCGTCAATCAAGGCAGTTCTCTTGCTAACCTCATTTTTGAAGCTATTAAGAACCTCTCGAAAGTTCGCATCGCTAATCTCTAATTTTATACCTGTAGCCATTAGATAACCACTTGCTTGTATTGGTGATAGTTCAAACCTTCCCACATTGGGTATTGTTGCACTGCTTGTCTTGGGTCAGCGTTCATCTTTTTGCCTCTATTCTCATACATCCAAGACACAAGAGTCAAAATATCATTTTTGAGGTCTTGAGGGATAGTGCCATAACCAGCTTGGTAAGTGACATTAAAAACACCTCTTTGGTAGAGCCAAAGCTTACCACCAATTACCTCATAGTCATCATTAACAGTCAAAGTCTCATAATCATTTATACCCTCTTTAAGTTTAACCTCATCAACGCAAATGAGTGGACTATAAGGTAAGTCAATCATCCAAACATTGGGAACATAGCCACTAAGCTCAATATTGGCTCTTAGTTTCTTATTCACCAAACTCCTACCCGTTAGCTTTTCAATATGCACACGAGCGGCGTTTATGAGGCTATCAATGAGGCTATCATCGCTTGTATAGTCAATCCTTAGCCAATTCTTTACATCTGTGCGACTAACTGGCTCCACAACAGAATCGGATAAGACACTAACGCTATTTATATATATCATCTTTGTCTGTATTCATAAACCTTTTCTCTAATCCACGGCTCCAAATCATCAAGTCTTTTTCTTGGGTCATGCTCTCTTGCTCTTTCTTTTGCTTTTCTTGAATGCTCTCTATATTTCTTTTCATCATCCAAGTCGCTAATCGCTTTAACCCAGCTTTTAATATCATCTCGCTTTTTAACATAAATCCCAGCTTTACCGCAGTTCTCAACAAGACCAGGAGTGTCTGTGCATATAACAGGTATACCACTACTCATGGCCTCTGTCGCTGTTATGCCCCAACTCTCATACTCGCTCGGCATCAAGAGTATTCTCGTTTGCCTGTAATAGTCCCTAATGTTTACGCTCTTCTCTACCACTTTCACATTAGGCAAATTAGGTACTATTTGCTCATCGTATGAACCCATCACGGCTAAGAACTTCTTATTTGGCATTGCTCTCGCTATTTGCGCAAATATCTCGCCACCTTTATTTTTGTTTAGATTAATTAAAGTAATATAGTCACTCTTGCCATGATCAATCCCCAAGTCAAAAAAACGATAGTCGGTAGGAGGAGGCAGTATAAAATTACTAAATTTATAGTTAAGTAGGTTTTTTAACCAAAAAGAATTATAGATAATATGTTGAGGGTTTTCCGCACCTATTATCTCTGGATATGGGTGAGAATTGTGAATAAGATGAAAAACAGGCTTTCTATACATCTTTGCCGCGTGTATTGTCCACCTCGTGTAGTCCAAATGAGTAAAAACAGCATCACACCACCTCATCAAGTTTTCAATAACATTGTCATTTGGTGGGAATACATCAACCCCATCAAAAGAGTAGTTATTCTTTATTCGGTAGTGATTAGCTTGGTGCAATAAAACCCTCACATGGTGGCCCTTGCTAATTAAATCCTTAGCAATGCCATGTATCATGGTCTCCGCGCCGCAGAGATGCTTGGGAGGATATAAATGCACAGATAGTAAAAAGTTCATAGTATCTTATTAGCCGAAGCGTTAAAAATATCAGTATAGTCAGCAAAATGTCCCCATAATTGGCTTGGGTGTGGCTTTTGCCACGCTATCATAGGACTCATTATGAAAGTCTTGCCATTAGGATGTATCCACGTTTTGAGCCAGTCATCGAACATCACACTCGTGTCCTCATACCTCTCTGCTATTGCTTTAGGGTTACGATACATTACCGCGTGAGTAGTCCAAGCCCCAAAGGTCTTAAACAAGTTCTCACTATACCTCTCAATTGGTGCCACAAGGTTTGCCCCCAAATAACACAAATCCCAGTCATCTGGTAATTGAGCAAAAGCTTTAGAAAAGTGGCTAAAGTCCTTTATCACCACATCATCCTCAAAGAGCAATAGAGTGCCATCGGTCTCACTCAAGATTTTTTTCATTGATTTGTTGAAGCTATGCTTAGGGTTATCATCATGCTCGGCATAGACAACACTTGGTACCATACCAGTCTTTTTAATTTGCTCTAAGGCATCGTTAAGCCTAAGAACCTGACCAGGCACAGTTAAAACCTTACAAACCATAGTAAAAACCAAAATAGGGAGCGACTACTTAGCCGCCCCCACATTTATGAACCTATCAACGATCAACCATATTAGATAGCACCATAAACAGCTGCGCCAGGTTGGAATTGCAACAATTCGCAACGAGCTTCGCAACGGAAGGTGATGAGGTTTTTGATAAAGTCGTCCTGGTCGAACTCAGTAGACCTTACTGCCAAACCGCTCTGCTGTGCAATGGCAAACTTAGTAGTATCCATTACATAGATTTTAGAGGCAGTTACAAGGCTATGAGGAATAACAGGTACACCAACGATACGAACGTTACCATTTTGGTCGATAACCATGCCACCAGGAAGAGAGTAGTCGGATGGCTTAGTTTTCAACATATTTGCCCAACCTGCGTGTGTAGTCAAAGCGAGGTTTGGAGTCCAGTTCAACGCACCCAATTGAGCTACGTAGTCGATGAACTTCTCAGCGGTGTTAGCACCAGAGGAGGAGCCAGCGGTAGCAGAAGAGGCGATAGCATTGAGGTAGTAAGTATCTTCAGCCTTTTGGAAGTCTTCAATCAAAGACTGCTGCAAGTAAGCTTGCAAGAAAGGCAGGTCATCGATCATCTGACGGCTTACTTTAGCATAGCCAGCGATGAAAGAGAGGGCAGTATTAACCACAGTTACATCGTAGTCAACTTGAGCCTTATCAGAACCTTCGGTTTGCTTACCAAAAGAACCCTCACCAACAGGAGTGTTTCCACGAGGGAAGGACACAGAGCCAGTTGATACAGGGATAATGTTAAACACGCTTCTCAAGTGTGGATTAACAAAGCTGCGTAGAGCTGGGTTATCAACATAAGAGGTGTAAACAGAACCAGTCAGGTTGTTAGAGATGGTCATGGTACCAACGGCCTTCATGTCCATTTCATAAGCAAAACCTTTACCATTTCCACGAGCGGCAGATTTGATGTCGTTCCAACCTTTCTCGATAGCTGAGCCAATCTCGCTCTTAATAGCGAAAATGTGGTCAGCATAAGAGGTAGCAACTTTTTTCTCTTCTTTAGCTTGGAGCTTACCAAAAGCGGCTTTGGCTTCCTTTACTTCTGCAACTGCTTCAGCTGCGGTCTTGTTAGCCTTAACCATCTCCTCGTTGATTTGCTCAACACGAGACTCAAATGCTTTAGCGGCTTTCTCGGTAGCAGCTACAACCTCGGCCTTTTGCTCGGCCAGCTTAGATGCAAGAGCATCTTCAAACTGTTTCAAATTTTCCATTTTACTTAAATTTTATTAATGATAGAAATAAGTGAGGACACATTCACCTCTTCTCCTTTTTGCTGCTTGGGCTCCTCATGGGTGGCCTTCGTGCTACTCATTTGCTCTACGGCTTGTGCCAATTGCCTTACTTTAATAAGGCAAAGTTCTATTGTCTCATCCGTAACATCGCTATTACGAATAAACTTCTCAAAATTACGTATTTGCTCTTTAATCTCATCAATATTTTTTATTGACTTAATCCCAAGCATTGGGGTATGTTCATTTGCACCCCAAGCGGTCAAGCTTGACCCCTCAAAAAGCATCACCTCATGTATCTCATTAGCGCTATCGTTCTTTTGCTCCCTTAGAGTCCTAAAGCCTATGGAATGCTCACTAATAAGCCCACTCTCAACCATCTTCACAAAGTCTTGGCCCAATTGGTGCTTACCCACTTGAGAGCGGTAGAATAGTCCATAACCATCCTCCTTTAGCTCAATGATTTTACCCAATGGCTTCGATGGGTCGTGATTGAGTAGGTGCTTGATCCGCCCCTTAGCCTCTGGTCCCCAGTCTTGGATAGACCTCTTAAAAGCACCTTGCATCATAATATCCCCATCGGAGTCCACCATACCAAATGCGCTAAAATACCCACTTACTATGCCTTGTTTAGTATCAACATCTTTGACTTCAAGGCTTTGGTTTTTGTAAACGTATATCATGTTTTTTCTATTGTCTATTTGTTCAAGTTTCCTTATTGCCCACTCTATTCCTGCGTCACCACCCCAAGCATCCCACATGATGCCGCCACAGCCCTCATCATAAGGTACATCTTTATTTTGTTGGTGCCTCTTAAATGATGCCATCCTCGCTATCGTGTCCCTACTTATCCTCTCTCTATTCGCCAGCTGCCTTGCCCGAGTCCAACCCACAGGTGTACCACAATCACTGCCATTATCCTCTTTATACTTCAAAGCCCTCTTAGCATTATTAGTCGCAGCCTCTGGGTAGTCATTGTACGTCTCGGCTTTTCTACCCATGTACTCATCATCCTCATCATCATCATCCTCTTGCGCCAAATAGGCTATGTAAGCCCTATTTGCGCTCTCCTCACTTGTGTAAATACATTCTCCATCACCTATTCTCCATCTCCCATTTCCGCAACTTTCTACTGGCATAATTACTCTATTGTGGCCACATTTAGCCTTGGTTTAAAAATAAGGTTTCCATTGCCATCCCTTTTAGGTATAAACCCAACAGTACATCTGCAATTGATAGTAAACCCAGGAGGAGCATAAATACCATTATTAGTGTCTTCAAGTTGTCCTGGGTGCATAACAACTACATCCTCTCCATCTTTACCCTCTGATGTGAATGGCTCATTAAATGCTTTAACTACTCCATCCAAATCCCAATGGTCAAACTCATCAGGTGGTATTCTCCTCGTTCTACTATCTTTTGCACTTATCCAAATTTTATCTACCACAAATCCATGAGCTTCTGCCCCTTTCATTGCTGCCATGTTCGATGCCCTCATCACCTCTGTCCTCACTATTCTCCTTGCCCTAAACGCAGCATAAGCTAATTGCTTGTCATCCAATATTAGCTTAACTATCTCATCAACCCCTAAGCCATCCTCAACACCTTTTGTCACAATAGCTAAAAGTTTGTCCTTTGTTGTTTTAGTTATATCTGCTACTAATTCAAATCCTTTTTTCATTAGAAAGTCAAGCAAGGCCGCAGTCCACTCCCTATTGAAGCCAAATGTCTCACCCTTTCTATTTGCCTCTATCTTGACAGCTCTATATGTCGCATTCCCAAACAACACGGCCGCCTCTTTATATAAGTCCTCAAAGACCTTAATCAACTCCTTTTCCCACAAATCAAGCCCTAATCTCGTTCTCGCCACATCCACACCATACAACTCTATATCTTTAGCAAAGCGTTTAAATTGTTTGAGTATCGAGTCTTTAGTCGCATTGAAATACTTAGCATCCAATTGCGCCCTTAGCCTCTCCACCTTCCTCCAATATTCCCGTCTTTGCTTTCCATTCATTCTCTAACTTTTTACGATAACCTTCCCTAACCACATCCATCATCCTCTTCTCTATCAAGCAAGTCCTCTCGCTTGGTGTCTTAGGATATTTGGCTATCACCATTGTCCATATCTCCGCTTTGGTCATTGCTTACTGTTAAGTCCATTGTCACTTGCTCCAAAGGCAACAAACCTTGATTGACATAGCTAAAGGCATAAGCACCACCACGCTCCTCATAGTTCATTGCTACCCTCTTCTCATCAAATGTCAACCAATCGGCCATCCTTAGTTGGTTAACCATCCTCTCCATGTCTTGTTGCATCTCTGGCAAAGCAGATATATCAAAGTCTATATACACATCCTCACCAAACCTTGGCACTAACCACTTATTTAACTCATCCCTCAATTGACAATTGAGAGGCATAATCGTATTAGTGATTAAGTCCCTCATGGCATTGGAGTAGTTGTTGTAAGAGCTACTATCCGTGTCGAACAATACAACAGGCAAGCCAAACAACCTACACCATTGGTGGAGTGTCATCTGCATAGTCTTAACCAGCTCCATGTCCACACTACTCAAGCCAAAGTTCAAATAGTCCCAAGGAGTCTGGAACACACCAATGGCTCCCTTTTGGTCTTTGTTGTTAACCCTATCATTAACCATCCTTTGCACAAGAGACGCTTGCTCTGGTGTCAACGATGGCACAGAGTTATTCACTGGCCTTGGCACAATGGCACCCTTAGCACCACCATTTGAGGTCATAGCCGCGCTCGCATCCGCTGCGTTATTGCTCATCCTCAAAAGCTTCCAACCTGGCCTTAATGGACTCAAGCCCCTCATGTGGGAACGAGTGTCTGCGTTAAAGTCAGGGTTCCAGCTCTTCCATTGACATACTTGCTCTTTAGGCAAATCAATGCCAGCGCCCACCATCAACTTGTAACCCAATAGTCCGTAGAGATCTTTTGGGTCAGGGTAAATGTCGAGAAATTGTGTTGGGAGTACGTTAAGCTCAACGAACTTTGCACCCTCAATTCCACCATCATTCCCATATATGTTCCCTTCTCCAGATAGTATACGATAGCCATATAAGTTTTCAAAAAATTGGTCTTGTGCTTGTGTTGGATTGGGTTGCTCCAAAAGCTTGGCGAGAGGTGAGTTAGTCACCATGTTCTCCTCATAAGCGCTCTTACGCTTAATGAGTGCTTGCTCATAAGCGCCCTTATGTTGTAAACCTTTGGTGAGTTGCTTGTATTGTTGTAAAGCCGTTTGTGCTTTTGCTCCTGGCTTCATCTTGTAAACATACCAAGGAATAGAGCCAGCCTTTCGTGCCAAAAATGATACAATAGCGTAGACATCCGAGTTACTCAAATATCCCTCACTTATGTAACTATCCGCGCCATACTGCTGCAAGATAGAGCTGTTTATACCTTGTATCTTTGGCTGATTAACAGGATAAGGGTTTAATCCCTTTCTCTTCATGTAACCTTCGACAAACCTATCTATTATGCCCATTTTATATCATGCCCCAGGTTAGCTGAGGCGCATTTACTTTTGTGAATACCGCGTACCGTAAGGAGTCTGTTAAGTGGTCATTAAACTTCACAGGCTCATCTAATTTCTTACCATTTCTATCCGTCTTCCATTTGTAGTTTCTAAGCTCTTTTATCAAGTTATGGCTTCGCTCTGTCACATACATAGGTAGACTCTTTATTTTCTTAATGCCCTCTGTCACATCTTTATTAGATGACTTGGCATTTAGTCCACATCTACACAGCTCCTCTATCGTCTTAGGCTCTGCGCTATCGCAAAATATCTCATCATATGGAGATATACCTAAGCCTTTAACTTTCTCGACCAAGTCGTTAGTCGTTAGCTTCGTCTCATAGATAACCTCATCCACATAAATAGCCCCATCATGGAAAACTACCTTAGTCATAGCTGAGGGGTTATTAAATCCAAAGTCCAACCCATAAACAGTCTCCCCTTGTGGCAAGTCATGGCAATATCGCCAATGAGTATAAATGGTGTCATGTAAGTTTCCCTTTTGACCAAGGCCATAAATAAGCCAATAGTTCTCATCCGCATCCTTTAGCCTCTCAATCTCCTCAATCAATTCTTTAGGTAGAAATGGGTTATCCTTGTAAGTTGTGATAAAAAAGTCAGCATCATCTCTTGGGATAACCTTATCAAATACCCAGTGGTACTCATCTGATGGGTTATAGTCCAAGACTATCTTGCTCTCTGTCCTCATAGTTAGCTGTACCCATGCCTCATAAGACATCTCAGTACATTCGTTCATGAAAAGGTATTGCCTCTTACGGCCCCTTATCTTATGTGGCTGATCCACACTAACGAACTCGACTAAGTTACCATTTAGGTTATAGGTCTGCTCCGTCTTATTGTGATGTTCCTCTGAGTATATACCAAGTTTTAGCAATATCTCAATAAAGTCCCTCAACACAGAGCCTTTGATTGATGGTAAGCTTTGCCTAACAATAGACAAAGTTTGCCCTCTCTCTTGTAGCAACTTTACAATAAACCAGAGGATAATGTTGTAAGTCTTGCCTGAGCGACTGCCGCCCTGCATAACTGTTATCCTCTTATCACTTGTACGCAGTATGTCAAAGACCTTCGATGTCTGAATTTTTGGCCTCATCATTCTTTAGTCCATTTATAACCTCAACGGTCAGTCCACTAATGCTGCCTTCAATTTTTGACTCAATCTTTTTTACTTGTTCACCAAAATAATATTTGGCATATAAGTCCATAATCTTAGTGTCCTTCTCTTTAAGTTTAGCCTCAAGTGCATCAAAAAACAAACTCTCATAGGGAGATAGCCTTTCTATAAGCTCCTCCTCTTGCATCCTTTTTTTCCTACCGGACCCTGGTCTTGCACCACCTCTCATTGAAAAAATATTTGATTAACCAATCTTTAGT
>Ga0315907_10003542_pt1 | contig 18305 bp, 14 predicted proteins | sample LakEriMetagenome_3_FD_203525 | JGI IMG/M metagenome (GOLD analysis project Ga0315907, IMG submission 203525) | Freshwater fungal communities from buoy surface, Lake Erie, Ohio, United States - Buoy 12 MA123 | ecosystem: Environmental > Aquatic > Freshwater > Lake > Lake biofilm | place: USA... | reverse complement strand
GTTACAGCAAGAAACCACAATGAAAATGTTTGCGATGACCGAGCAATTGGCCTACATGGTCTATGAGATCGACGAATTGATCGCGCATACGGAAAATACAATGAAAACAAATCCTGCATTGAACAAAATTGCCTTGAAATTGAACACAGACCTCAATGCATTGAAGGACGGATTGGTGATTACTAAAGGCGATAATTATGTAGGTGCCGGTGAAAAACAATTGCGTGAAAAATTGAGCGATTTGTACAGCACTGTTGGTTCCTACTACGGGGCACCTTCGCAAACACAATTGGAAAATCTGGCAATGCTGGACAAACAATTGAACGAGGGTAAAAAGAAATTTCAAGGCATCAAGGATACGCAGGCGACAAAATACAAGGCAGCTACAGAGAAAGCAGGGATCAACTATTTCGAATTGAAATCATTTGAAGAGTATGTGAAAAAAGACTGATCTTTCCGAGATCAAAAAAGAAAAGCGGAGTAGAATTCTCCGCTTTTTTTATGCCTTTTAGAATCCGATTACCACCTGCCAAGTGTGTTGTAACCAACTGCTCAACACGTGAAATTTAAAATGAGGTAGCGGATCATCTGTTTGGAATGCCTCTCACTTAAAGGCAAACTAGCTTCATGATCGTTGAAGTACCATCGTATGTGCACTTCAAAAAGAATACCCCGGGAAGATCTTCTGTTAACTTCAGAATTGTCTGTGACAATAATTTTTGGATATCAAAACTGATCGGCTTTCCGCTGGTGTCATAAACTTCAACGGATTCCGGATTTCCTGTTAATCGGAACGTTCCGCTCGTGTTGGGGTTAGGAAATATGCGTATCGCTGAAGGAGAATCGTCCTCCAGTCCTAAGGTACCAACGGTTCCTTGACGATAAATCACACTGCCGGTTGGGGCATCCTGGTAAACCGCATGGATTAATCCGTTCGAATAAAGAATGTCGGGATGCGATTGTGTGCCCGAAGTTGAAATGTTCACCAGTGCTTTCGAATTCATCAGCTGTGATACGTCACCTGTAGTTGTAATGGCCGAATAGATCTCATAATTTGAGGTTTCGCTCTCCTGCCAGATCATAACGATGGTGTCATTAGATCCGTCGATTCTCGGAAAGTTCTGAGAGCCATTCATGTTGAGCGGTGCTGTCATCATCGATCTTGATATAAAACCGAAGCCCGGATTGGTGGCTGTGCTGGAAAGATATACCCTGTAGTTTCCCTCGGCACGACTTGCATAAACCGTAAGCATTGTTCCATTATTAAAAACACCATCAGGTCCTGTCGAAGGACATGATGATACATTCCAGTTCAGCTGGTCAACATTTTCTGTTTCAGGGAAAGTCAAGCCATCATCTTCAGAATAGAGGGCATAGATGTCTCGAATATTGGATGCATTATTCCTGAATAACAACGCATGCTGGTTTCCATCTATTACATATTCTGCGGGACAGCAGTCGCAGGCTTCATCAGGTATTGATGTAGCGATATTCATTTCCACCTCATAGGTCATACCGTGATCTGTTGAATGACTTACGACATAATGGGGAGCCGTCCAGACGGGGTCGTGCGCCATGTAAATAATAGACGGGTTTCCTTCTTCATCCATATCCATGGAAGGCAACCACACAACTCCGCCATTATTGTGACTGTCCGCTCGAATGGTGTCCGACCAGGTAATACCGCCATCGAGAGAGCGTACCGTTAGTACATGACCTGTTTCAAGGGGAACTTGCTTAAAAACGGCAACAACCGTATCTCCTTTTGCTGCGATATCAGGTCCGGTCCAGGATGTAAGATATGTTGCAACATTCTCTGGCAAAATATTCGTCGGTTGAGTGAAAACAGTTCCATTCAAACGGGCAGTGTATAAATTTCCTTCCAAACCCTCTCCCCAGATAACTACAGGAATGTCTCCTGCAGTTAATGCGATCCTCGGACGAATATTCCCGTAGATAGCGCCGTCGGCAATAATGATCTCAGGTCCCCAATCTATGCCTGGTTGTGCAAAGGAAAGTGGTGAACAAAAAAGTAGTAAAAGAATAATGGTATGTTTCATGATCCTCCGTAATAATTAGTAATTCGACTGTTCCAGATGCTGATCTTCTTTCTCAGCTTCCATGCTTTGGGTTGTTTTTTATAAAGTCTTTCGTAATAGGGAAAGGGTTCGTGTAACATCACGAAATTCTTATCTCGGATAACAAAAGCAAGAAGATGCAGGTTCTCTTCTGAATGCATCCTTGTTTCCTGATGTGTTCCTTCTTCATTGGACGTGATCATATACTCATTCCTGAAACGGGTAGTGTCACCCTCTGTAAAACCGATCTCTGCAAAGAAATAGTTGCTGTTGTTCAACTGTATCGAAGCATCAGGCTTCAGACTGTCGTCGTAAAAAATAACATCATTGATCCTTCCGGATGTGAAATACAGGGAAAATGTATCCTCAAAAAAGTAAATGGGACAAAACTTGAACTTCTCGTTGAAAGCTGAAATGAGATTCTGATTGAAAGTCATTGTTTCCTTTTCAAGACGTTCTACCATTTCTGAACGACCATGCTTCTTGTAATGTGCGATCTCCTTGGTGCGTCCGTGTATTCTGACAAGGAGCACTCCATTCTTAAGCTTTAGCACATCCTCTTTGCCTTTGGCGACCATGGTCTTTCGGTAATCACTGTTCTTTTTAATGGTCGCGTTCTGAGCAAGACTTTGAAGTCCAATTAAAAGAATGCAGAGTAAAAAAATTATTCTTGTCATTTATTCTGTAGTAAAAATCCGGTCTTTGCCATCAAAATTTGGAGCTTGTATCGATAGCACCTTCAACGGTTTTCTCGAAATGACCTTTGTTACGGAATGTTTGGTTCCCCTGGGAATATTGAGATAGTCTCCCTTTTTTACAATAATACGCTGGCCATCAAAAAGCATTTCAGCCTTGCCCTCTATCACAACAATATTCTCCGTATGCTCTTCATGGAAGTGACCTTTTACATCCTTTTTGATCCAGATGATGAACGAACTTTGGAGGGAATCTTCAGCGATCTTTTTCACAAAAACATTCTCAAATTCCTGATCGGGGTTAATCGCGTTCAGTTCCTTGTGTACCTGTGCCAAAGCAATACAGGGAATCAAGCTAATTAATAGGGATAATTCCTTTTTCATTCCAAGTGTTTTACTCTAGAAGTGGAATGCAAGGCCTATATTGGCATGGACTCCTTTGGTTAAAAGGGTATTTTCAAAGTCCGTAAGATCTTGCTTATCACCGTTCAAGTAGTACTCGGTCATAGCGTAATTCTGGGAACTGTAGCCAAGACCAAAGTTCATCCCGAAATTCTTTGCGAAGTAACAGTTGAATCCGGTCTCTAATCCGAAGTGTGGAGATTTGAACTTGTATTGCGCCGGGATTGAAAACAAGGTATAGATCCGGTTGATCTCCAATCGACTTCCTCCAATCGTGGTTCCGAAATACCAAACGAACTTATCCCGGTTCACAGGATAAAGACGCAGACTCACCGCCCACATGTTTACTTTGTTGCCATTAGCTGTTATATTTTCTTGAGGATTTTCACGATAACTACCTGTGCGAAGATCAAGTCCAGCTGATAAAAATTTGAAAATATTATATTGTGCATTGATTCGTAACATTCTGGTTCCTGCGCCACTTGTATCCCGGTCTGTTGTAGTTCCGTTGTAAACAGACTCCCATTCTACGTAATGTAAACCTCCATCATAATTGACATTAAACGAGAATTCACCCTTGTCTTGTGCTTGACCAAACACAAGGGAACTTGAAATGATCACAACGATCGAGCAGAGTAGTTTTTTCATAGTATTGAAATTTGTGATGCTAAAGTACTGCAAAAGAATGTTCATTAATTGAAAATCCATTTGATTTAAACTTCACTCAAATTTTAAAATGAATTTTATTCATTTTCGGTTAGTTATTCTGATTTCCAGTTTCGGACATTTTGATCGATATAATTGCGAATGGTGTTTAATCCTATCTCGTCACGAATAATGTGGTCATAAAAACGCGTTTGCCAATTGAAATCATAACCCAACCGTCGCGCATGTTTTGTAACGGCGGATTTATATGATCCAATTATTGACGAAACGGAATTGTTACCGATATTTTGGAAACGTCGTTGGCCAATGGTTTCGGAATCCCGATCATTATATTCCCCGGGTTCCCCGGGTTCCCGATGTTCACCATGTTCCCCATCATTTCCCGTCAATAGCAATATCCCATGTACATGATCGGGCATAACCACAAATGCATCCAACACCACATTTTTTGCATGATTTTTTATTTCATACCAAAACACATCGGCCAACACACCAATGTTTGTCAAATACATTTATCCATTCGATATCTCACCGAAATAGGGCGATCTGTCCTGTGTACATATTGTGATGAAATAGGCGGCATCCCAACGGTAATCCCAATTTTGAAGACGCGTTGATTGACTGCGAAATTTGTTCTTGGAGTAGGTAGGCATAACTTTTTCTTTTTTAATTTAAGAAAAAAGGTCAATGCTTCAATGGGGTATTGAACCCTTGAATTCAAAAAAAATCCCCTCCGCCGAAACGAAAGGGATGCTTAGTATTTCTTTTGAAGAGCTTACGCTACAACGTTCTTATAGCTCTCAACACTCGGACAAGAACAAACGAGGTTTCTGTCTCCATAAGCATTGTCTACACGGCGAACAGGTACCCAATATTTGAATTCTTTCAGGTATTCAACCGGGTATGCTGCTTCCTGCGGAGAGTACGGATATTTCCAGTCTTTGTTAATGATGCAATTTGCAGTATGCGGTGCATTCTTCAACAGATTATTCTGCTTGTCGGCATGACCGTTCTCGATCTCCTTGATCTCCTGACGGATCTTGATCATCGCTTCAATGAAACGGTCCAGTTCTTCTTTGTCTTCAGATTCTGTTGGTTCGATCATCAACGTTCCTGCAACCGGGAATGAAACAGTCGGTGCGTGGAAACCAAAGTCGATCAGACGTTTTGCAATATCCGCTACTTCAACGTCGGATGTTTTCTTTATCTCCCGGCAATCAAGGATCAACTCGTGAGCAACTGTTCCGTTCTTTCCGGTGTACAGGATGTCGTAATGTCCTTTCAATGCTGCTGCGATATAGTTCGCATTAACGATGGCTACCTCCGTAGAGTGACGCAATCCTTCTGCACCGAGCATTTTAATGTATCCAAAAGAGATCAACAGGATCAGTGCACTACCATATGGTGCTGCTGAAATGGCATGAATGGCTTTTTCACCACCCGCTTTCACCAATGGACTTCCCGGAAGGAAAGGAGCTAAATGAGCCGCAACACCGATCGGACCCATTCCAGGACCTCCACCTCCGTGAGGAATCGCGAATGTCTTGTGAAGGTTCAGGTGACAAACATCAGCACCGATGTTCCCCGGATTTGTTAATCCCACCTGCGCGTTCATGTTCGCACCGTCCATGTAAACCTGTCCGCCGTTCTCATGAATAATGGAAGTGATCTCACGGATACCCTCTTCATATACTCCGTGAGTTGAAGGATACGTAACCATCAAACCAGCCAGTTCATTCTTCAGTTCATCGGCAACTTTTTTCAATTCTTCGATATCGATGTTACCCATCTCATCACATCCGGTAACAACCACTTCGAATCCTGCCATAACAGCGGACGCAGGGTTGGTTCCGTGAGCAGAAGAAGGAATGATCATTTTTTTGCGCTGGAAATCACCGTTTGCTTCATGATACGCTTTGATCACCATCAATCCTGCATATTCTCCCTGAGCTCCCGAATTTGGTTGAAGTGACATGGCTGCAAAGCCTGTACATTCGCACAGATCAGCTTCTAATTCACGGAACATTGCGTGGTAACCTTCTGCCTGATTGATCGGAGCAAACGGGTGCATGTTCGCGAACTGAGGATTGGTGATAGGCATCAATTCGGACGCTGCATTCAGTTTCATGGTACATGAACCCAATGGGATCATACTGTGTACTAACGAAAGGTCTTTGTTCTCCAAACGCTTCAGGTAACGCATCATCTTGGATTCAGAATGATGTGAATGAAATGTTGGATGCGTGAATACCTTATCAGAGCGCATCAAAGCTCCCGCAAGATTTGTATGCAATTCAGGAGTAACCGTCGGTGCATTTTTAGCTTCCACTTTTGCAAAAATTGTTAGGATCGTCTGAACATCCTGGATCGTATGAGGTTCCCCAAAGCTGATCGTCAATTCATGATCGTTGAGGTAATGGAAGTTCATGCCGTGTTCTTCAGCGATCGACTGGATCGCAGAAGCCTGAATGCCCTTCACATGGATCGTATCAAAATAGTTCGCAGAAGCGATCTGGAGACCCATTGCTTTTAGGCCGTCTGCTGCTTTTGAAGCCAGTGAATGACAGTGCAACGCGATCTCACGCATTCCCGAAGGACCATGATAAACGGCATACATGCTAGCCATAACCGCTAGCAGGGCCTGTGCTGTGCAAATATTGGAAGTTGCTTTATCTCGTTTGATATGCTGTTCGCGTGTCTGAAGCGCCATACGCAAAGCCATATTATCATCAGCGTCTTTTGATACACCGATGATTCGACCGGGAATGTTACGCTTGTAGTCATCCTTTACAGCAAAGAACGCAGCATGAGGACCACCATAGCCCATTGGCACACCGAAACGCTGGGAAGAACCCAACACACAATCAGCTCCCAAAGATCCCGGTGAGTTCAGGATGACCAATGATAGGATATCCGCAGCTACCGCAACCTGTAATCCTTGTGCTTTAGCACGCGTAATGAATGTTTTGATATCGGTGACGTTTCCTGTCGAATCAGGATATTGAACCAATGCACCGAAGAACATGTTGTCAAATGCATGGGTTTCAGCGTTACCCACTACCAGATCAATTCCCAGATTCTTTGCGCGGCCTTCTACAACATCAATTGTTTGCGGGAAACAAGAATCAGCAATGAAGAACTTGTTTTTTCCTTCTTTTACGTCGTTTCGTGAACGTGAGTTCCAGAACATGATCATCGCTTCTGATGCTGCAGTCGCCTCATCCAGAAGAGAAGCGTTTGCGACCTCCATCCCGGTAAGCTCCAACACCATTGTCTGGAAGTTCAGCAAAGCTTCCAATCGGCCTTGTGAGATCTCCGCCTGATAGGGGGTATATGCTGTATACCAACCCGGATTTTCCAGGATATTTCTTAAGATAACAGATGGCACGATCGTCTCATTGTAACCCATCCCGATAAATGACTTGAAAACCGAGTTCTTCTTGCCCAGTTCTGTGACATGGTTCAGGTATTCTTGTTCGCTCAAAGCAGCTGATACCTTGAGTTCACGGTTAAGTCGGATGTGTGCAGGTATTGTTTTGTCGATCAGCTCAGCAACTGAACCTACACCGATATTGCCCAACATGGCTGCTTTTTCAGCGTCGTTCGGACCAATGTGTCTATTAGAGAAAGCGCTCATTCCTTCGTGTTTAATTTGAGGATACAAAGATATATTGAAATCACGTATTAGTAAGGATTAACACCTGAAAATTAAATCGGTTTAACATATTCGTTGAAATTTGTTTCAACAGGCGATTTTAAATAGTGATCTGAAAGAAAAAAGGCCGGAATTTCTCCCGACCTGAATATTTTTAATGAAGAATGAGATCACTCCACGTAACTTAACTTCAACATGTTCGAACTTCCACGGTCCTCCAATGGTATGGAAGCGATGTTGATCACAAGATCCCCCGTTTGCAGCAACCCTTCCTTGCGCAATAAATACTTGATATCTGCGATCGTATGATCCGTTGAGATGTGTTTGTCGTAATAGAACGCTTTCACTCCCCAGATCAAATTCAACTGTGTCAGGATCTGCTTGTTGCTGGTGAACACATAGATCTGAGATTTTGGTCGCTGCGATGCCACTTTGTAGGCGGTGTAACCCGAGAATGACATTGTCAGGATAGCTGTCGCTTCAACGCGCTGTGACAATCGGCAGGCATTGAAACAGATCGAATCGGTAATGAAACGCGATTGATCCCTTTCCGGGATCTCCTCTTTGTTATAGATCCCGTCGAATTTCTCCATTTCCATGACGATATTCGACATCGTCTTGATCACTTCAACCGGAAACTTACCGACCGAAGTCTCTCCGGACAGCATCACTGCATCCGCTCCATCGAGTACCGCATTGGCGACATCATTCACCTCGGCTCTCGTAGGGGTAATATTGGAGATCATGCTCTCCATCATCTGTGTTGCAACAATGATCGGCTTCGCCTGAAGGATACATTTGTTAATGAGCATTTTCTGGATAATGGGTACGTTCTGATAAGGGATCTCTACCCCAAGATCTCCGCGTGCAACCATCAGACCGTCACTCTCTTTGATGATCTCATCGATCTCATCGATCGCTTCCGGTTTTTCAATCTTTGCGATAACCTTCGCCTTACATTTACGGTTGTAAATAATGTGTTTAAGTTCGATAATATCTCGAGCAGAACGCACGAATGACAAACCGATCCAGTCCACATCCTGGTCGAGGGCAAAGTGAAGGTCCTCAAGATCCTTCTCCGTTAAAGAAGGCATAGAGATTCGTGTATTCGGGAAGTTAACCCCCTTCTTGGAGGAAAGGATCCCACCGTGTATGACCTTTGCAACGATCTCCGCTTTTCCGTCTGTGCGAACCACTTCAAGAGCCAGCTTACCGTCATCCAGAAGAATGCGTTCCCCGGGTTTCACATCTGCAGGAAGTTGCGCATAGTTGATCGAGAACTTTTCAGCTGTGCCCAATACCTTTTCGGTCACAATAAGTACTTCGTTTCCGTTAATGAGCTCCACACCGTTGTTCTCCATTTCATTGGTGCGGATCTTTGGTCCCTGAAGATCGGCAAGGATTGCAACATTCAAACCTGTTTCGTCATTCAGTTCCCGGATCGTTTGTACAACCGTCGCATGGTCCTCATAAGCACCGTGACTAAAATTCAATCGGCAGACATTTAACCCTGCCAGGAACATTTGACGCAACACTTCCTTATCGCTGGATGCTGGTCCGAGTGTCGCTACTATTTTTGTTTTTTTCATAGGCTAAATTTCATTGTATCATCAACCCGCCAAATGTCTGATCCCCGAGCGTTTCAAAGGACATATCAGTTAAAGACGAGATGTTCCGTTGAATCGATCTCCTCAGGATCGAACACAAATCCCCCAAGTATACTGGAGATCTCTTTCAATTCCGTCAGAAGGTCTTCCGGTTCCCAAAGGTGATTCTCATAAAGGAACAGGAAGTAATCGATCGCCGGTTTTTCAGGGATCAGGTATTTTCCGAGTGCTTTGTTCTTGATCAGATAGAACTCTATCAGATTCTCTGAATCCCTGAACTCGTAATAAGAGTGCTGGGAGACTGGAGTCCCTTTTTTTGAGGTAATCACATAGTCCTCTGTTGCTTTCGTCAGACCAATGTTCAGCTTTTCATTGATACTCCAGGCAACGCGGTAATCATTGTGGTGCGAGCACAAACCGATCATGTCAAAATCGTACTCCTGTTCGAAGGCCAATAGGTGTTTTTTCGGTTTCGTCATCATGGGCTGTATGATGCTGTAAAAATAGTGATTTTTTACCTGAGGTGATAATGCTTCGATACGTGTCCGTGAAACTTGATGTTTCCTTAACATTCAAATGGCTAATTATACGAAAACCAGGAGGCAATGTGCTGATTGGAATTGCTTTAAAATGAAAGAGTTGAACAAAGCATTGGTGAAGCTGCGATCAGCTGTTGAAGAGCGCAGTCTTTTATCAGAGAGTAATTTCACCGTTTGAAACCTATTTTTTTCTTGCCCTTTTGAATATTTTGCTATTTTTACAACCGTATTCTTACACTTAAAACGTATAAAGATGAGCATTTTTGGTATTGTATTGTTCCTTTGCATCTTCGGAATGGCCTTTTGGTTGTTGCTGTTCCTTTTAGGATTCATCGTTCCTTACTGGATCACACTTGGTGTTTTTGAGAAAATGCGTCCAAAAAGAATCTTTGAAGAATCAGAACAATAAAACGTTCTCAAAACCATATTTTTAGTTAAAACGCCGCTACCTGTAGTGGCGTTTTTTGATTTTACTGCCGATACCTGTCCTCTGAGTTACGCTGGATAACAGACATTCATAGAAGTGGATGAAATTTCCCCGAACGGTTTCGTGTTAATCATGCTGATAACATTTTCCACTTTCATTTTTGGTCTTACGCTTACAACGCAATCCTTTTTTAGTGATTCCGGAACATTGAATGGCGGTAGAATTCGTTTTGGTGGAATGCTTGGATTCTTTCTGAGTACCCCAGTTCCAGCAGGATGTACAAAGGGTTTGTTCTACTTTTTGTTCTGTTTTGTCTGATAATCCGGGAAAGAAATCAATTCCTGTAAAATTCTCAACACTATCGATTGAAACAGCATAGTGATACAAGGATGCCTTCGATCCCTCATTGCGCAGAATAAATCCTATTGCCTTTGCTTCCTTTCCTGTATTATCCAAAATCACTTTGTAGTAATAATTTGGAACGGCAACATTGTTTTGTCCAATAGAACCCATCCTGCCTTTCAAAACTGGACCGGTGACCACGTAAATAGTACCAAGCTCATCCGCCCAGGATCGCACTTGCTCTTCCAGTTTCTTCCAGATCCCCCGGTTAAAACTCGGAACTTGGGGACTCATATTACTATAGTAAAAGGATTCTTTCATGGCAGTTTCCGACCATGACATGTCGCCTGCCGGTGCTAAATGCCCCCTGTCGTATCCAGACTTCCGATAGTCTTGGTCATCTGCTGAAACAGAAGAAACAGCAGCATCAACAATGAACCGATCGGTTCGGTCGTAGCGCTTGATTAATTCATCGGATGTGAGTTCGTAGGCAACCCATGAAGCTTGTTCATGCGTTTCATTGTAACAGAGTGTATAGGCAAAGTGGCGAATGATCGCATCTTTTTGGGAATATGCCGGCAGTTCTAACTGGCTGTAATCGGATGGTATGGGAATAACGGATGTGTCTTCATTTTCAGTCGTGACGGAAAGATCTTGTTGCTCCGATTTTAGCTCAGATGGTGCCGTTTCACTGATTTTCTTGTTGTCTGAAGTTGGGCTGTACCAAACGATGAATACAAGCAGAAAAAGAAGGAAAAACAGGATCGCTACATTGATTTTTTTCATAACAGAGAACGAAGATCAAAAACCACTAACGACAATTCCGCTTAATTTGAACCCTTCACAATTCGCAAGGGCAAATTGTGGTTTTCGAGTCGGAGATTGTAGCTGCCAGAGGCGAGATGAACCAATGAGATCTGGGTAACTGCTTCTGTTATTGTTCCTTGAATTACAATGCGGCCTTGACTATCATATAAAATATAGTCACCTTGCAGTGATGGGGTACATTCAAGTGTGAGGTTTTCATTAGTTGGATTCGGATAAATTCGAATGCCGTCCAGAAGTTCTGTAATTCCGGAATAATTCACGGTTAAGTTTAACGTAATAGTACTGTCGCAGCCTGCCGCGTTAAGCAGTACCTGTGTATAGGTGCCTGATTGGGTGTAGGTTTGCCCATTTAATACGTATGAATCCAGGACTGTTTCTGTCAATATGGAAGAACTTGCCTGATTGATGGTCAGGTAAAGTGTTTGTGTCGACAAACAACCTGCGCTATTGGTAAAGGTGGATGTATAGGTACCGCTTTGTGTATAGGTTTGCCCGGTTACAGGCCAGGTATAACTTCCACAGTTGCTGACTGTTTCGGAAGAATTGGTAGCCTGATTGATGGTCAGGTAAAGTGTTTGTGTCGACAAACATCCTGCGCTGTTGGTAAAGGTGGATGTATAGGTACCGCTTTGTGTATAGGTTTGCCCGGTTACAGGCCAGGTATAACTTCCACAGTTACTGACTGTTTCGGAAGAATTGGTCGCCTGATTAATGGTCAGGTAAAGTGTTTGTGTCGACAAACATCCAGAGCTGTTTGTAAACGTAGATGTATAGGTGCCCGATTGGGTGTAAGTTTGCCCGGTTACAGACCAGGTATAACTTCCACAGTTACTGACTGTTTCAGAAGAATTGGTCGCCTGATTGATGGTCAGGTAAAGTGTTTGTGTCGACAAACATCCTGCGCTGTTGGTAAAGGTAGAGGTGTAGGTGCCCGATTGGGTGTAGGTTTGCCCGGTTACAGGCCAGGTATAACTTCCACAGTTACTGACTGTTTCGGAAGAATTAGTCGCCTGATTGATGGTCAGGTTTAAAGTTACAACTGAATCACATCCTGCTGTATTTAAAATAGTCGTTGTGTAGATCCCGGATTGCGTATAAGTCTGTCCATTTAATGGCCAAGTATAGCTTTGACAGGAAGTAGTTGACAGAGCGGCTGAACTGGGAGCTGAAACGAGGATCGTCAAACTACTTGTGTCTGTGCAGGCACCATTGAAACTAATAAGTTTTATTTCATACGTTCCTGCAAGTGGAAAGGACAGGGATGGATTTTGCAGACTGCTGAAGATTGTTCCATTAGACAACCAGTTTTGGGTGCTTGCTCCGGTGGAAGTATTTGTGAAATTGATGGTTCCATTCAAACAAGTGGATTGAGACGAAGCGGTAAAGTTTGAATTAATGGTACAGGATCCGCTGGCGGCGCATGCCACAGTTCTCACAGAAAGCGTGTTACGAACGGCCGTGGATGGATTGATCAATACACCTCCTGTGGACGATGTGCCTACTGTCGAAGTTACGCTCGTAACACTGGAAGCTGTGAAGCCTGTGGCTGTAATGACGTTGCATCCCGGGGCACCATTAGCATCGGTTTTAACCAAAAGAGCGTCTTTTATTCCGGCACCAAAGCTTACTGTATAACCGCAAAAAACATAGGAATTTGTTCCGATTTCCCGCACATACCAACCTTGATCATCGCCTGATCCTCCATAACCTTTGGTCCAGAGCAGGTTTCCGGTGGCATCGGTTTTGTATAGCGTTGCATCAAAATTTCCTGCTCCAAAACTATTGGATCGACCACAAAGAATATAGCCTCCGTCAGATGTTTGACGGGCACATTGAGCGCGGTCTTCTCCTGTTTTACCATAAGTTTTACTCCATTGCAAGACCCCGTTGCCGTCCGTTTTCAGTAAATACGCGTTATAATCTCCTGCTCCGAAACTGCTGGTAGTAGCACCTATGATATAGCCATTATCGGTTGTTTGTTGAACGGTGTAAGCGAAGTCATAAGAACTTCCGCCATAGGTTTTTTTCCATTGAACAGTCCCTGTTGCGTTTAGTTTAACAAGGTAAACATCATAAAAACTCGTGCCAAGACCGTCAGAATATCCTGCAACAATATAACCGCCATCACTGGTTTGTTGTACTTCTCGTCCGGCCTCATTGACACCGGCAGAACCAATGGTTGTTGTCCACAAGACGGTCCCTGTTGAATTTGTTTTAAGAACGTATACATCATCTCCACCTGCACCAAAGGATGCTGTGGTACCCGAAATGATAAAACCGCCATCAGATGTTTCACGAACCGAATATCCTTTATCCGAAAGCCCCGTAGCTCCGCCATATTCTTTAGACCATAGCAAGGTTCCGTTTGCATTTGTACGGATGAGATATACATTGCCACTCCAATCGGTTGTTGTAGTATGCCCTACTGCAATGAAACCTCCATCACTCGTTGTATCAACATCTTGCAACTCATCGTAAAGGACATTGCCAAAAGTTTTTGTCCATAGCGTGTCTCCATTGCTGTTAAATCGAGACATATAGCATTCCCAACCACCTGTTCCAAAACTGAAGGTTCTGCCGGCCACAATGAATCCGTTATCTTCTGTCTGTTGAAAAGAATAGGCGAAATCTTCTTGTGCTCCTCCTAGAGCTAGCTGAAAGGTACTTTGGCTGAACGAAAAGCATCCATAGGATAGCAGTGTAATAAAGAGAATAAAGCGCATTGTAGTAGTATTTAGTGGGTAAGTTAAGAATAAAACGAAAACCAACTGTTTTTACGCCCAAACTTTCGCTCCCTCAGAACAGTTCTGACAAATACTAATTTTGCTGCGGTCTGTGAGAATGGCTTGTCGGAACGCTTGGTAACGCTGATCTCTCCAAACTTCCTTGAAATCAGCCTGCTCGATTGATCCAAGAACGTGCCGGGCATCTTTATCGAAGCAACATGGCACAACTTTGCCATCCCACGTCAACACACTTCCGGACCACATGCGCCAGCAGTGATTACCTGTTTTGAATTTGAGTGCATAGGTCCCGTCAGCCTGTAATTTGTAACGTGAATAGGATTCATCATGCGGCATGAGAGGATTGCCGTTCTTGAAATCGTATAGTTGGGCTGTTTTGATCCGTACCTCGTCGATGCCCATCTCTTTTCCAAGTGAAAAGACAGCAGGAATTTCATGCTCATTCGGCTGCACAGCCAGAAATTGAAAGATGAGGTGCGGTGTTGAGGATCCCGACTCTTTTTTAGCAGCTAAGAGATGCTTTGTGGCACTGATCACTTTTGACAACTCTCCGTGAACCCGATAATTCTCATAGGTTTCCTGCGTCAGGCCATCTATGGAAATGATCAGCCTGTCTAAACCGGAATCTATTATCTCTGCGGCTTTTTTGGCATCAATGAAATGTCCGTTCGTAGACGTAGAGGTGTAGATCCGTTCCTTTTTGGCATCTTTGATCAATTCCAGGAATTGTGGATGTAGAAAAGGCTCCCCCTGAAAATAGTAATTGATGTAAAAGACACTGTTCTTCACTTGGGAAAGCATCTTGCGATGCAAGTGAAGATCAAGTTTTCCGGTCGGTCGTGTGAATTCCTTTAAACCGCTTGGACACTCCGGACATCCTAGATTGCAGGCCGTGGTAGGCTCAATGGAAAGCGAGAAGGGGAGTCCCCATTGTTTCGCTTTACGGGTACTTCGGGATAGGTAATAAGACGATCGAAGCAGAACAAGATTCCATACCCTGCTCAAAGACAGGTGACGGATAATGTTGATTGGATCGCTGAACTTTGACATGGTTCAAAGGTATTCAGAAAATCGTTCCTTCTGTAACTTTTTCGGTGTGATCGGGTCTTAGTAATTTATACTACTTTTAATCCATGAGGTCTTTTCTGACAACATTATTCATCCTGCTGCTGTCCAACCTGAATGCGCAGACTAGATATTTTGTGAAGGATGCTGATTCAAAGGACGCTTTGCCTTTCGTGAAGGTAAAACCGGATGTTGGCAATCCTTTTCTCGCCGATATTGATGGCGTGATCGACCTTCAAACAGGAGCAACACGGATCAATCTGAAGTTGAGTGGCTATCGGGATACACTGATCCTTCTCAAGGATGCAGTGGATCAAACGATTTACATGACTTCATTGATCCGCGATATTCAGGAGGTCACGGTGGTTGCCGGAGAAAATCCTGCTCACCGAATCATCGATCTGGCCATCGAAAACCGGAAAAAGAACAATCCAATGGAAAACGATGCTTTCCGTTACGACAGCTACAGCAAGTTCATTTTCACGGCAGACCAGCAGGCCCTTGCAGCTATTTCGGATACAACAACCGACTCTACGGAAATTAAAATAAGAAGGTTCTTCCGGGAGCAACACTTGTTCATGTTGGAGAGTGCCTCAACCAGAACGTTCATCCCTCCGTCACGCGATAAAGAAGAGATCACAGCGTATAAGGTTTCCGGTTTTTCTGACCCGATGTTCTCGACTTTTGCAAACGAAATGCAGTCCTTCAGTTTCTACGAGAACCAGTTCAATCTGATGGGGAAGACCTATATTAACCCGATCGCATTTGGCGGAACAAAACGGTATTTGTTTATTTTGGAAGATACGACCATCGTCAACCAGGATACTACCTTCACGATCTTTTACCGCCCGCGAAAGGGTAGGAATTTTGAAGGGATGACCGGCCATCTGTACATCAATTCCAATGGTTGGGCGATCGAAAAAGTGACAGCCAGTCCGTATGAAGATACAACGGGAATGAAGATTACGATTGTTCAGGAATACGCGTTCCTTCAAAACAGAAAATGGTTCCCCGGGAAACTGAGTACTGAACTGGATATGGGACCGCTGGTGGTGGTTGAACATTTGAATATTGTCGGAAAGGGGAGTACGTATGTGAAAAATGTCCAATTCGATCCGGATGGTATTAGGAAGCGTGATTTTGATAATGTGACCGTAACAACGGTTGATGGGGCAGGGGATGTCAGAGACAAGGATTGGGATACCATGCGGGTCTATGCTATTACCGAACAGGAGAAACGAACCTATGAAATGGTGGACAGTCTCTCGAAAGCAGAGAAGCTGGATCAAAAACTGACTGCATTGACAGCTCTCGCTGAGGGAAAGATCCCATTGGGTAATTTCAATCTTGACATCGAAAGACTGCTTAATTATAACCTCTATGAGAAGTACCGGTTTGGTGTAGGATTGGAAACCTCCAAAAAGTTCATGAAGTTTGCAACGATCGGTGGCTACTTTGCCTGGGCCACACGAGACAAGGAATTCAAGTATGGCGGTTATTCGACCTTTTATTTGAACAGACGGAATGGAATTAAGTTAAACCTCCGCTACCAGCAGGATCTTTTGGAACGAGGAGGATATTCCTTTCAGAAGGATGCGTTCACACTGAACAATACGTCGCTTTACCGCCAGTTCTTTATCACCAACATGGATCGTCAGCGATTGGGAGAGATCTCGTTATCCGGAAATATTCGTTCCAACATGAAGCTTACGCTCATTGGAAATTACCAGCGTATCTGGACAACCGAAGATTATCTTTATTTCCCAGCAAATTCAATCGTTTCCGGCACCTCGATCGATGAGTTCGATCTGGCTGAGACGTCTCTCGAATTTACCTGGAACATTCGTGAAAAGGTCATGATGTTGGGAGATCAGCGTGTATCAAAGGGAACGCGGTGGCCGAAGGTACAGTTGAAATATACCAAGGGATATAAAGGCGTGTTAGAATCCGATTTTTCATATGATCGTATCATCGCAGAACTTCAGCAGGACATTCCGATCAGAGGTCTTGGAAAATTTACCTGGACCTTGTCCGGGCAACATACGGAAGGGGATATACCTTTAACCCTCATGCATGTTGGCAATGGTACCGGGCGCGACTGGAATCTGGATGTTCCAAATACCTTCCAAACGATGGCGCCTTCTTCCTTTTACAGTAAAAGTCAGGTGGCGCTGTATACCAGAATGAATTTTAATGCATTTAAAACTCAGGCAAAATGGAACGAACCTCAGATCGCTCTGCATCATGCCATTGGATTCGGAGAATTCACATCTACGAATGCTCATTCGGTTCAGTTCAGTACAATGGAGAAAGGATTCTCTGAAGCAGGACTTATCGTGAATGGCATCCTCACAACAAAATTCTACGGGATCGGAATAGGAGGATTCTATCGTTATAGGGCTTATGCGTCTTCGAATTGGAAACAGAATATCGTTCCAAAGATCACGCTTACGATAAATCTTTGAGGTTACTTGAGAAGATTCACATGCCCGGTGATCATCTGCCAACCATCAGGCTGTTCGCATGAAACATAACGCAGCACGTAGGCGTATACACCTTCTTGTACCAATTTGCCATTGTAGCTGCCATCCCAGCCGAATTCCGGATCATTCGTCTCATACAGGAGTTGGCCCCACCGATTGTATATGCGGAGCTCCCATTCATAAACTTCAAGTGCAAATGCAGGATTGAAGTCATTGTTAAACTCGTTTCCATCCGGTGTGAACGTATTCGGGATATAGATCACAAATGGCTCTATATACAATTCCTGAAAACTCGTATCACGGCATCCCCATTCATTGATGGCTACCTGCATTGGATAATGCGTTCCACTTGTCGTGTAAGTATACACTTGCTGCTGCAGTGCATTTTCCATAAAGTAAGTACTGTCATCGAACCAGTAGAAGATCTCCGTAGCTCCTATCGTCAGGTCTGTGAAGGTGATTTCTGCATGGCAGATATCCGTTCTCTCCGGATCAACAGTAAACTGTGATACCGGCGATTCGCGAATGATTACAGTATCCTGCAACAGCAAATACAAAGTGTCTTCACATCCTTCCGTAGCAATCACACCAAGCGATACACTGTATGAACCTGGGTTAGTATAGAGATGTGTAGGATCTTGAAGGTTAGATGTTCCTCCGTCTCCGAATTGCCAGGTGTAGAGCAAAGGTGAATCGGCCACACTTAGATCAGTGAATTGTACTTCGGCAGGTGCGCAGCGAGGTCCCGGTTCAACCCTGAAGTTGATCGTTGGC
>Ga0315907_10003541_pt1 | contig 18307 bp, 5 predicted proteins | sample LakEriMetagenome_3_FD_203525 | JGI IMG/M metagenome (GOLD analysis project Ga0315907, IMG submission 203525) | Freshwater fungal communities from buoy surface, Lake Erie, Ohio, United States - Buoy 12 MA123 | ecosystem: Environmental > Aquatic > Freshwater > Lake > Lake biofilm | place: USA... | reverse complement strand
CGCGCTTGAACATTTCTGCAGCCAAGTGGCCTGCGCTGCCGTTGCCACCAGAGCCGATGTTGAGCTTGCCTGGGTTGGCTTTACCGTAGGCAATTAAATCGGCTACTGAGTTAATTTTCAAACGCTGTGCGGTGTCGGCATTCATGACCAAGACATTGGGCACGCGAACCATTTGGGTGATGGCGGCAAAGTCTGTGGCTGCATTGAAGGGCATCTTGGTGAAAAGCCAAGGGTTGATGGCATGTGTGGCCACAGCGGAAATGCCTATGGTGTAGCCATCAGCGGGCGCTTTGGCCACAATGTCAACGCCCAAGTTGCCACCCGCGCCGGGCTTGTTGTCGATGATGACAACGCCCAATGTGTCTTTCACACGCTCTGCCAAGGCACGTGCGGTGACATCAATGGGGCCACCAGCTGCGTAGGGCACCACCAGTCGAATGGGTTTTTCTAAGGGCTGCGCAGGGGCCACATTGCAAAGGGTCAAGGCCAAGCTGGCCAGCACGGTTTGGAGGGCAATGCGTTTTGCCAGAAAGGGTGTTTTTAGCATCAAATGGACTCCTTTGCCTTGTCGGCTTCAGTGGTAAATGAATCTGCAAAATAGGCTTCTTCGGGCAAGCCCGCTTTGCCCACATAATCTGCTCGAGCCGAGTCCACCACAATGGGCGCTCCGCAAGCGTAAACCTGAAAGCTGCTGAGGTTTGGGTGATCTTGCAACACGGCTTGATGCACAAAACCCGTGCGTCCTGTCCATGCGTCTTCTGGCAGCGCGTCCGAGACCACGGGCACGTATTTCAAATGCGGCATTGCCTTCACCTGCGCTTGCACCCAATCGCTCATGTACAAATCGGCAGGGCGGCGGCCGCCCCAATACAAAGTCGCAGGCCGCTCAATGCCTTTGTGTTGCATGTGCTCAATCAAGGCTTTGATGGGCGCAAAGCCGGTGCCCGAAGCCAACAAGATCATGGGCGCTTGCGAGTCTTCGCGCAAATAGAAACTGCCATACGGGCCTTCAATGCGCAAGATGTCTTTTTCCTTCAGGGTGCTAAACACCACGTCGGTAAATTTACCGCCCGGCATGTGGCGAATGTGCAATTCCACTTTGGGCGCGGCAGGGTCAAGCGTGTGCGGCGCATTGGCCATGCTGTAGCTGCGGCGCGCGCCATCGCGCAACAAAAACTCAACATATTGGCCCGCATGAAACTGCATCACATCGGTGGCAGGCAGTTGCATGATGACGGACATCACATCGTGTGATTTCTTTTCTAAACTCACCACGCGCACTGGCATTTTTTTGATGGGAAAACTGCCAGCTTCTGTCACTTGGCGAGACTCCAGCACCAAATCACTTTGGGCTTTTGAGCAGCAAGTCAAAATAAGGCCTGCGGCTTCTTCCTCAGCGCTTAGCGCTTTGGTTTGATGTTCGCCATGAATCACGGTGCCAGAAATCTTTTTGCATTTGCATGAGCCGCAAGCACCGTCTTTGCAGCCGTAGGGCAGGCCAATGCCTTGGCGTATGCCTGCGGCCAGCAAAGTTTCGCTGCTATCGGCATTAAAAGTACGGCCACTTGGCTCTACGGTAATTTGGAAGCTCATGTTTTCGTTATCCTAGAGGGGTCTGAAATTCTCAACCCCTGATTTTGCCCTCAAACCAAACCCCTTTAGGCGCTTTGCCTTCTCGCTTTCGAAAAGAACGCGTCTTGATCATCGGATGTGGTGATGTGGGTCAACGAGCCGCCAAACAGTTGAAGGGTCGCACCAGGCTCATGGCATTAACCTCTAGCCCTGAAAAAGCAGACGGTTTAAGGGCTCAGGGCATCACCCCAGTGCTTGGCAACCTAGATGAACACCAAAGCTTGCAACGTTTATCTGGCTGGGCCACCCGCGTTTTGCATTTGGCGCCGCCGCCCTCTGATCGGGCTGGCGAGTGGTCTAAAGATCCTCGAACTTTGAATCTAATTAGAGCGCTGCTAAAAAGAAGACCACCCCTCTCCCTGGTGTATGGCTCTACCAGTGGCGTGTATGGCGATTGCAAGGGCCAATGGATTGCTGAGTCACACCCTGTCAAGCCGCATACACCCAGGGCCATCCGTCGCGTCGATGCCGAAAACACCATTCGTTTTTTAGGCAAAAAAGGGGTGCGTACCAGCATTCTGCGAATTCCAGGTATTTATGCGCCAGACCGGCCCAATGGCACCCCGCGCGAAAGGCTGATGAAGGGCACACCGGTGCTGGTTAAAAAAGACGATGTGTACACCAACCACATTCATGCCGATGACTTGGCCAGGGCTTGCGTAGCAGCCTTGTGGCGGGGCAAACCGCAACGCGTGATCCATGTCAGCGATGATACCCATTTGAAAATGGGCGACTATTTTGATGTGGCGGCTGACCTCATGGGCTTGCCTCGCCCGCCTCGTGTGCCTCGCAGTCAAGCACAAGAAACGCTGCCGCTCATGCTCTTAAGTTTCATGAGCGAGTCGCGTCGTCTGCATAACAACCGACTTAAAAAAGAACTCAAAATAAGATTGAACTACCCTACCGTGCGTCAGGGATTGAAGTCACTTAAAAGTCGATAACGTTCATTCTTTTGTGCCAACTCGGCAGCCGATGAGCACTCCATTTTTTTGAGCACATTGGCGCGGTGCACTTCCACCGTGCGGGTGCTGTTTGCCATGTCTTCGGCAATTTCCTTGCTGGTTTTGTGTTCTAACATCAGGGCCATCACCCTTTTTTCATGCGGCGAAAGATGACTCAGTTTATCGTGGAATAAATTGACAAACTGCTGATCACCAAACTTGGCAAAAGAGCGCTGATAGGCTGTTTCTAGTTTTTCTATGAGGTGATGTGGATTGAAGGGCTTGGAGAGGTAATCAAAGGCACCCAGCTTCATAAGCTTGACGGCCATTGCTGTATCGCCATGGCCGGTCATGAACAGCGTGGTGATGCAATTGTTTTTGTGATCGCTTCGAAATTTGACAAAGAGGTCGGGGCCTAACATGTCTGGCAATCGAACATCTAGTAACAAACAGCCAGGACGGTCAAAAATGGCCGGCACTTCTTTGCAAAACTTTTGAAAAGAATGGGCAGAAGCAAACACCTTGGTGCTGAAGCCAGAGGCGTCCAGCACAATTTTTAAACTGACGCCCAAGGACTCTTCGTCCTCCACAATGTAGACGTATTTTTCAGGGCTGCTCATAGACTCTTGACTCTCGGAAAAACAAGCGAAGCCGTGGTGCCGCGACCCACGCTAGAACTGAATTTAATGCGGCCGCCAAATTTTTCCACCACCGATCTGGAAAAGCTAAGTCCAATGCCCAAGCCAGTGGCTTTGGTTGTGAAATAGGGCTCCATCACACGGTGTGCAATTTGATTGGCAATGCCGCTCCCATTGTCTACCACTTCAATGCAAACTTGATCGGCTGATTGGCTGAAAACACGCAGATAAACTAAGTTCAAGGCACTTGAAATTTGATTCATGGCATCTAGGCTGTTTTGAACCAAATTGATGATCACTTGTTCTAACAAGACAGCATCTGCAAGAATCCAAAGATGGGCTTCAAGGTTCAACTCAATTTTGGTTTTATGGTCTTTCGCCATCATTTTTAAAATGGGTTCAAGCTTTTCAATCAGTTGCGCTGGGTTGAGGTTGACTGCGGTATTTTGTTTCTTCTGAACAAAATTTCGCACGCTGCTCACCACCTCGGAGGCGCGCAAAGTTTGCTCTCTTATCTGTCCTAAATAGGCCGTTAATTCGCCCGATGTATCTTGGATATCTTTCAACTTTATCTCGCAGGCGGCCGCATAGTTGGCAATGGTGGTAAGGGGCTGGTTCAGCTCGTGTGCAATGCTCAAAGAAACTTCGCCAAGCAGCCCAATGCGAGACTGCGCATTGATCGATTCGGTCAGTTTAAACAAGGCAGCCTCAGCAGCGCGCCTTAGCAGCGTGGTGTGAATACTGGTCAGAATCAAACCGACCAACGCACCACATGCAATGAACACCAAACATAAAACAAAAAGAGGTCTTTTTAAAACAGGATCTTGAGGGGCAAAGCGAATCTGCAAGTGTCGATCTTGCGAGTCAATCGTGCTGACAAACTCTGTGTCCATGCCCATGCCCATGAGGCTGTTAAAGCTTCGTTCTGTTTCTCGTTGCGTGGTCACCATGCTCAACTTCACATCGGCGGGCAAGTCGATGCCAGATTTTTGAGGCATCCAATAATCAGTGTCTAAGGTGAAGATAAAAATAAGACTTGCGTCACCATTGACAAATGTGGGCAGCACCATGTCGACCCATAATTTTTGATCGCGCTGGTAGGGCTGGGTGTAAGCAGTCGAGAAGGATTCAACAGCACGCAGCCGTGTGAGTGACAAGGTGGGGCTGCCAGTTTCAGTTTGCGTGTTGAGCCCAATTTGAGGCTCAGACCCTTCCTCAATGCTGTGAAGCACGCGGCCATATTTGTCTTGAATTTCAATTCGGGTAATTTCAGAATTCAAAGCCAGTGTTTTTTTAAAGAACTCTGCAATAGGCACAGGCCCCAATTTCAAGCTGTTGGCGGCACTGTTCAGCCAAACCTGTTTGTCGTGAATTTTGTTTTGCAGTGCAAAGGTGTAATCCATGCCCTTGTCATACAAATACTCTTTGGTGGTGTATTCAATTTGGTGCGCGGTGAAGTTGTACGCGGGCCAACTCAGCAATGCGCTTGCCACAGCCCAGAAAATAACCAAAGCCCAGCGGTTGGCAAACAGGCTGCTCAAGGCTTGCTCAGAAAATCATCCACTTGTTGGATGAAAAAGCTAGAAAACCGAAGCAGGCTCGGTTGCACATATTGCTCTTCTGTTTGCCAAAGCTTGCTTGAAAAGCCAGCACGCGCACAGTTGCTGTTCTCTAGTTGAATGGACTGGACATAAAGCTTGTACCGATCCACTGTTTCTTTGTACAGTACTTGTGCATCTGCTTCGATGTTCTTTAATCTAGAAATTTGAGATTCATTGGCCTTGCAGCTTGTATCGAACATGGAAACCCCAGGAACTTTGCATCGTGATGGGGTTTGCTCAGACAACAATTGCAAGCTAGTGCTAACTTTAGTGCTGACTTTTGCCATTTCAGATTCTGAAATGACATTGGAAGCCCTGATTTTGGCCAACAGATCATCGGTTGGGTAGCCATCTTTAAAGGCGGGTACCCTGACCACACCGCAGTTTTTTTGAATTCGGCTTAGGCCGCTTTCCAACTCCTTAACCAAACCCTGACTGGGCTTCGTAAAGCTTTGAAGGCTAGAAGGGTTTGCGGCGGGTTGCGCCAATGCGGGTGCAGCAAGACCAAGCACCATTGCTTGAAGGCCTACAAATGCCAAACAAAGTGCGCGGCAACGCATTGCCAAACTGAATCCTTGACTGAGTCGTTTAAAAATAAAACCTAAGTACTCATTCATCAAGAACTTGCTTTGCTGCTGAGTTGTTTCTAGTAAATATAAGTTTACACCAAGCATAAGTCCTGAATTTACCAACATTAGGCAAATTACTCAATAGTTGCAAAACTGCGGAAACTACGTAAAATTTTCAAAGTCAATGTTAGAATTCATAACTTGTAATGGCCATCCTGCCAAGGAAATTTCAGTGTTGTATCAGTGATCAAAGAGACGGGTCCCCCTTCAGCTAAGCATCAAAAGTTGCTCGCTCTGGTTCGCAGAGCGAGAACGGTGCTGTCTGCGCTGGGCAAAGACCTGCCAAACACCACCCTCATTTTGGCCCTCACAGCCCTGTTGGTAGAAGAGGCTCAGGCTGCAACAAAATCCGATGCTGTAAGCGCTGCAGATGCTGCTAAAAAAGCCAACAAATCGCTCGAAAAATCTGACAAAGAATCAGACGAAAAACAGCTGAGCGAAGAGGACAAAACAGACGGCAAAAAAGACGAAGCCAACGCCGAAAAAAAGGCCACTGACAAGGCCGACAAACCCACACCTGACGCACCCGATACAAACGACACAGATGCCGCCAAAGCCACAGACGGCGAGCCTCTCAAGGTGCAGGTCAGTGCGCAAGAGCTGCTGCGTGCAGTCCTTGAAGAAGAGGTCAATTATCAAACGGCATTGGCGCAAAACAGAGTCAGGGACCCACTCAATTCTGCGCCCGATGCTGTGCTTGCAACGCGCAGCATTTTGCAAGACGAGATCAGCCTGCAAACGGCCACGGCACAGCTCACACAACAGCCTGAAAAATTCACGCTGCCCACACTGCCTACACTGACACTGCCTGGCTTTGACTTCTCGGGTGGCGCGTCTTTAGCGAGCCTAGGCGCAGGATTTTTACTTGGTGCATTGGGCGGTGGTGGTGCTGGCTCTGTGGTGGTCAAAGCAGTCCTGGCCAGCTACGGTATCGTGGCCGATGGTTACATCCAAGGCGCCAAGGTTTACAGGGAAGACGCCGCAGGCAATCCGCTTGATGGCAAGTTCGCCATCACCGATCAATTCGGCAAATTTGATCTTAGCCTGTTGCCCGCAGGCAACGGTCGCATCGTTGCCTCGGGCGGCATTGACACTTCTACGGGCCTAGAGTTCAAGGTCAAGCTCTACGCCCCAGCAGGCTCCACCGTCATCAACCCCCTGACCACCTTGGTTCAGGGCTACATGGAATCAAACCCCGGTATCACAGCTGCCGCAGCGACCAAGGCCGTGGCCGCAGCGCTTTCCATTAACGTCAACATTGACCTGCTCAACTACGACCCTATTGACGCGGCATCTACCGGCACCGGCACAGGTCAAGCCGAAGCGCTGAGCATCCAAATCAAAGCCGCCCAAGTGGCCAATTTGCTGGTCACAGGTGCCGTGGCCGTCAGCCAAGCGGGCGGCACCAGTTACGAGGCCGCCGCCGCTGACGTGCTTGCACGTTTGGTGACAGAAATTACGAATGCCGCCAGCAGCCCCACAGCTGTGCTGTTCACGCTGAACAGCCCCGCCGTTTTAACCCGCGTGCTAAGCAACGTGACCACCGATTTGGTCGAGCTCATTGTCAAGGGCAACACCATCTCTGCAAGCACTTTGCAGAACCTCTACGAATTCCAAAAAGTGGTGCAAGACGACCTGGCCCAAGCGGCCGGTTTGTCCACCCTCACACCACAAGCTTTGCAAGCTTTGGACAGCTTGCTCGGCGTTATTTCCACCGGCCAAAAAGTGGTCGAGTTGGGCTTAGCGCCAGGTGCAGACACAGGCTCAGACACCACTGATTTGCTGACGCGTTTGGCCAACCCCTCCATTCGGGTTGACCTCAGCAGCGTCAACAGCGTCATTGCAGTGGGTCATGTGGTTGAGCTTCGCATTGAAGGCTTGGCACTTGCCAGCGCGCCTGTCACAGCGGCCGACCTGTCACGTGGTTACTTGGATTTCTCTGTTCAAAACTTTGCGACCGACGGCTCCAAAACACTGAGCGTTGTCATTACCGACCCTGTCAGCCAAAAAGGTTTGGCTTCTGGCTTCTTGGCCATCACCATCGACACGCATGTGGCTGCCCTCACTGCGGCATTGCAAAGCGACACGGGCGTGGTGGGCGACAACATTACGCAAAACAGCGGCATTCAAATTGCTGGCTTAGAAAGCGGCGCTTACTGGCAGTTCAGCACAGACGGCGGTAGCACTTGGAGCAGCAACCTGTTTGCGCTGTCTACACAAGTTGCGGCCAATCCGGGTGCCGTGCAAGTGCAGCTTCGCCAAGTGGACAAAGCGGGCAACATTTCGGATGTCAGTGCCATTAGCTTTACGCTGGACAAAACGCTTGCCGCACCCGTGCTGCAGTTGGCCAACGACACGGGCATTGTTGGCGACAACATCACCAGCGACCCAGCCGTCAAGTTGAGTGGCGTCGAGCAGGGCGCCAGTGTTCAGTACAGCATTGACGGTGGCACCACTTGGTTAAGTGAGCTGCCCAACCTGAGCAACGGCGCGGTGTCCTTGTTGGTCAAGCAAACCGACTTGGCAGGCAATGTGTCTTTGCCCGGTGCGCTGTCTTTCAAATTAGAAAATGTGTCCAATGCGCCGCAAGTATCGCTGCGCACTGACACTGGCGCAGTGGGTGACCTCATCACCAAAGACGGCAGCTTGTGGATCACGGGTTTGACCAGTGGCGCTACCTTGCAATACAACACGGTTGACCCCACTCAGGGCAGCAAGTGGGTTAGCAGCTTCACACCGCAAGAAGGCTTGAACACGGTTTGGGTGCGCCAAGCCGACACCGCAGGCAACGTAACCGCTTCCAGCAACATCACGTTTACGCTGGACACCAAAGCAGAAGCATTGGGCGCGCAGTTGCAAGTCGACTCTGGCTTGGCCACAGACAAAATTACAAACAACGCTGCGTTGGTCATTGAGGGACAAGAGAGCGGCGCCAAAGTTCAATACAGTTTAGACGTGGGTCAAACTTGGCTGGACAGCATGCCTGCCCTGCAAGATGGCGCGGTTAGCTTGTTGGTGAGGCAGATGGACGTTGCTGGCAATATTTCTGCCACCACATCGCTCAACTTCACGATAGACAAAATAGCGCTGGCGCCTAGCGTCAGTTTGAAAACTGACACCGGCACCGCGGGTGACAAGATCACCACCGATGGCACCTTGAACATTGTAGGCACAGAAGCTGGCGCCAAAGTTCAATTCAATGTGGTGGATCCTAGCAACGACAGTGCTTGGAGCGATGCGTTCACAGCGGTTACAGGTGCCAACCAAGTTTGGGTGAGACAAATCGATGTCACGGGCAACACATCGCCTGCTTCATCGGTTTTCAGCTTCACGGTAACCAAGCCAGTGGTGGTGGATTCCACACCCGAGCCTACGCCTCTTTCTGCCACCTTGCTGTCTGACACGGGCGCCTCTGCCACAGACAAAATTACAACGGTGGCCACCGTCAACATCAGCTTGGGCGATGCGGGCAAGGGCTGGAGCTACAGCTTAGATGGCACCAACTTTACAGTGGGTGTTGGCACGCAATTGAATTTGGCTGGCCAAGCCGATGGCGTTAAGAATTTGCAAATTCGCCAGCTCGATTCAGCTGGCGCCACCTTGGCCACTGTGCCCTTTACGTTCACGCTTGACCGTGCGGCAGCGGCTGCCCCTACTGTTGCCCTGACACAAGACACAGGCACCAGCGTTGGGGCCACGCTTACTGATTTAAAGACCAGCAACTCTGCACTCACTGTTGGTAAAGAGGCGGGTGCCACCACTCAGTACAGCACCGACAACGCCACATGGTCTACCACCTACGCGCCGGTGCAAGGCGCCAACACCATCTATGTGCGCCAACAAGACGTGGCCGGCAACTCTTCCGCGTCAACAGCCATCACCTTCACCTTAGACACTGTGGCGCCCACCACACCCGTGGTGAGCTTGCTAACAGATACAGGCACGCCACCTGCTGGCTCTGCTGCCGACAAGATCACGTCTGTTGAAACACTCAACGTGACGCCAGAGGCGGGTGCCTTAGTTGAATACAAAGTGGGCGGTGCTTGGACCACCACGGCACCGACAGGCCTGGCAGAAGGCACGCAAAGCGTGTTGGTGCGCCAAACCGATGTGGTGGGCAATGTGTCCAGCACCAACACCTTCACGTTTACTTTGGACAAAACGGTGGTTGCGCCTACGGTGGCATTGGCCAACGACACGGGCTCGAGCAACACCGACAAGAAAACATTCGACCCGACCCTGAGTATCACCAGCGAAACGGGCGCACAAGTTCAATACAGCATCGACGGCGGCACCACATGGGTCAACTCGATGCCAACCCTCACCGACGGCGACAAAGCCATCAAGGTCAGGCAAACCGACGTGGCGGGCAATGTGTCTGCCGTCACAGATTACACATTCACCTTAGACCGCACAGGTCAGCCGCTCACAGTTGCATTGGTTACCGACACTTTTGTGGACGGCAATGTGGCAACGCAGACAGACAAAATTTCTAGCAACGCCACACTCACAATCAGTGGTCTAGAAACGGGTTCAAGCTGGCAATACAGCACGGACAACGGTGTCAATTGGTCTGCTTCAACCTTAACTGCAACCGGCACCACTTTCTCACTGACAGGTGACGGTGCCAAAACGGTGGTGGTGCGCCAAACCGACTTGTCGGGCAACGTGTCTGAAGTTTCTTCAGCCTACACCTTCACGCGCGACACCACCACGGCCACGCCCACATTGAGCTTGGCCAGCGACACAGGTTCTTCCGCCACCGACAAAAACACCAACGTGGGTGTGGTCAACGTGACGGGACTTGAAGCAGGTGCTGTTTGGAGATACTCATTAGACAACGGCGCAACTTGGAATGCAGGTACGGGCACCACCTTTACGGTTAGCAACAATGTGGGCGACAACGCTGTTGCAAGAACAGTCAAAGTTCAGCAAACAGACTTGGCTGGCAACGTGGCCACCAGCGACGAATTTACGTTCACACTGGATGCCAATGGTCCAACTGCAGCGACGTTAGCGTTGGCATCTGACACGGGTACATCTGGTACAGACAACATCACCAAAACGGGTACTGTCAATGTCAGTGGCCTTGAGGGCGCTGCAACTTGGACTTACAGTACCAACGGTGGTGTGACATGGAATGCAGGTTCTGGCACTGCCGTTACGCTCACTGGTGATGGCGCCAAAACTATGGTGGTTCGCCAAACCGACGTGGCCGGCAACACCTCGGTGTCTTCCAGCTCTTTAGGCTTTACGCTCGACACCACCGTGGCAGCGCCTTCGCTGGCCTTAACGTCAGATACCGGTACCTCCGCCACAGACAAGATAACCAAGACAGCTGGATTTACTGTAGGAGGCCAAGAAGGCACACCTACTATTCAGTACAGCACAACGCCTACGGTCGAGGCTAGCTGGAGCAACGTATACAACCCAACACAAGGCAGCAACACTGTTTATGTGAGGCAAACAGATGCAGCCGGTAACGTGTCTGCAGCTTCCAGTGCTTTTGTATTCACTTACGACACCGTTAATCCAACGCTCAATGTCAATACATTGGCGGGTGACGGCGTTCTAAGCAGCGCTGAAAAACTCAGTAGCCTGGTTATTTCAGGCACCACCAACGCTGAGTTTGGTCAAACTGTTTCGTTCTCATTGAATGGCAAAACGTACAGCGGCACAGTGTCTTCAGGCACATGGTCTGCTGTTGTGCCCCAAGCCGATGTGGCAGCCCTCACTGCCGGCACAAACTATGGCCTGACCAACGTCACGGTCTCTGACTTGGCTGGCAACACGCTCACAACGGCCACCGCTACAGACGCCTTGGCCGTGGCTGCGGCAGGCGGCGGCTCTGACGGTTATATCCAAGGCGCGGTGGTGTTTGCCGACAAGGTGGTGACAGGCACCAAAGCTGGCGATGGTACTTTGGGCACGGGCGAAGCCTCTTCTCTCACAGACTCTGTGGGTAGCTTCAGCTTGCCATCCAATGGCAACCTGATCATGCGCGGCGGTGTGGACGTTTCCACAGGCTTGGCATTCCAGTCGCAGTACGAAGCGCCTACCGGTTATCGGGTGATCAACCCCATTACCACCTTGGTGCTTAAAGAGTTTCAAATTACGTCCCTCACTTTGGCTCAGTCTGAGCAGTGGGCGCGTGATGCTTTGTTTGGCACAGGTGTTAACACCTCCACGGTCATTGGCACGTACGACCCATTCCGCGCGGCCACCGAAACCACTGCAAGCACTGAAGCTCGCGCACAAGCGGTCTCTTATCAGAAGGTGGCGCTTGAGTTGTCCAACATCATGGATGTTGGCTCGATGTTCTTGCAAAACCTCAAGAATCCTGGCCTGTCTGATGCGGCAGCCTTGACCCTGCGCCAAGAATACAGCGTCAGCTTGATTCAAAAGGTGGCCAGTTTGTTGCCGGCCAATACCTTGCTTAGCACCCAATTGGCCGATGCCACATTTGTCAAGAGCGTGTTGAACGGTGTTGCAGCAGACAAAGGCATTACAGGTCTAGGCACCAAGATCAACTATTTGGGCGATGTGCTGGCCAGCGCCAACACCGCCATCAATGCGGTCACAGGCGCTACGGCCACCTCGTCTAACGCCATTACGCTGTTGCAAAACGCCATCAAGGTGCAAAGCGCCACGCAAGGCAGCATCAGCGACACACTTGAGACTTATTCCAAGGGCGGTACAACGCCTACGATATTAGAGGTGCCTGCAGGCGGCACCCTCACGCCTTTGGCCCAAGCCATTGCCGACGCAGTGACCGGTGTGATCGTGCCAGCCCGTGTGGCCATTGCCGACAGCAGCACGTCCACCATCAACGAAGGTGCGGCAGGCACCACGGCCGACTTCAGCGTTACCCTGACTCGCAGCGGCAACGTCGACAGCGTGGTTACTTTGAAGTACAGCCTGGCAGTGGGCGATGGCGTAACAGCGGCCGACTTTGCCGCCAACGCCATTCCAGCGGGCAACGTGACCTTTGCAGCCGGTCAAACCTCTGTCACCCTGAACATCAAAGTGAAGGGCGACAACACCAAAGAACTGGCCGAGAATTTCAGCGTTATCTTGACCGACCCCTTAGGTCAAACGCAGCTGCTTGACGCTTCTGGCAACGCGGCTTCGTCTCTTAGCCGCGGCTTTGTGATTGCCAATGACGATCCGCTCACCCCAACTTTCACTTTGCCCTCGTCACTCGACTTGGTGGCAGATGGTTCGGCCAAGGCGATCAGTGGTGTTTCGCTTGACTACTACAACGCAACGGTCGACCTAACGATTACTGTCAAGGCTGCTGCGGGCATTACCTTAACCAGCGGCTCTGATACTGCCACCACCAGCAGCACAAGTGCCACGCCTACTTCTTTGACGCTGACAGGTAACTTGGCAGCCATCCAAACCAAGTTAAATGCCTTGACGGTGACGGTGCCCACCACCCAAACCTCTGCATACTTGGCGTTTGAGGGCATTCAAACAGGCCTGCCCAACAGCAAAGGCATTGCAGACGTCGCCATGACGCTGCATCACACGGCCAGCATTGCTGTGCCAAGTGCAATGCCTGATTTGTTGGCAGGTTTAGAGACCAGCGTATCTGGCTTTAAAGTCACTGACCTTGATAACGACAGCCTCACCGTACGCTTAACCCCCGTCAACGGTGTGTTGGCTGTGTCTGTATTGCCCACTGGTGTGGGCATGATTGAAGAAGACGATGGTGGCCTAACCCTCACAGGCACACCGCGTTTGTTGAACCTTAGCTTAGATTCGCTCACCATCACTGCCGCTGCTGGCGCCGTGAGCATCTCTGCCACCGTGGCCGATGGCGATGCACTCACCATAGACAACGCAGCTGTGGCTATTGCTGGCAATGCAGCTGCCGCACCCACCACCGCTGTCTTGCCCGATGGCTTGGTGGTATCTGCTGGCCAAGTGGCCGGTGTGAGCGGCATCACGCTGTCTGACATTGACAGCGATCAATTGACAGTAGCGCTGACTGCATCGGGCGGTGTGCTCAACTTTGCAGCAGACCTGGCCGAATATTCTGTAGCGCGGGTCGACACCGTTGCCGTGAATAGCAGTGGCTCTTCAGTCACCACTGTCACATTGACGGGCGACAAAGACGACCTGAACGATGCGCTGAACTACCTGACCTTCAAGGCCAACAACGACGCCTCCAGTGGCAGCATTCGGGTGGTGGCCAATGATGAAAACTCATCGTCTGCGGCCGTAGACAGCACCATCGCCATCAGCATTGCGCAAAACACACCGCCCGCAGCTGGTGGCAATGTGTCCACGGCCACTCAATTAGAAGAGTTCTCGGGCAGCCTAACCATTGGCGGCCTGAACTTGTTCAATTCCGATGGCGACGCACCTACCGCTGTTCGCATCGTGTCGGTGTCTGGCGCGTCTTTAAGCTACAGCGGCAAAGCAGTCACCATGGGGCAGGCGGGCGATGTCTTATCGTTGAACGCACAAGGCCAGCTGGTGCTCGGCGTGGCGCTTAACGCCAACAACGCCACCGATGTGAAGATCTCTTACGTGGTGGTTGACCCCATCGATGCTCGCCTGAACAGCTTGCCTAGCGTCATCACAGTGCCCGTCACTGCGGTCAACGATGCGCCGGTCATTGCGCCCAACGGCTTGTCATACACCTTCACAGAAGGCGGCACCGCAGTCTCTATATTGCAGGGCCTGAACGTTACAGACGTAGACAGCACATTGCTGACTAGCGCACGCGTGACCATTGGCACAGGCTACGACAGCAGCGATGTGTTGGCCGCCACCCTAACAAGCGGTAGTGGCCTGACTCAAAGCTATGCCGGTGGCGTGTTAACGCTTTCGGGTTCAGCCAGCTTGGCCACGTACCAAACGGCGCTTCGCACCGTTTCGTTTAGCAACACCTCAGACAACCCCAGCACCACACCATCGCGCGAAATTTCTGTGGTGGTGACCGACAACTCCAGCAGCAGCACGGCAAATTCTGCAGCCATCACGCGCACTGTGGCGGTGGTGTCGGTGAACGATGCGCCCTCCATTTCTTATGCCAATGCCACGCTGCCAACCGTAACAGAGCAAGTGAGCAGCTCTTTGGCAGGCGTGGGCATTTCCATTGCCGATGCAGACGCTGGCACCAACAGCCTCACGCTTACTTTAAGCGTGACATCGGGCGTGTTGACTGCAACTGCGGGCAACTCGGGCGCCACGATTTCTGGCTCGGGCTCTAGCAGCCTGACCATCAGCGGCAGCCAGTCTGCCATTAGCACCATTTTGGCGAGTACTGGCACCGGCACTGGCACTCTCAGCTATGTCAACAATTTAGACAACCCTGCTGCCCTTGATCGTTTGAGCTTGACGCTGAACGACAACGGCGCCAGTGGCTTGGGCGGCGCGCTAATCACCACAGCCGCTTATGAATTTACCGTGCTGTCGGTTAACGACCGCCCAGTGGTCAGCTTGTCTAGCAGCACCAACGCGCAGGCTTTGTATGCCGGCTCTGTGGGCACGGCTTTGCTGTCACCCCAAGGCACTGTGACCGACTCAGACAGCAGCAGCTTTGTCTCGGTCCAGGTGCAAATTTCCACAGGCTTCATGACTGGCGACAAGCTGTTCCTCACCACAGCAGCTTCACAAACTTTGTCATCGGCAGGCTTTACCGAAAGCTATAACGCTGCCACCGGTTTGCTGACCATCTCAACCGCCACCAGCGGCAAAGTGCTCTCACAAGAAGACGTCACATCGGTTCTCGCAGGCGTGTCGTTTAGCACCACAGACGCCATCACGACAGGCGAGTCACGCGTCGTTGTTTACACAGTGCAAGACAACTCGGCTTCTGCTACGGCAGCCAGCAACAGTGCCAGCTTGAACTTGACACTGCAGGCTGCTCCTTTTGCGGCCATTCAATCTGTAACAAATACAGAAACACTGGCCAGTGTGCAGACTTTGGTCTTCACGGGAGACCCCAAATCTGACAATGTGAGTGTTGATTTGTCCACCTTCCGCGTGTTGGCCAATGGCGCGGCAGTCGGTGTGTCTGGCGGCAACTTGTTCTCCGTCAAAGATGTGGACGCCTCTGGTGCTACTTCCACCTCTGTGCAGTTGGTGGGCTCCAGCGTTGCCAACAAATTAACGGGTACCTCTTTGGGCGACACCCTCACGGGCGGCGGCGGCGCCGACACCCTGATCGGCGGCGCAGGCGACGACTACTTTGTGGTGGGAGTGAGCAGCTCTGGTGCCAGCGAGTTGGCCACCATGGCTGCTTTGGCAGGTGGCTCTGGCTCAGACACCCTCACTTTGGTCTCTGCCCAAACCCTTACTCAAACCGAGTGGGCCAAAGTTTCCGGCATTGAGCGCATTGAGTTGGAGGGAGATCAAGGCACGTACTCTCTGACATTGGGCGCAGCTGCCGCAGCATCTTTCACAGGCACCCTGACCATCACAGGCGACGACCTACAAACCGCCGCCCTGAATGTAGACGCCACAGACTACACCGGCGCTTTGAGTGTGGTTGGCACCGACACCAATGACACCCTCAAGGGCGGTACGCAAAACGACACTATCGTGGGCGGCGCAGGCGACGACACTATTCGCGGCGGCGCAGGGCAAGACACCTTAACCGGTGGCGACGACGAAGACACCTTCGTGTTCACAGCGGCAGACGTTGGCACCAACAACGCCACGGCAGACCAAATTACCGACTTGGCCGTTGGCGACAAAATTGACTTAAGCGCCTTCATCACGGGCGGTGTGTCTAGCTTGTCGCTAGGCGCCATTACAGAAGGCACTCGCACCTTCTTGCAAGTTAAGAGCCAGGCCAACGCCACCTTGGCAGTCATCGATTTAGGCACATCTGGCGTGCCTGGCCAATTGAGTTCTTGGAGCCAAACAGGCGGCGTATTCACGGTGGCAGCCAACAACCCACCGTCATGGACGGTGCCGTTCACCACCTCGGTTCAGCGTCTGGAGTTGGGCCGCTCTGGTGTGGAACAAGCGTTTGCCACATTGAGCGTGACAGACACCGACGCAGCCGACATCTTGAGCGTGAGCGTGGTGGCAACTGGCGGTGCTTTGAGCTTGTCCAGTGCCTACACATCGGTTGGGTCAAACCTGATACCCGTCTACGCCAATGCCAATGCCACCATGACCTTGAGCGGCACAGCCACTCAAATCAATGCAGCCTTGGCAGCCCTGCGCTACACCGCGCCCACGGCCGGTCAGGGCCAAATTAGCCTCACGGTGAACGACAACTACACAGGCCGTGCAGATGTCTCGGGTGTGATCTATGTGACCACGCCCAACTCCAAGCCTGTGGCGGTTAGCGACACTAACTCGATTACGGAAGACCAAGCCACAGTGGGCTCTGCCACGGTCATCAACGGCACCGTCAAGACCAACGACACCTTGGGCGATGGCACCGCTGCCCAGCACACGGTGGTATGGGGCGCGCAAACGCCGCAGTACGGCACCATGGTTAAAAACCTAGACGGCACCTACAGCTACACCCTGAACAACAGCTTGGCCGCCGTGCAGCGCTTGGCGCCCGGCGACTCTTTGACTGAGAGCTTTGTTTACTACACCTTGAGCGACTCAGATGGCGACTCTTCCAGCGCCACCCTCACCATTACCATCAATGGCGCTGACGACCTGACAGTGGCCGCAGCCGATGCCCGCACGGTCAGTGAAGACGCCACGGTGGCCATCACGGGCAACGTCAAAACCAACGACACGCTGGGCGACGGCACTGCCGCGCAAAACACCATCACGTGGGGCTCAGAAACTGCAAGCTACGGCACCTTGGTGAAAGGCTCTGACGGCACTTATTCTTACACCGTCAATGCCGCTGCAGTGAAGTACCTTATAGCCGGCCAAACCTTGACCGAAACATTTGGCTACACGCTGACGGACAAGAACTCAAGCGCCTCTAGCAACAACCTGACGGTGACCATTCAGGGCGCCAACGACGCGCCAGTGGCAGCGGCAGACATCAACACGGTTGCAGAAGGCGCCACCACTTCCACGGTGGCCAGCACCCTGACGGGCAACGTGAAGACCAACGACACCATTGGCGACGGCACTGATTCAGAAAACACCATCACGTGGGGCACAGAAACTGCGCAGTACGGCACCGTTGTCAAGAACACCGATGGCTCTTACAGCTATGAGCTGAACAACACGCTCAGAAGCGTTCAGTTGCTCGCAGACAGCGAAACCCTGACAGAAACCTTCAGCTACACCCTGACTGACAAGGACGGCCAGACGGCCACGCAGTCCCTCAAAATTACCATCACAGGCACCGAAGATTTGCCTGTGGCCGCAGCCGACACTGCATCTGTATCAGAAGGCGCCACTACCAGCTCTGTCACCACTGTCACGGGCGACTTGCGCGCCAACGACACACTGGGTGACGGCACGCTGGCGCAAAACGTCTTTGCATGGGGCGCAGAAACAGCCCAGTACGGCACCCTGACACGGAACGACGACGGCACCTACAGCTACGCCGTCAACAACACCCTTGCGGCGGTTCAGCAGCTGACAGCCACACAGTCACTGACAGAAACTTTCAGCTACAAAATTACCGACAAAGATGGCGACATCAGCACCGCCAACTTGGTCATCACCATCAACGGCACCAACGATTTGCCCGTGTTGGTGGCCGACATTGCCAGCGTGGCCGAAGACAGCGCGGCGGCCATCACCGGCAACGTTCGCACCAACGACGCCACCGGCGACGGCACCGCTGCAGAAAACATTTTGGCGTGGGGCTCAGAAGCAGCTCAATACGGCAGCATCACGCGCAATACAGACGGCAGCTACAGCTACACCCTGGACAACACCAAGGCGGCTGTTCAAAGGCTCTCGCCCACCGACAC
>Ga0315907_10003539_pt1 | contig 18311 bp, 32 predicted proteins | sample LakEriMetagenome_3_FD_203525 | JGI IMG/M metagenome (GOLD analysis project Ga0315907, IMG submission 203525) | Freshwater fungal communities from buoy surface, Lake Erie, Ohio, United States - Buoy 12 MA123 | ecosystem: Environmental > Aquatic > Freshwater > Lake > Lake biofilm | place: USA... | reverse complement strand
TCGTTGGCTGTAGGCTTCGTTTTGATAGGCTTAGAATGGTCCACAAGCTCCGTGATATCCGTTGATTGATTTGTCGGAAGGTAGTAATCAATGAGAGGCTCAACTCTCACCGTATTATCATCCTCAATCTCGCCAACGTACAGATTGAACTGTCTGATGCATGACAGCAGGAATTCATCACATCGGATTGCTGGAACGAATACCGACAGCTCAACAGTATCTCCATCGCTGATCATGGTATCAATACAGGTCAAATCGATCGTGAAATCCGTATCTGTGGTGAAATCAACGCTCACAGGCTGCGGATCTCCTGTGTATGTAGCTCTCACTTGCTGGCATACCAGCCTGAACTGAATGAGATCACCACTCTGAGCATTAAAGTTAACGCTGTTATTGAAGTTGAAGTTGAAAGTACCCGTTGCAGTTGTGGACCATTGACCGGTTCCAGTCTTTACCACTTGCAGAATAACGCCATTTTTGTAGATCCAGATCTCTGCATTCCGCACCCTTTCAAATGTCATGGTGCCAACATTCACAACATAATCGAGAATCCCTGTAATTGTCAGGTTATATTGCCCACTCTGAGCAATGGTAATCTCACCCTCGAACCATTGACCGAGCAAATCCTGCGTTAATACATAGCTCATCCATTGATCCTGAAATGGATTGATGATACTGGTCTGAATAAAGCTACCGTTGAGGCCTCCTGCATAGGTAGTGCTTACAGTTACATCCCCATTGTCCAGATTTATCAATCGCTGATTCAGGACAGAGGGGCTGATAGTTTTCATGTCACCCCCACCAAAGCCCAGCAGGATATTCTTAAACAGCGCACTCTCAAGGAAGGTGCTATTCCATGTCAACCCGATATACTCAAAGCATTTCTCAAGGCATTCGTACAGATACACATACGGAACGAAGTCAATCGTTCTCCAGATCAAGTTGCCCGGTCTGCCCAGACCTCGCTCAATCAATGGATAGTAATACCCCGAACCAACAGCAGCAGTCCAGCTGTTCTTGATATTTGTCCTCGTTAACGTGTGGTTATACGCTGACCAGTCCAGCTCATTCAATCTCACCTGTGTAAGCAGCTGGAATATATCAGCGTTATCTGATAAAATAGTCACATTGTAACGGATCACACCATTGATAGCACTCACCTCGTTGAGCTTCATCACGCCATCAAGAACCTGAACGCCCCGCTTGAATAATCTGATAGGAGCTTTCGCTGTAGCATCGAAGTTGACTACGCTATCCGTTGATGTCATGCTGAATACTCCCTGAAAGAACGCATTATTGTTCATCGTATCGGGGAGATCCACTTGTTTACTGAACGATTGCTTTCTTTTAGTGGGATCTTTGATATCGGAGATGCTGAAGGATATCGGCACTGGAATAGCCTCGAACAGATCCAGCTCATATCCCTCGTATGTCATCAGCTGATCTGTCATAGTGATAGCCCGTTATGGTTGTTAACGATGTCCAGCTCCACAGCCTCAGAGATCTCCTCCTCGAATCTTGCTTTCAGGAAGGTGAACTGATTGCTTGTCACCCTCACATTGTAGGTATCTCCATAATACAGGAAGTATCTCGGTGCCTTGTAGAGCGTTGTAAGGTAGTTCTGTTCAGCTTGTGTGATCCAGTCCGTATAGATCGTCAGCTTGTCAGTCTGCTGCGTACCCACTCTCATGTTCCCTGCATTATTCAGGTTATACCTATAGTCCGTGCCATCCCATGCTCCGAACTTTTTAGTGTAGGTTCGCTCAGTTACCTCCCCTTTGCGCTCTACGTTATGCCTGAAGATGAAAGAATCCCAGCTTCCGAACTGGTTAATCCATTGCAGCGTTGAGGGATCATCATCGCACTCAGGCTGATAGATATCAATCCTGAACGTAGCATTGTCAAGCGATACATTTACCCACTCAGCAGCTGCCACATCTATTGATGAGAATCCACAATCAGTAATTAATGTATAGTTATTAACTGTAATCTGTGGTATGATATAGCTCTGCGTATCTGTGTACGTATCAATCACTCCCACAGATGAATTCTCGATGGTTATTGTAAGCAATGCAGGATTGCCCTGCTGTATCGCTTGAAGAACAAAAGGATTCTCTAAAATAGTCCATGCAGGCAGCCCTTTCAGGTTGTTCATCTCTGTCATGAATTTACTTACAACTGATGCCACCATATAATCAGGAGCGTTGTATGTAGTCCATGCCATATCTGATAAGCAGCCCTTGATCACAGGAATCGTTGCGCTGGTAAGATCTGCCTGATCTATCGGAGGCGTTCCATAGTTCTCGATTACCTTGATGTTGATATCCGCTGATATGCCACTCTCTGAATAGATGCTGTTATTAATTACAGGCTTATTAAATAGATTCTTTACGATAGGTGACACATCGATGTGAGCATATCCACTCACCTCAGGGAATACCCTGTCAACAGATACCAGCGCAGCATTGAAATACGTTTCAACGATGAAGCTAAAATTCGCCTGTGCTGTTTGCGTTGATGAGAATACAAAGGTCAGCGGATTATCGCTGAATGTGTAGTCTGCCGGGAATTGTGATATACTAACTGCCATTATTTGAAAGGTTCGATTATGTTAACTGTTATCGCCCTACCTATGAGAGTGCTAATTGCATCGGATAGGTAACTTATCAGATCATCATTCACAACATCAGAGTAAAAAGGTCGAGGCTTCTGCCCCCTCTTTCGTATATTGGTCATGATGGCCCATGCAAATGATTCGTAACTACTGAAGCTCTCAGGTAATTGCAGCCCTTTATCCCTTGTCCAGTTCATGATCGATGCATGGAAGCTCCTGTCCGATGGAGGCTGTGTTCCCCATGCAGGAGATCCATGATTGACCTCCGTACCATTTACTCCATAGTTCACGAATTTCCAGTAATTAGGAGCTGTGATATTGACCGTTAAGATATCCCCATCAAGATACGCCTGCTGTGAGGGGATCATTGACTGCATCAAGTTCGCAGAGGCAACAGCATCATAACTGCTCAGCGATTGAATAAGCGAATCCACTACCTCTTGCATCAGCTTACACAGCAGCTCATCCAATGGTGAACCAGGTTCTGCCTTGACTACAGCCTCAGCCTCACCGATGTTGCTGATCAATGCCTCAATCTCTGCCTCGCTTAACTGCTTCAATTCTCAAAGTATTTGTTCATTGCTATAGCGTGATGTGTAGCGAATGCATCCGCTGTGATCTCCTTAACGCTCATGTACTTGTCATCAGATACCTCATACATCACATAGTGGCCTTCCCTCGCCTTGATCACAGCAGCGACCACCGTAGCCATTGCGATCATATCGCATCCCACCTCTATGATGTAGTATCTCATCGCCTTCTTGCAGCCTTTACTTGTTGGAGTTCTTTCTTCGCCTTGTGCGTAATGAATTTAAGCCTGTGACTGAATGCATAGATGTTCAGCTTCATGGCTTTGTTCCAATCTCCTCCGTAGTATTCTTTGGCGATGAGATCGAAGACCTCCTCCCATGCATACCTATTCGGCTTAGTATCTTTGTCACCTTTTCCGCTGCTGTCCTTCTTGCCGTTGATAGCCTCATCGATCGTTCTGTTTTTCGCAAAAAAAAAGCGCACGCCTCCAAAAATACCTTCAGCTCCATGTGATCTCCTATATCATTGTACCGGTCACGGATAGGATTCAGCAGATTATCATTCTCATCAACATCACCGTAGATCTGCCCCTTCGGAAAATAGAACATACAGGCCAGCTGCACAGGATCTCTGTTGATGTCCATCTTGCTGAAGTCAGCATGCCATCCCACTCCCACCTTCTCAGGATTGATCAGCTCGTATTCCTTACCTCCCAGCGTTATCTCCTTTGGAGGATTGCCGATATGGATATCACCGTACAGATTGATGATATGATTCGACATCTTGATCACATCCCTCGCATCGAAGGTATAGGCTTTCTTCCTGCTGATACCTATGAAGTCAGCTATCAGGTTCGCCCTGTCGATGATCGTTTCAATGCTCTCAATCTCCACGTTCGCCATGTGCTTGAAATGGCTGATTCGCAGATCACTCGATTTCTTTGGCAGCTTATATTCCATTTACTAAATCGATTTAGCAATTATATTATTATTATTATAAATATACTATACTTTAGCAAAATATCTCCCTTTAAGAGATAAATGCTTCCTTGCTTGATTGAACAAGGCCATCGACATCACGCAGTCATCATGGATGCCTTCAGGAGCTGAATACTTTACGTGCCTTGTTTTGGGATCGAATACATAGGTAAATGCTTCCAGCTCATCGATCAGGTATTCATCATCCGGTATCAATAGCTCCATCTGCTCGAATGCCACAGCGAGATCCTCGATCATGATAGGCTTGCTCTTCGATGTGGTGGTAAATGGTTCGATCAGATTGCCTACCTTCTTTCTGAGCATCTCATAGAATACATCACCTTGATTATTGACCTCGACATACGTTGCAGCGTTGTACTCCTTGATCACCTTTGCCACCTTGTCAATGATATTGGACCATTCATCATGCCTCCATCGTTGAACGGTAAGGATGCCTCCCTCCTTCGTACCTATGGTCAGCACAGTATAGTCATCAGCCCTCCCGATATCCAGCCCTCCGTAGATCCTGCCCTTGTGTTCAGCTCTGCCGATGCTCTCTCTGATGTTCCTGAATAGGCCTGAAGCTCCATCGATGAACTCAGCAAGGTATTCCTGCCTGAAGATGTGATCCGGTACCGTTGTACGGATGCTATCGATCTCCCTGCTGTCGATCATGGGATTGTCATAGCTTGTGAACTTGAAGTATCTGTAGCGATCATCATGATGCCTGAGCAGCGATAGCCTGTACATCATGCGCTTGCCTTTCGGTGTTGAGATGAATATAACCTTTTTGCCCTTGACCAGTACCGTAGGCTGGAGGATCTCCTCCCAGATGTTGGCTTTCATGAAGTCGAACTCATCGCAAACAAGATAATCAAAGGTATTACCTCTGATATTGTCAGGCCTCTCAGCTGAAAAGAATGTGATAGTGGAATCGAAGCCTCTTATGATCAGCTCAGAATCATTGTATGTGAATAGACCGCTTCTGATAGTTGCTTTCTTCAGCTCATTGTACACACGCTTTGATTGCTTGTAGATCGGTGATACCCAGCCTATGTTTGATCCCTTGTCATTGATGGCCCAGTACAGATTCTGATTGATGCAGAGTAACGTCTTGCCCCATTGTCTGCCAATGCAAAGAACGTAATACTTTGCAGGATCTTGGTTTATTGCATGATGTATTAATCGCTGGTTCTCGTGTGGTTTATATCCCTTGATGGTGTTACTCATCGAAATCGAACTTATCTACTATCCTGACCTCTGTCTGCGTTTCCTGCTTCGGTGATCCGTACACTCTGCTCAGTAGCGTTTCAAGTGAATACAGCGATCCTTTCTCCAGTGATTTACGCATGGCATTCGCTACAGTCTTTTCAAGGATTGTAGCCTTTGGGTTTTCCCAAACTTCCTTCAGCTCAGCCATAGTCATCGCCATCATTGCCTGAATGGTGTCATTAATCTCGGACTTCTTATATCCCATCTCTGTGAGCTGAGAAACATACTTCCGAGGTCTTCCGTTAGGGTTTCCGCTTTGGCCTTTTTCCCACTTGTGAGGTTCTATGTCTTTTGCTGCCATTGTGCTGTAATTGTGCTGTTAATTTAACACTTCTCCATTCTTCTTAATTGGTATGTTCGGGTCAAGTTTGCGCATACGGTCAATTATCACTTGGCAATACTTTGGGTCAAGTTCCATTCCATAGCATTTGCGTTTTAGTTGGTGCGAAGCTACCATTGTTGAACCTGAGCCAAGAAAAGTATCAATTATTAACCAATTTATTTTTGAACTATTTATTATAGCCCTTTCGCATAATGGAATTGGTTTCATTGTTGGATGCCCTTCTGCTTTTTTTGGTTTTGGAAATTCCCAAATTGTATCTTGAGTCCTATCTTCTACTCTTTGTCTATTTTTACCTTCCTTCCATCCATACAAGCAAGGCTCATTCCTTAAATGATAATCTCCTTGAGATAAAACCAAACTATCTTTAACCCATTGAATTGTTGATGGTTTTGCTTGTCTCCACCCTACATCTCTAATAGCACCAATAAATTCATAAGCGTGAATGTCGGGATGCCAAACATAGTAATTAGCGCCTCCCCTTAAAAATAAATCAACATTTAACAAAGCGTCATAAATGAATTGCCTTAATTGTTCTGCCTTTAAATGGTCATTATTAACTCCTTCATAATCTACTCCATAAGGAGGATCAGTAAATAGCATGTCTGCCTTTTCTCCATTCATCAACTTTGCAACCGCATCGCTATCCGTACTATCTCCACAAAGCAAACGATGTTCGCCTATCTCAAACAAATCACCCAGCACAATATCGGTTTCAATACCACCTTCGGGAACATCAAACTCATCCTCTTCAGCTTCAAGGTGAACAGGCTCTTCAAACACAGGAATATCCAAGCCCCATTGATCAAGTTTATCTGTATCCCATTCTGATGTAAGTTGATTCCAATCCCACTCTCCGAATCCTACGTTATCCTTGATTAGGAACTCAGCTTTCTGTTCTTCAGTCCAGTCATCCGCAAGGATAATAGGAAGCTCTTTTAATCCTACCTCCTTAGATGCTTTTAAACGCATATTACCTCCGAGTACTACATACTTACCATCTGTATCTGTAAAACATACTAAAGGCCTTTTCTCAAGCATCTGAGGGAAGTCCTGAATAGACTTTACCAGCTTTTGAAACTTATCATCCCGGATCGTTCTCGGGTTCTTTGGGTTAGGTTTAACCTGTGAGATTTTTACTATCATATCAAATCAATTTACCAACCTTTCCGAGTTCATTGACAACAAAGGAACTACTATCATAATGGTTCTTCAGTTTGAGCTTCAGGACCATTGCCACCTTCGCCTTATTCGATCCTGTAGCATATACCCTCGACATTGGTATTCCGAGCAGTTCTGCCTTGTGCTTCATTAGCGTTTTCCCCTGCCGGGCTGATACAATGTACAGAACATGACCTTGATTCCGTAGCTTGAGAGCGAGATCCATTCCTTTCTTCAAGGTCAGCACGCCATCATAATCGAATGAGATATGCCTGATAGGCTCAAACTGCTCCCACTTGTAACTGCATACAGCGTACCGTTGATCTTCATCTGGATAGGTATCCACGCTTTCGCTGTCACCCATGCAGCGATCAATCCACTCCTCCTTGCTCTCGTTCTTCTTTGGTGTTGGCATCTTGTCCAAATACTTGTATTAAATATCTCTTTGTTGCTTTTCCGAACTCAGTCTTCTCCATCTTTCGCCTGAAGTCACGGTTTCTCTTCATCTCCATAATGTAAGAGTATCCAATCGTTGCAAAGAACTCTTTTCTCGGATCTTTTTTGTTAGATCCTTCCTCTGGTGTATTATTTTCCTGCATTGAGTACCTCTATTAGTTTTGCTTTTGTAGCTGTAGATGGTGCCGATAAACCTCGTTTCTTCACCTGCTCCCACAGCTCAGCCTTTGTGAGATCATTCCATTCATCAATCTGTACTGTGATGACCTTCGCTGGCTCTTCAATGATCTCAGGCTCCTTGATAGTCTGTAGGTAATTGTAGCAGATGTGGACCGCTGGAGGGATACATCCGTTGCAACCTTTCGACATTACTCTGCCCTTGCCTGTAGCGAGCAGCGTTACCTCATGGTAAACGATAGCGAGATCATTGAGCTGTGCGCCCTTGAAGTCTATAGCTTTGATCTCTATCTTTGGCTTGATGCGATCAAGAGCTTGCTGTGCTGTTTGTGATAGTTTCATGATTCCAGTTTATCAATTAGTATAGCGATTAGATACGCTGTGGCAGCTGTAGCTGGTTCCAGCGAGATGATCAATGTAAACCACCATGTCATGCATGGAGGGCAGTCGATCAGCTTGATATATTCCGTTGGATCAAGCCCCACGAACTTTTTGAGCCTGAATGAGAGATTCACCTCATGTGTCAGGATAAAGATAATGAACCAGCCTACGATGATCAGCTCAGGAGTTATACTGAAGATATCTGTTGCGAACCTCATTTTCTACGAAATTAACGATTTTTGATAATGTTTTAGGAGTTACCCCTATTTTTTTGCTGAGCCTCACGATATTAGACACCAACCTGACCTCCTTATAGATCCGCACCTCATACTCAAAGCCTTCCATCTCCATCTCCAGCAGGATCTTGTGGAGCAGGAAGCTATCGTACTTGGAATGCTGCTGTATCTCATCTGCCACTTGCACATCGATCTCATTGTCCTGAATAGTGTACATCTTGTTAAATGTGCTTTTTTTATTGATGTAGGCATTCAGCATTGATCTGTAAATGTAGCTGTCAGGATTCTGTATGTTACCGGGCAGCTCACAGTAAACATGATGAAATAGATCCCGATACAATACCCCTGCTATGGAGTAAGCATAGCGATAGTATTTCTGTATCTGTTCATCGGTCAGGTGCATCGCCTCAATCTGTAAATCTCATCTGCCAGCTCTCCCTGCCTCTCGCATTTATTGACCAGCTGACCGTGTATAGTTTGATGCACAGGAATATCCTGATACTTGATGAACCCTTTGTTGTGTGCCAGATGCATGATGCGCTTGCCTTGCTTCGCTGCCTCGAGTGAGAATACAAGATCCGACATCTTGAGATCCTTCGAGCGATGAATGCCAGCAGGATTAAAGTAGTCCGTTCTGAATGCTGTCACTCCGGTACCACACACATCGAGAGGTATATTCCTGATGACCGTATCCATACAACGGAATGATTTATGGCCTCGATAGTAGTGCAGCCCTTCGCCCTTGAGGATCCTGCCGTGATAGGTGACAATGCAGTTATATTTCTCAATGGCTTCAATGGTCCTCTCGATGTAGGTAGGATGATATATCAGATCATCATCAACGGTGAAGTAGTACACAGGATTCTTGTAGATTATCAGGCCAAAGAACTTGCCATTGTCTGTCAGATCAGTCTGCTCGATAGCATTGTCATAGATGATCATATCATAAGGCTTGACCGTTTGATTCTCCAGCGATCTCACAGTATGCTCAAGGAATTTTTCCCTGCCCTGCATCGTTGCCATGCCTATGATCACTTTCATCTGCTTATTAATGGATTTTTATTCCGTTCATCTGGATGCATTACGCTGGGATGATCTCCATGATATGCCAGCGACCTCTTTGGTGTGAGCATTAACACCCCCGATCTGTTGAATTGCTTTGTCAGGTTTTGCCCCACTCCGCTGCTGATATTTGCATTCCCTTTGAATCTGTAGGCATTAACAGGAATGATCTTCCAGTTGATAGCCTCTAATGCTTTACGATTACAAAAGAATCCACAGTCAGTAAAGAATACCCTCAATGAATCCTTATCATGATTCTTTGCATAACCTGATCCCCAGCATGACTGCCTGCCATCGTTTATGATGTTGTATAGATACGGTTGATCCTTCAGCTGCTCATGGATCTCATTGATCCTCTCCCATTGCACATCTTGAAAATCTGAAGGCAGAAAGATAAATAGCTCATCAGTTGAGGCCTTTGCAATATCGAATGCGTATTGCCATTTCCTCCAGAATCCTGCTTTGCCCTCATGCTTGAATTGATGCATTCTCTGTAGCTTGAATTCACTCCCATCATCAAGGATAATATAATCCGTATCGATAGTCTTTACCAATGCTTCAAGCATTTCAAGCCTCTGATATGAGAAAATGAATATCAATTACTTACAATACTTAACGTAAAACGTATATGGTACCACTTTCATCTTTGCCAGCATCCAGATGAACAGCCTATACTTACGGAAGTTATATCGATCAAAGTCAATGCGCTGCTTTTGATTCGATTCAAAGTCATTCAGATAGCCTTTGATTTCATCAGTATATCCTCTGAGCTTATTCAGGTCAAACTCAACAGGAGCGTTCATCTTCATTTTACCCTCTTTTTTTGTGATCTGCTGGCTTCTCAAAGTAACATTTATCGATTGAAACTGTCACCATTCGCGGAGTATCGCACATTTGCATAGCGTACCCAACTGCAGCAGCGTTCCAACCAAGCTAGAAGCTTTCCGCCGAACAGATTTCCGTGGAAACCTAGATCTGACTTCTTGATCGGGTGAGTGTTCAATATTTCCATTACACAGTTTCGTCTTGGTGCTTTTTAAAGTTGGCTAAAAGACTCTTTATATTTTCTCTACCAGCAGGGTTCATTGAGTGAACTCTGTAATCAGGAAGTTTTAGATTATTATCTATGCAAAAATCTACTAACCATTTAGCCGAGTGCATTCCTGTTTTTTCTTTCATCTCTTCGTAAGGAAAATCTCCTGTAGTATGATCGTAGTGAGCGTCGTCAAGATCGTGATCAAACGCTATCAACTCTGGAAATTCGCCTTCTTGGTACTTTTTAGTGACGTACTTTACAAACTCTTCATGACTTCTCACAATAACCCATTTTAATTTTGAAAATACAGGGTCTAGAGTGTACTGAAAAGCGTCGTAAGGATGTCTAAAATCATCCAAAAATAAGTTATACGTTTTCATTTTTTAACACGTTCTTAGTTTCTTTCTTTTGATCTAGGTACCATTGAATAGCTTCCTTTAAACCTCCAGTTCATGACCTATCAATATAACCTTGTGTATCTTGTTCTTCTCCTGTAGTCTTTTTACTGTCAATCTCAGCAATGGAATCCTCCCAAAGCAGGGAATAGGTGCAATTATCTTCATTCAGCAAAAGTATTATTTTTATATCTGGTCCGCAATATACTGATTATAGTAGTACATTTTCCCGAAGCCTTCATCCTGTGCCTCTGTCATCGGCTGGTTGTCATAGCTATCCTGACATCCTTGAACGTATGCGCTGATGATCTGCTTTTTTTCCATTGAGATCGCTGTATCTATGATGCGTTGAAGCTCAGCACCTCTGCGCTGAGCCTCATTGTTATCGCATCGTAAATCAAGAAAGCCATTCTCTGACAGCAGCTCGATCATCCAGCTTACTGATGTTTGTTTCATCGCTTGAATGATTCGATATAGTTTAGTATTCGATCACAGGTATCGAGCCTGAAAGATCCTGCACCCTTCAGAAAGGCCTGAATCCGCCCTGAATTGATGCCTATCTTATTGCTGAAGTCCGTGATCCCCTCATTCATCTCAAGATGGTGAATGATAGCTTTCTGAACGTAGTCTGTTAATGTTTGTCTGATTTCCATAACTGTGCTGCTTTTAACCTTTCATCTTCTCTCCATATCAGTTCGATGTCACCTTTCCAGAATGTGTAAGCATTCAATGATCCCGGATAGACACAGTATCGCTTCCTTCCCTTTGAGCCTACCTCCTTGATTATCTTGCCATCCTTTGTCTTGTAATAGGTACCCAAAAATAAAGGCTTCGGCTTAGGAAGGGGAGCATAATACTCCACTCCATTCTCTTCCATGTCCCTGATCTCAAGGAATAACTTTGCATTCGCTCCCATGATCAGAACGGTAAATCATCATCCTCCTCGAACTCGGCCTGTATAGCTTCAATCTCAGCCTCCTTGAAGTTAGCCTCGATGCCAGTCAATGGCTTGCTCTCAGCTGCCTTCTCAGCTACACGCTCCTCATCTCTGATCTTCAATCGCTCACACAGCAGATCATAGCATTGATCCGCTTGCTTTGCATCATCATTGCTGGTAACACCATCGAACTTGAACACAGGCACCGTATATTCCACTCTACCCTTCTTTCTCTTGTCCACCTTGTCAAGCGTTACCCATTCATCAGCGAAACGTGACTGACATTTGTTGAACACCTCGCCCCATTCCTGCACTACAGCACCTTTCAGTTGAAGGTTCCACACCTCACCATCTACTGTCATGACATACACACTCTTGACATAGTGACCTCCAGCAGCTGTGATGCGCTCCTTGATCTCCTTGTAAATGCCTTTTGCTATCAATCCACCCTTAAAGGCCTTAACCTCCATCTCCTGAGTACCGATCAGCTTCACCTCATTGCTGTAGATCGATGACTGTGAGCTGTCATGCCACCCCTTTACCGTGTGGAACTGCATCAAGACAAGAAATCGAGGCATATCTACCAGTACATTCTCTCCTTTGGCCTTGTCATAATACTTGAACTTGCCCTGTTCTGAAGCCCATTCCAAATACTTTGCAGCTGGCTTCTCGCTTGATGTTACAAATTCTGCTTTTCTCATAGCTTAAAATTTAATTGATTATTAACTGATGACAAATTTACACTTTTTTCTTTATCTGATATTAACTGAGGAGAAAATTTTTCCAGATATTTTAACAATTTCATTCTCTCAATACTCTTCAGCTCCCCAGTATCGTTGTTCCTGATCGTATCAATCACTCCCTCATCGCTGTCAGCTGTGCCGATCACAGTCCATTGCTGGCCCTTTAGGGTGAGGTAGATGTCAGGTAGTGGTGAGATCATAGGAATATCTTTAACTGTGAAACGTGGTTCTGTATTCTTTCGATTGCTTTGTCGTAGTAATCAGCATCCAGCTCACAAGCTGTTAATTCAAAGCCGTAATCATGGCACGCTATTGCTATTGAGCCACTACCTAAATGAGTATCGAGTATTTTATCCCCTTCTTTTGCGTATTTGTCGAGCAGCCATTTGTATAATGCAATGGGTTTTTGGGTTGGATGTATTCGTGTTTCTTTATTTTTCATATCACCTTGAAGCATACCTTGCCATTGAAAACGAAAATTTCTAACAGCTGTTTTGAATGTAGTGTATGCCAGTTCACTATCTGAAAAATCTGTTTCTCCATTTACTTTATCCCACACAATCCAACAGCTTGAATTTTGATTAGGTATATTTTCAATAAAATGATTTGCACCCCATATAATTTGATTTTTACTTATTCTTTTTAGCTCAATAAAATAATCTTTATTAGGTGCTGAAATATCCCCACCTGCAAACGATTTATAGTTTTTACTTTTAGCTAATTTGCCTCTCGTTTTATTAGTGCTTCCATTTTCACCTATCCCATAAGGTGGGTCAACTATTGCCAAATCAAAATAATTATCTGGATAACGATCCATTAACTCCATGTTATCCTCATTCGTTATTGTTATTTTATCAGTTACTTTCATAAATGCTTTATTAATTCATCATATTTCTCCTTAAAATCTTCAAAATCTCTGACAATAAAGTAGTATCCACCTGCTTTTTCTGTCTCTTCTTGATACTTTTTCTGATGCTCGCTCTGCCTGTCTTTAGAAAATTTCACCTCCCACTTTACAGATAAACCGATTTGCTTTCCGTTAACATTAACTTGTATTGTCGAACTAATGTCAGCAGATCCCTTCACTCCTGTAGTCGGAACATATCTGCCCGGCATCTGTCGCACTCCTTCACCTACCTTGAGCCTCCTCCCTTGCCTGTAAGTACCCATAGTGTTGATCCGTTCAGCGAAATGGCCCGACATATTCAGGAAGCCGATGATTGACTTTGTGAGTGCATTCGCTGAGTTATCCTGCCAGTTCGTTAACGCCACAGCGTGATCAGGCAACGATGGATATTTGATCCTCTGCTGCGCTCGCTCCATCTGCTGGAGCAGTTGTTTGTTCTGTTTATTCATTGCTAACGTAGTTTATTATTGTTCTCCTTGTCACTCCTAACTGCTCAGCGAGCTGCGTTCTGTTGAAATTAGGATCTACTTTGTGGATGGCCAGAGTAATCTCTTTCTTTCCGGCTCCTTTCATATCCTTGATGATGCTCTTCATGGTATTTATCTCTGTGCTTTGTACCTTTATTTTCTTGGCCATGTTGATGAAATACTTTGATAGCCTCTCAGCCTTTAATAAGCTATCCTTAGAGATCGTTTTGATACGTTTCAGATCAACCATTCCACATTCATTATAAACATCAAACAGATGGATCAGCAGCGCAAATCTGGGGATGTAGCTCTTTTGCTTTGGGAGCATACTTTTCATGTATTCATTTTCCTCCTGACTGTTCTGAATCGTTGTGATCTCATTGAATATCCTCTTCCATTCCTGTTTTGAATCATTATCGAATGTTGCAACCCTGCTCTGAATCTCACAGTCAAAGTCATATTCGACCACTCGATCCTTGATATCTCTGAATAATCTGATGATATAGTCCTCATACCATTGCAGAACAGATTGATCCATCTCATTATCATTGTACTCCTCAACATCAAGCTCCGGGAAGCAAGTGAGAATTCTGTCAACGAATCCGTTATCCTTGTTCTCCTCAGTATAGAACTGGTTTAGTATGCCCGGCTGAATGCCTCCGAGTATAGGGATCACAGGAGATTCCACGAATGAACTCTTCGATGTCTTTCTATTGAGTGCCATGCCTTTATTTGACCATGATGAGAGCCAGAACTCAAGATCAGATCCTGCTCTGTACTTGTTCATGTCCTTGAGCCAGCCTGCCAGCTCATCCTTGAATACACCTACAGCGTTTTTATTTTCTTCATGTAGCTCAACGAGTGCCTCGATAGTGATATCTGAGGCGATGAACTGGCCCTTGTCAGGCTTTTTGACCTCCTCATAATCCTCCTTTTTTTGCTTATCTAAGGCTTGGTAATTCTTATATCGATCCATCTGATCAATATATTTCTTCACCTCGTTGTTATTCGCTTTCTGTAGAGGGAATATCACGTTATTGATGTTCGGAGTTTTACCCACTCCCGGCCTTCCCACAATGGCTATCCACAGGATCCCTGTTTCAATCCATCCTGTTTTCACCTGAACCTTCACAGAGTTTCCTATCATCAGCGACAGCATCCAGAGAACTGAGCAGCCCATGTAATCAACGGAGCTGTTCAGCGTTTGATTGCAGAGCATGATGTAATTCTGCACCGGTTCCGGGAATATATCCAGAGGGAAGGCCATCATCTCCTTGTCTATCTTAATTTCTTCAGGTTGATCTGCCTCTTTGACCAGCCGAGATCCGTACCCCTTATGATAGAGATCCTTCGCAGCTGCTGAGAAATCACCATAATGGTAACGGTAACTGTAGATTTGAAATGGATTTAGAGGCGTTTCATGTGGATAGTGAGTGCCTGTAGTAAATAAATACATCAGCCCGCTATCATCGTAGATATATCCTGAATGCTCTGATGTACCTCCGTGACGTTTGATGATCTTCTTGCCTCTTATAGCTCTCACTATAGTAAACTCATCATGAACGACATCCCATACTGTGTTCCGTTCGTTGAAGTCTGCCCATGGCGTTAGATCTTGAGCTTTGTATTCTGAATTCTTTACTGGCTGTTCCTTGATAGGTTCCTTGTAATCATACATTCTGCAGATCTCAAGCAGTACCTCTCTATCCTTGACTGAGATCTCCTGAACTTTTGTATATCCATTCTTTGATACCCTCTTTTGATAGATGAATACATAGCCTCCGATGCCTCTCGTTTCAATGATGGCCTCCTTGTAATCCTTGAGCTTTGCCAGCTTTTTATTCCCCTCTATCTGTTCACATCTGTACAGGATATGATATCCGTTGTTGATGGTCTTATAGATGACAAATTTATCTTCGAAGTCTGCTATATTATCGCATAGCATAGTGTACAGCTCCTGCCAAAAATCCTGCTGATCCTGTAGCGTTGGCAGGATTTTGAGATCAATATCTATTACCTCCAGATTATTGTACCCTGTAGCTATTCCAACGCCTTTTGTATCTGGATTCTCATAAAAGAATTTAAACTCTTCCTTTGAGAATGGTACAGTCTGGTTTCCTTTCCATGGATGGTTTGGCTTTTTACCATCTCCGATGCAGATCAATGAGAATCCACAATCAATAAGCCTGTTTAAATGTTCAATCTCTATCATGGCCTAAATCTTTCATCGTTCTTATAATCATTCGATAAAACACTAATGTGTGCATCGTATGCTTATAATTCAAATAGTCCATTTGATTGAGCTTGTCATAGGCAACATTGCTCCAATGAGCTGCACATCTTTTCATCATTACAATATCACAGCAATCATATTGCCTGAAATGATTTGTAATAAACCATTGAGCTTGTTTTTCTTTCTGAGCTGATCTCTCAAAAGAATAATAAACGCAATCAATAAAAAATGCAGATCCTTCATACTGCTCAAACTGCATCTTGAGCTTTTGTAATTTATCCATAAAAAATACCATAAAAAAAACCTTTGTGCTTCAGTCAGGCAGAACATCCACACAAAGGTTTTTATAACCAAAATTCCTAACTCGATTCTGCCTAATCGATTCCCAAATATACAAATAATCTCAATACATTAAATACCCTTTAAAATTTTGTTCTTTCACACCGATTTCACACCAATTTTCACACCTTTTTTCACACCTAAACCGCTTGTAACTTATTGAATATCAAAGGTAGTACAGAAAATTTTCACACTTTTCACACCTATTTTTGTTTTTTATGTTTTTCCTATGGTGTTACTCTAATAATTTTTAGGTGTGAAAAGGTGTGAAAGGTGTGAAATTTTCACACCTCTGGAATCCTGATCACCTTGATAATTATTCCCGGCCACTTGTCTGCCTTCCTGATGGCTTCCGTTCTGCTGTCAGCTGTTACGGTGATCTGCTCAACGGTCCATCTTCCGTTGATGTTACTCCTGTAGCTTATTGTCCACATATCTCTGCTTGTTAGTTAAAACCTCTTCCGCTGTGCTTCATGGCCTCGATGCGCTGCTGTTCCAGCCATGCGAGAAATCTCAGTAGCTTTCTCATTGCTTATAATTTTTATCGTAGTAATCCTCAACATCATCCCATTGATCGCCTTTGAATCTGCCATCAAAGAAGGCCTGCATGATGTCAAGGCGTTCCTTGTCTAATTTATAGGTCAATAGATCAAGGATCTGATTCTTTGTGTAGCTATCCTGCATTCTATCATTCTCGATGAAGCGGATTAATTCTTGCATTGCTGTCTTTCTCATAACTTGTTAAATTGTTCCAGCTCCCATCCTTTGAGATCTGAAGGTTCATATTTCAATTCTAAGGCATTAAAAATATCCTGTTCAGTATCATAGTACCTACACTCGGGGAAACGCTCTCTAATCGCTTTATTTAGCTTCATTTCGTGTATGCATACAGAGTAGATTCCAGTCATCTGTGATACGCTCGTTCCGTACTCCCGTGCAAGCCCTGCAATTTCACGCTGCTGGAATACCTTACAGATCTCTTTGATGTCCTGATCTGTGAGCTTCTTATAGTCCTTTCTCCCGCTCATGAGTTATATGTTACCGTTATCAGCAAATGAATAATAGGAAGTGCTTGTCAAAATGATATGATCTAAAATAGGGCAATCAATCATTTTTCCGAATTCAACCATTTTCTTTGTCAAGTTTTTATCGCTTTCACTTGGCTGAAGCTGTCCGCTTGGATGGTTATGAGCTAAAATAATAGCATGAGCATTATTCAATAAAGCATTTCTAAATATCACCTTCCCATCTGCTATAGTTCCAGAAAAACCTCCGATAGATATCAGGTTGATTCCTGTTATGAAATTTGCCCTGTTTAATGTGACGATGTAAAACTTTTCAATGTCATTAATATCCTCCCAGATATAACGTAATGATTTTTCAACGTGTTTACTTCCGGTGATCTTAGTTGTAGCTTCATTGACTGAAATGTAGCTGACCTTGTATTGATATAGTTCTTTTGTTTTCATTGCTTCAGATCTAAAACCAGTTCAACATTAGGTGCCACCTCAGCCATGAACTCACATAACCATGAGTAATCTATCAGCTCCCGGTTCAATCTGCGATAAACCTCGCTGTATTCCATCCCTGCGATCCTGCAAGCCTTCGACAGATCCGTGTTGTTCCGCTTCAATGCCTGCTGGATATGCAGCCTGACATCCTTGTCTTCCTGCTTGAGTAGTATCTTCATCGTTATTTGAATTTAGCCTCGCAGTAAGCAAGGTACAGTTCGACATTGAATGATCCTCCCTTGTCATCATTCAGGCTCTTTTTGCGCCACCATTGAATGCATCTCACCAATGGATAGCGTAAAGGGATAAACGTGTTCTCTTTCTTCTTCATAATCCTTCTATTTTAGAGATTTGGTTATACAATATCTGAACGTAGGATCTCATCAACGCATCAATGCGATCCTGAAACTCCGCTGCGATAGCTACATCTTTGCAATTATCCATGTCAGCTTGCAGCTCTCTTGCCATGCTCAGCAGCTCTGTCGCTGCTCCATGCCTGATGAATAGCTCCTTCATATCAATGCCAGTATAAAGAT
>Ga0315907_10003532_pt1 | contig 18348 bp, 21 predicted proteins | sample LakEriMetagenome_3_FD_203525 | JGI IMG/M metagenome (GOLD analysis project Ga0315907, IMG submission 203525) | Freshwater fungal communities from buoy surface, Lake Erie, Ohio, United States - Buoy 12 MA123 | ecosystem: Environmental > Aquatic > Freshwater > Lake > Lake biofilm | place: USA... | reverse complement strand
CCTGTCATTTTTGAAAAGAAAAAAGGATCTGTTTCTAAAAACCCTAAATGATTTTTAAAGGGTTCGGCATCAGCGATCACAAGGCCATCATGACTCTCTAAACCTGCCATGCATCGGAAAAGCGTCGATTTCCCCGCGCCATTCTCACCCATTAGCCCATAAACTTTGCCCGGTTGCAAGGTTAAATTAATGGAGTCAAGTACTTGATTCGATCCAAATTTCTTTGATACAGATTGAATAGAAATCATGCTAAATATTGATTTAATCGCTTCACTGAGCGGTTGAAAAAATAGGGGATCAAAACAATCGCAAACGGAGGGAAACTCAAACTCATCGCCATCAATACACCCACCGAAATGCTTACCTCATAAGGAAAGGAGGTGTACTTGGCAATTACCATCAGCCATAAATACAACATGCCCAAACCAAAAAACAAGAGTGTGTTAACCGCTTCATTCGGAAAGAAAAGTAGTAACAACACTAATACAGGAAGAGCAAGTAGTGTAGCTCCATAAGATGCCACACTCATTTTCTTCAATAAAAAAATCTGAGCGCTCATGGCGTGCACCCAAACGAAGTATTCCCTTTCGGGTACATTATAGAAAGACATACACACTAAAAACAGAAAAAGGAGCGCAAACACGCATAAATGGTAATATCCATTGTAACCAGCGATAACCGCTAATGTGTAAATCGCAATTATCACTAGCAATGCTTTCCTAAAACCCACCATCATTTCGTAAGGACGTTTAGCGAACGGAGTAGGCACTACGACATCAAACGCTGTGTTCAATCGACTCAAGGCCAAAAGCACCGAGCAGACGATGAGCATAAGGCACCATAACCATTGTTGGTAGAACAATAAGAGCATTGCAAATGGAATGGATACACTGATGTTCTCAACCACTCGCACGCTTTTCGCTTTTCGATCGCCAAAAATACCTGAGAGAAATGCTACTCTTCTATTCTCCGATAAGCTAAGCATCGACCATGCTGCAATAAGCACAATAATAGGAGCTGCATAATGTGTTCTGCTAAAGAGCCCAACACCACCTCCTATTAAAAGAAGCAACAGCAATAGATAAGCCAGCAGCGGATGAATGCCAGAATCCAACACCTTTCGGTGTGCCATTTTAAGCTGAAGAATCCAATAAAATTTCACTTCGCTACACTCCTACAGATGGTAAGATGCAAAGGTCGGATAAACTGACTTTTTTTTAAATAAAAAAATCTACCTATAACTAGAGTGTGAATCATGTAATTCATAGTGTGAATTATGTAAGAGAAATAGTTGATGAGAGGTCCAACTTTGATGCATCAATCATTCACTTTCGAATGACTTGATGTACCCTATGAAAACAAATTCAGAATTACAACTTGATGTGCAAAACGCCATTCTTTGGGAACCTTTATTGAACGCAGCAGAAATTGGAGTTACTGCCAAGGACGGCGTCATATCCCTTACCGGAGTAGTGGATAGCTATGCCAAGAAAAAAGAAGCCGAAGCTGCGGCCAAACGAGTAAAAGGTGTAAAAGCCATCGTGGAAAACATCGAGGTTCATTTCCCCCATTCTTGGCAAAAATCAGACTTCGATATTGCCAACGCTGTATTGCATGCCTTCAAATCCAATTGGACAATACCAGCAGATAAAGTAGCTGTAAAAGTTGAAAACGGCTGGGTAACCCTCGAAGGCGAGTTGCACTGGAACTATCAACGAGAAGCAGCCAAAAATGCTGTTCGCTTTTTAACCGGTGTAGTGGGTGTAGTAGATCTGATCAAGATCAAAGCGGAAATAAAACAAGCCTTGGAAAAGAAAGACGTAGAAGATGCGCTTGAACGCAGTTGGTCTATTGATACTACCAATGTGCATGTGGCCGTATCTGGCACCACCGTAGCACTCAGCGGAAGCGTGAACTCTTGGTTTCAAAAAGAAGAAGCAGAGCGAATAGCTTGGAATACCCCCGGTATCTTCCACGTGTACAACGAACTCACCGTAGATCGCGAGTACGCGCTCAATTAATGGTTCGTTACTCATTGGTTTAATTCACTCACATTTCTTACTACAAACGCATATGCTTGATCAACATTATCAATACTGGGGCATGCACCTGATTTGGTGGTTCATCTGGGGTGGATTTGTGTTGTGGATTTTTTTCCTCCCCTATCGCGTTCCTGGAATGAAAAAAAAAGATACACCCCTTGATATTCTCCAAAAGCGCTATGCCAATGGGGAGATCAGCAAGGAAGAATTTTTAGAAAAATCAGCCATTCTCAACATTTAAGCACTACAACCTTTCGCCTATGTGTTTCTCGGCAACAGCTAGCTTTACAGCTGGCGCAGCTATTAGTTTAGTAGGAATAGCCGCTATAAAAACAAGGCAACACCGCGCTCAGCTGTTATTTGCTTGTATTCCGTTCATCTTCGGAATACAGCAATTAACTGAGGGCTTGCTCTGGATACAACTCCGATCCCATGCCGAGGGTTTAGTAGCGCATTTTGCCACACATGTGTTTCTCTTTTTCGCTCAGGTGGTATGGCCTTTTTGGGTGCCACTATCCATTCTGTTACTCGAAAAAAGAGAACAGCGCTCTGTGTTACAAAAAATCTTAGTGGCTTTAGGAGGTGCCTTAAGTCTGTACTTTATCTATTGCCAGTATCTCTATCCTGTAGACTCTGCAATTGAAGGGAAACACATTGTTTATTACCGAGAGTATCCGTCCTCCTTTGACCTTACTACCATTGTCATTTATGCCGTCGTAACTATCCTTCCTTCCTTTTTATCTCACATCCCACGAATGTGGATCTTAGGGAGTTCGATTGCCCTTTCCTTTCTCATTACCAGTGTTTTTTACCAGCATTACATCCTTTCGGTCTGGTGCTTTTTCGCCGCTATCATTAGCCTATCCATCTATACTATTCTGCGGGGATTAAATAGAAAGAAAAAAAGCCAGATGAAGGCCTTACGATTGTAGGCTACTATAATCATTCTAAAAAATTCCGGTAAGGTGAGCTGCGCTTGTCTACATTTGATCGAACATTTCTTTTTCGACTTACCATGCATAAACCAGCATTAACGGAAGTTCCTCCGTATTACCATTATTACCTCGGTTTAGTGGCGCAAAATAACCTCTTAGACGCTCTTGATGCCTCTGCTCAAGAAACAGAGCGTCTCATTGAATCGCTCACGGAAGAACAAGGTCATTACGCTTATGCTCCTGGCAAATGGACCGCTCACGAAGTATTGCGCCACATTATCGACTGTGAGCGCATATTTGCCTATCGTGCACTACGCTTTTCTCGCTTCGATGCAACTCCGTTGAACGGGTTTGAGGAGGACGATTATATCTTAAATGCTAAAGAAATACCCACGAGCAATGCCATGACACTGGCCGATTTCAGAGCGGTACGAGCGAGCACAAGAGTGCTTTTCGAACAAATGACCGAAAAGATGCTCGATGCCACCGGGCAAGCCAATGGATTGAGCGTGAATGTGCGCGGAATAGGCTATATGGTAGTAGGACACAGCCTTCACCACCTCAAAGTGATTCGTGAAAAATACCTCGGCCAATAAAGGTCGCCCGACCACGGATTTTCGTTAACTTCGTGCCATCTATTTTTTTGAAAGACAATGAGCAAACTATCTTTTGCAATGGGCCGCAAAAACTATATCCTCTTGGGTATTGGCCTCGTTATTCTTCTCGTTGGTTACCTTATGATGAGCGGTGGCGGATCTCCAGACCCTAACGTTTTCAATGGAGATGAATTGTTTAGCTTCCGTCGTATTACTCTTGCTCCTATGGTCGTATTGGCTGGCTATATCTTCATCGGATTCGCTATCATGTACAAACCGAAGGCAGAGAAGTGAGCATTCTTCAAACCATTATCATCGCCATTGTAGAAGGTCTTACGGAGTTTTTGCCCATCTCTTCTACCGGCCACATGATCATTGCTCAAAAACTCTTGGGTATTGAACCTTCCGCGTTTACCAAAGCGTTTATCGTCAACATCCAATTTGGAGCTATACTGAGTGTGGTGCTGCTGTACTGGAAACGTTTTTTCCAAAGCCTTGATTTTTATTTTCGTCTTTTCGTGGCCTTCATTCCTGCAGCAGTGTTGGGTGTAGTGCTCAAATCGCATATCGACTCTCTGCTCGAAAGTGTTACTACTGTAGCGGTTTCGTTGCTCGTAGGAGGTATTGTTTTTCTCTTTATTGATCAATGGCTCAATCCGAAAAACGACAAACCAGTGAGCTATAAAAGTGCCTTTTCCATCGGTTTGTTCCAATGTTTGGCCATGATACCGGGGGTATCGCGCAGTGCTTCTACCATCATTGGTGGTATGATACAAGGGCTAACACGCAAACAAGCTGCCGAGTTTTCCTTTTTCCTTGCTGTGCCTACCATGTTTGGCGCATCGGCCTTAGAGCTTTACCAAGCTTGGGATGAAGTACCCGAACTTTTTACCACAGAAAACCTTACCACGCTTGCCATTGGCAATGCTGTGGCCTTTGTGGTTGCTTTGTTGGCCATTCGCTTTTTTATTGGATTTCTTACCAAACATGGCTTCAAAGCCTTTGGATGGTATCGCATAATCGTAGGAGCCATTTTACTCATTCTCCTCGCTATGAATGTTCCACTCGAAATAGTAGATTAATTCACCACCTTGATTGCACTATCGGCCGTCATAATCACTTACAATGAAGAACGCAACATTGAGCGTTGCCTTCAATCTTTAGTGGGTGTTGCGGACGAGATAGTGGTAGTCGACTCTTTTTCCAAAGACACTACAGAAGCCATTTGCAAGAAGTATGGTGTGCGTTTTATTCCTCATGCTTTTGAAGGGCACATTCAACAAAAAAATTACGCTATTGATCAAGCTTCGCACGAATGGATACTTTCCCTCGATGCCGACGAAGCGCTTACTGATGAACTGAAAGCTTCTATTCTTCAGGTAAAAAAAGATCCACGACAAAAAGGATATCGCTTTAACCGCTTGACCTATTACTGCGGCCATTGGGTAAAATACTGCGGTTGGTATCCGGATACCAAAGTGCGTCTTGTGCACAAAGCTCATGCGCGCTGGACCGGCGTAAACCCGCATGACAGGCTCGATATGACTGATGGAAGTGAAACAGGACATCTCACTGGCGACTTGTTGCACTATTCCTATTACACACGTCAAGATCACTTAAAACAGATCGATTATTTTTCGGCTATTGCTTCTAAGGAGTTACATCAGCGAGGAAAAAAATCGTCGTGGCCATTGATCATCATAAAAGTAATCGCGCAGTTTGTGAAAAGCTTCGTTCTTAAAACTGGATTTTTGGATGGCGCTACCGGCTTCACCATTTCGCGCTTAAGCGCCTTTGCGACCTATAAAAAGTATCACAATCTCCTTTTGTTGCAACGTGGAAAAAGTATTTAACCATATCCTCATCGCCCGCACTGACAGCATTGGCGATGTGATGCTCACTTTGCCTATTTGCGGAGTGATCAAAAAATATTTTCCCGATTGTCGAATTACTTTTTTAGGAAAAAATTATACGAAAGACATCATCGGTGCGTGCAGTTATGTAGATCATTTTCTCAATGCTGACGAGCTTTTCGCGATGGATGAAAACGCACAAGTCACATTGATTCAACATGGAAAATACGACGCGGTAGTGCACGTTTTTCCTACCAAAGAAGTAACAGCTATTTGTAAAAAAGCGAACATTCCTTTACGCATAGCCACTACCAATCGACTCTTTACTTGGTTTACTTGTAATAAAAAAATATATTTTTCTCGTAAAAAAAGCGACCTCCACGAATCGCAGTTGAATATGAAACTACTTCGTGGGCTGGGTATTGATTTTATTCCTGCTCTTGCCGAAATACCCGATTACTATGGCTTTTCGGGCGATTTAGAATTGATAGAAAAATACCAATCCGAACGATCGTTCGGTAAATTTAGGGTGTTGCTTCATCCACTTTCTAAAGGAAGTGCGATCAACTGGTCATTGGCAAATTTTAGAAAGTTGATTGACCTTTTACCACCTGATGAATTTGAAATGGTAGTCACCGGAACAAGCGCAGAAGGTGATGCGATTAAAAAAAATTGGGGAGCTATGCCCGCTGGAGTTATAGACGCTACTGGCAAATACTCGCTTAAAGAATTGATTGCTTTCATTAGCTGCGGAGATGCGCTAATAGCGGCCAGTACAGGGCCCCTGCACATAGCTGCCGCCACGGGTATAAATGCCATCGGGCTTTACAGCAATCGCAGACCCATACATCCCGGGCGATGGAGACCTTTGGGAAAAAACGCAACTGTTGTTACGGCTACCAATGAGCCCCAACCAGGAGAAGAACTACTTATCAGTCCCGAATCGATCGCGCAGTATCTGAAGAATTTAAGCGCAGCACGGCCAACAGCGAAATAGTATAGGCGTAGAAGGTAACGCCTGACTGGGATTCTAACGTATCTTCTGTAATAAACGAGATCATCACGATTAACCACGCGCAGGTGAGTAACCAATTTTTTCTATTAGTCGCCTGAAAGAAGGGCATGTATAACAAGACTAAAAACACCATGAGTCCCAACACTCCAAAAGTGATACAAGCCGTTAAATACTGGTTATGCGCCCCTAGGCGGTGCTTGTGATCCAATGGGCTTTTCATTTCGTCATACATACGAGCAAAAGCATCGCGCACATCGCCAATACCTACACCTGTCCACAGTCTGCGTTCCGTGATTCGAAAGGCTACTTCCCAAAACAGCATTCGTTGCCTTACCGAATGACCATTTGGGTCGCCGCCTTGCCTATAGGTATTCCATTCATAGAAAATACGGTCCATTCGCAAGCGCAGTCCCGATCGGGTAGTCCATGTGATGTTGGGAATTCTGTTTTCAATATTTTGAATGTCTTGAGCTGACAGACTTCTGACTCCTTCTGCATCTTTTCGCAAACCTTTCGAAGTCAAATAACGGATTAGTACAGGGCGTACTGCCTTTTCACTCGAGTCGAAAGGCAGGCGGCTTCGTTTTTCCCACTCCTCCTTTAACTCACTATCTACGATATAAATCCAAGTGTAATGGCCGTTTTCAATTTCTCTGTTTTCGCGGATGTGATAATAAATATTTCCACTAGGGCTTACCGCATCTAGCTGATTGAAGTCTACATTTTCAACCGTAAAATACTCTGAATACCATCTGCGAACGGTCATAAAAGAAACCATTGGAACAATGATCAAAGCGATGGCGGTGGTCCACTTTAGCCATTTACGGCGCGTAAACAAGGCCCGGCGCAGAAGGAAAAACAGAACCAATAAAAAAATCAATGCAAAGCCCGTCATGGATTCTACTACCCACATGAAGTAAAGAAATACCGCTACCATCAATATACCTACCAATAAGTGCAGCTCCTTTTTTGTGATGAGATACCACACTATACCGATACCAAAAACCAACATGAGGCTAAAGCGTATGTGCGAAATAAGGATGGAAATTTCTCTCACATCAATGGGGTTTCGTGCTTTGAAACCTAGTGGAGTGGCGAAACTGTTGTACCACCCAAAGTAAACGGATAAACAAATGCCCGAAGCGATCAATAAACCGACAAGATAAAAACGGAGAATGCGATACAACTGTTTTTTTGAAATAGCTTCAAAACCGCTGATGGCTAGCGGGATTACCAGAAGTGGTAATTTCAATAACACCTCTTTAATTCCCTCCTTTTGATTGGCTGTCCAAAGCAGGCTAAAGGCAAAGAGAAAAAAGATGCCTATCATTGACCACGCCGCGGGCTGATGTAAAAAAGCGGTCAACCTTTTTTTTATACTTCCGTCGAAGGCCATCCACAGCATCCAAACACCGATGAGCCAAAAGGTAGAGATGGACATAAAAAGATTAGCCAAAGGCAGGGAGAGGGCTAATAAAATCAAGCCCGTTTCCTGCAAAATCAGCACACTTTTTTTGATGTTTTCTCTATTCATGCACGCACACCCTTCGCTTATTTGCGTCCGGGAGCCGCCAATAAAGCGGCATAACGCGTATTGAAGATTTCGCTTACCTGAGCCAAGCACGGGTCATATTTCAAACCACACTTTACTCGGCCATCTTGGTAATAATAACGCGATACGATTTCGTTTTCGAGTTCTTCTTTTATTTGATCCTTGAACTTGATGAGATCCTGTTCTTTGTGTGGTTCAATGCGTGCATAAAGACTCTCAAACTCTGTCTTTGCGTCACTGAAGTACTTTTCTTCTTCCGCTACTTTTCTCAATTCTTTGTATAACTCTTCCGTGCGCGTGTTGTAGGTAAACTCTTTGTTTTTGGCATAATTCACAAAATCAAGATACTCCGCGTCACTGAGGTGAAAACGATCAGCCGAGTCGATAGTAGTGTGTGAATAATAGTACTTCGTGGCATAGTCGAAGGTGATCCAATTGGTCGCCAATCCAACAAGAATGTTGCTGGCTTCGCCGGGGTTTATTTCCACATCCGGACGAATACCGCGACCATCATAAACAACTCTTCCGTTACGGGTATTGAACGGTTTGATAAGGGAATCCGCGGTTGTTTTTACTTCACCAGATTGTTCGTCGCGGTGCGAATAGTCTAACCGTTGAATGCATCGACCGCTGGGAGTGTAATACTTTGCTACGGTCAATTTCATTTTGGTGTTATAGATAAGATCTTTCGTTTGTTGCACCAATCCTTTGCCGTAAGATTCCTCTCCTACCACTACAGCACGATCAAGATCTTGCAAACTTCCGCTCACAATTTCAGATGCTGATGCCGACATTCCATCCACTAAAACAATGAGGGGCATTTGGGTATCTAGCGGTTCATTGAGACCCGTGTAGGTTTTATTCCATTCCTCAATTTTTCCTTTAGTAGAAACGATCTCCGTTCCTTTGGGAACAAAAAAGTTTACGATGTTGATGGCTTCGCGAAGAAGGCCACCACCATTACCGCGGAGATCGAGCACGCAGCGCTTCATGTTTTTTCCTTTCAGATCCATGAAGGCATTTTTCACATCGTTGCTTGCTGTTTGAGTAAATCCAGTCAATTTGATGTATCCCGTTTGATCATCTACCATGGCATAATAAGGCACATCTGGTATTTTGATTTCTTCTCGTTTTATGCGAATGGTAACTGGGCTTTCATTACCGAAACGTTGCACGGTGAGTTCCACATCTGTGCCCGGTTGGCCGGTGAGCATATCGGTGATTTCGTCATGCGTTTTGCCTTCAACGGATTTGCCGTTAACGGTCAATACCACATCACCCGCTTTTAAACCAGCTTTCGCGGCAGCAAAACCTTGGTAGGGCTCCGTAATCGTAATCTTTCCTTTGATGGTATTTACCAATGTTCCTATGCCACCATACTGGCCTGTTTGCATGAACATGGCGTCTTCTATTTTGGACTCTGGATAATAGACCGTATAGGGGTCGAGCGACTTCAACATAGCATCGATACCCGTTTTCATCAAGGAACCTGGCTTTGTATCATCTACATAATACATATTCAGTTCTTTGTAAACGGAGGTAAAAATCTCGATGTTTTTCGAAATTTCGAAAAACTCATCGGCTACCGTAGCAGAGGCGAGTATGGTGATGGATAAAGCGGCGCCGATTATCCAGGCGCTCATTTTACGCAGGCTTTGCATAGACTTTTTCATCATGAAGGGAGCGATTCAGTATTTGACAGCTGGTGCACATAACGGGAAAGTAGGTCAGAAATTTTACCGTGTACGTACGGATAATTGGGAATGCCTTTTCCAGTAAAAATGAACATCAGCGTTGACTTCTTTTGTTGGCTATCTAATGTTGCGTACAATAGGTGTTTTTGTTTTCGGTATGCTTCTTTCATCAAGCGTTTCACTCGATTTCGATCATGAGCCCGCTTGAAATTTCGTTTGCTAACTGTAAACATGGCCTGCGCAGGAAAAGGAATATCGACGTTCACCTCGTGTTTTACTAAAACAATAGCGGGCGATTTAATACTGGTGCCACTCTCATAAAGAGCCTCTATCCATTGCTTTTTGGATAGACGTTCCTCCTTTGTGAGTTTATTGCGGTACTTCGTTTCGATAGACATTCTCCTTATTTCTTCGAGGCTTTCTTGGGTGTTTCGGCCACTTTTTTCTCCTCTCCAGCGGCTACCTCGAGTGCTTTCTTATAATCGTTGTCGCGGGTGAGCAACACTTTGTACATGGTTGTATCATCAAACATGCTGCGTGCGATTTGAGCTTTGATGCGCATTTTTAATTCCGCATTTATTTTCTTCAAAGCAGCCGGTTTAACTTCAATCTTTTCTTTTTCCGCCACTTTCACAAGCTGCGAAATCATAGCGTCCGTAACGATAAACTCTTTTACGAATACATCACCATCTTTATACTTCTTCAGATCTCTGCGATGTGCATCGGTGTAGTCGAAAGTAAATTGGCGGATGATGCCAGCATAAGCCAAGTCGGCTAAAAGTCCTGAAGACAAATAAGTGGTGTCAATAGGGACAAAAACATCGGGCATAATGCCTCCGCCTCCATATACGATGCGGCCTCCAGGAGTAGTGTACTTCAAAGAATCGGGGAAAGAAACACTATCTGCGCTGAGCAATTCACCGCTCACTATACGTTCATGAAAATCGTCGCTATAGTCAATAGAATCACCATAGGGCTTTTGTATGCAGCGACCTGTGGGTGTATGATAACGAGCAATCGTAAGACGAAGGGCGCTGTTATCAGCGAGTTCAATTTCGCGTTGTACGAGGCCCTTACCAAAAGAACGTCGGCCAACAGTGATGCTTCTGTCCCAATCTTGCAGCGCTCCAGCGACAATTTCGCTTGCCGACGCCGAGCCTTGGTCGATTAGCACAATGATTTCTTTGTCTTTAAAATCGCCTTCCTTCGAAGAAGTAATGACTTCTCTATCGCTATGCGCTCCTGTGGTGTATACGATGAGTTTATCTTCAGTTAAAAACTCTTCGACCATGCCCGTTGCTTGATCCATTAAGCCACCACCGTTTCCGCGTAGATCGAGAATCACCTTTTTGCAGCCTTGCTTGTCGAGCTCATTCATGGCGTTCATGAACTCCTCGTAAGTAGTGCGTGCGAAACGTTCAACTTTCACATAACCCGTGCTATCATCTACCATAAAGGCCGCTGGAACACTTTCGAGGGGGATGTTTCCTCTGGTGATGGTTAAGTCCACTGTTTCTTTATTTCCTGGGCGGAAAACAGAGATGTTTACTTTCGAGCCCCGTTTTCCTTTAAGCAATTTTTGCGCTTTATCGCCGTCCAAATCTTCACCGCTGATAGACTCCCCCTCTACTTTGACAATGCGGTCTCCGGCCATTACGCCCGCCTTTTCAGACGGACCGCCCTCCACCGTTTTTACCACCATGAGCGAGTCGCGCAGAATAATGAATTCTACACCAATTCCTTCGAAACCGCCATCTAACTCTTCCGTTGCTTTGGCTAACTCTTCGGGTGTGAGGTAATAGGAATGAGGATCCAAGTTTTTTAGAATAGACCCAATGGCATCATCGATGAGCTTGCGTTTGTCAACGCTGTCCACGTAATTGTCCTCAATAAAATCGATGAGGCTTACGAGTTTATTAGGGTTCTCTTCGGTTCCCGTTTTTATTTGGAAAAGATTACGATCGGCGAGAAAAGTGCCAATGAGCAAACCCACAATCAGAGTGCCCGCGTAATAGAGCGGTTGCATCGAGGATGGTTTGTTGCTTTTGGGCGTTTCGTAATATTTACCGAGATGTTCGTTATTCATGCTTAATTGTACCGATAGGTCTCTTGCAAAGATGAGAATCTGCGGGCTCCTTTTTACAGTTTTTGCTTAAATTATCAACGAATGCGGTGGCAAAAGAAAATAGGATCAATCGATTGTCATTTGCACCACCTCCAATCCGGCTTCTTTTAGAAATTCGATACCCGTTTTGTCCTTATACTCATCGATGTACACCATGCGTCGGATGCCTGCTTGTAGTATGAGTTTGCAGCATTCTTTGCACGGCGAGAGGGTGATGTAAAGCGTAGAATTTTTGGCATTATTGGTTGACCGTGCCACTTTCATGATGGCGTTCGCTTCGGCATGCAAAACATACCAATGCGTTTCGCCATTATCATTTTCGCATGTATTTGGGAATCCGCTGGGTGTTCCGTTATAGCCATCGGAGATGATCATGCCGTCTTTTACTAAAATAGCGCCCACTTGCTTTCGCACGCAATGCGAAAGAGCTGCCCATTCCTTTGCCATGCGCAGGTAGGCATGGTCATAACGCTCTTGTTTTGCGTTGTTTTCGTATCTGATTTGGCCTTCTTCCATGGATAGTGTTAAAACGAAACGAGAAACAAGGCAGAATACTGCAACTAGTTTCTCGTTTCTAGATCATCGTACTACCTTGCCTGCAGCAAGGTTAGAAGCATGTGATTAATATTCGTCTTCGTTGAAGAAGAAATCTTCTTTGGTGGGATAGTCCGGCCAAATATCTTCGATGCTTTCAAATACTTCTTCGTCGTCTTCAATTTGCTGAAGGTTCTCAACCACCTCAAGCGGTGCACCGGTACGCATAGCAAAATCGATTAACTCGTCTTTGGTTGCTGGCCAAGGTGCGTCTTCCAAGTAGGAGGCTAGTTCTAGTGTCCAATACATAGCCTAAGAGTTTTAATTGGTTAGTTTTTATCGAATCGCGAAAGTAAACGAATTATTGTAAAAAAAGCAAGAGTTCCTAATCGGCGCTATCTTTCTTTTTTTCAACCAATTAACTCGATTAAATTCAAAAAAACAGTTATGATTCAGGAATCCAAGGCTTTTCATCTGCAGAAAAAACCTGTGTCCAGCGTCTAGAAAGCACAAAAAGGTAGTCTGAAAGACGGTTGAGATAAGCCAAGACAAGAGGGGGCAGAACTTCATGTTCACCGAGATGAGTAACCAGTCGTTCGGCACGACGGCACACGCATCGAGCAATGTGGCAATGTGACACAGCGGGATGCCCGCCTGGAAGCACGAAGTTTCGCATTTCTGGCAATACCTCGTCCATGGCATCCATGGCCACTTCGAGTTGTTCTACATCGCTTTCAGAAAGTGAAGGGAGCTTCATTTTTCCTGCATGATCCGGTTCGAGAGCAAGGTGGCTTCCCATGGTAAATAGTCGGTCTTGAATTCTCAAAATCAAGGCCTTGTCCTCATCAGGAGCCAAGTCGCGCAGCAGTCCCATGTAGGAGTTGAGTTCATCTACCGTACCGTAGGCTTCGATGCGCAAGTGGTGTTTGGGTACTCGGGCACCACCCAAAAGAGAAGTAGTTCCTTCATCGCCGCGTTTCGTATAAATCTTCATGTTACAAATATATTCAGGGCAAAGATGGATATTTGAGGCCTAAACAAGAACTTATGATTCGTAAAGGAGTAAAATCCGATTTACCTCAGGTGTTGGAGCTCATTAAAGAGCTAGCCACCTATGAGCGCGCGCCAGACGAGGTAACCAATACGTTGGAGAAGATGGAAGAAGATGGCTTTGGCCCCCAACCGTGCTATGGACTCTTTGTAGCAGAAGAAGAAGAAGGCAAAATTGTGGGGATCTCCATTTATTACACCCGATATAGCACATGGAAGGGCAGGATACTTTATTTAGAAGATATCGTGATCACCGAGTCGCACCGGGGAAAAGGCATAGGTTCGACGCTTTTCGAGGCAACGGGAAGAGAAGCGATTAGTGGTGGTTATGCCGGTATGGTTTGGCAGGTATTGGATTGGAATGAGCCGGCGATTAAATTTTATGAGAAGTATAAGGCGGAATTGGATGGGGAGTGGGTGAATGGGAAGTTGAAGGTGGAGAGGCTGCGGGAGCTTTTTGGATAGACCTTATAGGTCTAACACCTTATAGGTCTTAAGACCTATAAGGTCTTTACCTAAAATTTTTCCGTAATTCCAAGCATTTTATGCCCCACTTATGCGCATAACTTCCATCTTTGCGCCTCATCTGTAGATTTATGAAAATCTTTAAATTTGGTGGCGCTTCGGTCAAAAATGCCGAGGCCGTTAGAAACGTAGCTTCTATCCTTCGCCGGTTTCAAGGCGAGCAATTGGTGGTGGTCATTTCTGCAATGGGTAAAACAACCAATCACCTCGAAAAAATACATCAGGCACGCTTCCAAAAAGAAAACTGCCATCCGCTCGTCGCTGATCTGATGGACTTCCATGAAGAAATTGCAGCCGAACTTTTTGCCGACCCCGAAAACAGCCTCCAGCTTACTTGGGAATATTTCTCTCAACTTCAAGAGCAAATAAGTTCCCCTATCGTTGGTGACTATGATCAAGAGTATGATCAAATTGTAGGATACGGCGAATTGCTCAGCACATCCATGGTGCATGCATACCTTATGGAACAAGAAATAGCCGCCGGTTTTATCGATGCTCGTCGTGTGGTAAAAACTGATAACCGATTCCGTGATGCTCGTGTAGATTGGAATAAATGTGCACTCGGTATTGAACAAGTTAAATCGCAATTCAACAAGCATTCGGTTGTTATTACTCAAGGATTTATTGGAAGCACTACTAACGGACTCAGCACTACTCTAGGACGAGAAGGATCTGATTTTACAGCTGCCATCATGGCTTTTCTGCTCGATGCGGAAAGTGTGACGATTTGGAAAGATGTGCCCGGTATGCTCAATGCTGATCCTAAATGGTTCCCGAATACCGTAAAACTAGACCGCATTTCATTCCGTGAAGCCATTGAGTTAGCCTACTACGGCGCTAGTGTAATCCACCCTAAAACCATCAAACCTCTCCAGAACAAAGGGATTCCACTTTATATAAAATCATTCATTGATCCGGAAGCAGAAGGCTCGGTAATTCAAGAAAGTAACGCTTTTGACAACCTGGTACCGAGCTTCATTTTGAAACGTGATCAAGTGCTCATTAGCATGTCCACCAAAGACTTCAGTTTTGTTGTGGAAGACAACTTAAAAGAAATTTTCGACGTTCTATCTGATCTCGGCATCCGCGTTCATCTCATGGAAAACTCCGCCTTAAGTTTTTCAATTTGTATGGATAAAGATGACTACAAACAAAACCGATTGTTCGCTCAATTGGCTGACCGTTACACCATCCGATACAACGAAGGTTTGCACTTGGTTACTATTCGTCATTATGACGATGCCACGCTGAAAATGCTTACTGAAAACAAAGAAATACTCCTCGAGCAGCGCAGCCGTCAAACTGTGCGTTTGGTGATGCGCTAAGCCATTTACAAAAATCGCCGTACTTTCGCGCTTATGTCTAGTATTCGTTTAGAAAAAATTGGTGCGTTGGTGAAACGGGAGTTAGCTATCATCTTCCAGCAAAACATGAGCAACATGTTCTCGGGAATGATGATTACCGTTACCAACGTTCGTATTTCTCCTGATCTAGGAGTTGCCAAAGCATACCTCAGTTTTTTTCCCACAGAGAAAAAAGCCGAAGGCCTTGAGATGGTAAAAGACCAAAATGCCGCTATTCGCCGATTGCTCGCTGGAGCGATTGGAAAACAGGTGCGCAAGATTCCAGAATTGCATTTTTATATCGACGATTCCTTGGATTATTTTGAAGAAATCGATCGACTTTTGAAAAAATAACTCATCCCTTTTTTTCGCCATCCGCGCATTATCGCCCTATGCAGTACGATCCTATCAAACGCTCACTCGGTAAGGTTTTTAATCAATCTCCTTTTTCGCGCAAGCTGTTTTATAATCTTCTCGATGTGCTCTTGCTCCGCACTTGGCACATTCATCGCGAATTGCGCAGTTGGAAAAAATCGGCACCACAACATCCGAATATTTTAGATGCTGGTTCTGGCTTCGGTCAGTATTCCTTCTTCATGAGCAAATTTGACAATCAACCCAACATTTTAGGTGTTGATGTAAAAACAGAACAGATCGCGGAGTGCAACCAATTCTTTCAAGCAATTGGGAAAAAAAATATTCGCTTTGAGGAAGCCGATTTAACCCAATTTGTACAACCCGAAAAATATGACCTCGTTCTTTGTGTCGATGTTATGGAACATATTGAAGAGGATGTACTGGTGTTAACCAACTATTGCAAGAGCTTGAAAAAAGGCGGTACGCTCATCATTTCAACGCCAAGTGACCAAGGCGGAAGCGATGTGCATGAAGATAGTGATGAAAGTTTTATCGAAGAACACGTACGTGATGGATACGGTTTTCAAGAGATCATAGAAAAGGCTAAAACAGCGGGATTCAGTGAGGTAAACGTGAAGTACAGTTACGGTGCTCCAGGTAAAATTTCATGGCGTCTTTCGATGAAATACCCGATGAAAATGCTCAACATCTCGCAAGCATTTTTCGTTCTTATTCCGTTCTACTACCTCATCGTTATGCCCTTTGCTCTTGTACTCAACTTCCTTGACGTAAGAGGACATCACAGCACTGGTACTGGTTTAGTGGTGGTTGCAAAAAAATAATTATCCCCCTCTTTTCCTCGGTTGAACATTAGCTTCTACATAGCTCGCCGATATCTTTTCGCTAAAAAATCGCGAAACGTTATTCACGTGATATCACTGATCTCGATGGCGGTAGTGGCCTTTGTCGCGGCGGCTATGGTATGCGTGATGAGCGCTTTCAGCGGAATGGAAAATTTAGTCAAAGACCTGTTCTCCAACTTTGATGCACCCATCACTATTGTGCCACGCGAAGGAAAAATGTTTGCGGATAGTTTGCTACGTGATGATCAATTAGCCCAGCTTCCCGGTGTTGCCAACTACAGCAGAATTATAGAAGAAGACGGATGGCTCAATTATGGAGATAACAATACGGTAGCGACTATCAAAGGTGTAGAGCCTACTTTTCAAGCAGGTATGCCGCTTGATAGTATTACCTATGAAGGAAAATTTTTGCTTGAGGAAAATAATCAAGCAAGAGCCGTGGTGGGATTAGGCGTGCGAAGTGAACTGCTCATGCCTCTTTCTGAAAACGATCCGACCATCATCTATATCAACGCGCCTATTCGCGGTAGAAAATTATCTCGTTACCGTGAAGAAGCATTCAATAAACAAGCTATCCAAGTAAGTGGTATTTTCTCCGCGAATGCGGAGTTAGACATGAAGTATGTATATGTTCCACTTCAGTATGCGCGTGATCTTTTCGGAATGGAAGATCAAATATCATCGATCGAAATTCACTTAGTTGAAGGCGTCACCGAGGCAGATGCCAAGGCCCAAATACAGGCTTTATTGCCGGCAGAACTCATGGTAAAAACTCGTTTTGATAAAAACGCCTTGATCTATCAAACGAATGCCTACGAGAAATGGTGGACCTTCTGCATTCTCCTTTTTATTCTCATGATCGCCTCCTTCAACATCATTGCTGCACTCACGATGTTGATCATCGAGAAGAAAAAAGACATTTACATACTTGAAAGTCTTGGTGCCACTTATCCTACCATCCGCAATGCCTTCACCTTGCAAGGTATCTTTATCAATTTAGCAGGTGCTTTAATCGGTGTTTTCTTGGGACTAGGTCTTTGCTATGCGCAGCAAAGCTTCGGATTGATCACCATGGAAGGCGCGGTAGTAGAGTACTACCCCGTACTGGTTAAAGCAGGGGATGTAGTACTCATCTTTTTTACAGTAGTCGCTGTTGGAACCTTATTCTGTATTTCCCTTACCCGCGTGCTGATGCGCCGATTTGCGGGGTTAAAGTAATTTTTTCCAAACCCTTTACTTCTTGGCGGCTCGCCACATTTTTTCTACTTCATCCCAATTGATGATGGAAAAAAATGCGGTCACGTAATCCGCGCGTTTATTTTGATAATTCAGATAATACGCGTGTTCCCACACATCTAGGCCAAGAATAGGTTTGCCTGCTTTTTCCACCACATTTACCATCAAAGGGTTGTCCTGATTAGCGGTGCTGCTGATAAACAACTTGCCATCAGCACCCACATTTAGCCATGCCCAACCGCTACCAAAACGCAACTTTGCCGCATCGCTAAACTGTTTTTTAAACTCATCCATGCTGCCAAAAGAAGCCTCAATAGCGGCTTTCAAATCAGCACTCGGCTCTTTGGCTCCACCCGGTTTTATCCAATTCCAAAACATAGAGTGATTCCAGTGGCCACCACCGTTATTTCGAATGGCTGTTTCTTCTGGACGTAACTCTGCAAAAATTTGTTCCAGACCCTTGCCTGAATACTGCGTGGCTGTAGTCATTGCCTTGTTCAAGTTAGTCACATAAGTTGCATGGTGCTTATCATGATGGATTTCCATGGTCATGGCATCGATGACTGGCTCCAACGCGTTAAATGCATAGCCTAATGGAGGCAGCACAAATGCATCTGTACTCGGGTTG
>Ga0315907_10003531_pt1 | contig 18356 bp, 14 predicted proteins | sample LakEriMetagenome_3_FD_203525 | JGI IMG/M metagenome (GOLD analysis project Ga0315907, IMG submission 203525) | Freshwater fungal communities from buoy surface, Lake Erie, Ohio, United States - Buoy 12 MA123 | ecosystem: Environmental > Aquatic > Freshwater > Lake > Lake biofilm | place: USA... | reverse complement strand
TCTTGTGGAGAGAGTTGTGTAATTGAATAGATTCGTCTGCATGTCACCTTCCTTGGTTTCTCGCAAATTGTTGTTTTAGTTCCCACTAATCCTTTAGTGAAAACATCACACTGATATCATTTCAGACTAATTAAGCATGTGTCAAAGCCATTTCTTTGTGGTGTTTTTTGCTCAGGAAATAGACTTTTTTAATTCTTGCTAGTCCTGATGAGATTTGAAATGATAATTCTGTGCTTTTAATGATTTAGATGAGGTATGGCCTATGAAATATCCACTTTTTTTATTATTTTACATCCCTTTCTTTTTTATCCAGGGCTGTATTGGCACCACCCCTCCAGTCGAAAATACTGATCTTATTAGGTCGATTGATCCACTTTCTTGCCAGGGTACTGAGGAGGGTCGTAACTGTGACATGAATTGGTTTGTGTTTAAAGATCCTCACGATTTTCCAGCTAATATTCAAGTTCTGGTTAATGATAAAAAAATCTTTGATGAATGCTCGAGGGATGGGAATGTGGGTGTTACTCGTAGTCTCGAAAAAATTACTATTGTTCTTTGGAATTATATTCGATTGTCTGGTGATGAGAAATTCAAGCTTCAGGTTAATGATTTAAAAGATTGTTACTCTGGTGTTTCCATTTTCTACTTAAACAACAACCAGCCCTATGAAGTTAAAACCTCGAGTGATTTGAAAAGGGTTGAGATCAATCTTTAGTAGATATCTTCTTTGAATTCTCTGGTTCCAAGATGAGTCTCTTGAGTTACCGAGAAGTTGATCCTGCCAACTTCTCTCTCATCACTTGTTTCTATAATGACTCTCCAGTCTCCATACTCAAAATGTGACTTTGAGCCAAAGCCCCTGAATCCAGCATCTCTACCGCCTAGGATTGAAAGGGGGATGCTATCGCGTAATGACCAGCCTTCGTTCGGATCATCATAGAACCATTTTAAGTAAACCTTATCTTTAAAGTCTGTGGGCGAAAAAATAGAGGTTAAGACCACTATCTTATCTCCCTCTCGTGCCTCAAAATGGCTTGAACCTTGCCCCCAAAATTTCCAGAAAGGCCTTAAATGTAATCCAATATACTTACCATCAATTTTTTTTACGTCGTAATAAATGCCAATCTTTTTTATGGCCACTGGAACTGGTGGAATAAAGGAAGTGTAGTAGCCGAGGATAAAAGCGAGATGCACGATGATTCCTGGATACAGGACATGGGTCTTGAGTGATTGAGAAGAGGCACTAGAATTAAAATTAAATTTCCAAATAAGTGCAAGAAGAAAGGCAGAGGTGGAAACTCCTAACCAGAAAGGTATTTGGCCAATATGACCCATGAGTATTGGATAAAAAAAGGAAAAATAAGATAAAACGCAAATGGCATACAATGTGACTCTTACGGGCACTCCTATTTTTTGAAATTGCTCAATTTCATTGGCCAGCATCAGTCCCGCAAGCAGTCCGATAAAAAGCAGAGAGGTCAGTGCAGAAGCGGAAGTATAGTAAAAAATGGTATAAACTGAGAGTAGAGACCCAAACAGAAAATGGACTATAAGGTTATGATACTGCCAGAACTGTTTACCTTTTAGAGAAAGTTCAAGCTTGGAATAAGTGATTCTAATTTCTAAAATAAGTAGGGTTCCAAGGATAACAAGATAAACAGCTTGCTGAATCAGATTGAAAATATCATCAATCCGTCCAAGTGTGAGAAGATCAAAAAGAAAACCCGCCACAAAGACTGACATTGAAACCAGTACTTCATGGCGTTCATAAAAATCTAGAACCTTACTTTTATAAAACTTTAATTTTTCTAGCAATTCCTAATGACCCTCAAGATATCTTTCGGCTTTAATAGCTGCTTGGCAACCTGATCCCGCTGCTGTGATGGCTTGACGATAATATGAATCCTGAACATCACCACAGGCAAGTACCCCTGGAATATTTGTCTCTGGGCCATTATGGGTTTTGATAAAACCATGGTCATCTAGAGTAATTTGACCTTTCAGGAAAGCTGTATTGGGTTGGTGGCCGATGGCATAGAATAGGCCATCAGTTTCTCGTTGTTGTTTGGCACCGGTTTTAAGATTTTCAACTGTGATACCGCAGACCCCCGAGTCGTTACTCTGGATCTCAGTCACTGCTGAATCCCAAATAAATTCAATTTTAGGATTTTTAAAAGCTCTTTCTTGCATCGGTTTAGAAGCCCGCAGAGTATCTTTACGATGGATGATGAAAACTTTTTTGGCAAATTTTGTTATGAAAGTGGCATCTTCCATGGCCGTATCTCCGCCACCTACTACGTGTACGATCTTATCTCTATAAAAGAAGCCATCACAAGTTGCGCAGGTTGAAACACCTCGACCAGTTAATTCCTTCTCGTTAGGAAGGCCAAGCCATTTTGCTGATGCTCCAGTGGAAATGATTACACTTTCAGCTTCATAACTTGAACCAGATGAGTCTTTGATAATAAATGGTCTTTTAGAGAAATCGGCTTCAGTGCACATGACTGGTTTAAATTCAGCATTAAATCTTGCCGCTTGTTTTTTCATATTCGCCATAAGTTCTGGGCCCATGACTCCGTGTTCGAATCCTGGAAAATTTTCGACTTCTGTTGTGAGGGTGAGTTGTCCACCAGGCTCATGGCCTTCTAGAATAAGTGGTTTTAGATCAGCACGGGCAGTATAAATGGCAGCAGTTAGACCAGCAGGACCTGTTCCAATAATAATGACCTTACGTCTCTCCATTTATGACTCCTCTTAGTTCTTTTGATCTTCGTTAACAGGAAGTCCTAGCTTCTTTTTTACAATCGCTGGACGATCATCTAGATCAGGATTCATTTCATAGAAGGCTTTAACTGTGAGGAGCTCTTTTGGATTGGGAGCTTTTTCAGTCATAACAAATTCTTCGGCAGTGAGTGAGCACTGATAATTATAAGTCATTTTTTCGCGTTTTCTTTTAGATCTAAAACCCATTTTAAAAGTCCTTTTGGATAAGATGTTTTGTTTATAAGATTTTTGCAACGCTTTATCAAGGAGTTAAAGTTTTAGCGCATTTCATGACGATGGGAGAAAAATGAGTGTTTTCATACCGTTAATTGGGTGACACAATTAATCCATGGGATATTTTTTCTTTACTGAAAATAAGTTCTTTACGAAGATTTCTTTAGTTTTCTTGTCGCTTTGCGTCTTCGCGGATATTTCATTGGCCCTTACTGAAGCTCGTCTTTTAAATCAGTCCCGATCCGGTCAGACGGCCCTTTTTAATCTTGGGTCTCAGGATGGTTTAAAGCAGGGCGATTATGCAATCTTGGTTAAACAAATAAAAGATTTAGACTCCAGAGAGTTGCGCCTCGTCCCCGTTGCTCGAGCTAAAAATATCAAAGTAAATTCAGATCAGTCTGTTTGGATACTTTTCAAAATTTTTGATCCCGAATTATTAGTGAGGGGAGAAAAATATAATCTCTTATCTGAATCACTGATGCTCAAAGGAAGAAACAATCCAACTCTTGGTCGCTTGTCGATAGTGAATCCAAAAACCAAGGTTAAAGAAAATACTCAAATGGCACTGACTTCTGATCGCGACAGGTTAAGTAAACTGAAAAATAATTATGACAAAATTGCTGATACTCGTGTGGTTTCTGAAAAATCAGACTCCGATGCTGACTTAATTGATGTCGAGGTTTGGAATGTTAATAAAGATTCCAGACACCGCTCCTCCCTCTACAAAAGTGCTCATAAGGAAGAATGGTCTAGGCAGCATCGCTTATCGACTTTTGAAAAAATGGTCATTAGTTATATTGAGAGGGTTAATGACCCTGATTTTAATTATGATGATTTCTACCAAAAACAGAAGAAGTCTAAATTTGCTTTTGAATTTAGTGAAAATACAAATTACACGTCTGAGTTCAATCAGTTTGTCAGAAAAGAATCCCAAAGAAAATCTGCTGATGCCAAGATCTATCGCTCACTTCTTGAAAAAGGGGAGAGTTGGTCAGAGGACTTCTCAGATGAAGAATTGCGTTCCTTATTAGGTCAAGTTTCTATTTTGCAAGAAAGGGATCGTCGCGACTGGATTCGAGTGGAGCCTACTCGTTATATGCTTGCTCTGGAGTGGGGAATTCCTCTGTCAGATTCACAAACGGAGTCTGACACAAATTATAGACGAGATGGCCTGAAGTCTATTGCTGCTGAGATTGAGGTTGTTCCGATATTAGGCCATAAAACGTTGGAGCGATTTAGTCTTAATGGCGGATTTCGTTCAAATAGCTCAGCTTTAAGCGTTGGAAACACTAATGCTAACGTGGATGAATATTCCTTTACTCTCGGTGGGAATTGGTACCCTCACCACGCGCCTTATGCTTTTGAGCGACCAGTAGTTTTTTTGGGTGCCTTCATCAGGTCTGGGTGGGCGACAGTTAATTCTCCCTCACTTAATCAAAAAGCTAATTACACTGTCCTTTCTATGCCTGGTTTTAGATTGGGTTGTAAGTATCTTATGAAAAATAATTTTGGGGTGAGGCTTAGTTTGAGTTTAGAGACATTAAAAATGGATCAATATGAGTCTAGTCAGTTAAACTCTAGTCTTCCAAGTTCTCCTAATTTAGTTGATTCCAAGTTTGGAATGAGTTTTGTCTACGCTTTTTAAGGAATGTTATGAAAATCATTTGTTTTTTATTGTTCTTACCTCTTTTGTCTTATGCTTTAGAAGTCGATGAGAAATTAACAATCCGTTTATTGAAAACTTCAGAGTCAAAAAAGACGGCCATGATCAATCGTGGGACTGAGGATGGTTTAGTCGAGGGTGATCATGCAAAATTTATAGTCACTGCTGGGATTGTTGCTCGTGCGGCTTGTATTAAAGTTTCTCCTACGCGTTCAGTTTGGTCTATCTATCGATTGGTTAATGCAGACTTTATAACTAACGATTCTGTTATGACCTTAAAAATTACTCCTCCAGTGAAAATAACCAAAGATGAAACCCAGGCCATTGTTCAGGAAGATACACCATCTCAGGTCACTGGTGACCCAGCTAAACTTGGGATTCCTCTTGCCGATGGAGCTCAAGATTTAAATGAGGGTGAAGATAAGCTGAGTGCATCAGATCTTAAGGCCCTTGAAGATTCTCAGACACCTCTGACAATTGTAGATAAAAATTTTGAAGTTTATGGAGTGTTAAATATTTCAGGACTTAATTCTAATTCAAAAACAAACGTTGGAGATCAGTCCTTTACGAGTTCTCAATCTTTCCATCATATTGGTCTTGGTGCTGAATATTACCCAAAAAATGAAAGAGAGTGGTTTTCTTCTTTTTCAATTTTAGGTGAATTCACTCTTCAGAAGCAAGATTCTCAAGCTTATAATGGTGCGAGTGTGACAAATGATTTGAATGAGTTTTCAGCAGGACTCAATTGGCATCCAACCAAACTTCCCTCTATGGTGAATGAATTCATTCCCTATTTGCATGTCGCGATGAATTTAGGAGTTGTCAGATCTACTTATAAAGCGGGAACTAATTTAGGTACACCAGATTCAACTTCTAATGGTAGTACGAGTGGCTTTTCAGTTGGTGGAGGGTACAAATTTTTTACTCATAAGGGCTTTGGTGCTAGGTTTATTGTAGATTATTATTTACGCTCGGAAGCCTATAAAGAAGATGATTTGGCAAATATTCACAATAAAAAGGTCAGTGGCCCTCGCTTACTTTGTGCTTTCTCTTATCGCTTTTGAGAGATGTCCTGATCGGGAAAGACTTCATCAAATGCTTTTTGCATTTGTATAGAAAATGACTTGAGTTTACTAATCCTAAAATGGGCCAGAGCTTTTTTAGGATTATCATTTTCTAAAACATTTGTACTCACACTGTCGCTCAAGCTCACAATTTCAGAAGCGATACTTATACTCGCTGTTTTCTTTTTGGAAGAATTTGGATCTTCTTGTTCATGATGATTTTCTACTATCTGGCAAACAACTTCCTCAAACAGACCAGACTTCCTAAGATAATCTGCTCCCAGCGAGGCATGTTTCATGTACTTAAGCTTTTCCTCTGGGCTAAACTGATCCTTATTTGATTCCTTTAGGGTTGTACCAAGGCCGATGTCATGGACAAGAGCGGCCAGACCAATAATTTGGACCGTTTTTGCCGATCGAATATCTTGAGATCTAGCAAAAAGGCCAGAGAGCATTGAGACTGAAGTGGCATGGTCATGTTCCATAATTTTTTTAATGAGATCATAAGAGTCTTTCTTATGGGAATTCATCATAAGCTGATTAATTAAATTTCTCGTATTTTCCACGCATCCTTTTGCAATCGCAACATTCTCAGTTGTGACACCAAGTTGAGTCATATGAAGGGCAGTCGCTTCAATTTGGTTTGAAAGGGCTTCAATCTTTTGCGTATCATCTTTCTTTTCGTTGAGGATTGAGTTTTGAGCATGGACATGAGAGAGCTTGAGATATTTTTCGTGCTCTTCAGTTTTTAGGTAAAGCGAGAGAATGTTTTTTGATTTGTATTTATCAATAAACTCTTGGTTAATAGGGTCACCAGCATTGAGAACCTTGATGTACTTATCTTTAGCAAGTCTTATAAAAACATTGAAAAAAGATTTAGGAGTAAAGATGAAGTCCTCGAGAGGTATTTGAATCATCATTTCATCACTCGTGGCGAAGTCTTTATCCTTTTGCTCTGCAGACGCCCTTATGTTTCCAAATTTTTGACGATCACCAAGATATTTAGCAAGTAACGCCTTTAGGGATTGTGGCGTATTGGGCAACTCTTCAACTCCTGCAATACCCATCGCAATTAAACTCGTTTGCAGCTTAGGCTCAATCGATCTTTTATAAGTCACAATAATAGGTATAGAACCCAGGGTATCTTCTAGTAATTTTGAAATAAAATCTTCCATATTGAGTTTTGGAAGATGGGCAGAGAGGAGTATGATCGATACCCCTTTCTTTTTATCAAGGGCTATTTGAGTCGCACTGACTGTGGAAGGTTGGAAGATGAAATTATCTGGATTTTCTCGATATAGATTTTCCCAAATAAGAGATTTAATCTCATTATTGTTATCAATAATTAAGGCCGTTCCAAGGATTAGCATCTTTACTACTCTTTGCTCTAGAAAAGAGACTTTATTTCTTCAAGGGGAATTCCCATAATCTGATGAGCTTGATCCGTCGATTCAATAATAGAAAGACGTCTTTTTATTAAATCATCAAGGGTTTTAACTTTCTCAGATTGGATAATTTTTTTTACCAAGCTTAAAGTTAACTTTGGTTTTTCTCCAAAAGTCGGCATAAGTGAATGTTGCCTGAGTGGATTAAGAGTCAGATTTGGTCTGTAACGTAATCCAAGCCTAGGGACTATTTCTTGGGCCAACTCCTGAGTCATCCTCCTGAAGGTTGTATACTTACCACCAATCATAACATAAGAATGAGATGTTGGACGGTAGATTTTATGATGCCTACTAACTTTACCTAGGCTTTGAGTTGATGATTCTTCTTTGGCGAGTGGTCTTACGCCAGCAAATGTTGAGATAATTGAATCTTCTTTTATCTGAGCATCCGGAAAATACTGTTGAAGAATTTTTAATAAATAAATGATTTCCTCATCGTGTGCCTGAATATTAAAAATTTCTTCACGAACTGGTGTTTCAGTCGTTCCCACTAAAATTGCATCCCTTTGTGGTATGACAAAAACAACTCTGTTATCTTTAGTCGTAAGGACAATACTTCCATCGGTTTTTATACTTCCAGGTTTTAACCACAGATGAATTCCCTTTGATGGAACGAGTTGGGGAGTCCAAGGGATATTTAGTTTTGGCAATAGTGTGTCGGTAAAGGGGCCAGTGGTAAAAACTAAAAAATTGCAACTTACTGAAAAAGTTTTTCCCGAAAAAGAATCTTTTATGACAACTTCATAACCACTTTGTATTTTATCTGTTTTAATGACCTCATGATAGCTAAGTGCTTCGGATGTTTCTTCAATTAAGGCATCATACAGACATTCAAGAGCAAGTTTGGCATCATCAACTATCCCGTCGAAATATTTTCCAGCACCTCTTAAACCTCTTGGATCAAGGGAAGGCATCCTTTTTAATGCCGCCTCAGGGCCTAGCCAGTCATGGGGTTTATTTTGAAAATGCGATAAAAAATCGTAGAGGAATAAACCACACTGAAGCATCAAAGGAGTGTGTTTTGAGTAGCGATACAGGGGTAAATAGAATTCTCGTTCAAAACAGAGATGGGGTGTAAGACGTAACCAAAGATTTTTTTCTTCAAGAGCTTCTTTCACAAGTCCAAAATCTAGATTTTCTAGATATCTAATCCCTCCATGGAGCATTTTGGAAGATCCTTGAGACGTCTGGGATGAGAAATCACCTTTATCAATCAAGAGAGTTTTAGCACCATTCAAGGCGAGATCTCGAATGAGTCCACAACCATTAATTCCGCCGCCAACAATAATGACGTCATAATGCTTCATAGTTTATTGACCCATACGAGGTTTCCAGTACAGCTTAGTCTGTACTTGCTTACACTGGCACCATAATCAGAAGGAATCGGTGTGAGTTGGTAATTGAGTCCAATCACTGCGTTGGCGTTGGCCTTAAGGGCATGAGCTTTCAATTTATTTGCTAGCTCTGAGTAGTGTAGGGGAATTTCATCCGAAGATTCCTCTTCAACAATTAGGCTATCGAGCATTTTATGTTCAGTCGCTACTCCAAGATATTTTAAGACTTGGTGGCCATCAAGATTAGAAGAAGAAGAAAGAATAACTTGATTGATATCAATCTTAGAATGACCAAAATGAAACTGATGCGACTGATTTTGAAAAAGATTATTTTTTGAGACAAGTCCAGTCTCAGGAGACTCCTGATGTTTAGGAGGGTGAATCTCGTCAGAAAACCCAACTAGGATATCGATATCAAAACGACGAAGTTTATGGGCAAGAAAAATGGCAGCATACTCACTAATTCTTGGCACGAGGAGATGCCCTCTAGAAAGTCTTTGTTTGACCAAATCTTCTGAGTCACTTAGTAATTTGAGCTCTTTAAGAAGCAAAATAATATCATTTACATCTTCAATATATTTAATATCTCTAAGCAGTACGCTGAAAGACGGATTTCCCTCGACTCCCATACCGTCATTTTTCGTATGCTCAGCAAACGTTCTTAGATCCTCAAAGTTTTCTGGAGCACGGTAATCACTAGTCGTTTCCTCATCAGGGTCATTAAAATCCTGGTCAAAAGATAAAGGAGTTCGAGTTTCCTCAACCTCATTTTCTAGTTCTGATTCAGGTTCCGGATCCGGACTAAAAGTTTCATCTTGAAAACTTATCTCTGGCCCATCAACTTCTGAGTCTTCACTGGGTGTAAAGCTAGTCTCTGGAAAAGCTTGATCATTTTCAGTGGGCTCAAAATTAATTTCCGTATCAGAAAAAGTGGTAGCTGTTTCCTCTGGTTGAGCCTCAAAGGAAACTTCTTCTGAAGAAAAACTCTCTGATTCAAAGCTTGTATCAGCAAATGTATTCTCTTCAGTCGGTAGATCAGGCAGTTGATCTGAGCTATCAAGCTCGCTTGTATCATCTTCCTCATTTAGTTCATGTAGATACTCACCTAAATCTTCAATTCGAGTTAAATCTTTTTTAGAGTCGCTCAAATATACTCCTTAGGCTCCGTGGCAAGCCTTGAATTTTTTACCCGAACCGCATGGGCAAGGATCATTTCTACCCACTTTAAGTGTTGCTCTTATAACTTTTTTTTCTTCTTCTACTTGTTTAGCTGCTTCAGATTCTTGGTGGGTCTTCATTTGAGCCTCAAGAATGGCTGCTTGTTGACGATGAATCTCTTCAATCTCTTCTTGAGTCAGAAGTTTAATATGAGAGATCCTTTCAAGAACAGCTCTCTTAATGGCGAGCTTCATGTCCTCATAGATGGTAAAAGCTTCACGTTTGTATTCAACCAAAGGATCCTTTTGTCCATAGGAGCGTAGATTAATACCTTCTTTAAGGTGATCCATCGCCAGGAGATGGTCTTTCCAAAATTGATCAAATGTTGCAAGCAGAACTTCACGGTGAGTGAATTTGACTTGTTCTGGGTCAAAACCTGAAAATTTTTGCTCTAGAGATTCCTCTGCTTTTAATTTCAAGTATTCGCCAAGGTCACCCTTAGTGAGTTGAGAGCAATCATCTGAAGATAAAATTTGTTCTAAATTAAAAATAGCTTTCATCTGAGAGTTGATGTCATCCCAAGGATATTCGCGGAGAGTTGATTTTTTATCTGGTTTTACAGACTCAGCAAGATTAAAAGTTAATTCTCCGATAAAGTCGCTCATGAGTTCGCGATTGCCTTCATCATTAAGAATATCCTTTCGAAGCTTGTAGATAACTTTTCTTTGTTCATTCATGACATTATCAAAGTCGAGGAGATGTTTTCGAATGTCAAAGTTATGGGTTTCAACTTTCTTTTGAGCTTTAGCAATAGCATTTGTAATCATGGAGTGCTCGATAGGCTCATCTTCTTTCATTCCAAGTTTTGTCATAATGCCTTTGATTCTATCGGAACCAAAGATCCTCATGAGATCATCCTCTAAAGAGAGGAAAAACTTGGATCTTCCCGGATCACCCTGACGACCAGAGCGTCCTCTGAGCTGGTTGTCAATTCGACGAGATTCATGTCGTTCAGTACCAATGATGAATAAACCACCTAATTTTCTCGTTTCATCTGAGAGCTTAATATCTGTTCCACGACCGGCCATATTGGTGGCGATAGTAACTCCACCTCTTTGACCAGCAAGAGAAACAATCTCTGCTTCGCGAGCATGATTTTTTGCATTCAGAACTTCATGTTTGATATTTTTAGAACTTAGGAAAGCTGAAATGAGTTCCGAGGATTCAATAGAAATTGTCCCTACTAAAACAGGTTGTCCCTTGGCGTGACATTCTTCTATAAGTTTGGCCACGGCTTCATACTTAGCTTTTCTTGAAGCATAGACGACATCAGATTGATCATCTCGAATCATAGGGAGGTTAGTAGGAATAACCACGACTTCAAGATTATAAATCTTCATGAATTCTTCAGCTTCAGTATCAGCGGTACCAGTCATACCAGATAGCTTGGCATAGAGTCTGAAGTAATTTTGAAAGGTAATTGAAGCAAGTGTTTGGTTCTCAGATTTAACCTCAACACCTTCTTTCGCTTCTACCGCCTGGTGAAGACCATCAGACCAGCGAGATCCCTCTTTAAGTCTTCCTGTAAACTCATCAACAATAATCACTTTTCCGTCTCTAACGACATAGTCGACTTCATTTTTAAATAATGTATGGGCCCTAAGAGATTGATTGACGTGGTGAAGAGTTTCAATATTTCTGATGTCATAAAGATTTCCAATCTTCATCATCTCTTGAATTTTTAAGATTCCATCTTCAGTAAGAACTGCAGACCTGGCCTTCTCATCTACCGTATAGTGTTTTTCTTGAGTGAGTTGTGGAATGACTTTATTTACAACTCCATATAGTCGAGTGTCACCTTCAGATGGTCCAGAAATGAGGAGGGGAGTTCTGGCCTCATCGATCAGAATAGAGTCGACCTCATCAACAATACAGAAATGATGTTCACGTTGAACGTAGTCATTAAGATCAAACTTCATATTGTCACGAAGATAATCAAAGGCAAATTCATTGTTCGTCCCATAGGTTATATCGGCGATATAGGCTGCCTTTCGATCCTCATCATCCATGTTAGAGAGAATGCAGCCCACGCTCAAACCTAACCAGTTATAAAGTTTTCCCATTTCATGAGAGTCACGCTGAGCTAGGTAATCATTGACTGTAACAAGGTGAGCACCTTTACCAGTAAGGGCATTGAGGTAAAGAGGTAGTGTAGCAGTTAGAGTTTTCCCTTCACCTGTCTTCATCTCAGAAATTTTTCCTTCGTGGAGAACAATCCCACCAAGAATTTGGACATCAAAGTGACGCATATTCATAACTCGTCGACTGGCTTCTCTGACGACAGCAAAAGCGTCTGGTAAAATATCATTAACAGTTGCGCCACCATTAAGAAGTAAGTTTTTGAAGTGTGGCGTTTGGGATTGTAACTCTTGATCAGACATGGCCTTATACTTGGGCTCGAGAGCATTAACTTTATCTAGCGTAGGCTTGAGAGAGCGCATATCGCGATCTTGTTTTGTCCCAAAAATTTTGCGCATCATTACATTAAACATAAATAACCTTTTTATTCGAGAATAAAATATAGTGGATCAACAGCAATGCCGTTGACTCTAACTTCGTAGTGAAGGTGAGGACCTGTTGAGTGTCCAGTATTTCCAACAGCTGCAAGAAGGTGACCCCTTTTAACTTTTTGGCCCGCTCTTACGCCTAAGGATTGATTATGGGCATAGATTGTTTCTATTCCATATCCATGATCAACTTGCACAAATTTTCCAAATCCAGCTTTTTCGCCAGAGAAAGTGACAATACCGTCGGCAGGTGATTTTACTGGAGTTCCATAGGGTGCCCCAACATCAAGTCCTTCATGCATTTTAAGTTTATTAAGGTAGGGAGAAATTCTTTGCCCAAAATAGCTTGTGATCCATCCATCGGCCGGAAGAATTGTGGGTGTTGAATTAAGAAATGAATCTTTATCCAAGAGGAACTGATCTAATTCATGAATGTTTTTTTCAATATTTGAAACAATATCCTTAACTCGAGTGTATTTAAAATCAAATTTCGCATAATCATTGGAAAGTGCAAAACTTCTGCGTGCAAGATCTGACCATTGTTTTGTTAGAAGATAACTCCGCTCAAGACCTAAGTTCGCAGCGATCTTTTTGTCATACAGACTCTTAAGTTCTTTAAACTGAGGTTGGTCTTCAATCGAGTCTATATCAATTCTTAAATCCAAAGAGCTATTAAGATCCTCAAGTGGATAAGACTCCTTGTCACTTTCTTTTTCAGGCTTGTAGATAGCTTCTTTGGTGCTTATATCTTCAAGACCCGTAATCACGCGCAATTTTTTTTCAAATGTATTAATACGTTTTAAGTCATCTGCAAGAGTGTTCATCTTCATCTGGAATAATTGAATTTGCTCTTTAAGTTGACGATTTTCGATCGAAAGGTGTTTGTTCTCGTAGACTTGCTGTAGAATTTTCCAATAATCGTAGGCTAGCACACCAAGCAATAAACTTAACATGACACTAAAGAACGCTAGTGATTTGAAAAGAACTGTGGGAATTCGAAAGGTTTTGACCCCTTTTTGTTTTTCGGGGACAACCATGACCGTATAGTATTTATCCATAGGGAATATTTTAAGGCGAACGTCGAAGAATGAAAATAATAAAAGCTTGAAAAGATTGAATTAACTTCAGGCCTGGGCCACTGCAATGATGACTGAAATATTATCCTGTCCGCCATTCTCATTGGCCTGCTTAATGAGTTCATGAACAGCTTGCTCCACCCCTGAAAGAGAGCAGGCTGAAGGCTCTTTTAAGTATTTCTTGATGATGTGAAGAATATCACCGTCACTCACTTTTCCATGCAATCCGTCAGAGCAAATCATAAAAATATCGTTCTTGCATATTCTATAACTAAAAACATCAGGAATAACTTCAGGTTCAAAGCCCACCGAACGGACAAGAACATTTTTTTGGGGATCTTTAACGGCCTCTTCTCGAGTGTAGATACCCATATTAAGCTTTTCTTGGACAAATGAGTGGTCACGTGTCAGCTGATAAATATTTTGATTGTTAATTAAGTACACCCGAGAATCACCAACATTGCCAACTATTAGATTGGGGCCATTAAAATGTACGGCAGCAACAGTGGTACCCATGCCATGAAGTTCAGGTTTTTCCTCGGCGACTTTCAAAATGGAACGGTTAATTTCACAAATGACGTTCTTCATTAACGCCTGGGCCTCAAGTTGAGAGTTTTGCTCAATAAATTGAGGCATAATCTGTACACTCATTTGCGAGGCAATATCACCACCATTATGACCTCCCATACCGTCTGCAACAGCAAAGAAATTATGCTTGTGATCGACACAAATAGAATCTTGATTGGTTTTGCGTTTTCGCCCAATATCGGAGGCACCAGCACAGAGTATTCCCATAGACCCTTTATAAATTAGTTCATTCCCTTTAATGATAGGGTGAACTTTATTTTAGTCAAATATAAACTCAAGGGGATAACACTTGACGATTTTTGTTTGAATTCCCTTTGTGGGGCATTTGCCGGCTTGTTGGAATTCTTTTGAGAAGTTACCTTATAAGTGTACAATAAATTAAGGGCTTATCGGCCCAAAATATCGCCTTTGAGGGGGAGTCCATGGCAAATTTTGATATCCAAACATTCATTACTCAACATTACAATCCAAAGGACTTTTCTCACTTACATTGGCAGGGTTCATTTCAGGATTATGTCGACATGGTGATGAAAAATCCTAAGATTGCTCGTAATTCTTTCCAAAGAATATATGACATGATCATGAGTTTTGGGACCTCTCAATACACTGAATATAAAAAAGATGTCATTCGTTATCATTTCTTTGATGATCCATTTGAAAATGGAAAAGATGCAATTTTTGGAATTGATGTCCATCTTATGAAAATGGTGAACTTCTTCCAGTCAGCTGCCTTGGGTTATGGAACTGAAAAAAGGGTTCTCCTTCTCCATGGTCCTGTAGGTTCTGCGAAATCTTCTGTCTCTCGCCTTTTGAAGAAGGGACTTGAGCACTACTCCCGAACTGATGAGGGAGCTCTTTACACTTATGAGTGGATTGATGATGAAGGGACACATATTTTAGGTGGTCAAAAAGTATTCTCCAGTCCTATGCATGAGGAGCCACTCAAGCTTCTTCCCCCGGAGGTTCGTGAAAAATTTCTTGGAGAGTTGTCCAAAGTCAATAAGAGTCCATACAAAGTTAAAATAAAAGGTGAAGTTAATCCTGCTTGTCGCTTTATCCTGAATGAATTCATGCTCAAATATAACGGCGACTGGAATAAAGTCATGAAGCACATCCGTGTTAAACGCTTGATTCTGTCTGAAAAAGATCGTCGAGGGATTGGTACGTTCCAGCCAAAAGATGAGAAGAACCAAGATTCAACAGAATTAACTGGTGATATTAACTACCGCAAAATTGCTATCTACGGATCTGATTCTGATCCACGGGCCTTTAACTTTGATGGTGAATTCAACATCGCGAACCGTGGGATTGTGGAATTTATCGAGATGTTGAAGCTTGATGTCGCTTTCTTGTATGACCTTCTAGGGGCTTCTCAAGAGCAATCTATTAAGCCTAAGAAATTTGCACAAACGAATATTGATCTTGTGATTCTGGGTCACACCAACGAACCTGAGTATCGTAAACTTCAATCGAATGAATTTATGGAAGCTCTCCGTGACCGTACAGTAAAAATCGATGTGCCTTATATTACTCGTTTAGATCAAGAATCACGTATCTATCGCAAGGACTATAACAAAGATACGATTCCTAATATACACATTGCTCCTCATACTATTGAGATGGCGTCAACTTGGGCGATTCTCACTCGCTTAGAAGAGCCAAAGAAATCTGATCTTACAAAGCTTCAAAAACTCAAGCTTTATAACGGTAAAACTCTCCCTGGATACAATGAAGATAACGTTAAAGAGCTTCGTAAAGAAGCTGTTAGAGAAGGTCTTGAAGGAATTTCTCCACGTTACATCCAAGATAAAATTTCAAATGCTCTTGTCAAAAATGGTCACGTGGGTTGTTTGAATCCTTTCATGGTTTTCAATGAACTTGAGTCAGGACTTAAGCATCATGCATTGGTGAACTCTCCTGAGCAAATGGATCATTACCGTGAGATGCTCGCTGTTTGTCGCCAAGAATATGAAGACATTGTTAAAAATGATGTTCAAAAAGCCATTTCAGTCGATGAATCCGCGATACAAACACTTTGTGCGAACTACGTTGATAACGTTAAGGCCTACACTCAAAAAGAAAAAATTCGTAATAAATACTCAAATAAGCTTGAAGAGGCCGATGAAAGATTTATGCGTGCGATTGAAGAGAAAATTGATATCCCTGAATCTCGTAAAGATGATTTCCGTAGAGAGCTTATGAACTATATTGGTGCTCTTGCGATTGAAGGTAAGCAGTTTGATTACAAAATGAATGAAAGACTTCATCGTGCTCTCGAACTAAAACTTTTTGAAGATCAGCGCGATACCATTAAGCTCACGACTATTATTTCAAATGTGGTCGATAAACAAACTCAAGAAAAAATTGAGGTTGTGAAGAGTCGTTTGATTAAGAATTTTGGGTATTGTGACATTTGTGCCACTGATGCCTTGAATTTTGTCGCTAGTATTTTTGCTAAAGGCGACTCTATTAAATCATAGGTCATAAGGGGTTTGAGTGGATCATCCAATAAAGCGTGACCATGCAAGATTTAGAAAAATTGTTAAGGGTAAAATCCGTGACAATTTAAGAAAATACGTATCACATGGGTCACAAATTATTCCAAAGGGGACTGATAAGTTTACTGTTCCTATGCCCAGTATCGATATCCCTCGTTTTCGCTTTGGTGATAAGTCCCAGGGTGGGATGGGGCAAGGTCAGGGGCAGCCTGGTGATCCAGTGGATGGTCAGCAAGATCCTAATGGTCAGCCTGGTCAAGGCGAGGCCGGAGAGGGAGAAGGTAACAAGGAACTCGATGTTGAACTCTCGCTTGATGAATTAGCTAGAATTCTGGGAGAAGAGTTAGAGCTCCCTAATATTGAACCTAAAGGGAAAAAGTCTTTGCAATCTGTGGTTGATCGTTACACCAATATTGGGACGACAGGGCCAGATTCTTTAAGGCATCTCAGAAGAACTTACAAGCAGGCGCTCAAACGCCAAATTGCGATGGAGTCCTACGATCCTGAGAATCCTTCGGTGGTTCCTATAAGGCGAGATTTTCGGTACCGTTCGGCCGATACGAAGATTGAGATGCAGAATGCTGCTGTTGTGATTTACATGATGGATGTTTCAGGTTCCATGGGGGATGAGCAAAAAGAAATTGTTCGTACCGAGTCTTTTTGGATCAATCTTTGGCTAAAATCTCAGTATAAAGATATTGAAATTCGCTACATTATCCATGATGCCACAGCTAAAGAGGTTGATGAGCAAACGTTCTTTAGAACTCGTGAAAGCGGAGGAACACTAATTTCTTCTGCCTATACACTATGCAAGGAAATTATAGAGAAAGACTATAACCCAAATGAATGGAATATTTATCCTTTCCATTTTTCTGATGGTGATAACTGGTCGGCAGATGACACTAAAATTTGCTTGGATCTGTTAGATAATGTGATTCTTCCTGTCTCCAATGTTTTTTGCTACGGCCAAGTTGAAAGTCGATATGGTTCAGGCCAATTCTTTAAAGATTTAACGGCCAAATATGGTTCAAGTAATGAAAAACTCACCATGAGCAAAATCAAAAATAAAGAGGGTATCTTGGACTCTATTAAAGAATTTTTAGGCAAGGGGAAATAGATGAACCGATCCAAGCCTATCTCCGGTGAACTTCTTGCACTTAAAAATCAAATTGAAAAATATGCTATTGATTATGGGTTAGATTTTTTTCCACAAGTCTTTGAAGTTTGCGACTACGACACTATCAATATTCTTGCGGCCCAAGGTGGCTTTCCAAGCCGCTATCCTCACTGGAAATTTGGTATGGACTATGACCAACTCTCGAAGGGATATGCTTACGGTCTCCAAAAAATTTATGAAATGGTGATTAATACTGATCCTTGTTATGCCTATCTATTACAGGCGAATAACTGGGTTGATCAAAAAATAGTCATGGCCCATGTCTACGGTCACAATGATTTTTTTAAAAATAATGCTTGGTTTTCAAATACCAATCGTAAAATGATGGATGTTATGGCCAATCATGGCACCAAAATTCGTCGATATATGGAAAGGTATGGAGCAGATGCCGTTGAAACCTTTATTGATAAGGTACTCTCTTTAGAAAATTTGTTAGATATTAATGAGCTATTTGAGACCAGTGCTCTTAAACGATCCCGCAAAGAACTTTTGGACCAAGAGAAATTCGAATCAGATGATGAGGGATACCTCATTGATGACAGATCTGCTGCTTTGAAGTCTTTTATGCGTACTAAGGCCCGAACTAAGAAAAAAGACGACAAAAAAGAGGAAGAGGAGCCTATTTCAGCTGAGAGAACTCAAGTCAGCACAAGAGATCTTCTTGGCTACCTTATTCAGCATGCGCCTCTAGAAGAGTGGCAGGCCGACATTATTGGAATTCTCAGGGAGGAAGCCTATTATTTCTTGCCTCAGAGACTTACGAAAATAATGAATGAAGGTTGGGCGAGT
>Ga0315907_10003522_pt1 | contig 18386 bp, 19 predicted proteins | sample LakEriMetagenome_3_FD_203525 | JGI IMG/M metagenome (GOLD analysis project Ga0315907, IMG submission 203525) | Freshwater fungal communities from buoy surface, Lake Erie, Ohio, United States - Buoy 12 MA123 | ecosystem: Environmental > Aquatic > Freshwater > Lake > Lake biofilm | place: USA... | reverse complement strand
CATAAATTTCGGTTGATGTTCCAACTGTTGAACGTGCATTGGTCGTATTAACTTTTTGTTCAATAGCAATTGCTGGTGCAATTCCTTTGATGTATTCTACTTTTGGTTTGTCTAATCTTCCTAAAAATTGCCGTGCATAGGAAGATAAACTTTCTACATAGCGTCTTTGACCTTCGGCATAAAGTGTATCAAATGCTAAACTCGATTTTCCAGAACCAGAAAGTCCAGTTATGACAACAAATTCATTACGTGGAATCACTACATCCAAATTTTTTAAGTTATGAATTTGAGCGCCTTTGATTAAGATGTTTTTTTTTGGTTCTAACGTAGCAATTTCTGTACTTTTCATAGTAAAAAAGGGAATGAGTTCAAAGGTAATCATTTCTCAATTTATTTCTTATTATAGATGGTTAACGATTCTAACTTTTTCTAGTAAATAGAAAAAATTCAGTATCGTTTTATCAAGGTTTTTCAAGAATAAAATGATATTCGATAACATTTCTTTTTATTATTTTTAAAATTAATTTGTTTATTTCATAAATATTATGTTAAATTTGGCTGATAAATAACTCTCAAACAGCATTTGCCTATACAAAAAATTACTTTTTAGATTAAAAAATCTCTTTTTTTAACCCTTACTAAAAGGTAATATTATGGCTAAATCAAATCTTTCAGATGCAATATTAGTTAATAACTACATCTCTGGCGATGAAAATTCTCTTGCTTTATTAATTGACAGACACCAATCAAGAATTTACGGATATATCTTTTCCAAAGTTTCTGACAGAGACTTGACTGAAGATATTTTTCAGGAAACTTTCTTTAAAGTTATTCACACGCTTAAAACAAAAAAGTATTATAATGAAGAAGGCAAATTTCTATCATGGGTTTTGCGAATTGCCAGTAATCTAATAATTGATAAATACCGTAATGATAAAAAAATGCCTCTAAAAAGAGACACTGAAGAATTCTCTATTTTTTCGAATATAAAAGATAGCTCGCTTGATATAGAGAAGAGATTAATCAAAAATCAAGTTGATATTGATTTAAAAATGATAATTCAAAAGCTGCCTCATGATCAAAAAGAAGTGATTATGATGCGCTATTATTCAGACATGAGTTTTAAAGAAATAGCCGATGTTACTGGAGTTAGTGTTAACACTACACTTGGGAGAATGCGTTATGCTATTACGAATTTAAGAAAGGTTATTGAAAAAAATAAAATTTATTTGCCTTCTTAAACAATAAAGTATATTTTTTACCGTTATTATATAAATTTCTAAATTTTAATTTGTTTTATATGGCAAAACTTTACTCAAAAAGAAAATTAGCACCAAAAAAAATGTTGCCTAAAAAAGAAACTATTCGTTTAATCCTTCAATATTCTTGTGCATTAAATATTGTTAAGATTGGTAATATTAATTTCGATCTCATTGCTAATTAAAATATACCGTCTCGTTTAAAACTAGACGGTATGTTTTTTATAATATTCTTCCAATACTGATTTTCTCCCAATAGTTTTGGTAATTGAATCATTTTCTAAATTCCAGCCACGCGCTGGCGAATATTCTCTTCCATACCAAATAATTTGAAGGTGTAATTCGTTCCATAGTTCTTTTGGAAAAATTGCTTTGGCATCTTTTTCAGTTTGTTTAACATTTTTTCCGTTCGTTAAATTCCAACGATACATCAAACGATGAATGTGTGTATCAACAGGAAAAGCTGGAACTCCAAATGCTTGTGACATTACTACACTAGCTGTTTTATGTCCAACAGCCGGTAACTCTTCTAAAGCTTCAAATGATTGCGGAACATGTCCGTTGTGTTTTTCAATTATTATTTCTGATAACCCATAAATACCTTTAGATTTCATAGGTGAAAGTCCACATGGGCGAATGATTTCTTTGATTTCCTCTATTGAAAGTTTTACCATATCATAAGGATTATCGGCTTTTGCAAATAGAATAGGAGTGATTTGATTAACACGAACATCTGTGCATTGTGCTGATAGTAAAACTGCAATGAGTAAAGTGTAAGGATCTTTGTGATTAAGTGGAATAGGAATCTCTGGATAGATTTCTTTTAACGTATTTATAACAACTGTTGCACGTTCTTGTTTGGTCATTTTATCTAAATTTGAAGGTAAATTTATAAAACTTATACATCAAAATATGACAACACTAAAAAAAGGAGATAAAGCACCTGATTTTTCAGGATTTGATCAAGACAATAAATTTCATCAATTAGAAGATTATACCGGAAAAAAGTTGGTAGTTTTCTTTTATCCAAAAGCTGACACTCCAGGATGTACAGCTGAAGCTTGTGACTTGAGAGACAATTTTGAGCGTTTTAAAGTTAACAACTATGAATTACTTGGCGTTAGCGCTGATAGTGCGAAAGCACAATCAAAATTTAAAAATAAATTCGAATTGCCTTTTCCTTTGTTGGCAGATGAAGATAGATCGGTAATTGAAGCATTCGGTGTTTGGGGACCAAAAAAATTCATGGGAAGAGAATATGAAGGTATTAACAGAACTACTTTTATTATTAATGAAAAGGGAATTATAGATGAAGTCATTACAGATGTGAAGACAAAAGTCCACGCTTCGCAGATATTAAAATAAAAAATAGCCAAGAATTTTATTCTTGGCTATTTAATTTATACTTTTTGCAATACCCTATTTGGATCATATCCAAAAAGTTGGTGTTTCTTAATAATTTCTGGAATACCTTCAGGAAGTAGTTTATCCCAACCTGGAGCTCCTGTGTTAATCATTTTTAGCACTTCACGAGAGAAAATTTTAAGATGTCCTTTGTCAAAATCAGTTATATCTACAACCTTTCCATTATATGCAAAGAACTTATACAATTCTTTCATTCTTGGATGCACTTTTAGATTTTGAGAATTAATAATTTCTCCGTTTTCATCTTCCATAGGATATAAGAAAACTTTTAAATCACGATAGAATAGTTTTCCAAATGCTTCCAGAATGCCACCGCTTAAATGACGATAGTATTTTTCGTCAAAAATATCAATTAAATTATTCACTCCCATTGCCAATCCCATACGAGCTTTGGTATAACTTGCAAAATATTCGACTACTTTATAATATTCCTGGAAATTAGAAATCATTACGGTTTGACCTAGCGCACATAACAATTCAGCTCTATCCATAAAATCTCTTTCATCAATTTCGCCTTCTGAGCGTAGATTTGACAAGGTAATTTCAAAAACGACTAAGGTGTTATCTTTCTCAACTTTGCTTTCTTCTAAGAACATTTTTAACGATCTCTCATACATGTCCATATTTACTTGTGTAACAGGGCGGAAGCTACCTCTTAATGCTAGTATGTTTTTTTTATAAAGAATGGAAGCAGGGAGAATATTTTGCCCATCAGGACCAAACATCACCGCATCGGTCATCCCATTTTTTACTAATTGTAAACTCATCAATCGATTATCAACATTTGCAAAACGTGGTCCTGAGAAGTTTATTGTATCAATTTCTAGTTGGTCTTTATCTAAATGGTCATATAGATAACGCAATAACTTTTTTGGATCATTATATTTATAAAAGGCACCAAAAATTAAATTAACACCAAGCACACCAAGAGTTTCTTGTTGTAATCTGGCATCATTTTCTTTAAATCGAATGTGTAATGTTATTTCGTTATAATCTTCATCAGCTTCAACTTGATATTTAATTCCAACCCAACCATGTCCTTTAAATTGTTTAGCAAAATCAATGGTAGAAACTGTGTTTGCATAACTAAAAAATAATTTGTGTGGATGCTTGTCTCTGCTTAATCGTTTTTCAATCAATTCGACTTCGTGAGTTAACATGTTTTTTAAGCGACCTTCGGTAACATATCGACCATCATCTTCCATGCCATAGATGGCATCACTAAAATCCTTATCATAAGCAGACATTGCTTTTGCAATAGTTCCGGAAGAACCACCAGCTCTAAAAAAATGTCTTACTGTTTCTTGGCCGGCGCCAATTTCTGCAAAAGTTCCGTAGATATTTTCGTTAAAGTTAATTCTCATCGCTTTATCTTTTAACGAAGGAACTTGCTCGATAACTTTATCGCCTTTTAATTTAATAAATGATTCTGATCTGTCCATAAGATGTTTAATACATTGCAAAGTTACTAAAATACCTTTTTTATTAAAGATAATTAACTCCTATTTTTGTAATTATTTACATTTAAAAAATTACTTTTATAATTACTTTAAAAAAAGACATCAAAAACCATGCTATTATGCAAGTTTATTTTCTAGGCACTGGTACTTCACAAGGAATTCCTGTAATAGGAAGTAATCACTCTGTTTGTAAAAGTACAGATTCAAAAGATAAAAGATTACGCGTCTCAGTATGGATTACTTGGGAAGATAATTCAATAGTTATTGATTGTGGCCCAGATTTCAGACAACAAATGCTTACTTCAGGTTGTGAAAAACTCGACGCCATTTTATTTACACATGAGCATGCTGATCATACTTCAGGATTAGATGATATTAGGCCTTTTTTCTTTAGACAGAAAAAGGATATTCCGATTTATGCTCATCCTCGGGTTTTAGAAAACCTTAAAAAGCGGTTTGATTATATTTTTGAAACTGAGAATAAATATCCTGGCGCACCCGGAGTTCAAACTTTTACTGTAAATAATAATGTAGATTTTAATATCGGACAATCAAAAATTACACCCGTAGAAGTTAATCACGGAAGCCTTCAGGTTTTTGGTTATCGAATTCACGATTTTGTTTATTTAACAGATGTAAAAACTATTGATGCAGCTGAAATAGAAAAACTAAAAGGCGTAAAGGTATTGGTTGTTAATGCATTAAGAGAAGAACCACACCAAACACATTTTAGTTTGCAAGATGCATTAGATTTTATACATTTGGTTCAACCAGAAAGAGCTTATTTGACGCACATTAGTCATCTCTTGGGTTTTCATGAAGAAGTTCAAAATCGATTGCCAAAAAACGTATTTTTGGCTTATGATAATTTAAAAATAACACTTTAGTTTTATGAGAAAATCATTGTTTTTATATCTTTTTATTATAGCTGTGCTATTGAATATTTTTACTTATAAATACTTTACTTCAAAAGAAAGCAGTGAACAAAAATCAGCTTTAGAAACCAGCGATAGCTCAACTAATTCTTCTAAAGTATTGTCTGATAGTATTACGCATTTGACTGATAAACTCTATGATGCCAATACGTTTTCATTAGAAAACAATGACAGAGCACAAAACTATTTGTATGAAAGCAACAAAATAAACGATGTTCCTGCCTTTGCCGAAAAAGTAAAACAAGCCCTTTTGAGTTATAATGATAGCCCGGAAGGTAACAAGTATACGGACCAGGTTAAAATGGGCGACCAAAAGTTTATCATCAGTAGTGTAAAACTTTTAAATCATCGTTGGGTAATTGCTAATTATAGTAATGGACAACTTTGGGGAGAAGTGTTGTTGAAATATTTTGTTGAAGAGAACGGCAGTATTTCATTTGAAATAATGAATTCTTATTTATATCCTGCTAATTTAAATTAGTTGTTAACACCATTTGAGTATGAAAAAGATCACCACACTTTTAATGATAGTACTACTCGTTAGTTCTTGCAGACTAATCGATCAGAAAGATGATACAGAAGAAAATACAAATATTGCTGTAGCTGTAAAAGATTCAACTGTAGTAAATGATATGGACGAAAATGGATGTTTAGCTTCTGCAGGTTATGTTTGGTCAAAAGTGAACAAGGAATGTGTAAAAGGTTTTTCAGGTATTCAGCTAAATCCAATTGACAAACTAGATAATCAAGATGAAACGTTGAGCGCTTATGTATTGTTTAACGAGGATGCCAGTCAAGCTGAAATTTTCCTTCCAAAAGATACTTCTTCTATCGTTTTATCTAGATCTACTGAAGGAAAGCCATGGATTTTAAAAGATTGGCAATTAGTTGCTTCTAACGGTTATATTCTTAAAAAAGGAACCTTAGCGATATTTTCGGGTGATGCTGAAATAGGAAAGAAAGAAATAGAAACCGATACAGAACAATAAAAAAAGGTCTTGAAGTAATTTCAAGACTTTTTTTTATTTTAAGATTGTAACCAATTTTTAAAATCAAAGAAGTTTTGTGGCGCAACACCATGTCCGACAGGATATTCTTTATATATAACAGAAATACCCAAACTTTCTATAAAAGGTATCGATTTTCGTGCCCATTCCACAGGAATTACTTGGTCAACAGTTCCATGTGAAGCAAAAATTTTCAGATTACTAAAATCATTATCTTGAAAATCATCAACAGCAATTTCAGTATTCAAATAGCCGCTCATTGCAACAACTCGCTGCACTTTTTCAGGATAAGATAAAGCTACAGCATAACCTAAAATGCAACCCTGACTAAACCCAATTAGAGTTATATCATTATCATCAATAGCATAAATAGAAACTAATTCATCAATAAAACCTGAAATGATATCTCTAGAAGCTCTAGCTTGCACTATATCAGAAAATTTATTCTCATCAGCATCAAAATTGATTGCATACCATGCATAACTTCCATACATCATATCATAAGGCGCGCGTGCTGAAATAACATAATATTCATCTGGAAGTTCAGAGGCAAACGAGAATAAATCTTCTTCATTGCTACCATAACCATGAAGCAATAGTAGTAAAGGGTTTTTATCTTTTATTATTTTTGGTTCTCTAACCAAATGGTGTAGTGATAAACTCATTACAAATTTTTAAAAGTAGATTGAAAAAAAGCTCCAACTACAGGTAATTCTCTTTTTTGACCTTGTAAAGCTCCCGAAAATCCGTAAATCCAAAGGATAAAATAAAAGATATAAAAGGCTGAAGTGGCTGTCCAACTATTGGCATAACCTACAAAATAGCCTAACAAAAAGAAAGAAAGAAATAGTCCTAAGGCTTGTCTAATGTGAAATGAAGCAAACTCGCTTTTGTTTTCTTCTTGATTCATAAAGATAGCAATTACACTACCAATAATAGTAAGATATGAAACGATTGCGGTATTTTTTGATTTATCTAAATTTTCCATATTCATTTTTTTTATGCTAAAACTAATTTTCCCTGATTGTAAATTCCAATAGCTTTTCCTTTCATTGGTTGTCCTAAGAAAGCCGAGTTTTTTGATTTTGATAAAATATGAGCTGCTTCAAATGTCCAATTTTCAGTTGTTGAAAATAATGAAATTGAAACTTTATTATTTTCTGCAATTTCTTGATTTTGAATATTTAATATACTTTTACCGAAAGTCAATTTTTCTAATATTTTTTCTAATGGCAGAACAGTTAGTAAAGCTCCAAAAGTACTCTCCAAACCAATGGTACCGTTTTTAGCTAAATCGAATTCCATCTTTTTGTTTTCAATGTCAATCGGATTGTGGTCACTTGTGATGCAGTCAATCGTGCTGTCTTTAATTCCAGCAATTAATGCTTTTCTATCTTCTTCGGTTCGCAAAGGTGGCGCCACTTTATATCTCGAATCAAATCCTTCCAGTTTTTCATCTGTCAAAATTAAATGATGAACAGCAACGCTACACGTAACGTTTAAACCTTTCTTCTTTGCTTCTTTAATTAGTGCTACTGAATTTGCTGTCGAAATAGTTGGTATATGTAATTTACCACCTGAATATTCCAATAAGAATAAGTTTCTGGCAACAATAAGTTCTTCTGCAATATTGGGAATTCCTTTTAATCCTAATCGTGTAGAAACGATTCCTTCATTGACAACTCCATTTCCTTTGATAGTTTCATCTTGTGAATAAGCAATTACTAATCCGTCAAAATCCTGCACATATTGCAAACCTATTTTCATCAGATTGGCATTTGACAAACTCTTATTATAATCACCAAATGCAACAGCTCCTGCATTTTTCATATCAAAGAGTTCAGCTAAATCTTTTCCTTCACTTGACTTGGTTAATGCACCAATCGGGAACAACTCAGTCGCAAAACCTTTTGCCTTTTGTTTTACAAAATGCACCTGTGATTGATTGTCGATTATAGGATAGGAGTTGGGTTGCAATGCTATGCCAGTAAATCCACTTTTAGCGGCTACTTCTAATCCGTTAGCGATGGTTTCTCTGTCTTCAAAACCCGGCTCGCCCAAGGAAATGCTGGTGTCAAACCAACCTTGTGAAATATGTAAACCTTGGTGTTCAAATTCTTGATGTGTATCCGATTTTGGCAATGAAACTCCAATTTTTTCGAAGACACCATTCGTAATTTTTACATCAACTGTCTGATTGTGAAACGGACTTTTTGGGTCATTAATCGTGGCTTTTCGAAGGATTAGGTTCATTTTACAAATTTTTGAATGAGTAATTCTAATGCTAAAAAGAGTAATGTTAAAATCACAAACCATTTCCAGATTTGTGTATCAGTTCTATCAATTTGTATGGTATTGAATACGGTTTCAATATCATCAATTTCTTTAAAGTTATTTGCAGCATCAGGATTTGCCAATGCCAGATTACTTTCTGTGCGATTATAATTAAAGCTGATGTTTTTCAACAAATTCGATCCATTAAAGATGCTAAAATTTCCAGCTATTGACGGATTGTCATTAAAAGTCATTTTAACTTTAGTGTTTAATAATTGCTGAACAGGAATAAAACTTTCAGTGCTGTTTTTAACCGTTAGTATTTCATCTTTTGATAACAATGCATCTACTACAAATGGTTTGTCTTCTCCAATTAATATTGCGTTTACACCTGTTTTTTGACTGCTTTGTGCCATAGAATAAAATGTTGGAACAATAAGTGGCGAGTTTTGAAAATTACTATTGGTTTTGTTTATTGGAGCCGCAAAAACATACACTGATGATAAGTCATTTGGTAATGAAGTTAGAAATGGGCTTTGATCATCATAAGTCAATATCGAAGGAGTTGTACTGGTCAAACCAAACGAATTCTTAGTCGAAGGATATTGAAAATTAACTATCTTCTTTTCAAATACCGAACTGAATAAAGGATGGTTGAAATTTATCTTCGTTACTTTCTTATCTGATTGTGATACCTTTTTGAATTGAAGCGCACCAAAGTTGGCCAAAAACGAATTCAAAGTCGTCACATTATTTTCCTGAGCCGGAATGACAATTAAATTTCCACCCTTAGTCACAAAAGATTTTAAAGTAGTTTGCAACGCTTGAGGAATATCTGATAATTCATTCAAAACAATTGCATCCTGTTTTTCTAAAAGATTATAATCTAAATTTGCTAAAGGGAAGTTGTTGTAATTGAATTCGTCATTTGTATAAATTCTTGCTAAGTATTTACTCTTATCTATTTCACCAATACTGATGACATTAGTCAAACTTGGTTTAGAAATACTGAAATAATAATTGTTATCATAAGCCAAACCTTTATCTGAAATAGAAACATAACCATGAAAATCTTCTTTCGGAATGGTAAAGTTGATGGTTTTTGAATTCGTTTCAAAGTTAATTAGTGTTTTGGCAGTCAGTTTGTTTTTGTTGTATAATGCAATTGGAATATCTTTGAAATCATCTCCATTTGCTGTTAACTTTACACCAATCTCATAAAAGCTGTCCAACGTTTGCTGAATAAATACACTATCAATGCCTATATTGTTCTTTTGTTCCGCTTTTGGAATGATAAAATAAATATTATCTTCTTTTTTGAAGCTTTTGGTTTGATTGGTTTCTAAACCAACGGCATCGGTAATCACAATGATGTCTTTGTTGAAAGCTGATTTGCGTGCGTTTACTTTGGCGATTATATTGTCCAAACGAAATGGGGATGCACTGTATTTCAAATCTTGTAAATCTTTTTGAATAGTCTTGATATCAGTATTCCAGTAATTTTCTGAATTAGTAATCAAAGAAAAGTTTTGAGTTTCAGGAGTATGTTCAAGTAAGTCTTGAATAGCACGTCTTAGAAGTTCACCTTTTTTGCCTTTAGCCTGCATACTATAGGAATTGTCTAAAATAATATACATTTCGTTGGTGTTCTTTTTACTTTCTCTGGCAGAAAAGAAAGGTTGCGCAAAAGCTAATATCAGAAAGGTAAGCAACAATAAGCGTGTTAAAAGCAAAAGCCATTTTTTTATGGTTGAGCTTTTACGAGTTTGTACTGAAAGTTCTTTTAGGAATTGTACGTTGGTGAAATATTCTTTTTTGAAGCGTCGCAGCTGAAATAAATGTACCAGAATTGGGATGACCAATAAGAAAAGAAAGTATAGGACTTCTGGGTGTTTGAACTGCATTTTTTATAAAGATTTGTCAAAGATAATTATAGTTTTCAGTTTTCAGTCACAGTTTACAAAAAAAATATGCGTAAGCTAATAACTGAGACTGTTGACTGCGACTACTTTTTCTTCCTCTTAGCCGCTCTTGTTTTTAATATATTTCTATTAACTGACGTTCCAGTTTTTTTCTTAGTTTTTGATGGACCGCCAAGATTTACTTTTGTATTCTTCTTTGCCTTCTCATGAAATGATGCGCCGCCTTCGAGTTTGTTAGTTTTCAAAATGACCTTCTGTTTCTTTTTGTCTTTTTCAAATTCTAGTAGGCGTGTAGCAACTTCAACGGTTGTTGGCAATTCTAAAATCTTGATTTCTTTATTCATCAGCATTTCTGCTTCTATCTGGATTTCTTGTTCACTTGGACCAATCAAGCTTATAGCAATTCCCGATTTGTCTGCACGACCTGTACGACCAATTCGATGAATGTATTGTTCCGGAACTTCCGAAAACTCTACGTTGATAACGTGTGTTACATCTGAAATATCCAAACCTCTGGCCATAACATCTGTGGTTACAATTCCCTTGATTTCACCAGCTTGGAAAGAAGCCATAGTTTGCAAACGATAGTTCTGTGATTTGTTCGAATGAATGATTCCAAATTGTTCAGGATAATGCTCTTCCAATTGTACAGCCAGTAAATCGGCTGTTTTTTTATTGTTTACAAAAAGTAAAACTCTTTCTAAAGCGTCATCTTTTAATAATTCTACAATGAGATTTATCTTGGTCAAAAAGTTAGGAACAAAATACCCCAACTGCTCTATTTTCTCTAATGGAGTTCCCGATTTTTCTAAAGTAACCTCTTCTGGAAAATCAAAATAATCTTCCAACATATCATCAACCTCATCGGTCATGGTTGCAGAAAACAATATGTTCTGGCGTTTTCCTTTTATCATCGATAGGATAGAAGTAACCTGAGTTCTGAAACCTAAGTTCAGCATTTCGTCAAATTCGTCAATCACTAGTTTTTGAAGGCTGTCAAAACGGATTACATTGTCTAGTGCCAAATCCATTACACGACCTGGAGTTCCAACTAGAACATCAATTCCTTGATATACGGATTTCTTTTGCGTGTTAATATTCACACCACCATAAACCCCAAGTGTACGAACCGACATGTAAGCAGTTAGTTTTTCTACTTCGGCAGCAATTTGCACAACCAATTCACGTGTTGGCACCAGAATTACAATACGTGGTGTATCAGTAGCAACAAACTTCCATTGTTTTAGAATTGGCAATAAATAAGCAAAGGTTTTACCTGTTCCTGTTTGTGCAATTCCCATCACATCGCGACCCGACATAATCACCGAAAAAGATTTCTCCTGAATTGGAGTAGGCGTTGTTAACCCTAATTCGTCTATGGCTTTTTGTAATGATTTAGGAAGATTGAATTGCTCGAAAGTGCTCATTGGGATTGTAATTTGCCGCAAAGATAGGCATTTCTATTTAGAAGCAAGAAGCAAGAGACAAGAGGCAAGAAGAAGGGTACGTCACTTCGTGTATTTATACAAAACAAAATGCATCTGATAGCTTTCGTTCCAGATGCATTCTTTAAAATACTATTTCTTTCTTACTAAAGTCCTAAACTCTTAATATACGCCTTATTATCCGAAGGTCTTCCTAAGAATTCCTCCACAGCTTTTACAATATCCTTTTGTGTTCCGTTAGCGAGGATTAGTTCACGGTATCTTACTCCTGTTTTAGTATCTAAAAGTCCATTCTTTTCAAATTGAGTAAACATATCCAGCGCATATACTTCTGACCATAAGTAGCCATACATATATACAGGATGTGTATTCACATGTATCCAGTTCGCCTGATAATGCGTTTGTGCATAGAAATCCATAATGTTCAATTGCTTATTGATTTGTTGCCAAATGTCATCGGTTGGAGTAGGATTAGTTGCATTGTATTTATCGTACAGATTCATATCATACAAACAACGTTGTAACATTTGTATAGCAGCCAAACCGGATCCTACTTTTTTAGACTGAAGCATTTTATCAAACGTTACTTTTGGAAGTACTTCACCTGTTTTGTAGTGTTTGGCAAATGAGCTAACAATTTCATAATCCAAAACCCAGTTTTCAAATATTTGCGACATGGCTTCTGTAAAGTCGGCTTTAGATTCTTGCTGTGAAGAAAAATCACCATGAAAAGACATCATGTTCATGATATGTCCAAACTCATGAAAGAGTGTTTTTAATTCTTTTTGGTTCAATAGCGAAGGCTGAGTTTTTGTAGGTTTTGTAAAATTACCGAGTAGCATCGCAACCGGTATTTCTTTTCCTTTACCTGAAACAATGTTTACGCCATAAAACCAGGTTTCTTTATTTGGTCTCGGAAATAAATCCAGATAAAATCGCCCTTTTAGTTTTCCGTTTTCATATACTTCATACATTTCCACGTCATCATTCCAAACGGAAGGGTTATTTACTTTTTTAAATTCTAATCCCAATAGCTTTTGATAAATGTCCATCATCCCTTTCAGGCATCCTTCCATTGGAAAGTATTCGCGAAGTTCTTCGTTGTTTATTTGGTATTGTTTTTTGATTATTTGATTTTTATAAAACGCAACATCCCAAGGTTCTAATTTAACTTCTTGTTTCTTTAATTCCACTTTCTTTTCAAGATCTAAAAGTGCTACATCGTTCTTCGCTTTTTCTTTTGAGCGGTTTATCAAATCATTCAGGAAATCCCATACGTTCTTTGGATTTCCGGCCATTTTTGGAACTAGCGCATAAGCTGCATAGGATTGGTAACCCATTAGTTTGGCTAATTCATCACGTTTTTTTACCATTTCATCTAGGATAGCCAGATTTTTATCGGCTGCCCTGTTATAAAACTTAATATAATAGGACTTTCTTGTTTCTTCTTTTGTCGCATTGCTCAATACAGGATCACTCGTTGCATTAATAATTGGAATATCATATTGTCCTTCTTTCACTTTATAGTTAGCCTTAAAACTATCAGGCAATCCTTCAACGCCATTTTCATCTAGTGTCAAAATTTCTTTAGAGGAATTCATGTTAGTGGAATAAGCAGAGGATAGTTCACCTATTTCCTTAGTTAGATTTTTATATTTGGCAAGCTTTTCTGCACTCAGGTTTACTCCCGAACGCTCAAAACCTTCTATCATATCATTTACTAATATCTTTTTATTTCCTTTAAGTTGTTTATAGGAAGCTGACTTTTTGAAACCTATCATCTTATTATAAATTCCTTTATCAGAATAAATAACGGTTCCTAATGAATCTAGCATCTGATAACTAGCTAATCCTTTCTCGCGAATAGCGGCATCTGTAGACACCCAATACAGCATAAAACAGTTGTTACTTGTTGTCCCCATTTTATTTTTGATTTCATCCATGGCACCAAAAATAGTGCTGAATGTTGCCTTTTTTTGGTTCTTAATAGCAGTGACCATTTTGGTAACTTCATTAATAGTTTGACTGGCATAGTTTTCCACATTTTGGGAAGTTACTTTGGCATAGTCAACAACTACATTGCTACCCGCAAGGAATGGATTGCTGGATGCTTTCATATCGGACTGGGAAAAACTGTTGACTGATAATAAATAAATAGGTAATGCGAAACAAAGAAATGGTATTCTTAACGTCATTTTAATGTATTTTAAATTCATATAAGCTGTATCAATCAGCTCTAACGGTTGCTAAAGATAGTAGTTTTTTTGAAATTACATCACGAGATCTACTTTCGTCTTTTAATTCAATATATAATGAAAATTAATACCATCTTATGAAAAAAAAACACTCGAGATTAAGTGAATAAATTGGTTGTAATTTCGAGTGTTTTTGTGAAGCAAAAAAAGTTTCGAGATGCTATTTTAAAAAGGCAATATTTTAAATCGTTACTTAGAAATTTCTTCTAAAGTCTTTATGTTATCATCCGGAATACGGTCTATTATTTTGTTATACGGATCGATACCTTCCTTTATTGGTAGTTTCTTTGTGATAAAAGTAAAGGTAGATTCCCTCGGTTTCACCCATGCTTTCTTCATAATCAAAGGTGCCTTTTCATCCATACATTGTTTCTTTTTAGTATCATTATCAAATACTGCAATTTCCAGTAAGTTGGGTTTAGTTCCAATTGACATCAGCTTACCATTGCAATTAAAATAGCTTTTTGAACTTTCAACTTCGAGAGTTACTTCATAGTTACCGTTGGCTTTTTTATAAGATACTTTTTGTTATCTTATTAGAATTAAAGTGTAATCTTTTGAAACTGTCTTCTATGGTATACTGTCTTCCGTTGGACTTCTTTTTTCTGCAAATAGCCAGGCATAATATTGATTTGATTGGGTGCAGTGTCCACTGTTCGTTCAAAAGTGATAAAATCTCCATCGTAATTAAATAACAAATTATTCATTTCCATGCGTCGTTTTATGGTGGTGAATCCAGATAAACTTACAAGCTCAGAGGTGGAGAGAATCAAAATAGCTTGGTCGTTGAAAAGGTATTTATTAATGGGAAAACATACAGAAAATAATAAGACTAGAACCCTTCAAACACACCCAATCCAAACAATGCAAAATCATATTTGACAGGATCATTAGCATCAAGTTTTCGCAAAGCGTCATCTAATTCAGCTAACGCCTTGCTGTCGTTTTGCTTTCGCGATAGTAACCCTAATTTTCTGGCTACATTTCCTGAATGCACATCCAGCGGACATGAAAGAGAAGCTGGCGATATGCTCTTCCATATACCAAAGTCAACTCCTTTTTGGTCTTGTCGAACCATCCATCGCAGAAACATATTGATGCGTTTAGCAGCCGAACCTTGATTGGGGTCAGAAACGTGTTTCATTGTTCTTGGTTGGTGATTAATTTCAAAGAATAGCTTTTTGAATTCGGCTATTGCAGGTTGCATGGATAAGGATTTTTGGTTTTTGGCGAAAGCCATTTCTAATCCATTGTGGTTTATATAAATATACTTTAGAGCTTTGACAAAGGTTTTAAAATCATCACTATTAAAAGTTCGGTGTACAAAACTATCGAGCTTCTCTAATTGGAAATCGTTGTGACACATAATGAAATCATATGGCGAATTGCCCAACATATCCATCATTCGCTTACTATTGTTGATAATCATTTTGCGGTTGCCCCAGGCAATGGTTGCAGTTAAAAAACCTGCAATCTCAATATCTTCTTTTACCGAAAACTGATGTGGAATTTGAACAGGATCACTGTCGATAAAATCTAATGTATTGTATTGGAATACTTTTTCGTCTAGGAATTCTTTGAGTTCGGCTTTATTCATGTCCACTCACTTTTTGAGTATAAAACCCATCGTTCAAATCAGTGCTTCGCTGTTGTGGAATATAGAAAAAACCTTGTTCAAAATACTTAATCTGCTGTTCATTAACACAAGGCAATTCACCATTACCAGTTACCCAAAAGAACGAAGTGTCTACAGGAGATTGATACGACATATTGCCAATACTTCCCCCTTTGAATTCGGGGTTCCATTTAGAGTTTGGTTCCGGAATAAGAATATTCATTATATGAAAAGTACTGTTATGTGAAAGTAATGTATTGGCTGTCAATCTTCCAAAGGAGAAAGGAACAAAAACTAATATTCCAACTAGAACTAGGCTCAATCCATACAATCTAAAGATCCATTTTGGGTTAGTAATCCACAATGAAATCCCTAATAACAAAAAGAACAAAGTAAAATAAACATAAAAACGATATTGAGGCGAACTAAAACACAACAAAACAGCCAAAACCAAAAAGGCATAGTAGATTGCCCATAGCATTTTTGGTAATCTCTTTTTGATGATAATAATAGGTGTGATTAAAATTGTTAGCATTGAAGTTATCCCAATATAACCTGAAATACCATTGTATAAAAAGTAGTGTTTGATAAGATCTAAAAGTGATGCGCCATCAAAAGCAGCATTATCAATATAAAACGAATTCATCACACTTTTGCTAAAGAAGAAATTCATTATCAATGCTGGAACAGTATAATCTAATTCATCCATTCTGAAATAAAGCAGCGGAAACAAAGGATAGCCTGTTAATATGATATTTTTTAAAACGAATAAAAACAACACCAAAACGCTAAGACTAACTGCTAAAATTAGTTTTTTCTTTAAAACAACAAAATGATTTACTATAAGAATCAAAGGAAAGAGTACCAAAATAAACGCAGTGATTTTTATATAAATAGCGAACAAGGTCAAAATTGTAATAGTAATAAAAGTATCTTCTGTGACTTCTTTTTTGAGATAGATTGAAAACAAAATAAACGCAAAAAGATATATAGGTAAATCAGGCGAAGGCGAACTGATGAACTGAAACAGAAAAACATAAGTTAACGGTAACAAGCCAAAAAGTAAATCCATTCGGTTGCCTTTTGAGAAATAGGAGTGCATTTTTTGAAACGCAAAGAAATTTCCCAATAGCAAACAAAAACCATTCAAATCGTTAAGTCTATCATACAAAAACGAAAAGCTATAAACACTTTGTGTAATATGCCATCCGCTAGTTTGCCCTAAGAACAGGTGTAAATTGGCAAGACCTTTTACAAAACCATACTCATTGAGCCATTTGATTGTTTGAATATAGTAACTTTCATTATCAATTATAAAAGTCAAAGTGGCGCTCTGAGCTACTACCAATAAACAGCTTACTGCAAACAGCATTTTAAAAGGATAAGAAAATGATTTGATTTGGATAACTGTATTTTCTAAAATAGTAGTAAAAGTCATTTTGTTTTTATACCAAAAGAATACAGCAAGCAAGACTAAAACAAAGTGAAAAGCAATGGCTATTGGTCCAATGAACGCCCAAACAGTTGCTAATAGTGTTATGGAAAACAATCCTAAAATACAGGTTATTACTATATCAAATTGTTTGATAAACAATACTTTAGAAAAAGCAATACCAAAGCTAAGTGCTGTGAAGAAAATATAAAGCCAACTAAGAAGAATTAGTAGCATAGTGTTAAACGATTAATCCATCTTTCATAACTAACTTTCGGTCAGCCATATTAGCAAAAGCTTCGTTATGCGTAACAATTACGAACGTTTGTCCAAATTCATCTCTCAATTTAAAAAACAATTGATGAAGATTTTCTGCCGAAGCAGTGTCTAGATTTCCTGAAGGTTCATCGGCAAAAATAACATCAGGTTTGTTTATCAAAGCACGAGCTACAGCTACGCGTTGTTGTTCACCACCTGAAAGCTCATTAGGTTTGTGATGTATTCTATCAGATAAGCCAAGATAATCTAATAATTTTATGGCTTCTGCTTCTGTTTTTAATTTGTCTTTTCCAGCAATAAAGGCCGGAATACAAACATTTTCCAATGCGGTAAACTCAGGTAGTAATTGATGAAATTGGAAGATAAAACCAAGATGTGTATTTCTAAACTTTGATAATGCTTTGTCTTTCATTATCAATATATTCTGATTATTTATATCAAGTGATGTGTTACTATCTTTTGCAGGATTGTCAAGCGTACCTAAAATTTGCAGTAAGGTAGTTTTTCCCGCTCCGGATGCTCCCACAATGGAAACAATTTCTCCTTGCTTAATGTGCAAATCAACACCTTTTAAAACGTGTAAACTATCGTAGTATTTATGAATATTTTTAGCAACAATCATTGAAATGAATTTTTCACAAAGTAACAAAGTATTTTTATTTTTTGCAGAGTATAGTTTTTATTTATGCTTTAATAATTTATAAAGTTGTTTTTATTTTGTCAATTTGTTTAATTATTTACTACATTTGTTAAACAAAAAATATTTCTATGAACACAACAATTGAAAAAGAATTATTTGAATTGATAGGTGACAATCATCAAATGACTTCTGCAGATACACCATTACGACCAGATGCATTTATTAAATCTGATAAAGATAAAATGAACGCCATTGAAAATCACTTTTTTAGCATTATGGAAGAGATGGGTCTGGATATGACAGATGACAGCTTAAAAGGAACTCCACACCGAGTTGCTAAGATGTTTATTCAGGAAATATTTTCAGGATTGAATCCAGCAAACAAACCTAAAATTTCTGTTTTTGAAAATTCATATCATTATGATAAAATGTTGGTAG
>Ga0315907_10003519_pt1 | contig 18397 bp, 16 predicted proteins | sample LakEriMetagenome_3_FD_203525 | JGI IMG/M metagenome (GOLD analysis project Ga0315907, IMG submission 203525) | Freshwater fungal communities from buoy surface, Lake Erie, Ohio, United States - Buoy 12 MA123 | ecosystem: Environmental > Aquatic > Freshwater > Lake > Lake biofilm | place: USA... | reverse complement strand
GCTGGTGACTTTGTTGATGGCGTTCTGATTTTAATTAGCGCTGGTGGATATTTGCTCGCTGCAATCTTTGCTTCGCGTTTGGGTAAATCTGAAATTGGTCCACAAGACCATGAAGTTCCGCAGGAGGTTCGTGGTTTTGGAGAGGTGTTACAAGGATTTAACGCCTTAAAAAAACATGGCGATGCTTTGCGCGGAATTTTTGGGACTGGTGTTCAGCGAGGTGGAATCACCGCACTTACTTTGATGGCGCTGTTATTAGAGCGAAATACATTTAACGATCCAAGCGACCCCGATGCTGGTCTAAGAGGTTTTGCTTATGCCTTAGCGATTGCTGGAATTGGAATTGGCTTGGGTGCGCTTGCTGGGCCTTATGGTGTCGCAAAGTTTGGTCGACACAAATGGATGCGAATTTCTATGATTGCTCCAATTGGTTTCCTGATAGTTTTTGGTCTCTTTCCAAATGAATTCATGATGATTTTGACTGCATTTTTTGTCGGGGGCTTTGGCCAAAGTTACAAAATCACTAATGATGCTTTAGTCCAGTCCAAGATTGTTGATGAGTTTCGCGGGCGAATATTTGCTTTTTATGATGTTGCTGTAAACGGTGCAATAGTTTCTGGTGCAATGATTGCTGCGCTAACCCTGCCACCAAGTGGTGTTTCCTTAGTTCTGCCTTGGTTAATTGCGATTTCATACACAGTCGCTGCCCTGGTATTACTGCGAAAATCTAAATTTTCGACTGATTCTCGCTCCACCACTTAAGCAGTTCAGCTTTTGCAACATCTGGACCAAGCGGTCCGCGATCCATTCTTAAATCTAATAAGTATTGATAGGCGCGACCAACAATTGGTGATGGTGAAATTCCCAGAATAGCCATGATTTCTAAACCATCTAAATCAGGGCGGATTTTCTCTAGCTCTTCTTCTGCCATAAGTTTCAAAATTCGCTCTTCCAGCGAATCATAAGTTTGCGCAAGGCTCTCGGCTTTACGTTGATTCCTAGTAGTGCAATCAGCTCTGGTTAATACATGCAGATGATCTAACTGGTGCTCTGCATCTCGGATATAACGTCGAACTGCTGAATCGGTCCATTCACCAGTTCCATAACCATGAAAACGTAGGTGCAGAAAGACCAATGACGAAACATCATCGACTACATCATTGCTAAATCTTAGGGCTTTTAAGCGTTCTTTAGCCATTCGTGCGCCAACAACTTCGTGGTGATGAAATGAAACCCCGCCACCTGGAATTAGTTCTCGAGTTTTTGGTTTCCCAATATCGTGCAATAGCGCTGCTAACCGAATGACTAGGTTTGGTCCATTCAATCGCTCCTCTAAAGAAATCGCCTGCTCTAAAACTTTCAGTGTGTGTTCATAAACATCTTTATGATGATGGTGTTCGTCAATCTCTAACTTTAACTTTGGAATTTCGGGAATGACATAATCTGCCAAGCCAGTATCAACAAGTAGGGCAATTCCAATTCTTGGATTTTCTGACATTATCAATTTAACGAATTCATCTCGGATGCGCTCTGCAGAGATTATTTCAATACGGCCAGCCATCTCTTTTATTGCAGCAATTATTGCTGGATCAACATCGAACCCAAGTTGCGCTGCAAATCTTGCGGCCCGCATCATTCGTAGTGGATCATCTGAGAAAGAATTTTCTGGAGTTCCTGGAGTCCGCAAAACTTTCCGAGCTAAATCATTTACTCCATCATAGTTATCAATAAATGTTGGTGGTGTGGTTGTGAGTTCAAGCGCCATGGCATTTACTGTGAAGTCTCTTCTTAGTAAATCACCTTCAATATTGTCACCAAAATTTACATCTGGATTTCGGCTCTCCGCTTCATACTTTTCGCTTCGGTAAGTTGTAATTTCAACAGTTACATCACCAAATTGCGCGGCTATGGTTCCGAATTCTCGACCAGTTTCCCAAATTGAATCTGCATCTTTTTTAATTATTGATTTAGTTTCATCGGGCCTGGCATTAGTTGTGAAATCTAAATCATTTCCAAGACGGTCCAAGATCGCATCGCGGACCGGTCCGCCAACCAAAGCCAGAGTGAATCCAGCTTTCGCAAACTTCTTGGCCAGTTGGGATGCAAGTGGCTTGCTTGATAGCGCAGAGATGGCGAGGTCAGCGGCGATAGTTTTCGGGTTCGTTGTCACAGTATCTAAGGCTAGAGCAGTAACCTTGCTCCATGACCACGGCGCCTGTTGGCGGTGGCGAGGCTAAACGGAAAAAACGTCGGAGACGACGTCCTAAGGGCCCGACCCCACCAAAATTAAATAATTCTCCAACCTCTCAATCTAAACCTGCTACCAAAAAAGCCGCTCCAAAAAGACCATATGCAAAACGCGTTGATGAAATTAGTGCTGGCGGATTAGTAATTGATTCAACTGGGACCAAAGGTCTATTAATTGGCCGACGCGATTTAAAAGATCAGAGCCGCGAACGTTTGCTCTGGTCACTTCCCAAAGGGCATATCGAAGAGGGTGAAACTCCAGAACAAGCTGCGGTTCGTGAAGTTCAGGAAGAGACTGGAATTGAAAGTGAGATTGCGAAAGAACTTGGCGTAATTAATTTCTGGTTTATGGCTGGTGGAAATCGGATTCACAAAACAGTCCATCATTATCTGTTTAAAGAAACTGGCGGAAAGTTAGCGCCACAATTAACTGAAGTGGATGATGTGGGCTGGTTTCCGTTAAATGAAATAGTTGAACTACTTGCATATCCAGATGAGAAGAAATTAATTGCGAAATCTGGTGATTTAGCGATATGAAAAAGGTAATTGCTTCGGTATTTGCAATCGGTCTTCTCTTATTAAGCGCGCCGGCTGCAAGCGCTGAAATTGTTCCAGTAACGATTACTGAACCAACTCATCGCCAAATAGATGGGGTGTTTATTGATGATGAACTTACAGCTTCACTTTCATACGATGGTCGCCTTGGCCAATTAGTTTTCAATCCACCAAGAGGAAACCGGGTTTGGTTTATAGACGCACAACTTATTGAAGAAGTTACAGCAATGACATCAGATTATGTGCTGTTGGATGGTGAAAATGGAGTTGGTGGAGATGTAGCGAAAAATTGGTTGAATCAGTTAAGTGCCATTACTCGAAGCGATCAAGTAAGTGCTCTTCCATATGGCTCACCATCAGCGTATTGGATTTCAAAACTATCGCCGGATAAATCTGATTTCTATTTAAGTTATGGGGCCACTCGATTAACTGCTCTGCTAAATCGTCAGATAAACCAGATGACAAATTATCCAACTGTTACACCTCCAAAATTAAGTAATTCGACTATGGCCGCCTATAAAAAGGCCCAGCAGGCTATTGCGTTAAACAATCCTTATATGACCCAAGATGAATCTGAAAAGTTTCAAGGACAGAGCGCTGCGGTATTGCATCCAGATCTAGATACCAGCGCTCGAAGCGCGTTGGCTCTTGATCTGCTCTCATCTTCTTACGCCCTCTCGCAGAAAATTCGCCTTGCTCCCGGCCGATTTACCATAACCTCTTCAAAACAGAATTTGCCAATTACTTTAGTAAATGATTTTTCTAATCCAGCCAAGATTTCATTTAGAGTTGAAACTTTAAATGGAAAAATTCTGGTGGGAGATGTTGCTGATCAAGAGGTTGGCGGAACATCAAAGATTCAAGTAATGATTCCGGTTGAAGTAGTAACTTCTGGGAAAAGCACTCTGGTAGTTAAGATTTTTTCAGAGAAGAATAAACAGCTCGGTAACCCAGTGTTTTATCCGGTCAATCTTCAAGTGATAAGTCCAATCGCAACTTGGATCACAACCGGGGCTGCAGTTGTTCTATTTTTATCTGCACTCATTCAAAGTTTTAGAAGAATTAGGAAGAAGCGCAGGTTAAAGAGCGATGAATAACCACTCACTTTTAAAATCATCAACAATTATGGCTGTCGGTACCATAGTTTCGCGGATCACTGGTTTAGTTCGTGGCTTACTTTTAGTTGCTGTTCTAGGAACTACCTTGTTGGGCGATACTTTCAATGTTGCCAACACTATGCCCAATATTTTATATAACTTAATAATCGGTGGTGCTCTTACTGCGGTCTTTGTGCCTCAAATAGTTCGTGCGACTGGTGATGCCGATGGTGGAAGTGCATTTATATCCCGTCTTGTTACCGTTACTTTTGTTTTCTTGACTGGTCTAGTCATACTCGCAATTGTTATTGCGCCATTACTAGTGGGGCTCTTTGCGACAAGTTATATCGGTCGTCCAGAATTTGAAGTTACCACTTTATTTATGCGTTACTGCTTGCCACAAATTCTCTTTATGGGACTCTTCGCCCTGCTCAGCCAGGTTGCTAACGCAAAGGGAAAGTTTGGGCCAATGATGTGGGCCCCAGTTTTAAATAACTTAATAGCTATCGGAGTCTTCGGCTGGTTCTTGATGTATTCGACTCAACCAACTGTCGCAACAATTCCGGATTCTCAAATTATCTGGATAAGCCTGGGCTGCACCGTTGGTTATATGGCTCAAGCGCTTATTTTGATTCCTGCAATTGCAAAGACAGATATCAGGATTCGTCCTAGGTTTGATTGGCGAGATTCAGAGCTGCGCAAATCACTGCATCTCGCGACTTGGACCTTACTTTTTGCTGCAATATCGCAGCTGAGTTATTTAGTTACTGTGAATTTATCAACTGGCGCTGCAGTGAAATCCTTGGAAGCGGGAATTGAAACTGGAGTCGGTTTTACCCCCTTTAGCAATGCGCTTCTGATCTTTATGTTGCCACACTCGATTATCACAATTTCAATTATTACTGCGCTTCTTCCGGCGCTTTCAAAGCTTGCACATGAGAAGAAACCTGCGTTGATTCATGATCAACTTGTTCGGGCCATCAGGTTAGTGGGAATCGTAACCGTCCCAAGTTCTATTGCATTCTTATTCTTTGGGCCGATGATGACTGGAACGCTCTTCTTCGGTATTTCTCAAGCAGATTCAAATTATCTGGGGTACACACTTAGCGCACTGGCTCTTGGCTTGGCTCCGATGAGTATTAATCTAATTGCACTTCGAGGTTTGAACGCATTTGAAAATGTGAAATTACAAGTTTTGAGCAATGCAATTATGAATGTTATTGCCGTAGTCGTTTCAATTGGGGTTGCCCTTTCGCTACCTCCGCAATGGGTGACGGTTGGATTGGCTGGAGCTTGGGCCTTAAGTTATTTCTTCGGCGCTTGGAACACGATCTTTTTGCTGCGTCGATTCGAGATAAAAGTTTCTATCTCTGAAGTTGCTGGCTTTTATTTAAAACTTGGAGCGTTAGCTCTCGTTGTTGCAGTTCCAGTCTGGTTTTTACGTGATTTAATCCCAGGCGGGAATATCGTGCGCCTAACCATCGTTCTAGTTGTATGTGGAATCGGTTATTTAGCGCTCTGCAAAATAACTCGAGTAAGTGAAGTTACAAGCGCCATTCAACTTCTAGCTAGACGAAGAAAGATAGGGTAAGCACATGAGTGAAATACATGAAGTTGTAATTGTCGGTTCCGGTCCAGCCGGTTACACCGCAGCCATTTATGCCGCTCGCGCCCAACTTTCTCCAATACTTTATGAGGGCTCAGTCACCGCTGGTGGGGCTTTAATGAATACAACCGATGTTGAAAATTTTCCAGGTTTTCCAGAAGGCGTCATGGGGCCAGATTTAATGGATTCGCTACGTAAGCAGGCGGAGAGATTTGGGACAAAGTTAATTACTGATGACATAGTTTCTATGGATTTAGCAGGTGAGATTAAAACCATCAAAGATGGCTCTGGAAATACGCTTCAAGCAAAAGCTGTAATTCTCGCGACCGGCTCGGCATATAAAGAGATCGGATTAACAAATGAGAAGCGCTTATCTGGCCGAGGAGTTTCCTGGTGTGCCACATGTGATGGATTTTTCTTCAGAGAGAAAGTGATTGCAGTTGTAGGTGGTGGTGATTCCGCAATGGAAGAGGCAAACTTCTTAACAAGGTTTGCAAGTAAAGTATTTGTAATCCACCGCCGCGATTCGCTACGTGCTTCAAAAATTATGGTTGAGCGCGCAAATGCAAATCCAAAGATTGAATTTATCTGGAATACCGAAGTTATAGATGTTCTTGGTGAGGATAAAGTCACCGGTTTAAAGCTTCGTAATCTAATTAGTGGGGAAGAGAGCGATAAAGACTTTGATGGCTTATTTGTTGCCATCGGACATCTCCCTCGAAGCGAACTACTTGTTGGCCAGATTGATTTAGATGGTGAAGGCTATGTAAAGGTGGATGGCAGATCTACTCGCACCAACCAGAAGGGTGTTTTCGCCTGCGGCGACCTAGTCGACCACACATATCGCCAAGCAATTACTGCTGCTGGTTCAGGATGCCAAGCTGCGCTAGATGCAGAGCGCTTTCTGGCTGGACATTAATTACAATTAACTATCTAATTACCGATAAATAGAAGAAGAGGAAAAAATGAGTGCAGCGCAACCAGTAACAGCAGCTACTTTTGATGAAGTAGTTCTAAAGAGTTCGACACCAGTGCTTGTAGATTTTTGGGCAGAGTGGTGTGGCCCTTGCCGCGCTGTTGGTCCAATTCTCGATGAGATTGCAACTGAATATGCCGGAAAAATTAAGGTAGTTAAGTTGAATACTGACGAAGAGTCAGCGATCGCAATCAAGTATGGAATTACCTCGATTCCTACCCTCAATGTTTATGTAAATGGCGAAGTTGTTAAGACGGTAATTGGCGCAAAGCCAAAGCCAGCACTTCTTAAAGAACTAGCAGCGTTTATCTAAATTCATGTCTCCATCTGGTGAGGAGACCAATGTAATTTCCTTGGTCACAAATACTTTAACCAGACTTGGGTTTTTAAAAACCGCATCCACTAATTTGGGTGCGGTTGAGGAAGATGGCCTCCGTGCATTTCAGCAAGAGCGAGGCTTAATAGTTTCAGGCCAGATTGATGAGCCGACAATTCGGGCAATTGATGAAGCCCGGTGGAAACTTGGAGATCGAATTCTCAGTTTTGTTCCCGGAAAATCAATTCGTGGAGATGATGTTGCATCACTTCAATCTCGGCTAATTGAAATGGGCTTTGATTGCGGGCGAGTGGATGCGGTCTTTGGTCCGCGAACTGAGGGTGCGGTTAAAGAATTCCAAAAATCTGTTGGAGTAAAAGTTGATGGGGTTTGTGGGCCAGCAACAATTATGTCTTTGATGAGGTTATTAAAAACTGTTTCAGGTGGTGCGCCTACTCTCCTTCGAGATAACGCTAATCGTGCGACCAGGGGACCAGCACTAGCAAATAAAATAATCGTTCTTGACCCAAGCTCGCTACCGGAAGATCGCGATATAACTTTTGATATTGCCCAAAGACTTGAAGGTCGATTAATTGCGCTGGGTGTAACTGTTTTTATCTCGCGAAGCAAAGCCAAAGATCCAAGCGAAAATGAACGAATTAAATTAGCTAATGAATCAGGCGCTGATCTGGTTATCTCCTTTCACACCGATAATTACAAAAATGCTGCAGCGCATGGGCTTGCCACTTACTATTATGGAAATGATTTACATGGAGTGCATTCGGTGGTTGGTGAAAGATTCGCAGCACTTGTGCAGCGAGAAATTACTGCGCGCACCGATTTATTGAATTGTCGGACCCATGCCAAATCTTGGGATTTACTTCGCTTAACCAAAGCGCCTACTGTACGTATTGACTTGGGATATTTATCAAATCCTGGAGATGTTAAACGATTGGCAGATCTAGCTTTTCGAGAGACTGTTGTTGAATCGATTATGGTTGCAATCCAACGTCTTTACTTATCTGCCGAAAATGATGCCAAGACTGGCACCCTTAAGATTTCAGATCTGCGCAGAGCGGGACTTCGCAAGAATTAAAAGTCCTTCGGCTGCCCAGTTAAGTGTGGCAGGATTAGAGAATGAACAGCGACATCACGCGCATTCACACTGGGGAGATCCAGAACCTATCTGATCGTTTTGCGCACCGAGCCACAATGATGAAACCAAGTGAGATTCGTTCGCTCTTTGCTGTTGCATCTCGTCCAGACATTGTTTCGCTCGCTGGTGGAATGCCAAATCTCTCTGCTTTCCCAATGGAGATGATGGCGAGTGTTGTCGAGAAACTTATTGTCGAAAACGGGCAAGAGGCTCTGCAATATGGCAGTGGTCAGGGGCATCCAAAACTTCGCGAGCAGATTTGTGATGTTATGGCTCTCGAGGGAATCCGGGCGCACCCCGATGATGTAATTGTTACTACTGGTTCACAGCAGGCCCTTGATTTAATCTCCCGCATCTTCATTGATCCGGGTGATGTGGTTCTGGTCGAAGCTCCGTCTTATGTCGGCGCGTTAGGGACCTTTCATCAATATGAAGCCAAGGTGGTTCATGTCGCAATGGATGAGAACGGTTTGATACCGATTGCCCTACGCGAAGCAATAGCCGCGACTCGTGCCACTGGCCGCAAGATTAAGTTTCTGTATTTGATTCCAAATTATCAGAACCCAGCAGGTGTTTTATTGACCGCTGAGCGCCGCACTGAAATTCTAGAAATTTGTCGTGAGGAATCAATCTTTGTAATTGAAGACAACCCATACGGTCTGCTCGGATTTGATCGCCCTTCACCAAATGCGATGCGCGCCGAAGATTCTGAAAATGTTTTATACCTTGGCTCATTTTCAAAGACGATTGCTCCCGGCTTCCGAATTGGTTGGGCACTAGTTCCGCAAGCGCTTAAAGAGAAACTTGTGATTGCAAGTGAATCTTCAATTCTCTGCCCATCGAATTTCACCCAATTAGCAATTTCAAGTTATCTCTCTGATCAACCTTGGCGAGATCAGATTGCATCTTTCACTCAGCTTTATAAAGTCCGTAGAGATGCAATGCTTGAAACTCTTGAGGAGACATTTCCGGTTGGTGCGACTTGGACCAAACCTGGTGGTGGCTTTTATGTTTGGGTAACACTTCCGCCAGAGATAGATACTAAGGCGATGATGCCAAAAGCAATTGTTTCAAAGGTGGCATATGTCCCTGGCACCGCTTTTTATGCAGATGGTTTTGGCAGTTGGTCACTGCGACTCTCTTACTGCTACCCAAGCCCAGAGCGGATTCGTGACGGTGTTAGATCTCTTGCGGGTGTTATAAAGACTGAGATGCAATTACGCGGCTTAAATTAATTTATTAATTCTCTCTAAATCTTCCAGGGTTGCAAATTCGATTGTAATTTTTCCTTTTTGTTTTCCGAGTTCAACGGTGACTCGGGTATCCAGGCGATCTGACATCTCGTCAGCAAGTTCCTTAAGTCTTGGTGAGCGAATTTTGCCGGCTTTTGGCGTTGCGCCTCTCTTAGAACCTTGATGGGTAGCAACGATTTCCTCTGTGGCCCGCACGCTTAAACCTTCAGAAACTATGCGTCCGGCTAGCTTTTCAATCTCGCTCTCATCCGTAAGTGTTAAAAGTGCACGGGCATGACCGGCAGACAATATTCCTGCAGCTACTCGGCGTTGAACACTTGCAGGTAGGTTTAACAACCGCAAAGTATTTGTTATTGCAGGTCTAGATTTCCCAACCTTAATTGCAAGTTCATCGTGGGTATAGCCAAAGTCGTTTAATAAATTTTGGTAGGCCGCACCTTCCTCTAGCGGATTTAGCTGGCTGCGATGAATGTTTTCAAGGAGAGCTTCGCGCAGTAATTCGTTATCTGGGGTCTGTCGAATAATTACTGGAATAGTTTTTAGACCAGCTAATTTCGAAGCACGCAATCTGCGCTCTCCCATAATTAATTCATATTTGCCACCACCAATATCTCTGACGACTGGTGGTTGCAGAACTCCGACTTCTTTAATCGACGCTGATAATTCAGCGAGCGCTTCGGTATCAAAAATTGTTCTTGGTTGTTTTGGATTTGGAACAATTGCATTTATATCCACTTCGCCTTGATCTGCAATCGTCACACCAGTATTTGTGATTATTGGTTCACTCAATGAAGTTGGGATTAATGAATCTAGACCGCGGCCTAATCCGCCTTTGCGAGTACTCATGCGGTGTGCGCTCCATTATTTAAATTGTTTGCTTGTCCTGAAACTTCACCGGAACCACGTCGGGCAATCTCTCGCGCTACTGTCATGTAGGCAATCGCGCCCGGAGATGAAGCGTCATAAGTCATTACTGTCTGATTGAATGATGGTGCTTCTGAAACCCGGACTGCTCTTGGAATTGGGATATCAATTAATTCATTTGGAAAATGTTGGCGAACTGTATTTGCTACATCATTTGCGAGTCGCGTTCTAGAATCAAACATAGTTAAAACAATTGTTGTAATTCGAACTTTTTGATTTAACATTTGTTGCACTTGTTGCAGAGTTTTTAATAATAAAGTTAGACCTTCAAGTGAGTAATATTCGCATTGAATCGGAACCATAACTTCTTCTGCTGCGGTTAAAGCATTTACTGTTAACAAACCTAAACTTGGTGGGCAATCGATAATTACATAATCAAGTCGGGCGCCGATTGCTTCGCGCTCTGCTAATAATTTGTCGAGAGCTAACTTCAGCCTTGATTCGCGAGAAACAAATCCGACCATATTTATTTCTGCTCCTGCTAATTCAACATCTGCTGGCGCACACTCAAGGTGCGGAAATCCAGCTACCTTTGTAACCACTTGCGAGAGTGGAAGGTCCTTTACAAGAACCTCATACATTCCAGCCAGCTCCTCGCGATCGATGCCCAGAGCGGTGCAGGCATTTCCTTGAGGGTCTAGATCAACAACAAGAACCTTGAGTCCACCCATAGCCAGGGCGGCTGCGATATTGACTGCTGTTGTTGTTTTGCCAACCCCGCCTTTCTGATTAGCAACTGTGAAAATTCGGGTCTTCAAAGGTGTGGGCATCGGCTCTTTTAAGCGCCTGATCCCAATCACTTTTGAATTGGATGTTTCACGTGAATCATTCACGTGAGTATCTAACCAGCCTTTTTAAGTTCAATTACCCGTGCAAGTGGCAACTCGCCTAATTGGATTTCATGAAGCTCTGCCTTTGCCACTTTTTTGAAGATTTTAGGGGCCTCTAGCCGTGCTGCTTCTAGCTCTTCAGCTGCGCTCTCGCCCTTCATAGCTAAAAGGGAGCCACCGCCCATGACTAAATGCCAGGAAACTGTTGCCAGTTTAGGAAGTGGCGCTACCGCCCTCGCGGTTACGAAGTTGAAGCCGCCTTTAAAGCTCTCGGCCCGCCCCCTCTTTATGGATATCTCGATCCCGAGCTCTGAAACCACCTCTTCAAGGAAGTCGATCCGCCTCTGGAGTGGCTCTAAAAGCGTCACTTTCAGGTCTGGTCTGGCTAGGGCAATCACAATTCCCGGCAGTCCAGCCCCGGATCCAATATCAAGGAGCGAGGCTCCTTTGGTGAGCAGGGTTGTAACGGGTATGCAGTTAGCAATATGGCGGTCCCAGATTCGGTCCCCTTCTTTGGGGCCAACAAGTCCACGGTCAATCCCCCAGGTCGCCAAGATTTCGGCATATCTAGCCACCTCTTTATGGCGCTCGCCAAAGTAGGTAGAGATCAGGGTTTCACGTGAAACACTCACCAGAAAAGAAGGGTTATTCGGGCAGAACTACAACACAGCGGTTTGGGTCTTCGCCCTCAGACTCGCTGGTTAGGCCAATTTCTTGGATGGTGTCGTGGACAACCTTGCGCTCGAAGGCATTCATTGGGCGCAACTTAACTGACTCGCCAGATGCCTTAACCTGCTCGGCAATCTCGTGAGCTAGTTTTGCTAGCTCCTCTTTTTTGTCGCCACGGAAGTTATCAATATCAAGCATTAAACGTGAGCGCTCTCCGGTTGAAGTCTGGACTGCAAGACGGGTCAGCTCTTGAATTGCATCCAAAACCTCGCCGCGGTCGCCAACAAGGTGCCCTAAAGCTCCGCCGGCAATAGCGAGAGAGGCTCGGTCGTTCTCAACATCGATATCGATGTCGCCATCAAGATCTGCAATGTCCAGTAGCCCCTCTAAATAATCCGCTGCTACATCGCCTTCTTCTTCAAGGCGGGCGACTAGAGACTTCTTATCTAGCTTTTCTGTCTTCTCGGCCTTATCTGCCTTCTCAACTACTTCGCTCATTTACTTCTCCTTTTGATTAAAAACTGGATTGTCCGATTTATCCGATATATCTAATTTGTCCGATTTCTTACTTTTTCTTCTTTTTCTTCCTTGAAGGTTGTTGGCGCTGCCTTGGTTGCTCAATTGCTGGATCGACCACGGTGGTTCCTGGCTCATCAGTTGATGGCAGGCCGGAATTCTTATCTTTTAGTTCCCGTTTTTTCGCTAGCTCTTCATATGCCGGAGACCCTGGTGTTGGATTTCGCTTAATCACATAAAACTGTTGACCGAAAGTCCAGAGGTTTGTTGTTGACCAATAAATCAAAACTCCCACTGGGAAGTTAACTCCGGTGACTGCGAAAATTACTGGAAATACATAAAGCATAATTTTTTGTTGCTGCAACATCATGTTGTTTGACGAGTCCATCTTCGGCATTCCCTTAACCATTAACTGGCGTTGGGTAATGAAGGTTGTGGCAGACATGAAAATAATTAAAAGAACAGTTACAAGTTTGGTCTGGGTGTTTGAATCACTACTTAAAAAAGTATTTGAAAGATTTGCCCCGAAGAACCTTGCGTCTTGTGCTGAAATAAGTAAGTCGCCCTTCAAAACACCGTGCGGCACATCTCTGGCAATACCGTTTAAAACCGTGAAAAGCGCAAAAAAGATTGGTGCTTGGGCAAGGATTGGGAAACACGAAGCTAGTGGGTTTGTTTTATGTTCCTTGTAAAGCTTCATCATCTCTTCAGATTGCTTCTGGCGATCATCTTTATACTTCTTCTGGATTTCCTTCATGTGTGGTTGAAGGGCAGTTAGTGCACGTTGGCTTTTAATCTGCTTAACAAAGAGCGGAATCAAAATAATTCGAATGACAATTACTAGACCAATAATTGAAAGGCTCCACTTGATACTTTCATTTGAATCTTCACCAAATACATAGCCGAGCAATGTGTGGAACGTAACCATTACCCAAGAAACTGCGTAATACAGCGGGTCTAGAATTGATCCCATTAAATTCTTCCATTCATGCTCGTTGTAGCTGTTTTTATTGGGGTTTTAGTGCTTTTTGTAAGAACATAATCAACGCCGCCGTGGGACCACGGATTGCATCGAACTAGTCGCCAAAGCGCCATAGCCAAACCTTTTGCTCCGTATTCAGAGACCGCATCAGATGCGTATGTTGAGCAACTTGGGTAGTACTTACAGCGAGGTGCAAAAGCTGGTGAGATCCAACTTTGATAAAATTTAATTAGTAAAGCGAATATCTTCCTCACGGGGCCACCGGAATTTTGCTAAGAACTTTTGACATAAGGTCATTTAATTCGACTTCGTAATTTGGTTGATTGCGTAGAACGCGGATTACAAGTCGGCTATCGGCAGGAATACTTGAAATGTGTGTTGCGGCCAAATGACGTAATTGTCTAGAAACTCTATGTCGCACAACCGACCCACCAACTGATTTATTAACAATCAAACCAACCAAAGGCGCGCTGGAATTACTAGCGTTGGTTTGATTGCTTGAGTTTGTTTTTAGGTAGACCACAAGCGATAGAGATGTTGCTCTAACTCCAGTTTTTGTAGTTAGTGCAAAATCCTTGCTTGTGCGCAACCGGTTCTTGGCTGGTAGCACGGGTATCGGCAATTAAGCAGAGATGTTGGTGCGACCCTTAGCGCGGCGGCGAGCTAGAACTGCTCTTCCACCACGTGTTGCCATGCGAGCACGGAAGCCATGCTTCTTGGCACGCTTGCGAACGTTAGGTTGAAATGTACGCTTTGACATAAAACTCTCCTAAGAATTTCGGGGATCTCTCCTGCGGGTTTTATCCCGCCGGGTCACAACTACTCATTTTTTGATGAGGGGGTTAGGTTACGGGCACCTGTTGATAAGGGTCAAACTCGGGACCGTTGCCCACAGGCGTAAAGGGAGCTGTCTAGGTCCAACAGATATTTGTGGATAACACCTTGCTATTTCTTGGAAATGCCCCTACTTTCGCCCTCTATCCACAGAAAATGAGGGCCAAAAGGCTCAAGTTTTACTTTAGACCACAGCCTGTGGATAACTCTGTGGACAACTCTTTTTTGGTTTATCTGGGTTTAGGAAAGTAAGAGGTTCTAATGGCGCTACTCGAGGTCGATGATCTGACCACCCTTTGGGGAGCTGTGATTGCAGAGGTTTCTGTCGAGTCACCACAACACCGTGCTTTTCTGTCACTCACGAAACCGCTTGGTTTGATTCAAGGTGAGGGCGGTTCAAATTTGTTGCTCTCTGCCCCAAACGCTTTTGCAAAAGATGTTTTAGAAACTCGGCTCCGCGCGATTTTAAATGAGGCACTTTCGGTAAAGCTAGATCAGAAAATAAATATTGCGGTCACTGTTGATGAAACATTGCAAGTAGAAAGTGTTGAAGATGTTGTTGATCCCATTATTGAACAACAACCAAAATCTGGAACAGGCAGAGATTCAAAATCTTTGGTTGCCTCCGAGCCAAGTCAATTAAACCCTCGTTATATTTTTGAAACTTTTGTTATAGGTGCATCTAATCGTTTTGCTCATGCGGCTGCGGTTGCAGTTGCTGAAGCCCCTGCAAAGGCTTACAACCCGCTCTTTATCTATGGCGAGTCTGGACTAGGAAAAACCCACTTATTACACGCTATTGGCGCTTATGCCAAAGAGCTTTATGGCAGCGTCCGAGTTCGATATGTTTCTAGCGAAGAGTTCACAAACGATTTTATTAACTCAATTCGTGATGACAAAGCCTCGGTTTTTCAAAGACGATATCGCGATCTAGATGTTCTTCTGGTTGACGATATTCAGTTCTTAGAGAACAAGGAGCGCACCCAGGAAGAGTTCTTCCATACTTTTAACACTTTATATAATGCAAATAAGCAGATTGTTATTTCTAGTGATCGCCCACCAAAACAATTAACAACTTTGGAAGATCGACTTCGTAGTCGATTCGAGTGGGGTTTGATTACAGATATTCAACCACCAGAGTTAGAAACCCGAATTGCGATTCTTCGCAAGAAGGCGGCCCAAGATAAATTAAATGCTCCTGATGATGTTTTGGAATATATTGGTAACAAGATTTCTTCAAACATTCGAGAGCTTGAGGGCGCTCTAATTCGAGTAACCGCATTCGCATCACTAAATCGTCAGCCGGTTGATTTAGGTCTAGCGGAGATTGTTCTTAAAGATTTGATTCCAGAAGCTGGTGGCCCAGAAATCACGGCGACAACAATCATGGCCCAAACCGCCACCTACTTCAGTCTTACTTTGGACGACCTTTGTGGAACCTCAAGATCTCGGGTTCTGGTCAATGCTCGCCAGATTGCGATGTATTTGTGCCGCGAACTTACAGAGTTGTCGTTGCCGAAGATTGGCCAGACTTTTGGGGGCCGGGATCACACAACAGTTATGCACGCGGATCGGAAAATCCGCCAGTTGATGGCTGAGCGTCGCTCTATCTATAACCAGGTCACAGAGTTAACCAACCGAATAAAACTACAGGCTCGGAATTAGGCGGCAATTACATAACTTGTGTAGAAAGTTGTCCCCGTCTTGTGGATAAATTGGGGATAACTGTGGAAAAGAGGGAGTTGGGTTGGGGTTTAGGTGTCGGTAGCGAGAGTTAGCCTTGGTTATCCACGGGTTTCCCACAGTTTAAAAGGAAGAAGTTTGAGCGTGGTGACCAGGGGTTTTGCTAAATATCCACAGGTTTAAGCTCTAGTTACTACGAATACTTAATTAAATAGAAAAGGTTGGGGAGCGGCGAACCTGTGTGGGTTGGCTATCTCGCTTTTAAAGGGAAGGATGATGGAATGAAGTTTGTTGTTGAACGCGATCCGTTGATCGATGCCGTGAATTGGGTTGCCCGAAGTTTATCTTCGCGCCCGATTCAAACAGCTCTTCTTGGAATCATGATTGATGTAACCGATTCAATCACTCTAACCGGTTCAGATTTAGAGACCTCCACAAAAGCAACCATTAATGCGGACATTGCAACAAAAGGAAAAGTTTTAGTTCCAGGAAGATTACTTGCAGAAATAGCAAGATCTCTTCCAGCGAAACCTGTCACCTTCGTTCTAGATGGCACCCGAGTTTTAGTAACTGCAGGAAGCGCAAAATTTACACTTCCAACACTTCCTTCAAACGAATACCCAAATCTTCCAACACTTCCACAATCAGCCGGCGAAATCCCCGCAGATGTTTTTGCAACAGCAGTTAATCAAGTAGCGGTTGCGGCCGGAAAAGATGACTCACTTCCTACACTCACAGGCGTTCATATTGAAATGAATAAAACAACAATTACTTTAGCTGCGACCGACAGATATCGGTTGGCGGTAAAAGAGATTAACTGGAACCCTAAAGATCAGAATTTAGAGGCAGCAACACTATTAAGAGCGAGAACTCTAATCGACGCAGCAAAATCATTGGCTGGCGGCGGACAAATAACTTTCGCGCTCTCTCCAACCACATCAAACGAAAAGCTTGTTGGGTTTGTCTCTGAAGAAAAAACAATGACATCAAGAACTTTAGATGGCAGCTTCCCACCATTCCGCCACCTACTCCCAACAGAGTCAACAGCCGAAGCAGTGATTGAAGTTGCACCATTTTTAGATTCAGTCCGACGCGTAGCTTTAGTAACCGATAAAACCGTGCCACTTCGTTTGGTGTTTGGCAATAACACTTTGCAACTAGAGGCCGGAACTGGCGAAGACGCACAAGCAACCGAAGAGTTAAACATTAATTACACTGGCGAAAATATCAACATCGCTTTTAACCCAACATTTTTAACCGACGGCCTGCAAGCCATTAATGCCCCATTTGTTCACATTTCTTTCACTGGCGACAAGAAACCAGCTGTGCTTACTGGAAAGCCAGAACCCGGTGGAGCACCAAATCCCTCATACAAATATTTGTTAATGCCAATGCGTTACACCTCTTAAACACCTAAGTAATTTACAAAGTGTTTATTTCAAACCTTTCGCTCACAACTTTTAGGTCATACAAAAACCTAGAACTAGAGCTCAACCCAGGCATCTCAATCTTTATTGGGCGAAACGGCGAAGGCAAAACAAATATCGTCGAATCAGTTTTGTATCTCTCGTTTCTCTCATCCCATAGAGTCTCTAGCGATCAACCACTAGTTCAATTAGGAAGCCCGTCAGCATATGTCCGCGTTAAAACCCAATTGCCAGATCGAGAGGTTCTGGTTGAATTGGAAATCAATAGCGAAAAAGCAAACCGGGCGCGCATAAACCAAAATCCAGTCCGAAGCCAGAAAGAAATTTTTGGAATTGTTCAAGCAATTTACTTCTCACCAGAAGACTTAGATCTAGTCCGTGGAGATCCAAGCGAACGGCGCAAATTTATCGACCAATTATTAATTTTGCGCTCACCAAGAATGGCTGGAGTTATCTCCGATTATGAACGTTCGGTCAGGCAGCGGAACTCTTTACTGAAATCTCGAGCGGGAACCGAATCTCTGGTTGCTTGGGACGAGCAAGTTGCAAACTTTGGTGGCGAAATTATCGCAGCAAGACTTCAAGCACTTTCAGAGTTCGAACCAATATTTCAAGAAATCTATCGAGATATTTCCTCAGAAAAACCAGCCTTTATTACTTATAAATCCAGCATTGAAGAGCCAACTCAAAACCCTTCAGAAAACTCGACCAAAATATTGGAGCGGATGAAAGTAACACGGGCATCCGAAATAGAGCGCGGCCTTACCTTAACCGGGCCTCATCGCGATGACCTGCTTTTAAATCTCGGAGATCATTTAGTTAAAGGCTATGCAAGCCACGGCGAATCCTGGTCGATTGCTTTAAGTCTAAAACTGGCCACCTATCAATTATTAGAAAAAGATGGTTTAAAACCAATATTAATTTTAGATGATGTGTTCTCTGAATTAGATGAAGAGCGACGAGTTCACCTAATAAAATTAGCTAAATCAGCTCAGCAAACCTTTATTACCGTTGCAGTAGAAAACGATTTACCTAAAGAGTTATCCGGAGATAGATTTCTTGTGAAGTCTGGCCAAGTCAGTAAAATTTCTAAATCTGCGGAAGTGAAATAATGGCCCGCGATCTGGCTCGAGAGCTTTATCGAGCATTTAGAAATCAATCAAGACGCAATCGTGCAAGCGGCCCTAATAATGAAGCGCAGCCCCGAGAACAAATTGGTGATCCACAACAAATTGGTTTCGCGTTAGACGAATTAATAAATACCCGAGACTGGAGACAAGGTTTAGCAGAAGGAAATATTTTCTCTGATTGGGAAAAAATTGTTGG
>Ga0315907_10003516_pt1 | contig 18402 bp, 14 predicted proteins | sample LakEriMetagenome_3_FD_203525 | JGI IMG/M metagenome (GOLD analysis project Ga0315907, IMG submission 203525) | Freshwater fungal communities from buoy surface, Lake Erie, Ohio, United States - Buoy 12 MA123 | ecosystem: Environmental > Aquatic > Freshwater > Lake > Lake biofilm | place: USA... | reverse complement strand
CAAAAACTTATATATTTGTACCGAACGTTCATTCGATTCTTATGAAAAAAACAATGACCAGAAAGGAGAAAGTTCTCCGCACCGCTTTGCAAATGGTTGCTACAGGCGGCTTTCAAGGAGCGCCTATTGCTGAGTTGGCTGCAAAGTCAAAAGTGGCAGTAGGTACCATCTACCATCACTTTGCGAATAAAGAGGAAATGGTGGCTGCCATGTATTTGCTGTGCAAGGAAAATCTCAGCGAATCACTCAACAAAGCGGCTGATGGTAAAAACAATACTCAAAAGAAATTCGAGAAACTTTGGGACGCGTATCTTGATCATGCTGCAAAGAATGCAGTTGAGTTCTCGTTTCTCGAGCAATATAAATCTTCTCCTCTTATTACTCCTGCAGTTCTGAAAAGCGCTGAAAAGTTTGACGCTCCAGTGTCAGCTTTTGTAACAGAAGGATTAAAAGCAAAGGATTTGAAGAAAGTAGAAGCAATAGTCCTTGCGGAATTTTTCAATTCGAATGTGAGTGCAGCAGCAAAATTGCAAGCTTCTAAATCGAAGAAGAAATTTTCAGGAAAAGATTTAGAAAGCCTGCGCGATATGGCGTGGTCAGCTATGAAATCGAAAGGCTAATTTTTTAGTCTATAAAAAGAAAAACCCCGACACTTCTGAAGCGTCGGGGTTTTATATTTTAAGGGAATTCTGATTACATCATTCCGCCCATTCCGCCTGGCATTTGAGGCATTGCTGGACCTTCTTCTTTGATATCAGAAATAACACATTCTGTAGTCAACAACATGCCTGCAATCGATGCAGCATTTTCAAGAGCAACACGACTAACTTTCGTTGGATCGATTACACCAGCTGCGTACATGTTTTCGAAAACTTCTGTGCGAGCATTGTAACCGAAGTCATCTTTGCCTTCACGAACTTTCTGAACGATTACTGCACCTTCACCACCGGCGTTAGCTACGATTTGACGAAGTGGTTCTTCAATCGCACGACGTACGATTTGGATACCTGTATTTTCATCTTCGTTCAATCCAACTACTCCGTCAAGAACAGAAGCAGCGCGAATGTAAGCTACACCTCCACCTGGTACGATACCTTCTTCCACTGCTGCACGAGTTGCATGCAACGCATCGTCTACACGGTCTTTCTTCTCTTTCATCTCAACTTCCGTTGGAGCACCGATGTACAACACGGCAACACCACCAGCAAGTTTAGCAAGACGCTCTTGAAGTTTTTCGCGATCGTAGTCAGAAGTTGTCTTGTCGATTTGTGATTTGATTTCACTAATGCGGCCTTGGATACCTTCTTTGCTACCAGCACCATTAACAACTGTTGTATTGTCTTTGTCGATTGTGATTTTCTCTGCACGACCTAGATCAGTAAGTTCAGCTTTCTCTAATTTCGTTCCTGTTTCTTCGCTGATTACAACACCACCTGTAAGGATAGCGATATCTTGAAGCATCGCTTTGCGACGATCACCAAAGCCAGGAGCTTTAACAGCTGCAACTTTGAGAGCACCGCGGATTTTGTTTACTACCAACGTAGCCAAAGCTTCGCTGTCAACATCTTCAGCAATAATCAAAAGTGGGCGACCAGTTTGTGCTGTTTTTTCAAGTACTGGAAGAAGTTCTTTCATTGTGCTGATCTTCTTATCATAGATCAAAATGTAAGCATTCTCTAATTCAGCTTCTTGATTCTCTGCATTGGTCATGAAATATGGACTCAAATATCCGCGGTCGAATTGCATACCCTCAACTGTTTTAACTTCAGTTTCGGTCCCTTTTGCTTCTTCTACAGTGATAACACCTTCAGTGCCCACAGTAGCCATTGCATTGGCGATAAGAGTACCAATTGCCTCGTCATTGTTTGCCGAGATAGTTGCTACTTGTTTGATTTTATCGTTGTCGTTACCAACAGCTTTTGAAAGTTTCGCAAGTTCAGCTACTACAGCGTGAACAGCTTTGTCGATACCGCGCTTAAGATCCATTGGATTAGCACCGCTAGCAACGTTTTTCAAACCTGAAGTTACGATAGCTTGAGCAAGTACAGTTGCCGTAGTAGTTCCATCACCTGCAAGATCTGCGGTTTTCGAAGCAACTTCTTTGAGCATTTGAGCGCCCATGTTTTCGATAGCGTCTTTCAACTCAATCTCTTTTGCAACTGTAACACCATCTTTCGTGATGTGTGGTGCGCCAAATTTCTTGTCAATAACTACGTTGCGGCCTTTTGGACCAAGAGTCACTTTTACAGCATTTGCCAATGCATCCACCCCAGCTTTTAGCTTTTCACGGGCTGCAGTATCAAATGTGATTTCTTTTGCCATTTTATCTGTGTTTTTTTTAGTTTGAAATAGAATGATTGAGATTAAACGATTGCGAAAATATCCGCCTCTCTCATGATGAGATATTCTTTGCCTTCTACAGTGATTTCAGTACCAGCATACTTTCCGTAAAGAACAGTATCACCAGCTTTTACAGTCATTGGCTCGTCTTTCTTGCCGTTTCCAACAGCAACAACGGTTCCGCGCTGAGGCTTTTCTTTTGCTGTATCGGGAATGATAATTCCGCTCGCAGTTGTTGTTTCCGCTGCTGATGGTTCTACCAATACTCGGTCTGCAAGAGGTGTAATTGAAACTGACATAATCTTATTTTTTTGGGTTAAACTTTACATTTTTTAGGTGAGCCGCGATTGTCATTTTTTGTGCCATTGGTCGGTAAGGACAAATTCACTGAATAATTTGTCAGTTATGGCAAAAAAAAATGTCAGTGTGTGACACACACTGACATTCTATGTCTTGAAAACAAATGTTGTCTTATTGAGCCGGAGCAGTATCAGCTGGCTGATCTGTTGGAGCAGGAGCATCAGTGCTCGGTACACGCGTAGTGTAGAAAGAAGCTGAAGCTAGGCAAAGCACGAAAAGAGCGATTGCCAATACCCAAGTAGCTTTCTCTAAGAAATCAGCTGTGCGTTGAACGCCACCGATTTGAGTAGAACCTTGAAATCCCATAGCTAGTCCGCCACCTTTTGGATTCTGGATTAATACAACTACACCCAGTAGAAGGGCAACGATAACGATGAGTACAATGATGAATGTGTCCATGAATTATTGTTTTTTATTCTGATTCAGATTTTTTAATTGGGCTGCAAAGTAAACGTTTTTTTCCGGATGCAGCTCCATAAGTTTGCGATAAACCTTCTTTGCCTTGTCAAATTTGCCCTGAGCAATGAATAATTTGGCCATTGTCTCAGTCGCAAAGGAGAAATCCTCCTCTAGGCTTTCTTTGGCTAAATTACTAGCAGTATTGTATTCAGACACCTTGCCAGGCGTGATTTTTGGCTCCAATTTGATAAAGCGATCGATGATGCTTTTCTGCTTTTCTCGCTCATTTGGTGCATCAATAGGGGCGAGACCTCCATTGTGTAATTTATAGAGATAATCAAAATTCTTCCCTCTTTCTTCGGTCCTCTCCTCATTTCCCCATTCTTTCGTTTCCCCATCTTGAATCTGATCCTCACTCCCCCCCCTCAATTCATTCTCATTCTGATTCTGTTTCTGATTCTGAATAGTCCCCATCCTCGCCGCCTTCAGCATCATCATCTCCCCAAAAGTCAACTCCGAAGGGTCCTTCGCTACAATCCTCTCAATTTCATCATTGACTTCGGTCCCCGAGTGGCTCGGATTACCTTTAGGTGATTCGAGATTTATCGAGGGGTCATTTTCCCTCTTTCCCTCTTCCTCACTTTCTTCTCCCACTTCCAACTCAATCGAACTCTGCACCGCCTCAATCAGTATCTCACGGTCAAAGTCCGACATTTCAACACGAGCGCCCTTTTCCTCCTCTTGAATCTCCTCTTGAATCTCCTCCTCACTCTCCCCCCTCAATTCATTCTCATTCTGATTCTGTTTCTCATTCTGGATAGGTCCCTGAGCTTGTCGAACGGGCTCCTCCTCACTCTCCCCCCTCAATTCATTCTCATTCTGATTCTGTTTCTCATTCTGAACGGCCTCTTCCTCATTTCCCCATTTCCCCACTTCCTCATTTTCTCTCTTTCCCGTTTCCCCATTTCCCCATTTCCCCACTTCCTCATTTTCCTTCATATACTCCGACAAAACCTTCCTGTCAATCGCATAAAGCGCCGCTTGCTGCAATTGATCTGCATAGCGGTGATCTTTATTCTCCTGATAAATTTTTGCCAATAAAACTTGAGCTGCCGTGAAATAGGGATAGGCAGCCTGAATGCGTTCCAACTCTTCGAGTGGAATCTGCTTCCGCAATGATGGCTGCTCTAAAGCCTGATATATTAGAGATGTATCCAAATTTCTTCTACCAATTGCCTACACTGGCGTTGTAAAACTCTTGCATCAATTGATCATTTATTGTTTCCCAAAGTGATGCTTGAACTGACTGCAAATCACTCGTTGCATCAAAATCAGCAAACTTTGAAAAAGTCTTATCAAAACTAAGTTCAGGTTCTAATGTATTGATATATTTCAATTTTACCGTAATGGTCAATCTATTCAAAGAAGCTGTTTCATTGCCTTGAATGGCCACGGGCGTTACTCTATATTCTGTGATAAATCCTTCATACTGCAATTCACCATCATTCTCCGCCAATTTCAGCGGACTCTGACTCAATAGAAGTGACTTGTAAGCCTCCGTCAATTGTTGAGCGTAGATAGGACTTGCAAGTGCAGTTTGTGATTTGAATAAGTCTACAGAAAAAGTTTTCGCTCCGCTGAATTGCCCGCCCGTCATAGAATAGCGAACCTCGCATGATGAAACCATCATGAATACTGCCATTACTATAAATGCGAATTTCAATTTCATTTCAATACAAAAACTACTTACCCAGATTGTATTCTTTTATTTTTCTATATAAAGTTCTTTCAGAAATGCCCAACTCTTCAGCAGCATACTTACGCTTGTTTTTGTGCTTTGAAAGTGCCTTTTTTATCAAATCCTTTTCACTGTCAGATAAACTCAATGATTCTTCCACCTCTTCATGCGAAGTATGCGCTGTTTGCGTCTCTATTCTGGATTGTGGAAGATGAATCATGCTTGAATTATTGCTCACAGTAGGGAAGGAGCTTGCAGTTTCCTGCTCAATCTCCTCGTCATTAAAAACCTTTTCAAACAAGGCTTCATTTTCTTGATTCGGAACAAAATTTCCACCACTTTGAATCATTCCTAGAACCAATTTTTTCAAATCGTTCAAGTCATTTTTCATCTCAAAAAGAACCTTATAAAGAATTTCTCTCTCTGTAAAATCTTGCTGACCACCTTTGCCCATTACCATAGGCTTGCTATTGAACCCCTCACTTGGTAAATAACGCAATAGAACATCGGCATCAATGACTCTCTTCTCCTCCAAAACGCTCATCTGCTCAGTAATATTCTTCAATTGACGAACATTACCTGGCCATGAATAATTCACAAGTAATTGCGATGCATCGTCTGTTAATGACAATACAGGCATTCTATATTTTTCAGAAAAATCTGTAGTGAACTTTCTGAACAGCATAATCAAATCTTCACGACGCTCGCGCAATGCAGGCATCTTAATCGGCACCTGACTCAAACGGTAATACAGGTCTTCACGAAATTTGCCAGCTTGCAATGCCGTACTGAAATCCACATTGGTCGCCGCAACAACACGAACATTCGTCTTGATAACCTTTGAGCTACCGACACGAATGAATTCTCCCGTTTCTAAAACACGAAGTAATCGAACTTGAGTGCCCAAAGGCAACTCGGCAACTTCATCGAGGAAAATTGTTCCGCCGTTAGCCTCTTCAAAATATCCTTTTCTAGCTTCATGTGCACCAGTGAAAGATCCTTTTTCGTGACCGAAAAGCTCGCTATCTATAGTGCCTTCAGGAATTGCACCGCAGTTTACTGCGATGTAAGGTCCGTGCTTTCTTGAACTAAGTTGATGAATAATTTTTGGGATGACCTCTTTACCAACGCCACTCTCTCCGCTGATTAAAACGGAAATATTCGTAGGTGCCACCTGTATTGCAATATCCAACGCACGATTCAGCAATGGCGAATTGCCAATGATCTCGAAACGCTGTTTTACTGTTTGAATCTCCATAATTTGAAGTCACGAATATACTGACGGTTTGTCAGTTTTTCTCAATAAAATGAATCGGATTTAGTGATTTACTTGAACTTCCGAATTCACCCTTGGATAATGCGCCGTGATATTACCTAATAGGGTTATCGCTGTGCAGTCATCCACGTATACATCAACATAATCTCCAGGAGCTGCATTTTCTTTAGGAAAAACAATCATCATGTTTTGACTATTTCTTCCACTTAAATGCTCTTCTGATTTTTTAGAAAATCCCTCTACTAATACTCGATACGTTCGGTTCAAGTAGGTTGTAGTGCGTTCACGAGTGCATTTGCGCTGTAGCGCGATGATTTCATCTAGTCGGCGACTTTTTATTTCCTCCGTTACATCATCTTCGTATTTCCGTTCCGCTAGAGTTCTCGGACGTTCGCTGTACTTGTAAGTATACGATAAATCATATTTTACTTCAGCCATCAATGACATTGTATCTTGATGTTCCTCTTCTGTTTCGCCACAAAATCCTGCGATAATATCTGTGCTCAATCCGGCCTCTGGCAAAATGCGCTTGATGGCAGCAATTCTATTCATATACCATTCGCGATTATACCCACGATTCATGCGTTTTAGCATATCTGAGTTGCCGCTTTGCACAGGCAGGTGAATGTATTTGGCAATATTCTCATACTTAGCCATTACCTCAAGAACCTCATCGGTCATATCTTTTGGATGACTTGTAGAAAAACGAATACGTAGGTCTGGGCTTACTAATGCGACCATCTCCATCAATTGCGCAAAATTCACTGTCGGCGAATTTGTATCAATCACTTCTCCTTTCGCAGTGATATTCCATTTGTAGCTATCTACATTTTGTCCCAATAGGGTCACTTCACGATATCCTTTATTAAATAGCTCTGATGCTTCTGCTACAATACTTTTTGGATCACGACTGCGCTCGCGGCCACGGGTGAAAGGCACCACGCAGAAGGAACACATGTTGTCACAACCACGCATGATTGAAATAAAAGCAGTGACACCATTACTATTGAGACGCACCGGCGTAATCTCGGCATACGTTTCCTCGCGACTGAGTAACACGTTGATTGCTCTTTGCCCGTTGTCAACTTGTTCAATTAAGTTGGGCAAATCACGATAGGCATCCGGACCAACAACCAAATCAGCCAATTTATCTTCGTCGACCAATTTTTCGCGAATGCGCTCGGCCATGCAGCCAAGTACGCCCACAACTAATTCAGGCTTACGCTTTTTGATCGACTTGAAAAAAGCAAGACGGCCACGAACGCGCTGTTCAGCATTATCACGAATAGCACATGTATTGACTAATATTAAGTCGGCTTGTTCCGGGTCCCGCGTGGTTGAAAAACCAGCTTCGGATAAAATGGAGGCTACGATTTCTGAATCAGAAAAATTCATAGAACAACCATAACTTTCGAGAAGGAGCTTGCGTCCTGGAGCGGGCGAAGGGTTCTCTACCATCAGAAATTCACCCTGACGGTTTTCATCAATTACTTTTTCTTCCACAGTGTTGTCTGTATTGAAAATTATTTTACAGGGCGGCAAATATAGCGCTTTTGATAGACCATATATAAGGTATAAAAATGCATAAGCCAGAATATACGATTTTATAGATAAATGACGAACGGAACCAAATCCGTCTATTTTTGCCCCCACTCAAGTGAGCAATCTCAAGAGTTTTTAATGCGAAAAAACGAGCGAAGGAATGTCAAAAAACCTAGTTATAGTTGAGTCTCCGGCCAAAGCTAAGACCATTGAAGGGTACCTTGGAAAGGATTTTACCGTAAAGTCAAGTTACGGTCACGTGAGAGATTTACCCAAAAATGATCTAGCCATAAACGTCGAAAAAGGCTTTGTTCCGGTCTATGAAATCACCGCAGACAAACAGGATGTTGTGAGAGATTTGAAGAAACTTGCACAGAAAGCCGAAGTGGTTTGGTTGGCGACGGATGAGGACCGCGAAGGGGAGGCTATATCTTGGCACTTACTCGAAGCGCTCGAAATTCCTATCGAAAAAACAAAGCGTATCGTTTTTTCGGAAATCACCAAAACAGCAATTCTTAAAGCCATCGATAATCCACGTAAGTTGGATATCGACTTGGTTAACGCACAACAAGCGCGTCGTGTCTTAGATAGATTGGTTGGTTTCGAACTTTCTCCGGTGCTCTGGAAAAAAGTTAGACCATCACTGAGCGCAGGTCGCGTGCAATCAGTTGCAGTGCGTATTATCGTTGAGCGTGAAAGAGAAATTCAGAATTTCAATTCTCAATTTTTCTACAATGTCAGAGGTAATTTTGATCTGGGCACAGCTACTTTGAAAGCAGAACTTTCGAAGAAAATGGCTGATGGCACTGGAGCAAATGCATTTTTAGAAAAATGTATTGGAGCCAACTTTGGCATAAAAGGAATCGAGACAAAACCGAGTAAAAGAACTCCAGCCGCACCATTTACCACTTCTACACTTCAACAAGAAGCAGGTAGAAAATTGGGATTCAGTGTGAGCAGAACGATGGTTGTAGCACAGCGTCTTTATGAAAGTGGAAAAATCACTTACATGAGAACAGATAGTGTGAATCTTTCTGATTTCGCATCTGAGGCTTGCCGCGCGGAGATTGGCGCTTCATTCGGAGATAACTATTCAAAACCACGAAAATTTACTACAAAAAGTAAAGGCGCACAAGAGGCACACGAGGCTATTCGACCTACCGAGATGGCCAACCACGTGGTAGAAGGAGAACGCGACGAACAACGTCTATATGAGTTGATCTGGAAGCGTACCATCGCATCACAAATGGCAGACGCGGAATTGGAGCGTACAACAGCTACCATTTCTATTTCTACCATGGAAGAAGTGATGCAAGCAAAAGGCGAAGTAATTAAGTTTGACGGATTCTTGAAAGTCTATATCGAAAGCACTGATGATGAAGAAGGCGATGAAGGAAACAGCGGAATGCTTCCTCCTTTAACCGTTGGTCAAAATCTTGATTTGATTGACATGACTGCTATTCAACGCTTCACTCAAAAGCCGTCACGATATTCTGAGGCTTCATTGGTAAAGCGTCTTGAAGAATTGGGTATCGGTCGTCCTTCTACTTATGCACCAACCATTTCTACTATTCAAAATAGAGAGTATGTAGAGAAGAAAGATCGCGAAGGAACTCCAAGACCTTTTGAAGTCCTTACTCTAAAAGGCGGGCAAATCAACAAAGAAGAAAAAGTAGAAAATACAGGGGCAGAGAAATCTAAACTCTTCCCAACAGATATTGGAATCGTCGTGAATGATTTCTTGGTAGATCAATTCCCAAATATTCTTGACTATGGATTCACAGCTAAAGTAGAAGGGGAATTCGATGATATCGCTGAAGGTAAACTTCAGTGGCAAGAAATGATGAAACGATTCTATACACCGTTCCATACCAACGTTGCTGATACTATGTTGCAAGCGCAGCGTGCAACAGGTGAACGTGAGCTAGGAACAGATCCTGTTTCAGGCAAACCAGTTATCGTCCGCATCGGTCGTTTTGGGCCAATTGTTCAAATCGGAGCGAGCGATGATGAAGAAAAAAAATTCGCTTCACTTCGACCTGATCAAAGTATTGGAAATATCACTTTGGAACAATCGCTTAAGCTTTTTGATCTTCCAAGAAATCTTGGTGAATATGAAGGCAAGCCGATTGTTGTAAACGTTGGTCGTTTCGGCCCTTATGCGAAACATGGAAACACCTTTGCTTCACTTAAAGTAAAAGAAGGGGATGATCCATATACGATCGAATTTGATAGAGCGGTTCAGTTGGTAAAAGATAAAATTGAAAGTGTACTTGCTGCTCAAATTTTGTTGTTCGAAGAACGCCCAGATGTTCAAGTGTTGAACGGTCGTTATGGTCCTTACATCAAAGTGGGCAAAGACAATTTCAAAATTCCAAAGGGAAAAGATCCAAAGACATTGACATTGGCAGAGATTGATGCTATCGTAGCGGAGAATCCACCAAAACCTGCACGAGGAAGAGGAGGGAAGACGGCTTCAAAGGCCCCAGCTAAGAAAGCCCCAGCTAAGAAAGCTGCTTCGAAAAAAGCTCCAGCAAAAAAGGCAGCAACAAAAAAGAAGTAGTTTATGATGCTAAAAGTCAAATGTTAATACAAAGTAGGATTCATACAAAATCCCACTATTCATAATGATACTTTCGTAACGCACCAATTGGTGCGTTACTTGTTATGGATATTTCAGTTTTCTTTAAACCATTTGACTCGAGCACAATCGAGAAACACGAGAACCAACCCTCGCAGTTGATTAACCATGTGACATTTTTCACAGGCGATCTTGAAGAGTTGGAAGGGAAAAAATTGGCGCTTATTGGTGTGCTAGAAGACCGCAACAGTGTTGGGAATAGCGGCTGCGCAAAAGGGCCTGATAGAATTAGAAAAGAGTTTTACAACCTATTCCAGTTTGATTCTGCACCAGACTTAATTGACCTTGGCAATATCCAACCTGGCAATGAAATCAGTGATACATATTTTGCTTTAAATCAGACATGCCAAATCTTATTAAAGAAAGGCATTATTCCTATAATTCTTGGTGGCTCTCAAGATTTGACTTATGCAAATTACCTTGCCTACGAAACGATGGAGCAGACTGTCAACTTGGTTACGATTGACCCAAGTTTAGATTTTGGTCAGAATCCAGAAGATTTATCTAGCAAAGGCTATTTGAATAAAATTGTTCTACACAAGCCGAATTTTCTATTCAATTATTCAAACATTGGTCATCAGAGGTACCTGACTGATCCACAGTTGATCGAATTGATGAGCAAGATGTATTTTGATAATTTCAGATTGGGTGAAATGCAAGGACAACACATTCTTCGCAACGAGCCAATCATTCGAAATGCAGATTTATTGAGTTTCGACATCAGCGCGGTAAGAAGAAGTGAGGCGCCTGGTTGTGGAGTTGCAGGGCCAAACGGTTTTTACGGGCATGAGGCCGCCCAACTTTGCTGGTATGGCGGACTTAGCGATAAGTTGACATCTTTTGGAATCTATGAGTACAATCCCGAGTTTGATAGAGACAATCAAACCGCACAATTAATTGCTCAGATGGTATGGTGCTTTATTGATGGATTCTTGTCTAGAAAGGCTGATTATCCTGTAGGTGACTATAGCGAGTATTTGCGCTACATAGTAAATATGGTATCTGAATCACATGAGCTAGTTTTCTACAAAAGCAATCGATCAGATCGCTGGTGGATGGACGTTCCTTACCCCGCTGGAACCGAAAATAAGTACGAAAGGCACCATTTGGTCCCATGTACGTATGAAGAATACCAGTTGGCGACCAACGATGAAATGCCGGATAGATGGTGGAAAACCTATCAGAAATTAGTCTGATTTTAAGTGAGTTACATCGGTTTTGATAATGGTTTTATCGCCAAAATGCCCAGTCAGGGTACCTGTTTTGGTGTGAATAACTTTGTGTTATTATTCAATTTTTTTTTGTGACTTGAAAAAAGTGTGTACTTTAGCGACTTTCGAAAAAGTACCTTTATACCGAGAAAAATAGCTTAACACATTAGAAACCATTATATGAAGAAGAGTTTACTTGTTGTAGCCATAGCACTTAGCACGCTCTCTACGTTCGCGCAGCAGGATCCGCAGTTCACTTATTGGATGTTTGATCGTCAATCATTCAACCCAGCAGCTGCCGGTATTGATCCTATGCATTGCGTTTCTATATTCTACCGCGACCAGTGGGATGGATTTGACCGCGACCCAAAAACATCATTGTTTAATTACTCAGGTAATGCAATGGTTAAGAAACAAGAATTGGGTTATGGATTGACTTTCTTTAATGACTTACTAGGTCAAGAAAAAAACAACTCCTTCAGATTGGCTATTGCTCCAAAATTTGATTTGGGTAATGGAATGAAATTGGGTCTGGGTCTTGGTTTGGGAATGCTAAACAAGAAATTAGGTGCTAATTGGGTTTACATCGATCCAGACGATAGCGCTATCCCAAATAAAGAAGTAGCTGAAACAAAATTTGATTTGAGTTTTGGTGCAACACTTTATGGTGAGAATTTTTACGCTGGTTTGTCTGCAACACACTTGACTGCTGCTGAGTTTTCTGATTTGAATTTGAAATCAGCACGTCACGTATATCTAATGGGTGGATACAACTTCCCGTTGAGCTCTCAGCCAATCGTTATTCGCACAAATGCTTTGATCAAATCCGATTTGAAAGCATCTCCTGCTATTGATTTGAATGCCAACGCGCTTTGGAATAATATGGTTTGGGGTGGTTTGTCTTACCGTTTCGGTGACGCAATCTCTCCAATGGTAGGTTTTGAAAAAGTGTTCCCAACTTCAGTTACTACTAAAGGTGGATCAAGCACAACTTACAACCACGGCCTTCGCCTTGGATATGCATACGACGTTACAACTTCTGAGATACGCAATTATTCATCAGGTTCGCACGAGATTTTTGTGACCTATTGCTTCAGCCTTGACAAGGTTGTAGTTAAACTTCGTCACAATAACCCGCGCTTCTTGTAAAATAAATTGAAACCCGAACAGTTATACTCACGTAAACCTAAGGAACCTGCGCCTCATAAGTTTTTAAAGAGTTTTAGTTCGCCACGCCTTAAAAAGAGTGGAGTTGATTACTAAAAAAGGGAAATCATGAAAAAATCGTTGCTTTATTTATTAATCGTTAGTGCCCTAGCAAGCTGCTACTCTGGACCTCGCGGAGAACTCGTAGGAGTTTACCCGAGAGAAGAATGGGTACAAGTGAACCCGTATGGTATGAATTACATACACTTCGGGTCATTCACAATGGGACCAAGTGATCAAGACGTGCCTTACGCCTTGAACGCGCGTTCCAAAACTGTAACCTTACCTGCGTTTTACATCGACCAGCACGAGATCTCGAATAACGAGTATCGTCAGTTCGTGTACTACGTGCGTGACTCTCTGATGAGAGACGCGTTGGCTCAGAATGAGATTGAAGGTTTTGCCATCACTGAAGATGAGAATACCGGAAAATCTCTAGAAGACCTTATTGACAAAGGCTATATCCTCAATTGGGAAGAGGAAATAGACATGGAAAATGAGGAAGTTTATGAATACATGAACGAATTTTACCTTCAAGGTGCAGAGCGTTTCTACAACAAGAAAGAAGTAGATACGCGCAAGCTACTTTACACCTACTGGTGGATCGACTTGAAGAGTGCAGCTAATAAGGCTGGCAAAGATGAAGAGTATGGCGAAGCTAACCAGCTTAACCAGCTTCATTCTGTGCGTGGTCATAGCGATCGTTCTCAATTCGTAATTAAAGAGGTAATCCCTGTGTATCCTGATACTTTGTGCTGGATTCACGACTTTACATATGGTTTTAACGAGCCACTTACTGAAACTTATTTCTGGCATCCAGCTTACGATGACTATCCTGTAGTTGGCGTATCATGGGGTCAATGTCAAGCGTTCTCTGCATGGAGAACTCAAATCATGAACGATTATAAGTTGAAAGTAGGAGAAACTTTTGTTCAGCGTTTCCGCCTTCCAAGCGAAGCTGAATGGGAGTATGCTGCTCGCGGTGGAAAAGAACTTTCTCCATACCCATGGGGTGGTCCTTACATCCGTAACAACCTAGGTTGTCCACTAGCTAACTTTAAGCCTATGCGCGGTGACTATGTGGAAGACAACGGTTGTTATACTGTTCCTATCGCATCATATTCTGCAAATGACTATGGTCTATACAACATGGCTGGAAACGTGTCTGAATGGACTAACACAGCGTTTGATGAGTCTGTGTATGAATTTACACACGATATGTCATCCGAATACGATTACAGAGCTCTTGCCGAAGATCCCCCAAGCATGAAGCGTAAAGTAATCCGCGGTGGAAGCTGGAAAGATATTGGATACTTTATCCAAACAGGTACTCGCTCTTACGAATACCAAGACACGGCAAAATCATACATCGGTTTCCGAAATGTGATGAGCTACTTGGGTCGCGGTAAGAACGTTGCTCCTGAAGATTTCAACGCCCCTGAATAAGGCCTCAATTTAAACCAATTCATAAACCAACAAGCAAGAAAAAACAATGAAACCTGGAAGTAAAGCCTGGAAGAATTTTATGGCAAAGCTCTATGGAATTGGAGCTGCCGTCGTGATCGTAGGTGCAATGTTCAAGATTCAACACTGGCCATTCGCATCAGCACTACTAGTAGTAGGTTTGTCAACAGAAGCAGTTATCTTCTTCTTTTCGGCATTCGAACCTCTACACGAAGAACCAGATTGGTCTTTGGTATACCCAGAATTGGCTATGCCGGATGATCAAAAGAAATTGGCTAAAGAAGGCAACAAAAGCAAGCACGTTGGAGGAGGAGCTTCTACAGGAAGTCTTACTGCTCAACTGGACAACATGCTCGCTGAGGCTAAAATTGAACCTGAACTAATTGCTAGTCTTGGTGATGGTATGCGTACTTTTAGTACAAATGCTCGCAACATGGCTGATTCTACTGAAGCTGCTACAGCGTCTACTGAGTACGCAAATACTCTTAGAACTGCATCAGGCAAAGTTTCTGTTCTTGCTGACACTTATGCAGCAGCATCTGAAACCCTAGTTGGTATCAGCTCTCACGCTGAAGAAGGTAAAGCTGCAGGTGCATCTCTACAAAAAATGTCAGAGAACTTATCTGCTTTGAATAACATGTACGAACTCCAACTTACTGAGCTTGAGAAGAGCCGCGTAATGTTCGGTGATATGACAGCACTTGTTAAGAATCTTGCGGATTCTGTTGAAGATACTAAGGCTTATAAAGAGAACATTTCTGAACTCTCTAAAAACCTTAAATCGCTTAACAACGTTTACGCGAACATGCTTAACGCAATGGGTACTGCCCGCCAATAATCAATGTTGTGGTGCTATTCTGAATAGCCTCTCAAAACAAAGATTAACCCTAATAAACATTTCATAAAAAAATGGCAGGCGGTAAAGAAACCCCCAGACAGAAGATGATCGGTATGATGTATTTAGTACTCACCGCTCTTCTCGCGATGAACATCTCCAAAGATGTACTCAACGCGTTTATCCAAATCAATAAAGGTTTGGGTAAAACAAATGAGATTCTCGATCAGAAATCTCAAGCTACCATTGATGCAATCAATAGCTCTACGGAAGGTGCTAAGGCAGTGCCATTCCAACAAAAAGTTGTTGAAGTGGATCAGTGGACGGATGCTATGATGGCTTACATCGAAGAGATGAAAGCTCGTGTAATGGCGTCTTCTATGAAAGGTAATGCAGATGGAACAGGTTTTGAAGAATTCATGATAGATGGTAAAGCCATCTACGCGGATACTAAAAATGCCGATGGTAAACTTATTGTTTCAACTCCAGATGAAAACCAAAATAACACAGCACTACTTGTAGGGGCAGAACCACAAACTCCAAAAGATGGTCCTTTCTCAGCAAAGGAACTTCGCATGAAGCTTGAAGAATTCCGTGACAAATTGATGGGTATTTCAGTAATGAAAGCCGATTCATCTGGTCAGTCATGGACACTTCCCGAAGACGTGAAAGCTTCAATCACCAATACATTCGTATTCGGTGAAGGAGAAGATCATGATGGTAACAAGGAACCTTGGGAAACCAACAACTACTACCACATGCCTCTTGTAGCTGTCCTAGCAAATCTTGCGAAAGTGCAAACTGACGTAATGAATGCTAAGAACAACGTATGTATGTCTCTTGCCGGCGGTATCAACGCTTCCGATTTGAAATTTACAGACGTTACAGTGGCTGTCGTTCCAAAGCAAAGCTACGTTCTTCGTGGTGATGAGTTTGAAGCTGAAATTTATTTGGCGGCTTACAACAAGTCTAGCCAAACCAAAGTTTACATGGGCGGTGAATACAAAGGTGAAAATGCTCCAGCAGTATTCGATCCAGCAGGACGCGCAGCTCTTACTTCTGATTCAGAAGGTAAATGTCACTTCAAAACGAATACTGGTGGCATGAGCCTTGGTTCTCACGGATATTCTGGACAAATCGCTTACATGAAAGATGGTAAAGAAGCCTACATTCCTTTTGTAGTTCCTCCTTTCTTCGTAGGTGAACCTGCTCTAGTTATCTCTCCAGTTCAAATGAACGTATTCTATCGCGGTCTTGAAAATCCAGTTGAAATTTCGGTTCCTGGTGTATCTCAAGATCAAGTAGAAGCTACATGTTCTGGTTGCGCTTCATTCTCGAAAGGTCAAAATGGTCAATGGATTGTTAAGCCTGGAGCAGAAAAAGATGCAAAAATCAGCGTTTCTGCAACTATCAATGGTGAGAAGAAATCAATCGGTGTAAAAGACTTCCGTGTGAAGCCTATTCCAGATCCAATTCCTTCTTTCAACGGTAAGAAACCAACCGATGGAACAATCACCCAAGGTGAATTGGCCGTTGCAAACGGTATACGTGCCGACATGTCAAACTTTGACTTTAACGTTACTGTGCGTGCTAAGTCATTCGTTATCACAATTGGCACAACAAGTGGTGGTGTAAAAGAGTATAACAACCCTGGAAACACACTTACTGACGGTAATAAAGAGGTTCTTAAGAAAGTGAAGAAAGGTGAAAAAATCTTCATTGAGAAAATCATGGTAGATATGCCAGATGGTACTACCAGACAGTTGTCTAACATCAACTTGAAAGTTGTTTAATAGAGAAAGATCATGAAAAAATCGGTTAGAAATCTTCTCGCAGCCCTTCCTATGCTACTCTTGTCGGCAGCAGGCATGGCTCAAACGCAAACAGTTCTAGATGGTGCTTATGTTCCTGAACATAACCCAACAAGAAGAATGGTTCCGTATCCACACTTACGTCAAGCTGACGTGATGTGGGAGAAACGTATTTGGGAAGTGATTGACATTCGTCAAAAGCAGAACCAAGCGCTCTACTTGCCACTCGAAGAGATTGCTAACCGCAAATCCCTTTTCGATGTAATTCGTAAAGGAATCTTGGATGATTTCTCTATTACTGCTTACAGCCTTGGTCCAACTCAAGAAGATGACGAATTCCGTTATCCAATGAACCCAACTGAGGTGGATTCAGTTCTCAATCCAATCGTTCTTCGCTACAAAGAAGACTTGGATACTGGTGAAAAAATTCCAGTGGAGAACAAGGAACCATATACTTCAGATGATATCGTAGCATACAAAATCAAAGAAGTTTGGTTGTTCGACAAGCAACGTTCTGAGCGCTACGTGCGCATTATCGGACTTGCTCCAGTAGTACTTCTAACAAACGCTGACGGTGAAGTGAAGGGTAAAAAAGACCTTTTCTGGTTGTATTTCCCTGAGTGCCGTTGGGTGTTTGCAAACAACGAGGTTTACAATCTACACAATGAATCTCAACGTATGACTTTTGACGATTTGTTCCAGAAGCGCATGTTCTCTGGTTACGTAATAAGAGAGGACAACGTATTCAATCGTGAGATTGCTAGCTACGCAAAAGGTGTCGACGCTCTTCTTGAAAGCGAAAAGATTAAAAACAATCTTTTCCTGATGGAGCATGATCTGTGGCACTACTAAGAGTTAACACAATACTAAAAAACCCTCAAGTCTTTGATTTGAGGGTTTTTTTATGACCTTTCTTATGGGTGTGATGCACTACCTTTGCAAACTTTTTAACGCATTATGGTAACGGTAGGTAATCTCAGTATTTATTTCGGCTCACGTGAGCTTTTCTCCAAGATCTCATTCTTTATTGGACCTAGAGACCGTATTGGTCTGGTTGGGAAAAATGGAGCGGGCAAATCTACCCTTCTCAAAACCTTAGCTGGTATCCAAAATCCAAATGAGGGTTCTATCTCTCTTACAAGAGGTAGCACTGTTGGTTACCTCCCACAGGAGATGCACCATAATGAGGAAGCTACAGTCTATGAAGAAGCATCAAAGGCTTTTGCAGAGGTGCAACGTCTTCGCGATAGATTGGAGGAATTAACTCTAGCAATTACTGATCATCATGATTATACTTCGGATGATTATGGCAATAAGCTAGAAGAGCTAGAAGAGGTCGCGCATCGACTGGAAGTGCTCGGGAGTGGTAATCTTGAAGAAAAGATAGAAAAGGTCCTAAAAGGCCTAGGGTTTCGTTCTGAGGACATGGGACGTCCGATGAAGGAGTTCAGCGGCGGATGGAAAATGCGTGTGGAACTTGGTAAAATCCTTCTTCAGAATCCTGACCTTCTTCTTCTGGATGAGCCGACCAACCACTTGGATATCGAAAGTATCGAGTGGCTAGAGGATTTCCTTGTGG
>Ga0315907_10003514_pt1 | contig 18406 bp, 12 predicted proteins | sample LakEriMetagenome_3_FD_203525 | JGI IMG/M metagenome (GOLD analysis project Ga0315907, IMG submission 203525) | Freshwater fungal communities from buoy surface, Lake Erie, Ohio, United States - Buoy 12 MA123 | ecosystem: Environmental > Aquatic > Freshwater > Lake > Lake biofilm | place: USA... | reverse complement strand
GGGAAGTGACTTTGGCCGAATCGAATCAATGGGTGCACGAACCATCCCGGCTGCCGGGGATCTTCTTCGACGAGCTGCTGGAATCGGCCCAGCCGCTGATCGTTCATTCGCGCGGGATTCAAAGGCAAGTGGAGAGGCAGTATGGCGTGTCGGCCAGGTATCTACCATTTTGCTGCCATCGGCTGTTGGAGCCTCAGCGCTTGCAGCCCGCAGCGCGCCTCGCCGCGCAGCAGCGCCTAGGGCTGGCTCCCGATGCCGTGCATGTGATGAGCTTTGGACTGGTGGCCTGGGTGAAGGCACCCAAGGAGATGATCGAAGGAATCGCCGCTGGGAGGCGCCAGGGGGTGAACCTGGAATTGCATCTGGTCGGCGAGGCGGGGGGGATTCGTCAGAAACTCCAGCAGCATGCTAGGCAGCATGGAGTGGAACGATACATCCACTTCGTCGACCAGTGGATCGATGAAACCAAGTATCAGGACTATCTTCAGGCAGCCGATCTGGCGATCCAGCTGCGCACCCACTTCTTCGGTGGCCTGTCGGGAGCGCTGCTGGATACGATCGCTGCAGGCATTCCGACCGTCGCCAACGAGGATTTGGCCGAGGCGCTGGAGTCGCCAGGATATGTCCTTCGTGTGACCGACCAACCCAAGGGGTTGGAAGTCGGGGAGAAACTGGTGGAGGCGGTCCAGCGAGGATGGCATCGGCATCGTCTGACCGACGAGCGGCAGAGGTACGTCAGCGAGCATAGCTTCGAGCGTTATGCCGACCAATTGCTTGAACTGATGCTGGGAGACGATCGGAGCCAGAGTGGCGATCTGCCCTCCGATCGATCCGAAATCGCTTCGGATGGGGACGGCTGGGCGATCTTCGGGCCAGCGACCTTGGCGCTGGAAGCGCCAGCAAGGCGACCGATGGTGCTCAACGAGTCCCCCAAGGTCTTCATCGATACGACGCATACGGTCGTTGCGGGATTCCGTACCGGGGTCCAGCGGGTCGTCCGCAGCATCGCTCGGGAAGCCTTCCAGAATCAGCCGGATGGCTTCGCATCGGCTCTTCCGGTGATCTTGCAGGGGAAAAGCTGGATCGCGGCTTCGATGGAGCAAGGGGATCCGCGGCTGCCAGGGACCGGCGGCAGCCGACCTTGGCGCGAGGATGTGCTGGCGGGTTTGCCCCCCTGGTATCGCGCATCGGCGCACTGGCTGTGCGATCGCGTCCAGCACCCGAAGCTGCGCAAATGGTTGCTGCCGCTTCCTGGACATCAAGGAGTTTTCAAAGCTGCGGTGAAGATATCCGAGCGATTCGAGCGGCCGGTGGAATCGGAGCAGTGCGCGATGCGCGAAGGGGATCTGCTGCTGTTGCCCGATGCCTACTGGGGGTTTCGCGAGGTGTGGCCGGCCGTGGCTGCCGCGCGGCAGAAGGGAGTGAGGACTGCGGTGGTGATCTACGACCTGATCCCCCATCTCCATCCGGAGATTTTCGGGGAAGAGGGTGCCGAGCAGTTTCGCAAGTACCTGCGACTGGCTGCCTCGCATGCCGATCTCCTACTGGCCATTTCCGACACGGTAGCCGATCAGGTACGGGAGCATCTTCCGTCGATCGCACCCAGGTGGGACCGCTCGACTCCCGTGGTCGCGTTCCCACTGGGGGCACAGTTCAGCGCCTCCGAGGGACGCGTGCGCGCCGAGCTGACGCGAAGGTTTGACCCCCAGCGACCCCGCACTCCTTACCTGATGGTCGGGACGATTGAGATGCGGAAGAACCATCGCTACGCACTGGAGGCGATGGACCGGCTTTGGCAACGCCATCCCAAAGCAGAGCTTTCCATCGTGGGGCAGGTGGGTTGGAGAGGCAAGGAGTTCCTGGAGCTGGCGCATGGCCATCCAGAATTCGGCCGGCGACTCCATCTGTTCCATGACGTCTCCGACCAGGAACTGGCCTATTGCTACCGCAACGCTCGGGGCGTCCTCTTCCCTTCCATGGCAGAGGGCTATGGACTGCCGATCGTCGAGGGTCTTTGGTACGGGCAGGCGGTCTTCGCCAGCGACATTCCGATCCATCGCGAGGTGGGGGGGGATCAGGTCCAGTACTGCGACCTCCGCGACCCCAGCTCGCTCACCGAACTCCTGGAGGCGTGGGAGCACCGCTGGGGCGATCATCGACCGACGCTGCAGCCTTCCAAGATACCGACCACTTGGCAGCAGGCGACCGAGGAGCTGTTCCGTCGACTGGCAGTCGCCTTCCATCGACCGACGGCAGACCCGATCCGACGCGCGGCTTGAGTCAGGCCGGATCCAGGATCAAAAAGACCCGCAGAAAACTAGACTTGCCCAACGTCTTCCTCGATGGATCGCATCGCTCTAAAGTTCATTAGAATATCGTCCCGGCTTGGGAGTGAGCGACGAGAGATCTTCGGGGGAATCTTGCGACCGGCCGAATCGCCACCTGCAAAGAGGCGATCTTTGCTGAATCCGCAAGCCAGTAGTCGGAGGGTTCGAGTCGGTGCATTTTCGTTCGAGTACCATAGGTACTTGAGTGCTCCGATGGCTTGCCCGGTGATGGTCAAGTCCTGCGAGCGACCAAGGCGTGGGATTGGTTCGGTAGAACGGGTCCATCGCCCAAGGCAATGGAACGAACATCTCGTAGCATCACAGGAGACTCGATGAACATGCTCCGAAGTCTCCATTTCCTGTGGAACCACCCTTTGAATCGGCATGACCGCCTTGCCGCTTTATCGAGGTTTCTGCGTTGGCAGATCGGCAGTCGGTTGCTCCCAGGGCCCATCGTCTACTCTTGGATTGGAGGCGCAAGGGTCCTCATTCGTCGTGGCGAAACTGGAATGACAGGGAATCTCTATGCAGGACTCCACGAGTTTGCGGATATGGCTTACCTGCTGCACGTGCTTCGCGCCGGGGATTTTTTGTCGATGTGGGTGCGAATGTCGGTTCCTACACCTTGCTGGCCAGTAGGGTCTCCGGTGCCAGAGTGACCTGCTTTGAACCGATTCCGGAGACGTTCGACCGTCTGATGGACAACGTGCGGTTGAATCGATTGGAACATCTGGTAGAGGCTCGCAATGAAGGAGTGGGTGCCCACACGGGTAGGCTCCAGTTTCTACTGGACCGCAACACCATGAATCGACCGGTCGCGCAAGGAGAGGTGGCGAAACATGCCATGGAGGTTCCTGTCGTAACGATCGATTCCGTCCTTGGGGACCGAGTTCCCCAGATGATGAAGATTGATGTCGAGGGATATGAGACGGCAGTCATCGAGGGAGCTCAGAAGACACTTGCCGATCCGCGGCTGCATTCGGTGGTGCTGGAATTGGCAGGGGCGGGATCGCAGTATGGATTCGATGAAGATCGTTTGCTCCAACAGATGCGAGAGATGGGGTTTCAAAGCTGTCGATATGATCCTTTCCGCAGGGAGCTGACACCCTTCGAAAGCCGCGATCCTTCCGATGGCAACACGCTTTTGGTGCGCGACTTGGAGAAAGTCCGTGGTCTTTTGGAGTCGGCCAGCGCGGTGGTCGTCCATGGAAGATCGATCTGAGTCCAGAGACCGCGATCCCGGAAGCTTGCCAGGGGAGCCACAGCGTCCGCCCTCAGATTTGGCTTGGAAAAGCCATCTGGCAGTGGGCGGTGGCGGTCGACGATCGAATTGCTAGCGATACGACGACGTCGCTGGTTCGCCAAACCGCCCTTTCGGTCGCGAGGGGCAATTTCTAAGATCGCCGCGGCGCCGAGGTGGATTGTTCTGCGGAAGGGAAATCGGACGAACGCTTGTGATCGACAGTCGCTCACGCAAGAGGAAACCAATCGCTTTTCGATGGGGCGCTTCGAGCGACCATCGTGGAGGGGGATTTTCTGAGCGATCAGGCAGGAAGTGGAACCGGTTCCGCTTCTTCATTCGGCGGTGGCTCCTTGTGCCATCGCTCGGTTGGATTCCCATCGCGCCTTGCTTGGCTCAGGTAGTTCCTGTCGCAGAGGATCCGTTGCAGCGTGCATTGCGACCGGCGGCCGACAGGGAAACGGGGGGAGTGGATGAGCCGTTGGTATCGATCGATGCGCCGGTGGTGGTGGCGTCGTTCGAAGCCGATCTGCCCGCACCGATGCAGGGGGAGAAGGCTGGCGCCATTTTACCCGCGCTGCCACTGGGTCTTGGTGCAGCGACTCCCGACTTGGGCGACAAGTCCAGCCCGCAGGTTCCCGAGTCGATTGTGCCCGGGGATCCGATCGACCTCCTGCCACTTCCGCAGCCATGGAGCGCCGACCAAGTAGGAAGGCTGGCAGGCCAGCGCGCCGCCGCTTCGGAGCTTTTTCTCAAACAATCCCAACTGGCCATCGCTGCGCACTACCCCAAAGACGACGCCCCTTTGTGGCTGAAGAACGTCTTTCAGTGGCTTGCCGAGCCGATGCGTCTACGAGCGATTCGTGGCGCCCGAACCGCTCATCACCAGCTGGTGGCGACGGAGCGGGGGATTGCGGTGTTGGATGAGACAGCGGACTTTCTGGAGCGGTCGATTGCGGCACAGGATCGCTTGGTGGAGCAGGGGGTGGCGGTAAAAAATCCTTATGCTCTGAAAATTCAATTGCTGGAGTTGAGACAAAAGCGGAGTGAACTGGTTCAGCAGTCTTCGCAGTTGCGGATTGCCCTCTCGGGGGTGATCGGCAGCGATCCGGCGTGTCATTATCATCCACTGGAGGAGCTACCTGGTGAATCTGCGATGGCGCTTTGCGATCTGCAGTCGCTGGCGCTGCGCAGCCGTGAAGACTTGATGGCGATCCGACTGGTGCACGCTCAGGCGACCCCACGCGAAATGTGGTTGATTTCCGAGGCAACCGATTGGGCTGGTCCCTGGCAGGACTTTCCCTTTGCCACCACCCCGCTCGCGAGGAAAAAATCGTTCTGGAGCGAACTGTTTGGGCCCGACCAGGAGCAGTTGTTGGCGCAGAAAAAGAAACTGCTGGCTGGTATCCACAATCAGATTCAGGACCAGTTGGTGGTGGATCTGGAGTCTTCCTGGAACGATCGCCAGGGGGCTCTGGAACGCTGGAACCGACTCGAAGAATTACAGCAGGTGCGTCAGGAGCGATTGCGTCAACTGGAGGCGGTGGCCGAGAAAGGGCAACCGGACTTTGAGCAGCAGGTGGCCGCCAAGCTGGAATTGCTTCAGGGGGAAGGAGATCGCTGGAAACTCTATGCGGCTTTCTGGGAAGCCGATCAGCGACTGTCGGGGGCCGTGGGAAGCCAGAGGCCCTGAGAAACTAGAGGCCCTGAGAAACTAGAGGCCCTGAGAAACTAGAGGCCCTGAGAAACTAGAGGCCCTGAGCTTTCGTGTTTCTGATGAAATGCTCCCCTGGCCAGACTTGAGCCGCCGGAAGCGATTCGGGAACCCCAACCGTTGCCGTCGCGTCTGTCCGACTCGGACACAACGGAACCGACCGGAGCGTTTCCATCGTCATGGACCGACGTGGGGATGGCTATCCTTAAGGGGGGAAGTGGGGCAGATCAACTTTTTTTCCTGCATTCCAGCGGGCGGCACCGATATAGTGGAAGAAACCCGGTTGCGGGCGCGATCCCCAACGACTTGATCGATGGCGCGGCCGAGCGATTTGGATGGCGGTCCCGATCTTCTGGAGAAATGGCGGCCATCGGCCGAGTGAAGGGAGTTTGCAAGTCGATGTCTGGCGCCGTTCCCTCCCCCAACCCAGGGTCTCAGTCGCAGCTTCTGGGAGACTCCCTTCAGGATTACCTGCGGCGAGCCTCTGCAGCGATTCAGGCGACCGAATTCAGTCAACGCTTGCTGCGAGGTGCCATTGCGGGCCTGTTGTCCCTGATGGTGCTCATCCTCATCGATCACTGGGTGTGGCCACTGACCACCGCCGCTCGGTTGATCGCCTTCCTCCTGCTTTTGACCGGCTTCCTGTGGTGGCTCCTGCGTCGGATCCTGCCTCTTGCCTTTCGAAGGATTCACCCCGAGTACGCGGCGCGCCAAATCGAACAGGCGATGCCCGAACTGAAAAATAGTTTGATCAACTGGTTGCAGCTTTCGAAGGATGGAACCCCGCCACCCAAAGGGATTCTGGCGACCGTGGCGCGGTATGCTGCCGGTCGTTTGCGTGGGCATGAAGCACAAAGCGTCGTCGATGCATCGACACCGATCAAGCTGGCGGCCATTCTCTTTGGCGCGTTGGTTGTCTTTGGCATCTATCTAGCCATCGCTCCCAAAAGTGGGTTCGATACGATGCGACGGCTTCTGTTTCCCCTAGCCGATATCCAAGCACCCACCCGCGTCCGCATTCTGCAGGTCGAGCCAGGGGATAGCAAAGTGACGCAGGGAAGCGTGCTAGAGATCAAGGCGCAGGTGCGCGGTCTGCAGGCGATCGATACAGTGCAGGTCCGCTACGAGACCAACGATGGCCAATTGGTCGATCAGCGGATCCCGATGGAAGCGGAGACCGAAGGGCTTTTCTATCGTCTGCGTCTGGGTAGCGGGAGCAACGGCATCCATCAGGATCTTCGGTACTGGGTGGAAGCAGGGGATGCGGTTGCCGGCCCCTATGCCATCACCATTCAGCCGATCCCCTTGGTGGCGATCGACCGCGTCGAGTATCTCTTTCCAGCCTACACCCGGCTGGCCCCAAGAACCGTCCCCGGCGACGGCAGGATCGAAGCGATTGAAGGGACTCGCGTCACCATCCACGGTCGCTCCAACCAGCCCCTGCAGAAGGCTCGGGTGGAAATCGATCCAGTGATGGAGCAAGGAGAGTTTGTCCGCGCTTCAACCATCTACGACGTTCGCATCGAAGATGTCGGCATGGTCTGCGACTGGTTGCTGCAACTGGATTCCCAACGCGCCAGCCCCACCCTTTCCAGTTACCGAATCAAGGCCACCAACCCTTTGGGCGAATCGAATCTCAATCCCGTGATCTATCCGATCAAGGTGCTGGGCGATATTCCCCCCGAAGCGATCTGGCGCATCGATTCGCGCAAACCGATCCAGCTTCCAATCAACCAGACGCTGGAACTTCCGCTGCGAGCTATCGATCCCGACTTTGGACTCCACAAGGTGGCGATCGAGGGGAAGGTTGGCCAGCGGGTAAGGATCGAGCAGACCCTGCTGGAGTCGAACGAGCCGTTGGTAGGACCCCAGGAAAAGACATGGCAACTGAATCCCCAGGATTGGCAATTGAAGGTGGGCGAACGATTGGAGGTGTCGATGATCGCGACCGATCACCGAACCAAGCCAGGGACAGAGGAGCCGCAGCCCAACGTCGGTCAGTCGTTGCCGCTGGTGATCGAAATCGTCGACCCGAACGATGCCGTATCCAAGAAGCCTGAAGACGAGAATCGATCTGGCGAAAGAGATCCGAGCAATCCCAACGGCGATCCGAAACAGGATCCGATGAAAGACCCTAGTGGGAAGCAGGGTGCCAAGGACCCTCGAAAACCTGATGCAGAAAAAGGGACGCCGAACCCAAAGGATCGCACCGGTTCGGAAAATCCAAAGGATCCATCGAAGGGAGAGGACCCAAACAATCAGGAGAAGGAATCTCCAACCAACCCGACCGGCAAGGGGAAGGGCAAGCAGCCCGACGGAAAGGAGAAGAAGGATCAGGAGAAATCATCCCAAAGCGAAGGAGACAGCGGGGGAGGTGCTGGCGGTGAAGACTCCAGCGACTCCTCCAGCGAATCCTCCGAGGGATCTGCCAATCAGCCCGGGGGCAGTGGCAAGTCGAGCAAACCTTCCAAAAGCCAGGGCGATGGTGGCGATCCACAGCAGGATTCAGGAGACGCCTCCGAGGACGGCTCGGAGGGAAGTGGGCAGATGACCGACGGGCAGTCGTCGGGTAGTGGAAAGTCTTCGCCAGGCCAGCAATCCACGAACGGCTCCGGTTCGGACAACCAAAATGGGGACGCCCAGGGATCCCAGAGTGGCACCCAGGCTCAGAGTAGTGATCGTTCGGGAGGGAATCGGTCGGGGGCCGGTGGCAAGGAGCAGATCGGGAATCCCGATTCGGAGTCCGAAGGAGAAGCCTCAGAGAATTCGCCACCGGAACACGACGGCGAAGTGTTCGAACGGATCCAGAAATACCTACAGGAAAAAGGAAAGTCCCCATCAGGCGATGCTTCCCAGTCCCAAGGGAGCGACAATCCTTCTAGCTCGTCGGACCCTTCGCAAACGACCGGAGATTCTTCGGCCGATCCCAAGGAAGGCACCGATCCGGGGAGCAAAGGTCAGCCCGACCGCCAGGGCAACCGGTCACCAGGAAATGGATCGGGACAGTCGTCCCAGACGCCGTCGGGAGATCCGTCGGAACCATCTCCCGCCAACGATCCGTCGACTCCCTCGATGCCGCAAGATGCAGCGTCCGGGGACAACAAGGGGCAGAGTGAGCCGGGGGGAAGCGAGCAGACTGCTGGAAAGCAGAGCAATTCATCGGGCCAAGAAGACGCCAACCCGTCCGGTCAGTCGAAGTCAGGCAGGCCAAGCGAGACGGGGGAAACCAAGTCGCCCACTTCACCTGCATCCCAAGACGAAGGAGTGAAGAACGGCAAGTCGGATCCAGCAAGCTCCTCAGATGATCCAGCCGGTGAGAAATCGGATGCTGGGAATCGTTCCAGCAAGTCGGGCAGTGGCAACCAAGGAGGAGGTGCGAACGGTTCGAAGTCGTCCGATGGGGAGGGGACAAGCGAAGGAGAAGGGGCCAAGCAGGGATCGAAGGGATCGTCGGGCGGATCGAAGGGATCGTCGGGCGGATCGAAGGGATCGTCGGATGGATCGAAGGGATCGTCGGATGGATCGAAGGGATCGTCGGGCGGATCGAAGGGCAAGCAAGAGGGGGCCGGTGAGTCGGGCGGTGCATCGAGCGATTCGCAGGGGGGCAAGCAAGAAGGGGCTTCGGAAGGTTCAAGTGGAACTTCTCAGGAAGGTGGCCAGACCGAAGGATCAGGAGCTGACAAGCCATCTGATGATGCTGCTTCCAGTGGGGATCCTAAGTCCGAGAAACCCAGTCAAGCTCAATCGAATGATCGATCCGGCAAGATGTCTGAAGAAGGGAAGGGAGGAGAGCCGGGCGAGAAATCGACTGGTTCTGCCGGATCAGGAGACTCCTCTTCGGGCAAGCAGGCCGCTTCGGAGGGATCGCAGGAAGCGGCGGGTGCATCGGGAGCCAAGGGAGGGGATGGATCGACCGGTGGTGGCCAGAAGACAGGGCCAGCGGGAGCATCCGCCAGTGGTCGTTCTCGAGGCAACGCATCGGGTCAGAGTGCACCAGGCATGGCTGATGCGGATGGTGGACCCAGAGACCGTGGGGCTGGGCAGGATACCGAACCGATCGAGAATGTTGCTGACCCGGCGAACCTGGAGTACGCGAAGAAAGCGACCGATTTGGCGCTGGAAGCGTTGCGTCGCCAGCGGCAGCAACCGGATCCCGAATTGCTGAAGAAGCTGCACTGGAGCGAGCAGGATTTGAGGAAGTTTTTGGATCGCTGGGAGTCGGCCAGGGAGCAGGCGATGAGCGATCCAGAGCAGCAGAAGAAGTTCGAGAAGGAGCTTCAGGCGCTTGGCTTGGTGCCTCGTCGAGGCGACGCCCGACAGGTGGATCGTCGCTTGGATCAGCTACGTGGGATGCGGGAATCGGGGGTTCGCATGCCGGCTCCAGAGAATCTCCGGCGTCAATTCGATCAGTACCGCCGGTCGCTTTCGAATCCACCTCCTTCCAGCGGCAAGTGAAGCGATTGGTGGTCGAGTGATTGGAAGGGGAGGGAGCTAGAGTCTCGTATCTGGCTTGGGGCAATCTGCTGCCATGAGTCATGGTTTTCCAAGAGCGGAACGCTTGATGGTTCCCTGTCTGAAGGCGGACTGCCGAACAGGAAACCACCGCATTTAGTACCCCAAATCTCGAAAACTCCTCAAGGAGATCCGAAGGGGTGGCGACACCGCCCTGGCAAGGGTTGAGGGAGCGCCTACACTAAAAGGCGTCTTTTTGCTTCCGCATCGTGTCGGTGGATTGCGGCGCGATTTCCCAGGAGCAGGTACCGCTGGTCCTGCCTTGGAGTCGCGACGGGAGCCAGGGAAATACGGGGGTGGCGGCTTGTCTCTTTGGTGGAGGCAACCAGATATCACCTTGCGGTCGCTGGATTTCGAAACGTTTCCTGTAAGGAGTTTTTTAGATGGCCTATACGCTTCCTGCACTGAGCTATGCCTACAACGCGCTGGAACCTCATATCGATGCACAGACGATGGAGATCCATCACACCAAACATCATCAGACCTACGTGACCAAGGTGAACGAGGCGATTGCGGGAACCGATCTGGAATCCAAGACGGTCGAGGCGCTGATTGCTGATATGGCATCGGTTCCGGAGGCGAAGCGTGGTGCCGTGCGCAATCACGGTGGCGGCCATGCCAATCACGCGTTGTTCTGGACGGTGATTGGGCCCAACGGTGGTGGAGTTCCATCGGGTGCCTTGGCCGCAGCAATCGATCGCGACTTGGGTGGATTCGACAAGATGAAGGAAGCATTCAGCAATGCCGCTGCGCTTCGTTTTGGAAGTGGATGGGCTTGGCTGGTGGTTCAGAATGGCAAGTTGGCGATTGGATCGACGGCCAACCAGGACAGTCCGTTGATGGGGCAGGCCGTTGCGGGAATCGGTGGCACGCCGATCCTGGGGCTGGATGTGTGGGAGCATGCCTACTACCTGCGCTATCAGAATCGCCGTCCTGACTACATCGCTGCTTTCTGGAACGTCGTGCGATGGGATGAGGTTGCCAAGCGGTTCGAGGCGGCCTCCTGAGCCAGCGAAACAGGGTTGTCATCGACAATCGAATGGCCTCATGGAGCTTTCTTCACCGAGAGTTCCATGAGGCCTTTTTTTATCCACCCAGGATGCATGCGTCCGGCAATGGGAGTCGAATTGACTCGCGCGAAGCCGCGAAGGCACGAAGAAAGACAGAAGTCAGAGTTTTCGTAGGGCCATGATGACCGGTTCCAAATGATGACTCGACTGGTCGCTTTGAACGTGACTTGTTTTTGGTCCAGCCATGAAGTCAACGGGATACCCAGGCAGGCATCGCGAGCTGGAATAGGTGCTAAATGGCTTCGCGTCTTCGCGGCTTCGCGAGCGCCTAGAAGTGAACTTCAAGATGGCGCAGGTCGTTCGTGAGTGGGGGAAATGGTCCACCTAGGATGCTTGCGTCCGGCAATGGGAGTCGAATTGACTCGCGCGAAGCCGCGAAGGCACGAAGAAAGACAGAAGTCAGAGATTTCGTAGGGCCATGATGACCGGTTCCAAATGATGACTCGACTGGTCGCTTCGAACGCGTTGGTAATGGTCCAGCCATGAAGTCGACGGGATACCCAGGCAGGCATCGCGAGCTGGAATAGGTGCTAAATGGCTTCGCGTCTTCGCGGCTTCGCGAGCGCCTAGAAGCGAACTTCAGGATGGCGCAGGTCGTTTCGTGAGTGGGAGACATGGTCCACCTAGGATGCTTGCGTCCGGCAATGGGAGTCGAATTGACTCGCGCGAAGCCGCGAAGGCACGAAGAAAGACAGAAGTCAGAGATTTCGTAGGGCCATGAAGACCGGTTCAAAATGATGACTCGACTGGTCGCTTTCAACGTGACTTGTTTTTGGTCCAGCCATGAAGTCGACGGGATACCCAGGCAGGCATCGCGAGATGGAGTAGTTGCTAAATGGCTTCGCGTCTTCGCGGCTTCGCGAGCGCCTAGAAGCGAACTTCAGGATGGCGCAGGTCGTTTCGTGAGTGGGAGACATGGTCCACCTAGGATGCTTGCCACCGGCCATCGGAGTCGAATTGACTCGCGCGAAGCCGCGAAGGCACGAAGAAAGACAGAAGTCAGAGATTTCGTAGGGCCATGAAGACCGGTTCCAGTTGCGAATCCAATTGTCGCCTCTATGGCTTCTGACTGGTCGACGATTCTATCTTGGAGTCGGGCATCCAGGGATGCGTCGGATGGCTTCCTAAGGGAGGATTTGCCAGGGTCCTTTGGCGAAAGTTCTCGACCCGATGGAAGGTCAGATAGTTGGCATCGTGGGGATTGGGGGGTCCACCTTGGGGGTCAGGGAAAGCGGTTCTGGAAAGGACTAGCAGTTGGTCCCCTTCGATAAGCCAGTCGGGGTACTGGAATCCGGCGACCGCCACATCGGGATGGTAGAGCAGGATGGTGCGCAGTTCCCAGTGGACGAGATCCGGGGAGCTTAGCAGCCCGAGAGCATTTCGGGTCTGGTCTGGTCTTCGTGCAGCGAACTGGGGAGCGCAGGGATTGGCCAGTGCTAGATATTTTTGGCTGGTCTCGTCCCATTGGATGGAGAACTTCTTCGATCCTCCAGGGAGATCGACAAAACCGCTTTCTGGATGGAAATCGATCGAACGACCATCCTCGGAGATGGCGAGGCGGCATCCTTTTTCGGGGGCTGTTCGATGATTGCGCAGCAGGTTCCACAATTGGCCCTGGGGGTCGCGGACGATGTTCCCTTCCAGCCATGCCGTGCCGCCCCAGTCGGGGTTGTATGCGACGCGATTGCTGATGGTCCATTGATCGGCGTCCAGGAGATCTGCATCGACAGGAACGCTCATGACGAAGGCGCGGAAGTTCTTTCCCCAATCTTTAGGAGGATTGCGATCTTCCATAGCGCGCCATAGGCGTCCCTGATGTTCGATCACCGGCATGGGTGCGCAATGGTACTCTCCCTCTCCTAGAAGCAGTCCCTGCTTGCGGTCGATCGGATGGGTCCAGTGGTAGCCACCATCGTCGCTGCGGCGGATGACGGCTTGGCCATACTCGCGAGTGGTCCCTAGGAGATAGAGTGCGCCGCGGTGCACAAAAAGTTTGCTCCAAAATGCATCTTCGATCGTCGCTATCTGGGTCCAGGACTCCCCATTGTCGTCGGAGCGATGGATGGTGGAGACGCTGAAACTGCTTCCAGGGCCGAAGAAATCGTGGCTGGCGACCAGGGAGTTGGGTCCGACGCGCGCGATCGAAGGGGAACCGATGTACTGGCGATGCGCCGACCGCTGGTGGGCGACGACGATCCCGGGTGGCTGGGCACCCCGGGTAAAAGGAGAACTGGTCATGCTCCAGGTGGCCCACAGCAGGGTGCACCGAGTGATGGTTCTAGCGAGAGAATTCCAAGTCATCTTCTGGTCGGGCTCCAGTTTCTTGTAGGGAGGGAAATCGCGATCGGAAGGGATTCTGCTATCGTAAAGAAATTCCAACACAGTGCCCTGGGGGTGGCTCCTGGAGGTTGTTCGTGAGACGAGATCAAAAGGGAGGGAGCGGACCGGATCATCGTTCGAGCCGAGTTGGTTCGTGGATGGCGACGGTGATGTATCTGGGTGGAGTGGCGCTGGCCAGCGGGCTGATGCTGATGGTCAATGCGGCCGTGGTCTATAGCCTCTACAGTGGAGTGGGTGGGTGGATACCACCCGAGTGGAATGTAACGCAGCTCTGGCAGTTTCTGATCTACCTGGTACCGATGTTTCTCCTGATTCTGGAGTGGATGCTTTGGGACCTGCTGATGCGTCGCGCGGGCTCAAAAATCGGTTCAAGGTCGCGTCGATGACCGCAGCACCGTCGAAGGTTGGGTAGCTTCTGGAGTGAGCCGTTGGGAGTTTTCCTGATCCGATGGGTTAGCTGCACTCGAGTGGTCTGGGACAGGCTCTTGACCGGATTGCAGCAGATCGACGGTGGCGGCGAGCGTATCGATCGAAATGAACTCATAAAAGATTGCCTGCAGCCGCTCTTTCTGATCGACCAGCAGACAGGTTGGATACCAGAGTTGAGCCACTGCGGAAGCATTGGAATCGGGGAGCAGGTTCGACAGAACGAATTCGGGCGACTGGGTCCACTGCAGCTCGATCGGGCCAGTGTAATCTTTCGCGATCTGGGTCGCGCGGGTGATCACACCCACCGGCTGGATCCCCAGTTCCTTGAGTTGATCGGCGGCTTCGTAGAGCGATTGAAACTGCCGGGATGAATTGGATGACCAATTGCTCAATTGGACGATCAGGCGGTATCGATCGGGGGGTGGCAGCCGTTTCTCATCGATCTCGATACCGACAGTTTGCGACTGGTTTCGGCGGGTGATGCGCCATCGCCCACGTTGAGCCAGGGTATCGCAATGGGCTTGCACCCTACCTGCTAGCTCGGCCAGCTGTTCGGAGACTCCGGGGTCCTCTTCCAGATAAGCCGCCAGTTCACGGAAGCGATCCGGATCGCTGAAGCCCAGATGAGCGGACTGGGTGAGGGCATCGATTGCATCCAAGGGGTGTTGGGTGCGTGCAAAGACAATTGCCTGCTGGAAGAGGACTTCGGCGGCAAGCCAAGCATCGCTTTTACCAGAGTCCCACTTGGCATCTTCCAGCACCTCGCGCACACGATGACCTGCTTCGATGAAGAGGATATCGCTCTTGCGAGGGTCGCTCCTTTGCTGAGCGGTGGCGTCGACCCAATAATTGACAGCGCCCTGCAACAACGGGTCGGTCCGAGGAGCTCGATTCTCTGGAGGATCGGAGAGGATCGGCACCGAACTGACAGTCGGTCGCTGACCGCGCGCCAGCGAGGGGAGCGGCGACTCGAAAGCGATCGGCCCGGTGCTTTCGCGAGGCATCTGGTCTGACACAGAAGGTTCCTGGCTCTTTTGACATCCGACTGCTGCGATCAACATCATCAGGCATGTTGCCAGAGTCGAATCAACAGCAGCGTGATACCGCCGGTGGGGGGAGGATGGCATCATGGAATTCACCATCCCTTCACCTTCATCGGGATACGGTAGAGGCCGGTGCTGGCGGTGATGTAAAGGAGGTCGCGCTGAGGCCCGCCAAAGCAGACGTTGGCGGTCCAGGGCTGTGGCACTGCGATTCGCTCTAGCAATCGGCCTTTGGGATCGAAGATCGATACTCCCTTGCCGCCGGTCAGATAGAGATTGCCAAGTCGATCGAGCGTCATGCCATCCGAACCTTCTTCGCAGAACAGCAGGCGGTCGGTCAGTGAGCCATCCTCGGTGATCTGGAAGCGGTAGGTCTTCTTGGCTCCGATATCGGCCACGAACAGTTTTCCCGTTTCCGGGTTGCCGACAATGCCATTGGGCTGCTTGAATTGATCGGCCGCCAGCACCCCCTGAGATCCGTCGCGCTGGCATCGATAGACGTTCTGACTTGGCTGCGGTGGGCTGGTGTGATTCCACCATGGCCTTTGGTAGTACGGATCGGTGAAGAACAGGAAACCTTTGGGATGGATCCAGAGATCGTTCGGACCATTCCAAGGTTTGTCTTGAAACGTCCCGCTGAGGACGCGATGCGATCCATCGGGATCGATTTCCCAGAGTTCATTCTTTTCGTCCGCGCAGGCGATCAATTTGCCATCGGGTGCAAAGAAGAGTCCATTGCTGCGCCCGGCTGGCTTGAGGAACTCCGAGACCTTCCCCTCCAGGTCCACTTTCAGGATGCGATTGTTGGGCTGGTCGGTAAAGAACACTTCCCCATTGGCAGCCACCGCCGGTCCTTCGGTGAACTTGCAGTCCGATGTCAGGCACTCCAAACTAGCGCCCTCTGCCACCAAGCTTTCGGTCGTCTCTTGGAACCCGGCTTTCAATCCGCGTTCCTGTCTCGACGCGATTGCCGCCATCATGCCAGCAGCGGTTAACTTCCCCCAATGCCTTCGGTCGAACCTCGCCCCGTTGCTCATGTTTTTCCTCGCAATAGATCCCGATCCTGCTGCAGACAAAATAGAGAACCGAACCGACTCAGGGCAGAAACTTGATGCATGCCGGTGACTTGGCCGCGATGACCGAACCGGTGGGGCTTAGGGCGCCCGAGCTGGGATCGATTCGGAAGGCATGAACGTCATGGCTGGACTGGTTTTGAGCCAGCAGGAACTGTCCCGAGGGGTCGATTCGAAAATTCCGTGGCGTCTTTCCGCCGGTCAGAGTGTGGCCTGCGGGGGTGACTGCCCCGGTCTGGGGATCGATCTGGAAGGTCGCGATCGAGTCATGGCCGCGATTGCTGCCGTAGACAAAGCGACCGGTGGGATGAACCAATACCTCCGCAGTGGAGTTTTGTTCGGCCGGAAAATCATCGGGGCGTGTCGAAGCAGTGCCGATCGCATCGAATCGGCCCTGGTCGGCGTCCCAGCGAGCGGCGGTCAGCGTGGAGTTGATTTCGTTGATGATGTAGGCGAACCGTCCGCCCGGATGAAAAGCCAAGTGGCGTGGTCCACTTCCTGGAGGCAGCGGGAATGCCGGGGTGGGGGCGGTGACCAACTTGCCTGCTTGGCGATCCAACCGGTAGACCAGGACCTGATCAAGCCCCAGGTCGGCGACACAGACCCACCGTCCCGACGGATCGTTCTGGATGCAGTGGGCATGGGGTGCTTCTTGGCGACTGGGCACACTGCGGCTTCCCCCGCGATGCACCACCAGATCGCTGGCCGGCTGGATCGCTCCCTCCTGCGTCAAAGGATAGAGCGCTACGCTGCCGCTGGAATAGTTGGCCACCATGGCGTATCGGCCTTCCAGGTCCACTTCCACATAACAGGGAGAGTCGCCATCGATCGCCTGCGATCCGACCGGCTCCAGTTTTCGGTTCTTTGCATCCCATCGGAAGGCGACGATTTGAGGGGGGTGATCTTTCTGGGAGCGACTGGTTTCTCGGACTGCATAGAGAATCGGCAACCGAGGGTGGACGGTCATGAAGGCTGGCATCTTCAGGTCGACCATCGGAACTGGTTCTGACATTCGGCCTTCGGAATCGAGCGAGCTGAGGAGGATTTGATCTCCAAAGCCACCGATGGCAAACCAGCGTTTCTCTGTCGTCAGGGGGGATAGGGTGGCCTTCAGTGAACTCGACAGACAGCCAGCCGTGGCGACTGACAGGAGTTGGGTGAATTGGCGCCGGGACGAAAGAGTGCGGTTCATGGTCCGAGACCTTTAGTTGAAAAAGACAGTGAGGCACCACGTCGGCAACCAAACGCAATTCATCGTTGATCCAGCGATGGAAGCGATGGTCGGGGGAGGGAGTATCGCTGGGAGGAACCAAGTATGATGGTTGAAAGGAGGCGTTGCCAGTGCCGTGGTGACGCCTGGACGCCATGGATGAGGGGTTGGCGAGCCCTGTTCCCGACTCGTTTCCCCCTTTTCGCTTCCAGAATTGGACTCGGCACGTTTTCCCCGAAACAACTATACTCTTTCGGTAGTGCGTTTCTTCCGTTGGATGCCATCTTGCAATCCATCCAGGGCTTCGCAACACCCCAATTTCCACTCTGCCACAAGTTCGGGTAGCAAAGGATCAAAAAGCCGAATGTGTGGAATTGTAGGTGGGGTATGGCACCATCCAGATCGAGCGCTCAGTCGAGGGCAGCTGGAGTCGATGATGCGTCGGGTCGTCCATCGCGGCCCGGACGATGAGGGGGCTTGGATTCAGACCTTGGGCGGCACGCGAGTTGAGCCGGTGCAGTCCCATCCAGCGAATCCGGGTGTGGCGTTCGGGTTTCGTCGCCTGTCGATCATCGACTTGGCTGGGGGGCACCAGCCGATCACCAATGAAGATGGTTCGATCCAGTTGATCTTCAATGGGGAAATCTACAACTACCGCGAATTGAAGGAGGATCTCAAGCGAAAGGGGCACCGCTTCCGAAGCGAAAGCGATACCGAGACGATCGTTCACTTGTACGAGGATCTGGGGTTCGAGTGCTTCTCCAAGTTCAACGGCATGTTTGCGATCGCGTTGTGGGACGGCAACCGCAAGCAGTTGGTCCTGGCCAGGGATCGCTTCGGCAAAAAGCCGCTCCACTACGCCCTTCAGAACGATCGACTGCTGTTTGCCAGCGAGATCAAGAGTTTGGAGGAAGTGGATGATCTCCCGCGGAGGATTGATCCTGCGGCGATCGATTTGTACATGACCTACGGGTACATTCCCCATCCGTTGACGATCTATCGCGACATTCGCAAGTTGCGGCCGGGGCACTACGCCGTCTACAGGGACGGTCAGTTGGAGGAGAAGCTTTTCTGGCAAGTGGACTGGAATCGTGAGGAGCGAATCAGCAAGTCGCAGGCCATCGACGAGGTGCGGTATCTGCTGCGCGACAGTGTTCGGCTTCGGATGCGTAGCGATGTTCCGCTGGGGGCGTTTCTTTCCGGAGGAGTCGACAGTTCACTGATCGCCGCCATTGCGCAGCAGGAACGCGGTTCGCCGATCAAAACATTCTCGATCGGTTTCCCTCAAGCTGGATTCGATGAGACACATCATGCCCAGAGCGTTGCGGAGTATGTTGGAACCGATCATACGCGTGAAGAGGTGCCTCCCGAATCGATCGAGATTCTGGATCGTCTGGTGCAGCAGTACGACGAACCCTTTAGCGACTCCTCGGCGATCCCGACTTGGT
>Ga0315907_10003512_pt1 | contig 18421 bp, 16 predicted proteins | sample LakEriMetagenome_3_FD_203525 | JGI IMG/M metagenome (GOLD analysis project Ga0315907, IMG submission 203525) | Freshwater fungal communities from buoy surface, Lake Erie, Ohio, United States - Buoy 12 MA123 | ecosystem: Environmental > Aquatic > Freshwater > Lake > Lake biofilm | place: USA... | reverse complement strand
CAAGCTGAAGCAGCACGAGGGTGATCACGGTAAACCCAACTCTTAGATAAACCATGGCTGCACCAATGCAGAACTACGGGGGTTTTACAACCCCCACACCCGTCGCTATCGGCACTCAAGGCAACCCAAATTGGGGATCAGTCTTCCTTGGCGATTTGGTCACCAAGGTCAACTTCGGTAGCTACGTCCGCGAAGCTGTCTACGGCAACTGCCGTTGGGTGCAATCTGGCATCATCCAGCGCAACACCGCTCTGGATATGTCCAGCGGTGGCACCCGCATCACGGTGCCCTACTTCAAGCCCTTCCTGGCTAGCGAAGAGATCATCAAATCTGATGCCGCTTGGGGTGCATCGGGTAAAGGATTCTTGACCCCCCAGAAAATAAACGCCGACAGCCAAGTGGCTGCCGTCATGCACCGCGGTTTCGCCTAAATACCTGGGCCTTCTGTCAGTAACGGCAGAAGTTAATGGGGTGAATTGCTGGGACGCCACCACCCGAAAGGGCAGGCCAATCAGCAGCCAAGCCGACCTACAAGTCGGAAGGTTCAACGACTAGGGCCCGAGAGGCAACTCAGTAACGGTCCCACGAGTGCCCCACACCCAACCAGCTTCGGCCAGGGGGTGAAGATATAGTCTGAACTACAGCGATGGCAAAGCTGTAGAACCAAGGGATAAAGAGCCTTTGGGATAACACATTTGGGGCCGCTGACGATCTTTCTCGCATGGGCGCTGGTGCTGACCCGATGGCGGCAATAGCCAGCTTTATCACGGATAGCGTGCTGCGCCAACGGACCGCAACCCTGCGGGCCATTGTTGACGGCGTGCTGGCAGTGGGTGCCATGTCCACCCACACGGTGAACATCTCCCGCACCGGCGCTGGCACCTCTGCTGAAGCCAACTTCCTGACTGCCGCATCGGTCATTCGTGCCGGTAACGTCCTTGGCGAAAATGCCGGTCTTCTGACTAGCATCGCCATGCACAGTTCGGTCTACAGCTACCTGCAAACTGTGGGGATGTTGACCTTCTCGACTTCCACTCTTTCGAGCGGTGGCAACATCGCTTGGGGTGGTGGCGGCGTTGGTATCACCAGCACTCAGATCGCTAGCTTTGCTGGCCTGAACGTCATCGTCGATGACCAGCTGGCTCCCACCCCTGACACCACCAACGGCGACAAGTACCCCGTGTACTTGTTCGGCCAAGGCGCTGTTCAGCAGGGCTTGCAAGCCGATTTCCGCGTGGAGTACGAACGCTCGATTCTCAGCAAACAGGACATCGCCTCTTGCGATTACCACCAGCTGCTGCACATCGACGGCGTTTCTTACACCGGCACCGACAACCCGGATAACACCACGTTGTCTACCGCTGGCTCCTGGGCCTTGAAATATGATCCTCGCCAGATTCCCATCGTGAAGATGGTAGTTAATACGCCGTTCGCCGCGACTCCCTGAGCTACGGTTTCAGTGGAATGTTCGGGGCTCTTCGGAGCCCCTTTTTTCTTATGCAGCTTGCTTGGCCAGCCCGCATTCCTTCCTTAGGCGGTAGCGCTGGTTGTAAGTCATTGCTCGATACTCTTCAACTGAAATGCCAAGCTGCGCGGCGTTCTTAGCGGTGCGCGTCTCGGCAGCCTTGTTGATGCGGGCAACGTGGTCGGTGTCGGCAGGAGCAAATGCGGTCAGAGGATCTGCGCACACCCAGCCTTTGTGGCTGGCGGCAACACCACGGCTGAGCTTGCCAAAACTTTCGCGGCCACCCCATACGCGACCCATCTCTGATGCGCTTTTGAGGTGAGTGCCGTGATCGGGGTGGTTCCAAGTGTGAACGCGGCCCTGCTCTTGATGGCGTGCAACCAACTTTGCGGTGCGTGTCTTGGCGATGCCTTTTGTTGCTTCGCTGTGCTTTTGTCGAAGCTCTGGGGTCCATTCCACCAGTGCGCCAAAAGTGTTGCCTGTCAGCTGCTGGGCGCGGACTTGACGCAGCTCTTCGGTGTACTGATAGCCGGACAGCCCTTCACCACCATCGGTAAGGTTGCGAAGGCAGCCAGCGCCAAGATCCTTTCTGCCCAAGCAGGCGATCAGCGCGATCTCGTACTCGATAGCCTCAGGGTCGGTCAGACCGTCGAGCAGGATCTTGCGACGATCCTTGGGCGGAAGGGCAATGCCGTGGCGCTCATCAATGCGCTTGCCGGTGCCTTTGCCGATGTAATAGGGAGTGCCGTCAGTCCGCAGGTAGGCGTAGACGTAGAAGCGGCGCTCGGTTACGGTTTTCATGGTTCCAGGTAAGAGCTGGGATCAGAAGGGGAGGTTGCCGCCTCCCTTTCACCTCAATATAGGGTCTACCCCTGCGTAGCGTCAAGCCTTCGGGGCTGTGCCCAGCATGGTGCCAAGGTCGCCAAAGGTCCCGTAGGTGGTGCCGAGGCGGGTCTTGTACTGCGCCAGGGTTTCAGCAGGGCGGGCACCGGTGTAGTAGCCGCACGTCCCGACTGCCACGGTGATGCTCGAAGGCGGGGCGTCTTGCACCTCGGCGACGAACACGTCAACGGTCTCCACCGGAGCTTCGATCACCGGAGCGGGTGCTTCCTCCCCAGCGGGCTCAGCGATGTCAATGTCAAGGGGTGCCGTTTGACCGCCATCCTCTTGGGTGTCGGGGTCAGGGCTGACGGTTGCAGCAACCTTGGCGGCAGCTGTCTTTTTGGTGGCCATGGATAAAAAGGTGGCTGATGGCATTCTGCCTAAGATGGCGATACGCCTACGGACGGCGAGCGGCTGCCATGACCCTGCCTGCAATCACGACTGCATTGGCAGACGCCTATTTCGCGCTCACCCCGCGAAATGCAGCATGGACAGCTGTGACCGATAAGCAGATCCAGCTGAACGAAGCGCAGAAGTGGCTAGGTGCCCTGTGCTTTGACCAAGCGAAGGATTGCTGCGGACGCTCGTTTGATGCGGCGTGGACGGAAGGGGTGAGCGAACTTGCGCTTGCATTACATCAGAGCCCTACGGCGTTGATCGGTGGCGGGGCGGCTAGCGGCGGTGCTACGGGTGAGGTGAAAAGGCAACAGCTTGGCGACTTGTCGATTGAGTATTTCCAAGCTCGCGCAGGCGAGGCACCCGTGCAGACCAGTCGCTATGGACCCAATGCGCCGCTGGTGCTTCAGCGTTTTCCATTTCTGGGGGACATTCTTGGCTGCTGGATGAATGTAGGGGCTGGCAGCAGCCGCATTATTGCGAGGGTAAGGAGCTGACTTGGAAATCACCGCCACCTTTCTTCCTGTTGCCGACACGCTGATCAACTCGGTATTTCCTACACCGATCGTTTACCGGCGGCATAACAAAGCGGTGTATGACCCGCTCACGGGTTCAATGCAGTATGTCTTGGCTGGAGTTGCGCCAACGCTTGCTGACTACCAGAACGCCGGTGCGCTGTGCGTGGCGATGACTGGGGGCGACTACGCCAATTCAGACGCGGGCGATGGCATTACAAGCTTGTGCGTGGATGGGACGTTAGCGGCGGGCATGGTGGACTATGACAACGCAGACATTGACCCACGCGATGCGTTGACGATCAAGGAGTACACCGAGCACAGCATCAATGCTGGTGTGTTGAACCGCAGCAGGGTGGAAGCTGGCGGCACGGCAGAGACCTACGAACTGTTGCTGTGGGTGGAGCACAAGACACTGCCGCTGCTGCCGACGACGGCGGACTATGTGACGTATGACGGGACGACGTGGAAGGTCACAGCAGTGGAGCCCACCTATTCGTCCAAGGGTCTGATCGCCAGCAAGCTGCGCGTGAGGTCGAACTGATGCCTCGATTCGACAACGCCCGCGACCTTGAGCGGCATCTGAAAAAGGCGCTGGATGCGCTGCAGGCTGAGACGCTGATCACAACGCAAGCCGAGCTGGGCTCAACCCGAGTGTCGCCTTACAACACAGGAAGATTCCGCTCGTCGTGGTTTGCTGCCGAGGGATCAGCCAGCAGCGCCGTTGCCCCTGAGGGCACCGACAGCCCGAACACTGATGCGACGGGGCTGAGGGTTGATGCCAGCAAGGAATACCATTTGACCAACTCGTTGGTGTACGCCCAGAGCGTGGCGATTGAGGGAAAGGTGGTGTCGCAGCCCAAGAACTGGTTCATCGACTTCACCAACGTCCGCATCCCGAAGATCCAGGATGCAGCCGCCCGTGTCGTTGCCCAGCGCTTTGACTTGACATGAGCTTCCAGCAGATCCGTGGCGCGATGGCCAAGCTGACCAGTGATGCGCTGGTCGTTGCCGGCGTGCCGTTGGCCGATCAGGTATTTGACAACACGGTTGAGACCCCACCCAAGGATCCTGCCGGCACCTACGCGGTGCTGAACCTGTCGTTCCCGCAGGTTGCAGTCGAGGCGATCGGCTGCGATGGGGCTGACCTGATCGTAGGTAGCGCCAACCTGCTGCTGTACACCCCAAAGCGGCAAGGCATGAAGCCGGCGGAGGACGTGATGCAGGCGGTGTTGAAGGAATGGGTGCGGGTGAATAAGGCGACAGTGAACGAGGGCGGTGTCCACTTGCGCACTAGGAACATCAATGGTCCGAGCGCGTTGGCCCCTGATGAACGGCCGCACTCAGTCGTATCGCTGAGCTGTGCCTTTACAGCTCGCGTAGATTGAGGGTAGCCCTTGCCCCCGAGGGCGGACGTCCCCAACCCTGTCGTTTCGCCTCCCTTGATTAGGGGCTGGTCCAATCCCGATCGCATGCTCGCAGTCCAGCGCCTTAACTGGCCAGGACGGTCTTATCACTTTTAAGCCTGCAGGCGTCAAGCACTGCCTGAAGGACGCTTCCGACTTCCCCGCTGGCAAGCTGATCACCGTCCCCGGTGACCACGACTATTACATCGGCGACCCAGTGGTGTTCACCACTGACGGCGCTGCTGTCATCGACCCCAAGCTGACGGTCAACACGAAATACTGGGTCGTTGATAAGACCGCTACAACGGTCTCGGTGTCCGCCACCAAAGGGGGTGTGCCGATCACTCTTGATGGCTTGGGTGGTCTGACCGGGTCTGGTGTCGGCAGCCTGGCTGCTGCCACCGCCGGTGTGGGCTACACCCCCGGCACTTACACCGATGTGCGTCTGGTGCAGGGCACTGCCAACACTGCAAGGGCCACCGTTGTGGTGCCTGCTGGTGGTGCTCTGGCTGCTGGTGCCATCACCGTCACCACGGCTGGCACGGGCTACACCACCGCTGCTGGCGGCATCACCCTGACCGGCGGTCACAACGCTTCTGGTGCTGCAATCGACGCGGTGGCTCCCACCACGGCGTTCACGGGCACCGCGACGCTGACCACCGCCCGCGAGAACAGCACAGGCCACATCAACGTCAACTACGGCGAGTTTGATCTGGTCTGCATGGTTCAGGAATGGGACATTTCGTTCGAAAGAGAAACGATCGACATCACCACCTTGCCCTGCCGCATTGGTGGTTCTGCCGATAAATACGCGGGCTTCCGTACCAGTATTCCTGGCTTTGCCAGCGGTACTGGCACGATGAACGTGCTGTTCAGCGGAGATCAGGCCAGCCTGAGCGGTCGCTTGATCGCCAACTCGCTGCTGAAGAACCAGGCCGGCGCCACGGTCAAGTTTTACGTCAAAGCTATCGAAGGCGCGGGCAACGTCCTCGATGACACCCTCTCCTCCTACATTGAGGCTGAGGTGTCCCTGGATGGCTTCTCCATCTCGGTGAACACGACTGACGCGATCGTGGCAACGATCAATTTCAGCCTGTCGGCACCGCCGACGCACCTGTTTAACCTGAGCTTGAGCTGAAAGGTTCGGGTTGGGAGAGATCATGGCCCCTGCTACGGCGGGGGCTTTTTTATTGGCGGTAGGCTGCGGCTGGTCGTGGTGACTCCGGCCGGCGTGGGGGGAGCTGGCCTCCCCTCCGTCCTACCTACACTGTCAACGAGTCACTACTCCTAGGTATGGCAAGGGCACTCGATCGTCTGAAGGCTGCGTGCGCGATGAAAGCCACGCGCAAGGCTGTGACATTGCCGGACGGGTCTGAGTTTGAATTCTTCTCGCCGCCGATCACGTTGGCGCAGCGTGCGCGTGCGCAGAGGCAGGCAGGGACCGACAGTGCTTCGGATTTTGCGCTGCAGCTACTGGTGATGGTGGCTCAGGACGAGAACGGGCAGAAGCTGTTTGCCCCTGGCGAGGTGGCAGAGCTGCGCAATGAGCTGCCTGCCAGCGTTGTTGAGGGCCTGATGGTGCAGCTGGTGCAGGACGTCGAGCCCGAGGATGCGGAGCCGACAGACATGAAAAGCGCTGGTAGCGGAGCTGCGAAAGGACAACGGGCTGCTGGCTGAGCTTGTTGTTGCCAAGGAGCTGCACCTGACGCTTGGGCAGCTCCGAGAGGCGATGACGGAGGCAGAGCTGATGATCTGGCACGCATTCCTGATGCTGCAACGGGAGGAGCAGCAGAAGGCAATGGACGAGGCAAAGCGTCGTCGTCGGTAGGCTGTGGGTAGCGCTGCGCAGGGATCTTGGCGACGACCTATTCGGTAGGCCTGCAGTTCACCGCTAAGACGCAGCAGCTGGATGCGGTCTACAGCAAGCTCAACAAGCTGGAGCGGGATCTTGGCAGGCTAAAAGGCTCAGACCCTTTCCAGGGCGTTGAGAACAGCGCTAGGGATGCCGGTAACGCAACAGAAAAAGCGGGCAAGCAGGCAAGGGCTGCCACTGGCGCCTTCAAGGGTCTTGGCAGTGCGATAGGCGGGCTGGTATCTGCCGCCGCCTTGATGCAGGGCGCCAAATTTGTTTTTGGCAAAACGGCTGAGTTAGAGACGCAGACTCGAAGTATTCAAGTACTGACTGGTAGCTTGATCAAAGCAAAAGATATTGTTGGCCAGCTGCAGCAATACGCCAATGTCACACCATTTACCAGTGCTGAGATCATTGATACGGCCAAGCGTCTGAGCGCTTTTGGCGTCAGCGCCGACAAGGTTGTCGATACCACCAAGCGTTTGGGCGATGTGGCAGGAGCCACCGGCGCCAACCTTGGCGAGCTGAGCCTGGCCTATGGGCAGGTGATGGCGAAGGGCCGTCTCCAGGGCGAAGAGCTGCTGCAGTTCCAGGAACGCGGCGTCGCGCTTGCGGATGAGCTGAAGCGGATGTACAAGCTGAGCGGACAGGAGTTCAGCGACGCGCTGAGTAAGGGGCGGGTTAGCGCCGAGGCGGTAGAGGTCGCGCTAAAGAATCTCACAAACGCAGGAGGTCAATACGCAAATGGCGCAATTAGTCAGTCAGATACCCTTAACGGGCGATTGTCAACACTGCAAGACGCTGTTGACGGGGTTGCCCGCGCAGTTGGCAAGGTATTGACTCCAGCCGTCCTAAATGCCCTGGAGACGGCCAACGATAGATTGGCGCAAACGCCCGCTCTTGTTGAAGATATTGGGCTGGCATTCCAATATGCAGCGGACAAGCTTTCGCCATTTATAAATGGCCTAAGTCAGATGCACTGGTTTTTCAAGAATCTCACGCCTCCTGGGTGGGCGATGCAGGTGATTGGTGGTTCAACAAATCTTGCTGGATCTGCCATTAAAGAAGGCGCAGAAAGGCAGAGAGCGCAAGGGGGGTATGTGTCAAGGTTTGCTGGGGCGCGAGATGAGGCTTTTCGTCGGGCGCAGCAAATCGGTTCTGTGCCGACTAGCGCGTTGACACCCCCTCCACTGCTCGGAGGTGAGCCTGGCGGGGGCAAAGCGGGCGGGGGCGGCGGTAGTAAAGCAGGTAAAGGCGCAAGTGCCTCTAGCTTCCAGCCATCTAGTCGCGCCAAGGCGCTGATTGCCGCAGCCAGCAAGCTGGGTGTGTCGCCGTTGGATCTGGCGACAATCATCAGCTTTGAGACTGGTGGCACTTTTAGCCCATCGATTGTGGGCGGCGCTGGCGGCAACTACATGGGGCTGATTCAGTTCGGCCCTAGTGAGCGGAGGCAGTACGGCGCGCATAGGGGGCAAAGCTTTGAAGAGCAGGTGCAGGGGCCTGTCGTTCGTTATTTCCAAAGCCGTTTTGGCGGGGTTGGGATGAGCACCCAAGGCGCATCGTTGGAAGACCTATACACCACCGTCATTGCTGGTAATCCCAAGGCCAACCGCAATGCGCGCGATTCCTTTGGCACCAGTGCCCGTAGCGGTGTGGCTGCAATGGGACCTCATCGCCAGAAAGCACTGCAAACGTTCTTTGGCGGAAACCCAGAAAATGCCGGTTACGACGCATCCAGCGCAGGCGCCGATGCGGCGCAGGGTTGGGAGGACGAGCAGAAGCGCATGGAAGCGCTCAGAGAAATGGTTGCGCAGCGTCAGCAAGAGCTAGAGGTGCTGCGGAGTGGGCTGGCTATTGCCAAAGAGCTGGACCCAATCAAGCGGTCAGAGCTGGAGTTGGCGGGCCAAAAGCTGGCGATTGAGCAAAAGTATGCAGATGCGTTGGCGCAAAGCAAAGGGCAGGAAGAAACAGACCTGCTCAACAAGAACAGGGCATTGGAGCTTGAGATTCTCGGCGAGCAGCAAGCGGCTAAGCGATTCACTGCAATGCAGGGCATCACAGAGCAGCTAGACGCGCAGCTGCGCGGCGTCATGGCCATCACGCCGGAGCAGCAAGCCATCAACCAGCTGCTGGAGTACGAAAACCAGCTGAAGCAGGAGGGCATTGCTCTGACCGATGCGGACAAGCAGGCTTTGCTTGGAAAAATTCAGGCGATTCAGGCGGCAAACGAAGCGCAGAAAGCACAACAGGCTGCGCAGCAGCAAGCTGAATCAGACGCCAGCGGTATTGCCAGCACGTTGACTGGCGGCATCAAGGACGCCATCAAGGCTGCAGTGACGGGCGGCGACGTGAAGGCAGCGCTGAGCGGGATGCTTGCGAGCTTGGGCGAGAAGTTCCTTGACATGGCAATGCGGCCGCTGGAGCAGATGCTCACGCAGTCGCTGACGCGAATGTTCAACCCGCAGGCGATGGCGACGCAAGCCAACACAATGGCGCTGCAGGCCAACACGATGGCATTGCAGTCTGCTGCGATAGGCGGCGGGGGTGGCTTTGGCGGCGCCGGCGGGATCCTCGGCGGCTTGGGAAGCCTCTTCGGTGGTGGTGGGATGTGGGGCGCTGCCAGCGGCGTGGGCTTCAACCCGATCGCCTTCACGCCCGGCCTGTCATTCTTCGCCGACGGCGGCTTCGTCACCGGCCCCACCCCGGCGGTGGTGGGCGAAGGCGGTGCCAACGAGTACGTCATCCCCGAAAACAAGATGGGCGGTGCCATGGCCCGCTGGAACGCTGGTGCTCGCGGTGATTCCGTCATCAGCGGCGCTGACCCCACCGGCCGCAGCGGCGGCACCGCGCTGGCCGAGGCTCCGCCCCAGGTCAACATCACCGGCGGCATCCTGAACTTCAACGACAGCCACTACATCCGCGCTGATCAGGTGCCGTCGATCATCAGCCAGAGCGCCAAGCAAGGCGAGGCCCGCGCCCTGCGCAAGCTGCAGCAATCCCCTGGCGCCCGCAGGAAGGTTGGCATCTGATGGAGTTCGCGCTCGGCAACTACTTGACCCTCACCTCTCCGGCTGGGGCGACCTACAACTGGCAGAACTTCTTCATCAACGAGACCGTCAACGGCTACTCGTTTGTGCCGTTCGGTTTCAGCGGCATCACGATCAACCGCCAAGGCGACAACGTGGACGCCACCCTGGCCTTCCCCAACAACGAGCTGTCACGCCGCTGGTCTATCGAAGCCCTGCGCGAGGGTTGGCTCGCAGACGTCAAGGTGATGCTGCTCAACCCCGCCGACCGCTCTCAGCAGGAGCAGCTACACAGCTACACCGGCCAGATCGCCGGCGGTGGCTGGAGCGAGACCACGCTGACCCTCAAGTTGAACACCGTTCTCGATGCGGTCGGCGCCGAAGTGCCCAAGCGCCGCCTACGCCAGCGGCTGGTGGGGCAGCTGCCGATGACCAGCAATGTCCGCCTGCGTTGATTGCATCGACCTGATCGGGCAGCGCTTCAGCTGGGGCGAACTCGACTGCATCCATCTGGTGTATCGGGTGCTGGAGCGAATGGAGATCCCAACGCCCCCCTTTGACCCGCGCTGGTACGAACGAAACCCGCACCGCATTGGCCGTGCGCTGCTGCGCTGGGGAAAGCGCATCCAAGACCCCACCTACGATGGCGATGTGCTCCTGCTCAACGGTGAGCAGCTCTCATTCGCGGTGGTATGGCAGGGCGGGATCCTCTACATGAACCAGCGAACAGAGGCGGTGGCCTGGTGCCCCATGCGCAGGGGAATGATCGCCCACGCCTTCCGCTACTGCCCTTCGAGCGCGAACTGATCCACACCCTCGGCATCACCGAGGACGAGTACCGGCGGTTTGCAGCAGAAGCGGCCTGGCGCGGCCGCACAAGGCCAGCGGCCTACGCCCACATCCCTGAGGTGAACGGCGGCTTTGTGGTGCCGATCCTGATCAACCTCGTCATCGGCATTGCACTGTCAGCAGTGTCGGCGTTGTTGGCGCCCAAGCCCGCCTCACCGAGCAAGCAACAGCAGAAGCAGCGGCAGCTCTCCAGCCGCAACGGCTCGGACCGCTTTGGTACCACCAGCGGCTTCGACTCGATCAACGAACTGGCCGACTACGCCGCGCCGATCCCGATCGTGTTCGCCAACCGCGAGGCCGACATCGGTGGCGTCATGGTCAGCCCACAGCTGGTGTGGTCGCGGTGCTTCAGCTACGGCACCGAGCAGGGCGTGAAGATGATGCTGGTGATTGGTGAGTGCGGCGACGACGACGGCATCGACCGTCCCGACCTCGAAGGCATCTTCCTCGGCACCATGCCGCTGGACGCGGTGTGGCGGCAGAACTTCGCCTTCTACTGGAACCGCAACACCCGCATCAACGGCCGCATCCTGGCCAAGAACTTCGCCTACGGCAGCCGCGCCAGCGCCAGCAGCGGCGACCTCCAGGGCAACGACGACATCTTCCTCTGTCCCAGCCGTAACGCCCTGCTGGACACCGCCTTCAGCGGCGCCTTCTCCCCCAGCAGCAACGCCACCTTCGGCTGCTACGCCCCACTCGCCAACGGCACCGGCTATCGCCTGAACTACCGCCTGGTGCCCATGCCCGATGTCGAGGGCGCCAAGCACGAAACCACGATCAACTCCAAGCTGGAGCGGGTCAAGATCGCCGGCAACTGGGGCGACGGCAGCAAAGACAACATGCGCAGCCTGGGCCAGAAGGGCGTCGGGCGTGAGTACAGCCGGTTGATGGGCATCACCGCCGTCAACGGTCAGACCTTTCCCGGCGCACCGAACGACCACAAACGCACGCCCCAGGTTTCTGTTGGCAGCCGCTGCACCTTCACCATCAACGGCTTCGTTATTGACAAGAACCGCTACGAGACCGAATACGACGACGAGAAGTACAAGGCGAATGTTGACGACATCAACAACGCCACCATCACGATGCGGGAGCAGGCTGACGATCAGCTGCAGCTCGGCACCACCGTGATGATCGGCCGTACGGTCTGGAAGGTCGTCCACCGCTCTGTGCCGGTCTGGGGCCAGGGCGTGGTCGGCTCGTTCAAAGAGCGCGGCACTCAACAGATCGAGCTGGAGTGCACGGAGGTGTTCGCCGATAGCGGCCCCGGCCTGCAGATCGGCTGGGTCAGCCAGCACGCTGTCGAGCGCCGCATCCGCACCGACGACCAGGGCCAGGGCCTCTACAAGTACGACGCCGACTACTTCAAGGGCCTCACGATCGGCCCCGGCTTCTACCCCGTGATGCTGGTGGATTTCGCGGTGGTGCGTAACACCCGCCCCTGCGACACCACCGAGTTCGGCCTGAAGTCGCAGGTGTGGAACCGCGCCAACGGCCTCTGCAACTTCGCCTCGCTGCCCACCCCAAAGGAGCTGCGCAACGCCGATAACCGAGGCGATAGCTGGCAGAGCGGGTCGATGACGACCTACTTCAAGCGCACCAGCGTCTTCACGATTTGGCTGCGCCCAACCGGCATCAACCCCGCCACCGGCAAGGACTTCGACTGGCGGCCCCTCGGTGAGCAGTTCGCCATCCAAGGCAGCGCCCCCGTCGATCAGTACAACTTCCTGCGCATCACCCACCCAGACCGCCGGCAGTACGAGTACCGCTTCATCCCCAAGAACGGCGCCGACCTGGCCAACCACTCACCAGATAGCGAAATCTTCTGGCTGCTGGACGCAAGGATCAACGCCATCGACATGACCGGCGCCCGCCTCTACGGCGAGTACAGCACCAGCTACGGCCTGTTCAAGCTCAACGCTGTGGGCCGGTACGCCAGCAAAGGCGAGCTGGAGTTCGCGCCTGAGCTGACCACCGGCGATCAGACCGACAACCAGCCCTCGCACGTCACCGCCCCGTCATACATCCAACGCGCTGAGCTGTACCCCGACATCGAGGGGGCCAGCGCCAAGGCCACAGCCGTTGCGTTCATGGCCTTGCTGCCTGACGGGTACGCGCAAGGCCGTGAGGCCGCGTTGTGCTGGGAGCTGTTCGGCCAAGCCAGCTTCATGGGCCTGACGGCAACCAAAACGATCAAGTTTCCTTTCCCGGAGGACCGCTGGCTGGAGCTGCAGTTCACCGGCGTCGTTGACAAGAACTTCCCCGCCGATCACCCCTTCTTCCCTGGCTGGCGCGCCTGGACCCTCTCTACCCAGATCAAGGTGACGGGCAGCAGCGGAAACATGAACAACAACGACCTTTTCGGATGCGTTGTTCCGATTTCCCCCTCCAACCCGCGCAACCCTTATGGCCTTCCGCACACCGGCGTCCGCGTCGTTGTCACGGAGACGTCAGCGCTGGGTTCACCGGGCGGCCGCGAATCCTCGTTCGAGTACGAGCTGCTGGGCCACGCCGAGAAGCTTCCCCTCGGCACAACCGCATCCAAGACGTTCACGCTGAAAAACGGCAGCACAAGCGTCGATGTCCGCATGACGGGCACCGTCGACAAAGGCCCCAAGGATTGGGCCGACTATTGGAAACAGACCAAAGCGTGGGAGGGCGTGACCTACACGCCTATCACCGGCACCACCACCGGCAACTGGGTCGCCGGCACCGAAGCCCTTTACACCGTTCCGATCACACCGGGCAACCCCTTTTACAAGGCCACTGCAACTGTCGGCGCCTACTTCCGCGTCAATCAGGTGGCTCAGGAGGTGGAGGTGATCGGCATGAACTCCGATCGCATCTTCGAGGAGAACGGCCAGATCACTGACCTCAGCAACTACACCGAGCGCACCACCAGCAACGAGAACGGCCCCGAGCACACCATCGTCTACGTCAATGAGACCGTCGCCAACGACGCTGGTGCGCCCCAGTACGACAACCTGACCACTTGCGGTCTGGCCCTGCGCGCTGGGCGCAACTTCCAGACCATGGATCAGGTGCGGGTGTGGCTGAAGTCAGGCACATGGGTGCCCCGCCTTCACCCCGACGACGGGGGCACCGCCGGCCCGAGCAACCTGTTCCCCGATCTGGTGTACTTCCTGCTTACTGACCAGCAGGCTGGCCTGGGCAGCACCTTCTCCAAGGACCTGATCGACACGGCCTCGTTCGCCAAGGCGTGCCGCTTCCTGCGGGCCAACAAGCTGTTCTTCAACGGCGCCCTGGCAAACCCGCAGAACGTGCGGGACTACCTGGCGCAGATGGCGCCGTACTTCCTGCTGAACTTCGTGATCGCCAACGGGCGCTTCGCCCTGGAGCCAGCCATCCCTGTCGATGCGGCCGGCAACATCAGCCTGGGGCCGGTGCCGATCTCAGCGATGTTCACCGCCGGCAACATCATCGAAGACACCTTCCGCATCGACTACTTGGAGGCCGACCAGCGCCGCGACTTCCTGGCCCTGCTGACCTGGCGCCTGGAGCACGTCAACGACTTCGCGGAAGAGCGCACCGTCTCGGTGTTCTGGAACGAGGCCGGCGGCGGGGGATACCCCGTCGAGACCTTCAACATGGCCGACTTCTGCTGCAGCGAAGAGCACGCCGTTCTGTTCGGGCGCTTCTCACTGTCAGTGCGGCGCCGCGTCACGCATACCGTCAGCTTCAAGACCACCCCCTACGGCCTGAACCTGGCGCCCGGCAACTACATCCGTGTTGCCACCGAGGCCAGCCCGTACCACGCCGCCAACAACGGCGTCATCGCGGCCGACGGCACCGTCACCAGCAGCGGCACCATCACAGACGGCTCCTACCCGATCTTCTACTACGACCGCATCAGCAGCGACACAAAGGAAGGAGAGATGACGGTGGCAGATGGCAAGGTCATTGAACCCGCTCTGCACGACACCCTCTTCACCGTGAAGTACGCCGCCGCCTCTCAAGGCGTGTATCAGGTGGAGCAGCTGACGCTCGACGAGGATGGCCTGGTCGAGATCGTGGCGGCCGAGCATCCCGTCGATGAGGGCCTCGTTAGCCTGATTGCCAGGGACATCACAAACGGTGCCAACTTCAGCAAGGACTACTGATGGCCTTCCCTGATCTGGTGCCCACCGCCCGCTCCTTCGACCCTGGCAACTGGCCAGTCCGTGAGTACCGCGCCCAGGACGGTGCCGAGGTGCGCCTGCTCTATGGCTCCAAGCGCACCGGCATGACACTCTCGCTGAGCTACGACAACATCAGCGACGCCAACGCCGAGCTGTTCCTGCATCACTTCAACGAGACCTGGGGCACCTACAACACCTTCGTGTTTGACGGCGATCCCGGCGCCAAGGCGGGCTGGGGCGGCAGCCCACAAGCCATCGGCGCCGAGTTCTGGGGCAACCGTTGGCGCTACGCCGAGCCGCCGAAGGTGGTGAGCGTCCGGCCAGGGCGCAGCAGCGTCACCGTCAACCTGATCGGAGTCTTCTGATGTTCTACAGCGGCAGCAACGGCGAGCTTCATATCGACGGCAAGAAAGCCGCCCGTGTCGCCAACTGGAGCGTGAGCAGCAGCCTGGCCCTGCTGGACACCACCAGCCTGAAGGACACCGACCGCACCAGCACCCCCGGCGTACGCTCCACCACCGGCAACTGCACGCTCTACTACTACGCCGAAGACCCGGCTGATAAGTCCACCAACGACGCCAGCACCCTGCTCGGCAAGTTGATCAAGGCCAAGGTGGCGGGTGAGAGTGAAGGCGTCGGCCATGAAGCCGAAGCGGTCACGCTGAAGCTCCGCCTCGATGACGGCACCGCCTCGGGCCGCCATATCAGCGGCAAGGCATGGCTCACCAGCGTGCAGATGAGCATGGCGGTGGGCGAGGTGTTCAGCGCCAGCTGCGCCTTTGAGTTCAGCGGCGCCCCCACTGAGGTGACGCTCTGATGGGCATCTACCTCGGCGACAGCGGCCATGTAGAGCTGCAACGCGCCAGCTTGGACAGCCCCCTGCACGGCACCCTCGATGGGGCCGACGTCAACGAGGGTCGCAGCCGCTTCAGCTTTGACTTCGACCACAGCGCCCTGATCACCGGCGACAAAGTAGAAATCCGAACGCTGGACGGCACCGATCTGCAGCTGGTCGCGGGCCACGCCTACCCGGACTGGACTGGCTACATCAACATCGACGACGCCGGTGGCATCAGCCTGTACGCCACCTTTGGCTACGCGTTGACCGGCGACCGCAAGCGGGCGCTACCGCTGAAGGCCCCGACCACTCCTCAGCCCATCAGCGTTCACACCGCAGACTCTCGCTATCGCTGTCTGGCCAACATCAGCAGCTACGAGCTGACCACCAGCCGCGAGACGGTGGACATCACCAGCCTCGGCGAAGAGTTCCGCAGCCAATACAGCAAGGGCCTGATCAGCGGCCAGGGCACCCTCAACTGCCTGTGGAGCTACAAGGCTGCCCTGTGCGGCCCCGCCGTCGGCCCCGTCGAGTTTCCGCACTACCTGGCGCAGCTCTGCATCCTGACCCAGCAGGGCGCCGACTTTCTAGGGCGCTTTTACCTCGACACCAGCACCCGCAACTCCCACCTCTGGTACGAGGCGACCTGCGGCATCACCAATGTGGCAACCAGCTTTGCCCCTGGGCAGGTGATCCGCTCCACGGTGGAGTTTGTGACCACCGGCCCCGTCAGGTTGCACATGGGGATGCCGCCCGCGTACTTGCTGCAAGAGAGTGGAGAGCTGCTCCTGCAAGAGGACGGCAGCCCGCTGCTGCTAGAGGATCCTTAGGCCAGCTTTAGGCTGGGGTTGTGGTGTAGTGCCTTGCTTCGATGGCTGATCTGGAGATCTCCAAACTGCCTCCAATTGCGGGGTCCCTGCTGCAGGCCACCGACCCGCTCCCACTGGCTGACTTGTCTGCCAGTGAAACGAAGCGCATCACCGTCAAGGACCTCATCCAGAGCGGCGTTGCGCTGATCGACCCCGGCAGTATTCCGCCAGACAAGATCAACTACGCGCTTCAGCCCGACAGCGTTGGCACGACCCACCTGCAGGCCAAGGCAGTCACAGCCGCCAAGCTCGGTGACAACAGCAGCGCCGTGATTGGTACGCCCCTCCCGCCTGGAGGCGGGGCTTACATCGGCCAGCTGGGACTGGACACCACAGGCAACAGGCTCTCGATCTGGAGCGGCTCCGCGTGGGAGGCGTTCAAGGCGGCCGGTTCCGTCAACGTCGTACAGGGGGCAACCTTCGGTCCGCTGACGACTGCGGTCAGCCAGACGGGCGATACTGCGACCGTGACGGCCAAGGTCACCGATGCCACAGCAGCGGCCCAGTTTCTCGCTGGTCCCGCTGCCGTCGGAGGCTCGGTCACGCTGCGCGGCATCACATCCGAGGACCTGCCCCGCGCCAGCGGTTCCGCGATCGGCGGTGTCTCAGTACCCGCCGGCAGCGGCCTGAAGATTGACGGTGGGGCCACGGGCCTCGGCGCTGCCCTCCGCATCGACAATGCCACCACGGCTAGCGCCACCGCCCATCTCGTCACCTACGACAGCCACGGCCTGGTCACCGGCGGCCGCCTGCTCGCCGCCTCCGACCTCCCCGTTGCCACCACGGGATCCATCGGTGCCATCACCCCCGGCACGGAGTTCACCGTCCAGCCATCCGGGGCGCTTCACCACACCCGCCAGCTCACGCCTGGCACCGGAACGAAGGTCACCTACGACGGGCAAGGTCACATCACCGGAACCGCCGTCCTTACAGCGAACGACATCCCGAACCTGGATGCCAGCAAGCTGATCAGTGGGACACTGCTCCCCGACCGCATTGGCAATGCCTCGATCACCCGCCAGATGCTGGCGGACTACTCGATCTCGTTCATTCAGGAGGCCACTCCCAGCACCAGCGGCGTACACGCTGGAACGCTGTGGCTGCAGGAGAGCACCGGCGCGTTGCGCATGTGGAACTCAAACTCGTGGTTCCCAATCGGCTTCGGGCGCCTGAGTGCTGAAAACCTGCGGTACTGCGGCACCTTCAACGCTGCTACCGGAACTATTTCAGGGTTGACCCAGTTCGGCACCGCTGAAGGCTTCAAGATAGGCAGTGCTATCCCAGTGGCTAAAGATGGATATGCGGGTGCGTACTTAGTTGCTGCGACGCCAGGAGCCGGAACAGCAGTGGCCTCTGGCGTTTCCTTCGACAACGGCGACTGGATCGTTTGCAATGGCGCCACTGCCGGGTGGGTGCGCGTTGACACCCTGAACAGCGGTTCTGGTGGTGGCAGCGGCAGTGGTGGAGGCGCAGCTCACCTCAACGATCTGCTCGACGTAACGATAAACGCTGGTGTTGTGCCCGACGACTTGCTGCAGTACAGCGCGTCGGGGCAGTGGCTAAACGTCAGTGAGATCAGCGGGGGCACGTTCTAAAGCCTCCTAGGCTGATGGCAGCCCGTATGGGTGCCCCATCGCTGCATAGCAGGTGACCCTCCGCATCAAGCTGAAGAACAGCGTCGTCAAGGACAAAGCGCCTGTCCCTGGTGACCTTGAGGTTGGTGAGTTAGCGATCAACGCGCACCAGGACAGCCCCGCCGCTTACATCAAGGACGCCGCTGGCGCGGTGCGCAAGTTGGCAGGTGTCGGTGCAATCGGCGCCACTGATGCCACTACGTCCGCCAAGGGTGTTGTCCAGCTGGCTGATGCTGCTGCCGTCACGGCAGGCACGGCTGGGCGGGTGGTGGATGCTGCTCAGCTGAAGGCCAACCCTCCGGATGCAACTGAAACCATCAAGGGCAAGGTGCAGCTGGCCACTGCTGCTGAAGTCACTACCGGCACCAACACCACCAAGGCCGTCACCCCTGCTGGGTTGAAGGTTGAGCTGGACAAGAAGGTTGAGCAGGCACCTATCGGCACTGCTGCTGGCACCAAGCAGTACCTGCGGCAGGTGGTCACCGCTGGCACAGCGCCATCACTGACAGCCACTCGTAGCTGGGTGGAGGCACCGTCTGGTCTGGACTTC
>Ga0315907_10003511_pt1 | contig 18442 bp, 15 predicted proteins | sample LakEriMetagenome_3_FD_203525 | JGI IMG/M metagenome (GOLD analysis project Ga0315907, IMG submission 203525) | Freshwater fungal communities from buoy surface, Lake Erie, Ohio, United States - Buoy 12 MA123 | ecosystem: Environmental > Aquatic > Freshwater > Lake > Lake biofilm | place: USA... | reverse complement strand
TTTTCTATTAAATAAGCGGCTAATTCATTAAGCTGTGGAATAGAAGATTTTAATAATATTGCTTTATTCTTTTCAAATTGAACATTGGGTAAACTCAACATTTTCACGGTGGTGTTTGTAGTTTCATCCACATAGGTAACGGTATCTACTTTGGAGTCTTTTTCTATGTAAATCGTGTCATGCACGATGCGTTCCACTACTTTAGGATTGGAATTCTCGTTACCACAATCACCAAATAAGAAACAACGCAACAGCCATAGTATAAATGCCAAAGCCATCAACAAACTCAAGAACCCGCATCCAAAGCGCTGACAACCAGCGCCTGTACATCCGCTTGGAAGCATCGTAGGTAAACATCCATTGGGTTCATTCCCAATTAAATTTCTACCGAAAATCCCACCAAAAATCGAATTTATCCAATTCTTTATTCCCAAGTTAAAGCCATAAATTCGTTGCACACAACCTTGAGATTCCTTAAAACATCCTTGTTGTTCCAAAAAGTTAGCGCGATGTGTTTCATTCAGAATAGGGGTGAAAATTTCCTTACCCTTCTCGTCTACTTGCTTGATGCGTTTAATCAGTACCGGTCCACCAATTCGCCCATGGTTAGCATTTGGGTGATATGCCAAAAAACAGGCATGCATGAATTTCTCAGGAATTGAATCAAATCGAAGGTCGTTCCAATCCCATGTTTTAGAATCAATCAAGGTTGGATTTGTTTCCAAGCCCATGTATATTTCCTCGGCAATTAGGCGTTTGCCATCAGGTGCCAATTCTTGGTGATAATAGTCAATTATTTCTCGCTCTTTATGCAGTAAAAATGGTCCTTCTTGCAATTGATTTACAGCCTTGGTATAGTCGCCTTCTTTAATTTTATCGAGTACGAATAATTCAAACGTGGGCTCAAGTCCAATGTGGCTAAAAATCGTTTTATGCTCCTTACCAAATTCCTTTGGCTTTCGCGTAGAAAATTGGCAGCGCATGACCCCTTTGTAATAAATCACTTCAGTCTTCATACCCGGGGTGCCGTAGATTTTTTAGAGGCCAAATATTGGTCATAAGACATCACCTTCGGATGCGTATACTCAGACTTTGGTAGGTATGGATTATTGGAATAGAGCACCTTCAAATACGTTTCCGGGTCAATCCCTTGATACCTTGAAAGGTGTTGCTTTGCCTCACGTTCTAAGGATGTGAAATTTTGTTCAATCAAGCCTTTAAAGTACATTCTAACCGAAGATTGATAAACGAATTGTTTACTACGCATCATAAAAAACAACAAGGCATGAGGTAGAAATAGACCGAAACAAACCAAAAAAGCAATGAGTACAAAGGAGGAATAGTTCGTGGAATGTGTAAAAATGCGCATCGTAAAATAAGCCGCATTAATTTTATCGGCATACCAATCCTTTTGTGCTTCTATTTCAGTTTTCGTTTTAACAACGAACATTGTATTCGGATGATCCACCCCATAATTATAGGACTGAATTGATTGATTCCTTAAGGATTGGTTGTATTCCATCGCATTGGACCATTGCGTTAGGGTACTTAGTGGAAAGATTAGGACAAAAGCCATTAACCCCAAATACAATAACCGAAAAATAACCGTAAATCCTGGAATTGCCCAGTTCGAATTAAATTTAAAGGATTTTAGAGCACTTTTCCATGTTACGAGGTGCGCAATTATTTTATTGAATTTTTCCTCCAACGTAGTTTTGATTACTGACTCATTAATTACCACGAGTAAACTCAATTCCGGTTTAATTAAAATCAAGGAAAAACGAAAAATACTAACAAAAACAACGGATCCAAGAATCGAAATGGGTACCGCCCACCAAGCGCTACCAGAAACAAACAACCCAATGATAAACATCGCAACCAAGCAGGCAATTACCACCGTAGCAAAAGCGACCAATACCAACATAATAAAGGACCGTTCTTGAACATTAGCCTTGGCGTAACAGTTGGGTTCAAGTCCCAACACACGAATTGCAAGTTCTTGCAGCATAGTTATGCTTGGTCGTTGGATTTAATAAATTTCGATGGATTGTCTTTAATTTCTTTAGACGTTGCTTTATTCCATTCTTCAATTATTTGTTTATTCAAATCCTTTTGTTTGGCCATCTTCTCCTCCCGCTCCGCTTTAGCAGTTTCATAATCCAAATAGGTATATTTCTCCATATGCATTACTCCATTTACGCTTTCATATAGCAAACTCTCAGAAACAACTCCTGCCTCTACTTGGCGCAGTTTATTGTAGTTTTCTACCATGTAGTCATACGGACCTTTATTAAGCATCATTTTGAAGAAAATCGGCCCCATTTCAATACACAAGAACACCCCAAAAATAATCCAAGGAATCCACCCCCCTATTTCATGTGAAATCTGAATTCTTTTAAGCAAGCCGTCATACCCATGGGAACGTGTTTCATTGTCTTTATATGCCTGACGTAAATCATCTGCGTTTTTATTGATTTGATCGTCTGCGAAATTGAGTTGCTTGCGCCAAGCCCCCACTTCCGAAGATTTCAATTTAATAAACTTCTCCTTCTCAGCACGTTTTGTTTCTATGTCCGCTTGCATCTTCTTGGCTACTGGACCAAAACCGTAAGCACGTTTATCCTGCATTTCTGTTTGTTGGCGGTCTACTAAGGCATCAATTTCATCATCATACACCTTGAGTTCAACCTCATATCCACTAAGCTTCTTTTCATATTCTTTCTTATCTTTTTCCAGCTTAGCTACCTTTTGCTTAAACAGTATATCTGTTTGAGTATTCAATTTTTCCGCATATTCTTTCTGATAAGCACTTAACTCAGAATCAATTTCAGATTCCAAAATTTTGATTTCCAAGGGAGCCGAAATAGCAAATCCCAGGATGAGCGCGATGATTATTCGAGGAATTGCCTGTCCAAATTCCTTCCAAGTTACTTTATCCGTCCCATCGCCCTTACCCGTTGAAGACACAATAAATCGATCAAGATTTAGAATAATTAATCCCCAAACAATGCCAAAAATAATAGAACCCAACAAGGCGCCCCAACTGAAAGAATCATGGATTGCATTATTCTTCGGACCAAAAATCGTATAGAAGGCAAAGCCTCCTGAAAAACAGGCCAAGAGCCCAGTACAGAGTACAATCCCTCCTATTCCTGCATACTTTACACGATCCTGCATCGGAGACTTACTTAAAAAATGAGCATCTGCACCGGCGCACCACCATAACAATTGGGTGACTTTATGAACTTGAGTTAAATAAACGGGTTGTTCCATGGCTTAATTAGTATTTATTAAAAAGTTATTTTAAAAGTCTCAAATGAATGTTGCAATGTATGGACTGTACCTGGTAAGACGGCAACAGAAACGGTTCGAGATGGTATATCACTGGTAAAATCAGAAACGTTCAAAGGTCCTCGAATGCTCGCCAAATTCACCTTAGGTATCGGAGTGTATGAATTTAAAATTACTGTAGGAAGTACCGTTGAAACGTTTACTTGGTTTACCATTAACGGAATTTCAAGGCGTTTCGGAAACGGACTCCAGCGTGTAATGCGTAGAACGGGGTAAAACCCATTGATTTGCGATTTAAACAATCCTTGATTGCGAAACCAGTGATATCGTTGCCAAAACAAAGCAGGTCTTTTCTTGAAAAGTGATCCGTTCGGCACGTGGTTGTAATGAATACTAACGAACCAAGCACTTGGAAAATGATATTCTAAGAGCAATTCTTGCCCATGAATTAGGTAATTCACAGACTGACTTCCATTAAGCAACACCTTGTTCACTCTCAAAAATATAAAATTTCATGAGTAATTCGGTACATTTGGATATAAATACATGCATTGTTAATAAACACATCTTTTGTATGACAAAAAACAATATCGAAATTGAGGCTACGGAAGCACTAATCAAATTGGTTGGTATTTTTGATCACACGTACAATCAAAAATTACGTAATCGTTTTGAACGCAATTCTTTTAAAAGAGAATCCTTTATTGACAATCGATTTTTAAGAAATACGTTTTATCCTGAATTCCGTGATTTAATGTTTTTAGGAAAAGAAAAGAGTAGCTTGAACATCTACTCAAAACAGGGCACGTCAAACATCATTTTTCAAAAAGGTAATTCACAAAATCACAAAGAAATTCATGCTAAACTGGGAGAAATCGAGTTGTTTCTTGCTCCCAATGGGCTTCACTTTTTCAGCCTTCAATTGATTCCTCTTAAGAAAGATTTAGGATCAATATCAGACCTTTTATTTTGTGCTAGAAATTTTGAAACTCACGTAACCGATGAAGGGAACATACAAACGTGGGTATCCTGGATTGAACAACATGTTTTAGATGGGATTGATATTTCAACTAAGGAAAATAAAACTATCAATGTTGATGAATACTCCGGAAGTAAATTCAAGGTGTTTAGCGTTTTTGATATAGCGGAATCAACCCATAACATCGATACTATAACTCGAGAAAACTTACTGTACGATTTGGGTAGTGTTGCTCCCATTGGAACAGCCGGAGGAAATTCATTTTACACCCCTAATGACGCGTACTTTGAATCATTACTGGAAAATAAAATCGCTGTTTTTAAAAACTACACTATGCTTCCCATGTTCGACACCTTCACAGTGTTAGGCCAGAGCATCCTTACGTCTGAAAATCCTGAAACAAAACAAAACATGTTTCTAACGTGGCATCAAACCTATTTCAGAATTTATCTATTCAATTTATTCATTAAGTACAACTTATTCAGGTATAATCACGAAATGGGGGATGATTCCGTTAAGGTCAGGGATGAATTCGAACACTTTTTAAACACCTATAACCTCAGTCATTTATCCTATAATTTTTTACCTAATTTGATTTTTCACCACCATCGAAAAACCCTTCAAATCGATGAAGAATTAGAGAAATTCCAGGACCGCATTAATCGAATTTCTCAAGCAATTCAGGAAGAGCAACAAAAGCGTTCAAACTTACTTTTAGGCTTGGTAGGTGCCATGACTTCTATCTCAAGTTTTCAACCTGTGGCAGAATACCTTGAGATCGGAAGGAAGTTTACAGGATTCGGTTATTTCTCCTATTATCCGCTTGTATTTATGATTACCATTTCCGTATCAATTCCCCTACTTGGATACCTTTTCCCAGAAAAAAAGAAGAAATTACTACGTCAATGGAAGCAACGTAACCCATGACAACCGAACAAGCTTTTTATTTACTAAAACACTTTACCGAAGTCGATCAAATCACGATCGGAAAACTCATCGATGTTGGCTATTCAACGAGTGACATTAACAAACAACTTGAACTTGTCGGCTCTAAATTCTTTTCTTCTTTTTGTCAATCTCCATGTGACCTAGAAGCACGCATTTCAACCGGCCGATTAATCCATCGGATTGAACAATCTAACGGCCGAATTGCAAGGGTATACGAATTCGATGATTATATAGGTACTGAACAAATCATCAATAAATCAAGCATTGATTCAAGCAGTATTTTCACTTTAGAACGAAATGGTATGAAGATCCAATCGATTTCATTAAAGGAACTTCCCACCACAAACAAACTGGTTATGGTCAGTTCTGAAACCGAAAAATGGATTACTGCCTTTCCAGGGAACTATGCACCAGCCTTCCCAAGTACATGGATGAGTATTGAAGAACATGGGTATGCCACTGAATTTTGGGAAAATCACGTCTTTGTGGTGTAGCAGTCGTTTAATTTAGAACGCTATGGGCTTGTACGACCAATGTCAATCAAGCAACTTTTGTGATTTTTCCAAATCTAATTGTTGCGCGAAAAAACTTTTAAATTTGATTATCTAAATCATGTTCCATTAATTAATGAATTAAGTTTCGACTGCATGCGCCTTTATTTATTTTTGATCATCCTGCAATTATCCGCCGTTAGAGCTCAAGAAATATTACTTAATTCCAGCGTAAGTTCAAGCCTCATATCAATAAATGCAGGCTTTGTTGGTGATAATTATCAAAATAGATTGTCCGTAAATTATATCTATCAAACTCACCCCCTCGGAAATCTTCAATCCGTGCAAATTGCCAACGACTTTGATATTCCTAAAATCCATGCGAGGAGTGGTATAATAATTTCATCTGATCGTATCGCTGCCTCCAATCAATGCCACATGATGAAAGGGATTTTCGCCTATGAGCAGAAACTTAACAAAAAATATTCCATGATTTTCTCCTGTGAAGGAGGTCTCGGATCTACCCGTTTTGACGGAGCCAAGTACTTCAATCGCTATGTGTACACCGACGCCTTGACTCCTGGAAATTCTCCCGTTACTCATAGTTCGTTTGGTTCTCTGAAAGGTGGATGCTTAATTTCAAACCCGGTATTTTTTGTCGGATTAAGTGGTAACATCACTCATCCAATCATAGGAAACATGGACAGTTACGGCTTGTTATACGGTGATCAAATTAGTTTGATTACAGGATATAAAATTAAAGGAAAAGGAACCACAATTATACCCACCTTTTCCTATGATTATCGAAGTTCAAAGCTGAGGGTTGAGGAGAACGTAACGAAGTACACCTTAAACTGCCTCGATTTAAACCTAAACGTTTACCGAAACTGGTACATATTAGGATTGGGATTTCGACATATTACGAATATTGGTAATACATTCAAATTCGAAGCAGGAGTAAAACACTCTGATTACACATTATTTTGTAATCTCGGAATAACACCTTATCGTTTAAACAATCTCAATAACACTGGAGCGTGCATTCAGCTCTGTATTGAGAAGAACTTGAAGCGAAATAAGCGGTACCATAAACCGATTTATCATGATACCTCAGAGTATTATAACGATGGAAAATTAAAAGTGGATCGCCAATTTAAGGACGGGGTTTTAATAGCTGAAATGGAGTATTTTCAGAACGGCGAAATTAAGTCAGAAAAAAGTTTCAAAAATGGAAAACTCGATGGATTTTACGGGGAATATTACGAGAATAGTGAAAATCCACGAATGGAAGGGAAATATGATCAAGGAACTAAAATAGGCAAATGGTATTATTGGGATTCAGAAGGGCCTTGTTACCGTTTAGAACGTTACGATAAAGGGGTATTAATTGACGCACAAAATAAATGCGACTAAGCTGAAACGAGGGTTAATTCTGGGAAAACTTTTTTCTACAGGAATTTTATTTCCCCCGTTATCTATAGACAAACCAATAACTATCCTCTCCCATAAAATTTGTTATTCCATTTTTCACAAATCCACAAGCCTCCAAAAAAGCAATGGCAGATGTGTTTCGTATTGATGTGTAACCATTTAAGGGTAAGGTAATACACTGATCATTTTTTATTTCCTCCCACGCTTTTTTCATTAATCCGTTTCGGGCATATGATTTATTTAATCCAAAACCGATTGAATTGGTGTGCGGAACATTCGCTATTAAGATGAAGCCTATAACCTTTTGTTGTGTATCGTCCTCAAACAAAGCCCACAAGCAAGTCGGGGTTCTCGCCAAAAAATTAGCAAAATTCGTTACTTTGTTTGAAGGAACTCTACCGCCTAGTGGTACAAACTCCTCCAAAAATGCAGCATCCTCGGCAGTCCCATAAACAGCCTGAGCTATTGCGTTAATCAACGCTCGTTGTTGTAGGCGATTTTCGAGCGGTATTAATTGAGTCGTCGGCATAAAGGTTTTGAATTTAAGGATTAAATACAAGTCGATTGGGCAAACACATAATACAATTCGAAAGATTCGTTCCTCAGTGAGAATTATTCAAACCCATCAATTTTTCATTAAACTTGCTTATCCCCAAGGGTCAGATTCAAAGTTCTTAAGCATTCTTTACCCATAAAAACGAATGGTATATTTTAGCTTTAAAAAATCCCAATTCCCTTTATCTACATGGATGAAATTGTAATATTTGTACGACGGGTATTTTGTTTTTGTATCTTGCTTATCAGCATTCTTAATATAAAATTTATCCGTTGGATGGACTAATAATGAGACGTCACCCTCGAATTTCTTTTTTCCATTTTCTGTTTCAACGTAGTAATATAAATTTTGACCGCTTGGGTTATAAGAGAGTAATTGCGCTGTTTCGCCAGGAATAACTTTGAACCAGCCGCGAGTAATCCAACCGCGAAAATCAACGGTTTCGGAATAATACCCTAAGGCAACATAAACGGTACGATCAAAATTGTTTTCAAAAAAGATTTGACCCCAATTGTAAAAATACGTCACAAAAACAAACGTAAGCAATAATAAATTCTTCATACGGATAAAGTTATATGTAAAGTTATACGGATTCATCAAATTCATAAAATAAAGCATGCCTTTTTTGCAAACTTTCTTTGAATTAGTAATTTTACATAAGCCTTAAAAATATACACTCCACCTACACTATGTTATCATGATCGGAAAAACTATTCTTAATTATAAAATCACTTCCTTAATTGGAGAAGGAGGAATGGGTACTGTTTTTCTCGCCGAACATACACACATGGCAAGAAAAGTAGCGATTAAGGTCCTACTACCCCAACTTATGAGGCATGAGCAAATACGACAACGCTTCAAAAACGAGGCAGCAACAATGGCTCATTTACAACATCCAAATATCGTTTCTTTAATCGACTATTATGAAGATGAATCTGGAATGTATTTGATTATGGAATATGTGGAGGGAGTTACACTAGACAACTACATCAAAGATGTTTCTGGACCTATGCCCGATGAAAAAGCAATTCCGTTAATGACACAAATACTTGATGCATTTAGTTACGCACACGAAAAGCAAATCATTCATCGAGACATTAAACCGGGGAATATTATATTAACCCCAAATGGTACTATTAAAATCTTAGATTTTGGTATTGCAAGAATTATTGGAGACGGCAATCAACAATTAACTAAAACGGGGGTTCAATTAGGCACCGTATATTACATGTCTCCAGAACAGGTTAAAGGTCTCAAGTTAGACCACCGAGCCGACATTTATTCTTTAGGTGTGACATTTTATCAAATGCTTACAGGTGTTCAACCGTATAATAATCTAACTACGGAATATGAAATCTACAATCAAATTGTAAACGTTGATTTACCTGATCCCTCAGAAATATATCCGGGTGTCCCTGAATATTTGAACAAAATTATTAAAGTCGCTTTAAATAAAGATCCTAACGATAGATTTCCAAATTGTACAGCATTCAAAAATGGAATTTTAGAGAAAGGAACTTCATTGAAATCTGAAAAATCAGGTTCAATTGTACAACAATCGAAAAACGAGGAAAACAAATCAAAAGAAATTAACCTTAATAGTTCATCTCAAAAATTGATTTCTAGATCGAAAAGCAACTTTTCACTTTCTATTGCAACGATTTTTTTATCACTAATTCCAATTGCCAATTTTTTCGTACTTGTTTTTGGTCCAATCGTAATTTCAAATTCATCACAAATCCTTAAACAAACCTCAGATCATGACATTAAATCAAAAGCCAACCGTGCCTATGGTAATGCCTGGATATCAATCGGCATTTTTATAGTGTTCAATGTGATTTTAGGGTTTATTCTATTCAATGGAATTCAAGATGGAAATGACGCCGATCGAATGAATGAAATTGAAATACCTCAAAACGTTCCTCAAACAGATGATTCTGAATATGAAGAAGTAAATACCGATTATGATGGGGATGGGGTTTCAAATAACTATGATAAATGTCCCAATGAATCGGGTTCTTCAGCCAATAGTGGTTGTCCTTATCAAATTTATTGTGGTAGTTGTGGTTCTCAATGGGTTGAACAAAACATCAGTAAATATTCCAAAATATCTTGTCAGAACTGTGGAGAAGAATTAACGCTCTGTAAACGAAATGATGGGATGTATGGGATCACCAACGGTGATGTTTACGATGGCCCTTGTGACTGCTCCGATTGTTGGGATGAAGAATGAAATTCACATGATAACGGAGTGATATGATTGGTAAAATCGTATTAAATTACCGAATCCTTTGGATGATAGGTGAAGGCGGCATGGGAAGCGTATATCTTGCTGAACATATTGACAGCCAAGGGAAAGTTGCCATCAAGATTCTTCACCCGCAATTCATGCGGAATGAACAAATAAGAATCCGGTTTAAATCAGAAGCAATCGCTCTGTCGAAATTATCGCACCCAAACATTGTAAAACTGATTGATTATCTAGAAGACGGTTCTGGGATGTATTTGATTATGGAATATGTGGATGGGGTTACGTTGGAACATCACATTCATAAGATAACTGGCCCTATTCCTGAGGAACGCGCCGTTCCAATGATTATATCATTGTTAAATGCTTTTAAATATGCCCATGATTATATTATTCATAGAGACATCAAACCCTCAAACATTCTGATTAATAAAAAGGGAGAACTGAAAATTCTTGACTTTGGTATTGCTCGAATTATTGGAGATGAAAATCAAAACCTTACCCGTACAGGTACGCAACTGGGAACCGTATATTACATGTCCCCAGAACAAGTTCAAGGCATACGTGTAGACAGGCGAAGTGATATTTATTCGTTAGGATTGATGTTGTTCGAAATGCTTACTGGTAATCAACCGCTAAAATCATCTACGACTGAATTTCAGGTATATAACAGAATTGTTAACGAAGAACTCCCCTCCCCTCAAAGTATCTATCCGGGAATTCCGATTTATTTCAATCCAATCCTTAAAAAGGCAATGGCTAAAAATCCGAATGACCGTTATCAAACGTGTAACGATTTTATTCTCGCCATTTCCAATCGTAACTCCAAAATTTCAGATCAAGAAAAAAAAGAAAATACATCGTATAGCTATACATTTCGAAAGCCGAGTGGCGTAAAAACCAATACGAACTCCACAAATAAAATATCTTCATGGAAAATTTTCGGAATTATTATTGGGATATCAATTGCTTTATTTTGGGTTGGTATACTGAATAATTACCTGCGCGATTCCGATCAAGATGGCATTTCGAATTATAATGATAAATGCGAAAACACGAAGGGAGACTCTAAAAATAATGGATGCCCCACAGATTCAGATTATGACGGAATTTCGGATTCAGAGGATGAATGCCCCAATGAACCGGGAAAAGGAATAAATGGATGTAAAATTAATGGAGACTTTATATTTTGGTTTGATAAGCGTAAATCCAGTATTTGGAGTGGAAATATTCGAATTTATGTTGATTACGAATATGTAGGAACTATCGATAATTGGTATAATGATGAACCAGATTGCTATACGAGCGGTTGTGTCACGATATCAAAACCACCTGGAACTTATACTTGGATGGCTACCTCTTCAAGAGGAACCTCTTGGCCAAGGGGTAAAATTGAAATTATTGAGGGGAATTGTAAATCAATAAGACTTTTTATTGAATAATAATCGAATTAGTCAAGCAAAACAAATAAATTTAAACCAACAAAAACAAGAACAAATGAACGGATTTAAAAAATGTAACAACGGACACTTTTACAAGGAAGGATTACCAACATGTCCTTATTGTCCAACTGGTGCCAATCAAGGAAATAGTGATTTAGGAAGCACCGTAGCTACCACTTCGGATGAAATCAATTCAAGTAACAAACCTGATTTAGACCGAACGCGCGTGGTTGGTTCTGGAGAAGCGAATTCAAATCCTGATAAAACACATGTTGCGGGAAGTTCAATGGCTAGCTCCTCACCGAAAAGGGATTTAAACCGAACGTTCATAGCCGATGTGGAAGAAACTACCACCGAAAGAGGTGAGGTTAAAATTGAATCCGCCCCCCGATCTACACGAAGAATTGTTGGGTGGATTGTTTCATATACACTTGATCCCATGGGCGTTGATTACCGTATTTTTGAAGGAACCAACACGATTGGTAGAGATTCAAAAAATACGATTCCTATAACAAAAGATCCCACGATATCCGGAGAACATGTGGTGATTCTTTATCGCAGTGGAAAATTCAAAATCAAAGATAAAATGACTGCCAACGGCACTTTTTTAAATGATGTTGAATTGGAGGTAGAAGAAGCGTATGACTTAGGAGATGGTGACGTAATTCGCGTTGGAAATACCACGTTTAAATTTAAATCCGCAGAATCTTAATTCAATGACAAGAATATGTATCTTATTGGTTGTTCTCTTATGTTCAATCATTTCATTTTCACAAAAAAAGGAACTTGAAATTAAACGCCTCAATTTGGAGGATTTCCCGAAAGTGTCCGGGACGCTAAGAGTTCGTGATCCTAACATCACCTCCACTGATAAATTAACGTTTGAAGAAAACGGGAGGATAGTTCCAGTCAATTTTTCAGGAATTCAGGCAAGCGATTCAATTGCTCCGAATAAGCTTATCTTATTTTTGGTTTTAAAAACTTCAAATACTCGTTCCTTGGACTGGTATCAGGATCTTTTAAGAAAAACCCTGAACTCGTCCATGGTGAATCCCGATGATCAAATAGCGATTGCATCGTTCAATGTGGCCACCAAAAATCCTCGGAAGTTTGTATATCCACAACATCCAAGGTTTACGGATAATGTAAGCATACTCAACTTTCAAATTGATAGTTTAGATTTTCATCCTAAAAATGATGCCTACACAGGAAAGAATCAAGTGTATCTAGCAGTGAATGAAGCTCTTGAATTACTTGAGAACCTCGGAGGTAATTTACCTAAGGGAATAATAGTTCTTTCGGATGACCGAAATATGGAGCCTATTTTTCAAGGGGAGGATCCAGTTGAACGATCCAAGAAATTAGATATCCCGATTTACGGAATAATTAGTGGAGGCAATGCAATGTCTTTTGAAATTGAAGATTTATGCAAGCAAACCTATGGTGAATACAATAAAGTGTCCTCAACTGATATCAACGAGGGTGTTGCTAAACTACAAAGCTATTTGCAGAATTTTAAAGAAAGACATCAAGGAAAGTATGTACCCTTTACATATACCTCTACATTTAAAAAAGATGGGGAGGCTCATCCTGTAAACATGTATTATTCTAAAGAACAATCCGCCTTCGTAATAAATGCCCCATCAAAGAATTTGATTGAATGGGCTGAGGCAAATCCCTTAATTGCCATATTACTTTTGTTCTTTGTGATAGTGATTATTCTTCTCATCATCTACTTCGTTAAAAAAGAAAAAAAGAAGAGAAAACTTGAATCTGAAGAAAATGCACGGCGATTAGATGCTATGAAATCTTCGCAACATGAATCTGAACGAAAAATTCAACAACAAAATTCCGAAATACAAGCCATAAGATTACAAGAACAAAAAGCGGAACAAGAAAGAATACAAAAACAACAACAAAAAGCGCAAGAGGAGGCAGATGAAATCCAATTCAAAAAAATGCTTGAAAGAGGAAATCTTCCATGGTTTGAATTTGTTGTAGGAACCGAGCAAGGAAGTTATCAAATTGCCAGTCCACGGTTATCTATTGGTCGCGACAATTCAAGTGATTGGGTCATTGCACATCCTACTGTATCACGGAAACATATTGAACTTACTTTTCTGGACTACACTTACACCCTTACAGATCTTGGAAGTTCAAATGGAACGTTTGTTAACGGACAACGCATCACTAGGATAGAATTAAGACATGGTGATGTCATACAACTTGGGGAGGCTATATTAACATTTCATATATAATTAAATGATTCGATTTTCACATTTTTCAAGAACCGATGTTGGATTAGTTCGAAGTGCGAATGAAGATAATTTGGGAGACCTACAAACACCGAATGGCCATGTTTTTACAGTATGTGATGGTATGGGGGGACATGTTGGTGGTGCTACCGCTTCTAAGATTGCAATTCAGAGTATCCTAGAATACTTCAACAAACAGGTTTATGATAACCTTATGGTTGCCATCGATCGGGCACTCATCTTTGCGAATGAACAGATATTTGCCGCAGCTCAAAACGACCCGAGTCTCAAAGGTATGGGTACAACGGCGGTCATTTTGATCATAAAAGAAAATGAGTGTTTTCTAGGTCATGTAGGTGATAGTAGAATTTATTTGAAATCAGACAATTCCCTGTATCGATTGACCAAAGACCATTCATTTGTTCAAACGCTCGTGGATCAAGGTATTATAAAAGATGAAGATGCCGAAAACCATCCTAAAAAAAATCAAATTCTTAAAGCATTAGGAATCGGTCCGTTCGTTGAACCAACGGTTGCTCCTGGACCAACAAATGTCAAGCAAGGAGATGTATTTATGCTTTGTTCAGATGGATTATCCGGCATGGTGAATGACTCCTCGTTACAAATGATGGTAGATGGTGATAACCTCGAAATGAGTGCGAATAACTTAGTTAATGCAGCCTTAGCGAATGGAGGACACGACAACATTACTGTTACCTTGGTTGGAATACTAGATAGCCCTCATGCAACCAGTGAGTTCGCAGATTTTAACCCAAAGGTAACTCGTAATGATGCTCAAAATCTGAATGACACAAATGAAACAACTCAACAATCAAAGAAGAATAATACGCGTTTATTACTGATAGGCGCGGCGTTGAGTTTAGTGATTTCTGGTCTTTTGTTTAGTTATTTTTATTTATATAAAACCCCTACTCCAATTATTCCCAAAAGGGACGTGTGTAAATTTTGTGATAACGTACGAAAGCAGGCACCGGCAATGGATAGTACAGAATTGAGTAACTATTTGAATGAAAAAGTGAACATTAAGTCCGATACCTTAGATTGTAAAAATTGTCGTATTGTAATTAATGACTCGATATTCATAAAGATTATTCCTTCGCTTCAATCCCAATCTTCCGTTAATGAAACGAATTTGAATGATCAGAAAAAACCGCAGTCAGCACAAACCAAAACCACCAAAAAATCACCTTCATCAGAGGTGAATCCTGCACCAACACCTCCGTCTAAGCAATAAAAAACGTTGAATAATACTTAATTGTAAAATGAATCATAGAAAAGTCACTGTAGGAAGATCAAAGAATAATGATGTAGTTTTAAGTCATTCATCTGTTTCAAGACACCATTTAGAATTTTTTTTCGATGGAGAGGGAAATGTGTTTTTAACGGATTTAAATTCGTTAAACGGAACTTTTGTAAATGGCCAACGAGTGAATGGATCCATTCAATTATCAGCATTCGATGTCGTAAAAGCAGGTGCTAGTGACCCGCTACCATGGAGAAATTATGCCACAATGGATGTAGTTAGCAACTATTCTAATGTAGCAGTCGAGGGAAATGATTACGAGGTGTTAAACCACGAGAAAAATCAAAATTCAAAACGTGGAACCTTAAAAACCATCGCAATTACCCTTGGATCTTTATTTTTCCTTTTAGGAATTGTTTATTTCTTCAATGAATATTCCAATTCAACTGAAAAACCCGTGGCTGTCGATCCAGATAAACCCAATGAAACAGGCACCCAACCGGATAAAAAGAACGATGGTAAAATCACCTACGATTTTTCTTGTCTTGAAGATAAAGATGATGGAGGAACAACTAAAGTAATTACTGTAATATCCGAGATGGAGGATGAGGTATCGAAAACCTCAGGCCCAGAGGTTAGTATTGAGGAGGAGGAAAACGTTGGAGATGAAATATTAAAGCAATGTCGGAATGAGTATGAGTTTATTTCAAAAGGATCACAAATCAATAACCTGCGTAAAATCTTATATCTACTAGTTGCACAGATTACTAAACCCAAAGGATTTCATTATCAAATTCATTTAATCAAATCTGACGAATTAAATGCATTTACGGCAGGAGCTCAGATTTTCATAACTACACGGATGTATGAATTTTGTAAGTCGAATGATGAATTAGCCTGTGTAATAGGTCATGAAATCAATCACAATGAATTGGGACATATCAAACAACAAATACAGAAACAGAAATTACTTGGACAAGAAGGAGCTCAATTAGCTTCGATGATTTCAATTCCATTTAACCAGAAAAAAGAAACACATTGTGATTTCACTGGAATTGACCTTGCCATTGCCGCAGGATATAACGGCTGCGTAAATATTGGACTTTGGAAACGTATGAAAAAAGAAGCGAATGAAGGAGATTACAATGCCATGGATAATTTATTTCGATCTCATCCTTACAGTGAAAAACGCGCAATATGTTCAAAACGCCATATAAAGAATAATTACGGGTATGAATGCGAGGGAAATTGATGAATTATGATAAAAAGAAACCTGCGTTACGTTAGTATAGTTCTAATAACTAGTGTTGTTTTCATAATTATATTAGTGTACAACACCCGAACCCCTGATATAACGCATGTAGAATCAGTCTCTTTTGAATCCATGGACAACGGTGTTTTACGTGCAAAAACCAATGTTTCTATGCTAAACCCTAATTGGTTCTCTTATCACATTAATGACCTAAATGTATCCATTCGCTATAATGATAAAATTATTTGTAACGGTACATTTAATGAGCCGATTAATCTTCCCAAATCAACGGAGACCTCTCATGAATTTAACATGAATGTCTTTATGGACTCTTTGAAATGGGAAATTCCCAGTATGATATTTAAAGATTCTATTCCAGTTAATATAACGTTAAAAGGAAATGCATCACCGTTTGGATTAAGTTTTGAAACAACTTTTACCAAATCAATTTCCACAAAAAACCTTTTAAGTCAAGTCACAACAAATTTTTAATGCATGCAGAGCAGATCTCATAAAATTGGCATTGTACATGGCAAGCAATTGCTTTCAAAATTTGCGTTTAATTCAGGTGAACAAGGAGTTTTTGTTATTGGAAGAAAAAGCCCTTCAGATATCCTAATCAACGACGATAAGATTTCATCTCAACATGTTCAAATTATACATAATGAGAATAATGAAGTTTATCTTATTGATTTGAATAGTTCAAATGGAACTTACATCAATGGTAAACAGCTTAATCCTGGTGTACCCTACCCGATTACCAATCAGGATCAAATCACACTCTCATCAGGTTCAATACAGTTAACTTTTAATCCGGATAATTTTCAATCGATTTCATCACAAAAAGATGAGCTCTCAAAAAAAAGAGCGCTAGGAAGTACCAACATCATGGAGCGTTTAAATGCGAAAGGAAAAGTGGTCATTGGAAGGGGTTCAGATTGTGATGTGGTATTGCCAGACCAAACAACGGTTTCCCGAAAACATGCTTCCATAGAAATGAAACAAGGTCGAATTTTCATTACCGACCTCGGATCAATGAATGGAACCTATGTGAATGGGAAATGCATCAAGGGAACCATTGAAATAAACCAACAGGATAAAATTATAATTGGACGGAATTTAATTCAACTTATCGGTAAGGCTGTTGATCTCTCCACCGAAGTTGCCATTAAAGCAAACGGGATTACCAAAAAATATGGGAACAACAAAGTAGGGTTACATTCCTGTACTTTTGAAATCCCTTCAAAATCCCTAACGGCTGTCATGGGTCCTTCTGGATGTGGGAAATCAACGCTATTAAAAGCATTGAATGGAGACTCCCCTCCTACCAATGGGTCAGTGACTATCGCAGGATTAGACCTTGAAGAGAATTTTGATTACTTAAAATCTCAAATCGGCTATGTACCCCAAGATGATATTGTTCACAAAGATCTTACGGTATATCAGTCGCTTTATTATTCTGCAAAACTTCGTTTACAAGATGCGGATGACACCTTAATTAGCAAAAAAATAAATGAATTATTAAGTGACCTTAGAATCACACACATCAAAGAGAATAAAATTGGTGCAATAAGTGGTGGCCAGCGAAAACGTGTGGCTATTGCCATTGAAATTCTATCAGATCCATTAATACTTTTTCTTGATGAACCAACCTCACCCTTAGATCCTCAAACGATTGCAGAATTCTTGGAAATCCTAAACCATCTGGCAAAGAAAGGAACTACGATCATTATGGTTACCCACAAACCAGAAGATCTTAATTACATGAATAGCGTAATGTTTCTGGCTGAAGGAGGGCATTTAATTTACCATGGCAACTCCTCTGATTATTTAAAATTCTTTAATGTTCAAAATACCATCAAAGCATATGAAGAGCTTGCGTTGCCTAAAGCTGAAAAATGGATACAAAAAAGTAAAAGCAATCAGCAATTAAGTAATAAAGCGTTTTCCAAAATTAAATCTGAAAAATCAAAGACCAATTACTTCAGTCAATTCTATTGGTTAACCAGGCGGTATTTTACCATTAAGTTCAATGATGTCAATGCCTCCATATTGATGATTGCACAAGCACCAATCATTGCTGTGTTGATTTGTTTAATATTCAACAAAATCAGTCCCTCCGTTCCTTTTTTAATGGCTATTTCTGCCATTTGGTTTGGGACCAATAATTCCGCACGTGAAATCGTTGGGGAATCCTCCATATACAAGCGGGAACGGATGTTTAATCAAGGTATTTTTCCCTATATATTTTCAAAACTTTTGGTCTTAAGTACCTTTTCTGCGAT
>Ga0315907_10003509_pt1 | contig 18445 bp, 17 predicted proteins | sample LakEriMetagenome_3_FD_203525 | JGI IMG/M metagenome (GOLD analysis project Ga0315907, IMG submission 203525) | Freshwater fungal communities from buoy surface, Lake Erie, Ohio, United States - Buoy 12 MA123 | ecosystem: Environmental > Aquatic > Freshwater > Lake > Lake biofilm | place: USA... | reverse complement strand
GATCGCGAGTCAGATCGACGAGTTTAGCGACCGTGGAATATTTAGCAATGGGGCTAGTCTTCGTTTCTTGCCAAGCATAATGGAGTTTCCAATCATGCCACTTCACGGCTCGCAAATCGTCAGCAACAAAGACCACAAAGCCTTCGCGCCCAGATTTAGGATTTTTACCAAGAAAGAAGTCCGCCATATTTACTCCATCTATAGCCCGATCGCTAGGAACTTTTGCCCCTGTGAGGGATGCTAGGGTTGGGAAAATATCAACTTCATGGACAATCTCATTAGTCACTTTACCTGCGGGAATCTTGTCTGGCCAACGGATGATAAATGGAACTCGTAAACCACCTTCCATTGCTGTGAAATAAGTACCAGCCCAAGGACCACTCCAACCACTATATTGTCCATCGCCCACGCTGCTATCTTCCACACCATTATCGGCGGTGAAAATCACAATCGTATTCTTCTCAATTCCGAGTTTGGCGATCGCCTCCAAAAGCTGACCCACATAATGATCGGTCTGCACCAGCATATCGGCATAGTCACCATGACCACTTTTACCTGCAAAATCAGGATGGGGCAGAGTGGGATAATGCATTGCTGTATAAGGAACATAGGTGAAAAATGGTTTGCCCACTTCATGGTTGCGCGTCATAAAGGCGATCACCCGTTGGGTGAGTTCTCCATCAATCAACCGCCTTTCGTTCAGGTCATAGATTTTTTGAGGTTGAGGTTGTTTCCCTTTATGACTTTCAAAAATCCAAGGCTTATTGGAGTCGGCGATATTCACATCCGCAGCGATCGAATAGCGGCTGATGATTTCTGGGGTCAGCCATACCGATTCATCGGTACTATTGGGAATGCCATACCACTCATCAAAACCTTGATCCGTCGGTCAGCGTCCTGTGGAGCGTCCCAGATGCCACTTCCCAAAAGCACCTGTCGCGTAACCGACATCGGACAGGGATTCGGCAAGGGTTGTTTCCCAAGGAATTAACCCATAGAGTGGTGTACCAAGGGGAATGCTCTGTGTGCCGCTACGGATGGCGTGTCGTCCTGTGAGCAGTGCGGAACGACTGGGAGTGCATTGGGCTTCTGTATTGGCATTGAGAAGTCTTGTACCTTCAGTCGCTAGGCGATCTATATGAGGAGAGGGAGCGCCACGCAGGGAACCTCCACCATAAACGCCCCAGTCTCCCCATCCTGTATTGTCGGTGAGAATGAGCAGAATATTCGGTTTTGTTTGTGACTCCTCTTGAGTATCTGGGTCGGCATAGGCGGGCGGACAGAGCGCAAGAAATAAGGTCATGAGCGCGGCGGCGATCGCGATCGGTAATCTCATTGATTAATCACCTCTTTACGAATATTTGTAACGTAGCTAACTTGACTAAATCTATAATCATGCCAGAAGATATTTGTCTATCTATTATTTAGATTATCTAACAATTAGCCTCATAAAAACTATCCGCATGGCAAAAACATCAATGGGCTGGTTCAATTTTAATGTGGATCTGTCAGCATTTAGATCGCGTAACTATCGACTCTACTTTGCTGGTCAAAGCTTATCGATGACGGGTAGCTTTATGACCCAAGTAGCGGTTTTGTGGCTGATTTATAAGGTTACAGATTCAGCGCTGTTGTTGGGTATCGCAGGATTTTTGGGTCAATTGCCCGTATTTCTACTCGCTCCCATTTCAGGTATTCTCGCCGATCGCTACGATCGCAAATACTTGATGATTTTGTTGCAGGTATTAGGGGTTTCGATCTCGATCGCCTTGATGATTACTAGCTTTTTCGGTTGGGCAAATTTTTGGGTGTTGCTATTTTTGGGAACTCTGGGCGGTGTGCTTAAGGGTTTAGATGTGCCGATTCGCCATGCTTTTGTGACGGATATTGTCAATCGCGAAGAAATGAATAGCGCGATCTCTTTGAATTATGCGTTTCTGAATACGGCGCGGCTATTAGGTCCTGCGGTAGGGGGAATAGCGATCGCTTCAGTTGGTGCGGGTTATTGTTTTCTCTATGACAGCGTGAGTTACATTGCGGTATTAGTGGCGCTATTTGCAATGCGGATCGCTCCTCGCAAAGTGGAATCCCACAAAAAAAATCCTTGGCAAAATCTCAAGGAAGGATTCAAATATGCCTACAAGGTTGTCCCCATTCGCTCTCTATTGCTATTGTTGGCTTTGGCAAGTCTGATCAATATTTCCTATGCGACCTTGTTACCGATTTTTTCAGTACAGGTATTTCAAGGTGATGCCGCGACAATGGGATTTTTAACCGCAGCATCGGCTTTAGGCGCGGTCTTTGCCTGTCTCTATCTCAGTTTTCGGAAAGGGATTCAGGGACTACATCGATTAATTGCTTTCTGCCCAGCCAGTTTAGGAATTGCCATGATTGTCTTCTCACTTTCCCATGTGTTTTGGCTCTCCGTAGCAGCATTAACCGTGGTGGGATTTAGTTCTACACTTCAGGTTGCCGCGAGTAACACTGTCATTCAGCATGGTGTGGAGGAGTCAAAGCGAGGAAGAGTGATGAGCTTCTATACGATGTGCTTTATGGGTATGTCACCTTTTGGGAATTTGATTTTGGGGACTTCCGCAAATGCGATCGGAGCGCAAAATACGCTGATTATTGGTGGTGCAGTTTGCATTGTCGGTTCTCTTTTATTTGTGAAGTTCTTACCTGCGATCGCCTCTTGGGTGAAATCAGGTATAGAGCATTCAGTCTCGGCACAGGCGCAATAGGAGGAACGACAGATGGATATGGAAAATCCCAAACGGCGATCGCATTTACATAAAGTAAATTTACATCAGATAAATCAATTACCTCCAGAATTAACCGAAGCATCACAGAATCCTCTTCCCAATTCCATCACCAATAGCATCACTAATAATATTTACAAAAGCTTTCCTGCCTTTAAATCCCGCAATTTCCGTCTCTATATCATCGGTCAGGTGTTCTCCCTATCGGGAACCTTCATGACGCAGATGGCGATTCCTTGGTTGATTTACGATCTAACCAAATCCCATTGGCTGCTCGGCTTATCAGGTTTTTTAGGCTTTCTACCATCTTTAATTCTGATTCCTTTTTCGGGCGTACTTAGCGATCGCTGGGATCGAAAAGACCTTTTAAAATTAGTGCAGATTCTCGGTATTAGCGTATCGGCAACCCTGACCCTAGTTACCGCTTTGGAGTTAGCTGAATTCTGGTCATTATTAATTCTCAGCATTCTCGGTGGAGTTCTCAAAGGGCTAGATATGCCTGTGCGCCATGCCTTTGTCGTAGAAATGGTGGAGGATCGACAGGATTTAAGCAATGCGATCGCTATTAATTCGACAATGCTCGCCTGTTCGCGCTTAATGGGACCTGCGATCGGTGGACTGTTACTGGCAACTGTGGGCGTGAAGTTCTGTTTTCTCTACGACACCCTTAGTTATGTTGCCGCAATTTGGGCGTTAGCAGTGATGACTCTTCCTGCCAGTCAGCCAATCCCAATCCCCAAAAATGTCAGTACTTGGCATCGCTTAAAGGAAGGATTTAATTATGTGGCTGACTTCCTGCCCGTAAAGGCGATTATCTTGCTCTTAGCTTTGCAAGGTATCTTCGGATTTGCCCATGTGGTGCTATTACCGATCTAAGCTGCCGAAATTCTCCAAGGTGGCGAAAAGATTTTGGGCTGGTTAAGTGCGGCTCCTGCTTTCGGTGCAATTCTTTCCTCAATTTATCTCAGCCAACGTCGCCAAGTGGCAGGTTTAGAGCGATTGATTGCCCTTTGTCCATTTTCCATTGGTATTTGCGCGATCGCCTATGCCTACTCCAATGTTCTCTGGATTTCGCTACCTTTACTCGTAATCATGGGAGGTATTTCCACTTTGCATATTTCCTGTAGTAATACCGTGATTCAAACTATTGTCGATGACAGTAAGCGCGGAAGGGTGATGAGTTTCTATTCCCTTTCGCTGATTGGAATGTTGCCAATCTGTAATCTATTTACGGGAACTCTTGCCCATTGGCTAGGTGCGCCCCATACTTTGTTGATCACGGGCAGTATTTGTGTTCTGGCTTCGGCTTGGTTTTGGCGACAGTTACCGCTAATTTCCAAGTCGATTCGCAATGAAATGCATTCGATTAATAGAGAGGAGAAAGCTACGGCTTAATCGAAGAGATCCCCCTAAATCCCCCTTGTAAAGGGGGACTTAAACTCTTCTCCCCCCTTTACAAGGGGGGCTGGGGGGGATCTAAAATCTCCAACTTCTACCCAAAATTTCAAAATTAAAGGAACTAATATCATGGCTAAAGACTGGTTTGCATGGCACGATCTTTACAACTCTCAGGAGCTTTTACAACAACGATTAGTAATTGTTCAGAAATACATCTCTAACAGCCTCGACGATGCCCCCGCAGGAACGATTCAATTTGTCAGTGCTTGTTCGGGTGATGGACGCGATTTATTGGGAGTTTTGGAAACTCATCCCCGTGCTAAGGATGTCAGAGCGCGGCTAGTAGAACTCGATCCTAAATTGGTAGAACGAGGTAAAGAGGCGATCGCTAAATTAGGACTCACCAATCAAATCGAGTTCATCAACGGCGATGCTACGCTCACATCTGCTTACGTTGGCGCTGTTCCTGCGGACATTGTAATTATCGTGGGTGTCCTTGGGAATTTACCCAATCAAGAAGTTCTCCAAAAACTAATTCGCAACCTTGCTTACTTTTCTAAAACAGGTGCTTTTGCAATCTGGACAAGAGGACAACGCGATGGATTTAATCATGCAAAAAGGGTGCGCGAAATTTTTCAAGAAAATAATTTTTCTGAAGTTGATTTCCAGTTTACAGCCACAGATAACTTACAAGCAGTAGGCAGACACCGCTTTGATGGTCAAACCATTGCGAAACCTCTTGATGAAAAATTCTTTGAGTTTACAGGAACTCCTGAAACAGCTCGACTTTTAGTTTCAACACCCTAGATCGAAAGGAAAAAGGAAAAACAATGTGTATTAAAAGAGAAACTGAACTTCAGTTAACGGCTGATGTCTTGGTGATTGGTGGTGGTCCCGCCGCCGCATGGTCGGCATGGTCAGCAGCTTTTCATGGCGCAAAGGTAATTATTGCTGATAAAGGATTCTTAGGAACTAGTGGAGCCGCCGCCGCTAGTGGTAATGGCGTAATGGCTCCCACACCCGAAAACTGGGAAAAGGTCAAATGGAATCGCTATCAATCCACTCAAACCTTAGGTAACATTAACTGGATTGAGCGCGTCATTGAGAAAGCATGGCTGAGTATGCCCTTTGTCGAAGAATGGGGCTATAACTTCCCGAAAGAGAATGGCGAATCGGTGCGCCAGAGCTACTATGGACCTGAATATATGCGCGTCCTCCGCAAGAATCTTCTGAAGGTAGGCGTACAGATTCTCGATCAAAGCCCTGCCTTAGAACTGTTATTAGCAGAAGATGGATCTGTCGCAGGAGCGCGAGGCGTGCAGCGTCAGCACAATCGCTATTACACCGTTCGCGCAGGAGCCGTCGTTCTCGCCAATGGTGGCTGTGCTTACTTAAGCAAAGTACTCGGCTGCAATACCAATACAGGCGATGGCTTGTTAATGGCAGTGGAAGCTGGTGGTGAACTCTCTAGTATGGAAGCTTCTAGTCATTACGCAATTTCTACCGCCTTCAATGCCACTGTCACCAGAGGCGTTCCCTTTGGTTGGGCAAGCTTTACCGATGAGGCGGGTAATGATTTAGGCGGTTATATCAATGGTCGTCGCGATCCTCTATTTCTACCTACAGCGCTCTTGAAAGGACCTGTTTACGCAAGACTCGATCGCGCTACCGATGAAGTCAAGGCAGTCATTGAGAAATCCCATTTCATCGCCTATTTACCCTACAAGAAAGCAGACATCGATCCATATACAGAACGAGTGCCTGTGACCTTACTATTAGAAGGAACAGTACGCGGTACGGGGGGCATCCGACTCGTAGATGAAACCTGTGCCACAAAAGTTGCGGGACTCTACGCCGCAGGTGATGCTGCTTCCCGTGAATTTTGGGCAGGATTAGCCTCTGGTGGTGGTGGACCTAACGCAGCATGGGCAATTTCCACAGGGCAATGGGCAGGAGCAGGAGCCGCCGTCTTTGCGCTGGGTTTAGGCGCTCATGCTAATGACAGAAAAGCTCACCCTGCGGGACAATCGGGGCTGCGATCGCATTCATCTTCTTCCGAAAAATTTGATAGCGAGGCGATCGTCAAGGGTGTGCAAGATGAAGTATTTCCCCTCGATAAAAATTTCTTCCGTTCCGAACAAGGGCTGTTAGATTCTCTTTCCAAATTAGAAAAGCTATGGGAACAGTTGCAAGCCAATCCCCAACAGGACACGGTACGCGATGTGGAATTTTCGCGTCGAGCCGATTCTCTCACCGCAGTAGCCAGATGGGGCTATTTCAGCGCTTTACATCGCAAGGAAACTCGTGGCGGACATATTCGCACCGACTATGCGGAAACCGATCCCAATCAGCGCTATTACCAAGCTACGGGCGGTTTGGATCGCCTCTGGGTCAGACGTGACTGGATTACGGAAGCGATCGCCTCTCCATCTAATGCAGCACCATCTCCAACCACAACACTCGTAAAAATCCCTTCAGGAGCCGCGTCATGATCGAACTTGTCAGCCATAAACTCTGCATCAGTTGCAATGTCTGCGTTCAAGTCTGTCCCACCAATATCTTTGACGCAGTTCCCAATCAACCACCTGCGATCGCCCGTCAGCAAGATTGCCAAACCTGTTTCATGTGCGAGGCATATTGTCCTGCGGATGCTCTCTATGTTGCGCCAGAGTCGCATACCAATGTGGCGGTGAATGAGGATGAGTTAATCGATCGCGGCATCATGGGTGAGTATCGGCGCACTTTAGGCTGGGGCTATGGTCGAAAGAATAATAGCGAACAGGATATGGCACATCGGTTACGGCTACTTCCACGTCCTTATCAAAGTTAGGAGCCAATTGCCTTTATGTTATTACGCGTTTTTATTAGAAAACCAACCGAAGATGATTGTCAAGAATTGCTATCTCTTCACCGAAAAAGCAAGGAGTTCCATTTCCCTTGGGCTTTTCCTCCACTCACTGAGCAAGCGTGCATAAACTACATCAATCGTTGCCAAAATGAGGACTTTGAAGGTTTATTGATTTGCCGTTCGACTGACGATAAAATTATTGGAGTAGCAAATTTCAGTCAAATCTTCTATCGAGCATTTCAAAATGCTTATCTTGGTTATTATGTCGGTGTAGATTTTGCAGGTCAGGGATTGATGACGGAGGGTGTACGTTTATCGATCAATTACGCTTTTGGTACACTTGGTTTACATCGAATTGAAGCCAATATCCAGCCTGAGAACGTTGCATCCATTAATTTGGTAACGCGATTAGGTTTCACTAAGGAAGGTTTTTCCCGCCGATACCTAAAAATCAATGAACAATGGCGAGACCATGAACGATGGGCTTTGACAGTGGAAGATTGGGCGATCGCAATACCGCAAACCCTTTAATAGATAGATAATTGAAGCGATCGCCTAAAATCACGACTCACAGTAATAGCGATCGCCTTTAGGAAATAGATTATTGATGCGATCGCATAGAAATCACGATTCACAGTAATAGCGATCGCAAAGTTAAGAAGTTGATAGGCCAAGAGACTTCACCTTCAACAATTTCTGAGTTCTACTTTGGTAAATTCAAAACAATTCCAGCATCGGGATCTTTCTCTAACACCAGTCTGACCGCAGGGCACTGAATGAGTCGATCTTTATGGGCGGTAAATGCTTGTAAATCATGGACTGGTAGCTTTTGGCGTACACCTGACCAGTAGAAAATTAGGGCATAGGGATCGGCGAACGTGTATTGATCGAATAGCCATTCTTTCCCTATCAGTAGGCGATCGATTTCTTGCAGATAGTTCCAAAAAGTCTTACGCCCAATTGCTTGAATTTCTGCAAACGCAGATTCATCAGTAGTGTATTGATGAGGTTTTCTGATATGGCGATGGGCTACATGAACGCTAGAAGCAAAGAAGGAAGCGAGGGAAATAACTTGTGCTTTCGCAAAGGTATCGGTTGGCAGTAGTTTGGCTTCAGGGTACTGTTCGGCAAGATAGTAGAGAATGGCAACGTTCTCAGTCAATATGGGTTGATGATCGACTTTTAAGGCTGGCACTCTACCGCGTGGATTAATGGCGAGATAGGCTTCGGTTTTCTGTTCGCCATTGGCTAAATCAACCCGTTGAGCTTGATATTCAATTCCTGTTTCTTCGATCGCAATGTGGGAAGCGATCGAACTCGATCCATAAGCGTAATAGAATATTGTCATATCTTTTATCTTTTCGTTCTTTTCGTTATAGATACGTTCAATGTATTTTACATTGTATTAACTCGCCTACAAGAGCGGCGATCAAAGAGATGGAGTGGCGAAATAAACCAAACTGTGTCTATGCTGTTGAACGTACTAACTAATTAGTCATAAGAAATAAATGAATTATCTATTAGTTCTTGAACTCGAACTTTCCCAGTACTGTTACTAGGAATATTTACATCCTCTAGCCACAAATTTTCTATTGTGTGAATTGGCGTTATGTGTGACACATTGTCATCTTCAAAGCCAGTGCTATTAACAGCAAAGACTTTTCCCGAAGAGTCAAACACTGGACCACCACTTGCCCCCCCATGAACATACATACTAGTTCGCACACATGGTCCAGGCAGAAAAGTTTTATCGCGTCCATTTGGGTGATTCTCTTGAATCTCCCCGTCGTAGCCTTTTGCATAAAAGTGAAATTCTTGTGTCTCACCATGTTTAATTACAGTTGCTGGATAAGCATAAGTGATTATAGTTTGTCCAATACTAGGAATATTTGGGGTTAGTTCAAGTAGTTTGTTCTTTAGTGGCAAGCTAGAACGATTGTGATTCTTGGTGCAGATATTCCAACAGTTATATCAGCTACTTCATGACTTGTACAACGTAAGATAGGACGATACAGATAACCTTCTTCGAGAAATTGCACTAAAAAGATAGAATGGGTTTGCCCCCCATTCTCATCAATTACATCTAAGAGAACATGCTTGGCTGTAACAAATATTCCGTTATCAGTAATAAAAAAACCTGTCCCGATCAGATAAAAATCACCATATTTATCTTTTTTAAGAATTGGAAAGATTGCTTTAGTTAGATCAGCTCTATTTCCTTCCCCATCCAACGCACCTATTTTTTCTTCAGGCACTGATCCTTTTAAATTTTTTGGTTCCATGTTACTTACGAGGTAATTAAGTCTAAATAGCTATATGTTATAAATCTAATCTGTGCTTTATAGCTTAGTGCTGGATAAAAGTCTCATCCGAATTTTATCTTCCTCAATAACGCTGAAATGTCCAACCCAGTCATCACGTAAGGAGATAGCCGTTGTAACTTTCTCAGCAATGACTTTACTAGAAGAAGCTTTAAGCCGAAATAAAATAATCCCAGTACCAGCAGGAAGTTTTGAGCGAAAGGCAAGTTCTCCAAAGTCTTTATCAAAGGTTATCAAAATACGGGTTTCAACTTGAGCGCGACTCAAAACTTCAGGATCGGAAATACCTGGTGAATCAGTGCGAATCCAAACAACGTCATGTCCTTGTTGGCGCAATGATTCCACTGCATCAAAGGGGAAATTTTCATTAGCAAGAAACCGCATAGACTAGGCAGATATGAGGTAAACTTTTTCAGCTTTAAGGGAAGCACTAGCATAGGCAAAGCAAGCTTGGATATCTGCGACTGTAATCCCAGGATAATTGCGAAGAACCTCATCAATACTCCAACCTTGAGCGAAAAGATCGATGATAAATTCAACAGCGAGACGAGTACCTTTGATTACGGGCTTGCCAACTAAAACATTAGGATTTAGGGTAATTCTATCTTGCCAGACCATAGGAGTATAAGATGCAAACTAATGACTACATTTTACATCTTAGGAGGGCGACACGATCGCTTCATAGTCAAATTGTATTGCTGCATCAAAATTAACAGCAATAGGTTCATAATCCTGTCCTGTTACTTTTGCATACCGTTTGACTTGAGCTATTATTGAGAACGACATTGGACAATAATTACAACAGCATCATAACAAAAGTAGTGGCAATTCATGAATTGCCACTACTTTACAAACTAATCAAATTCTAAGCAAGAACTGGTTCTGCTTTCAACTCTTCAGCCCTTTTCTTCAAAACGCTAGGCAAGTTGCTGTTAAATACTTCACCTTCAACGATTTCCGAACGAAATCCATCGGGACCGACGGGAATATCACCAGTGATCGTAGTGCGATAGAGAACACGCTCAACTTCGATATGATCGAGATCTTGAGGAGCTAGGTGAGCAGTAGCGCGGTTATCCCAGAAAGCAATGTCGCCATTGTTCCAACGGAAACGAGTCGTGTAGGCAGGCTTCTTGATTTGGTTGAAGAACAGCTCTAATAAGAGCTTACTCTCTTTGCGAGAGAGTCCAATAATGTGGGAAGTGAATCCGGGATTGACGAATAGAGCCTTTTCGCCAGTTTCAGGATGTACTCGCACAACAGGGTGGATAGAAACAATTGGATTTGCAGCAATGCGCTGAGCAAGCTTACTATTGCTAGGAATATTCAAACCAGCATTGAAATGATGTTGCGCTTTGAGCTTGTCGGCTAGTTCGCGGATCGGAGCAGATAGACCTTCGTAAGCAGCAACCAAATTAGTCCAAGTAGTATCACCACCAATACTAGGAACATTCACAGCCCGCAAAATCGAACCTGCGGGAGGATTAACGGCGGCGGTGACATCGGTGTGCCAACGGCTTTCATAGCTGGAGCGCTGTAACCCATTGCGGCGTTCGTAGCGACTGCGATCGATGGGGAGGATTTCAGGATGATCGGAGATCGGTTCATCTTCGTGAGGATGGGCGAAGGTGACTTCGCCAAAGCGAGAAGTGAAAGCAACCTGACCTGCATGATCAAGATTTTGATTGCGGAAGAAAACGACTTTCCATTTTAAAAGTGCATTACGAATATCTCTGATGATTTCATCGGATAGAGGCTGAGACAAATCTACACCTTCAATTTCTGCACCAGTGAAGGTAGATGTGGGCTTAACGACAATGGACTGATTGCTCATGTAAATTCTCCAGAGTTATGTCTCTAAATTTGAGCGCGATTTGAGCGCAAATTACCTTTGATAAATTCTCCGTAGATATATTAATCGTCCTATAGCCAATTTTAGATTTACCTAAAACCCGCTTCAGCAAAGGACTATTAACAATTAATATAAATACTACGGTAAATCTATCGACAAGCCGTAGTATAGAGTTATCATATTTTTAGAGTCAAGTAGTTAGTGATACTAAATATTTGTATTTCATAAAATTAGTTAAACAAAGACAAGGGGGCTTATGCCCCTTGTTCGCAAGAGATTAAATCACCAGCAAACCTATAGGAGTTAAGACTATGACCACCGAACAACGCTCTTTTGATACTGCAAATGGAGCTTTTCCTTACTTGTTTTCCCCTGCGGCGGGTGAATCTGCGCCCTTGGTGCTATTCCTGCATGGCGCACGCGATCGCGGTAATGACTTGAATGTTTTGCTGAAGTGGGGCTTACCACTGTTTGTAAATGAATCGCAGTCACTGCCCTACTTTTTTGCAGCCCCTCAACTGCCTGCGGATCAAACTTGGGTCGATCGCACTGATGATGTGATTGCGTTTCTCGATCATTTGCTAGCCAACAATCCCATCAATCCATCACAGGTGATCATCGCAGGATTTAGCCTCGGTACGGCAGGTACTTGGCACATTGCCACGACTCATACCGATCGCTTTGCGGGTGTAGTTGCAGTATCTGGTCGTGTCCCTCAAGCGATCGCCGAGAAAGATCTTGCCAATCTCAAGGATATTCCTGTACAGGTGTTCCAATGCGGACAAGACGCGAATATACCCATCGCTGATGTGGAGAAGTTTGTGGAGAATTTGCGCGGGCTTGGTGTATCGGTAAATCTCACAGTGTTCCCCGATGGCGATCACTTTATCGCCGATCAGGTCTACAGCGCCCCAGATTTACAGCAATGGTTTATCTCCCAAACTCGCCGCGAATTAGCGATCGCTGCTTAAGAGAGCAAATCAACTTGTCAAAAATAAATCTTGGGAAAGTTCCACTTTTCAGGACTCTCCCAAGATTTATCGGATATTAGCCAGCAAAAAAGAGACAATGACCAAAACGAAACAATTAAAATTAGGCGCATTTATGCGTCCCATCAGCATCCATACAGGAGCATGGCGCTATCCCAATGCTTTGCCTGATGCTAATTTCAACTTTCCCGCGATTAAAAAGCTGATCCAAAAATTAGAGCAGGGAAAGTTCGATGCATTTTTTATGGCGGATCACTTGGCTTTATTGAATATGCCAATTTCCGCACTGCAACGCAGTCACACTGTTACCTCCTTTGAACCCTTCACCCTACTTTCAGCCCTTGCAACTGCTACCGAACATATTGGCTTAGTTGCCACAGCTTCGACAACCTATGATGCACCTTTCCATATTGCCCGTCGTTTTGCTTCCCTTGACCATATTAGTGAGGGTCGTGCAGGATGGAATATTGTCACTACTTCCAATCCCGATGCGGCGCTAAACTTTGGATTAGAAGAAGAACTAGAACATGATGAACGCTATCGCAGAGCGCGGGAATTCTATGATGTGGTGACGGGGCTATGGGATTCTTTTGCCGATGATGCTTTCATTCGTGATGTGGAATCAGGTATTTATTTCGATCCTGATAAACTCCATGTGCTGCGTCATAAGGGCAAATATCTTTCCGTGAAAGGTCCTTTGAATATTGCTCGACCTGTGCAGGGCTATCCAGTGATTGTGCAGGCAGGCGCATCGGATGCGGGAAGACAGTTGGCGGCGGAAACTGCGGAGGTTGTCTTTGCACCTGCTAGTAATTTGGAAGCTGGTAAGGCGCTTTTTGGCGATATTAAGGGAAGAGCTAAGGCGATCGGACGCGATCCTGATTCAATCAAAATTCTGCCAGGGGTTTTGGTGATTGTCGGTGAAACTACCGAAGAAGCGATCGCTAAACGTGCTCATTTAGATAGTCTTGTCCATTACGATAGTGGCATTGCCAGCCTAAATAGCGCCCTTGGTTATGATGTTTCCAGTTTCGATCCCGATGGAGTTTTACCAGAAATTCCCCAATCGAACGCTAGTCGTAGCGCCCGCGATCGCATCATCTCCCTTGCCCAACGCGAAAACCTCACCATTCGCCAATTAGCGCAACGGGTTGGTAGTTATGGCGGTTTAGCCTTTGTCGGTACTGCTGAAGCGATCGCCGATCAAATGGAGCAATGGCTATTTGAAGAGGGTTCGGATGGGTTTAATATCATGTTTCCGTTTGTGCCTGAAGGACTCAATGATTTTGTGAAAAAGGTAGTTCCAGAACTGCAACGGCGGGGAATTTTTCGTAAAGAGTACGAGGGCAAAACTCTACGCGAAAATCTGGGACTTTCCCGACCTCCTAACCAATTTTTTAAGACTAATTTTAGAACTAATTGGGATGACATAAACTCTCATCTAAAAGATAGCTAGTAGATTACGTATACCCCTAACTCTCACTATCCACCATTCAATATGTCAGACAATATGTCAGAAATAGCAGATTTAGCAGCAGCAGAAATTTTATCGCGATATCGCCAAGGTGAACTGTCACCTGTGGAAGTCACGAAAGCAACCTTGCAACGGATTGAAGACTACAACGATTTGGTAAATGCCTTTGCGATCGCCGTTCATCCTGAAATAGCGATCGCCGAAGCCCAAGCCTCTGAGAAACGTTGGCGCGAAGGTAATCCCCTTGGAGCCTTGGATGGAATTCCCTTTACGGCGAAGGATTTACTTTTAAGTAAAGGATTACCAACAAGGCGCGGAAGTAAAGCTGTTAATCCCGATCAAGCATGGGATGAAGATGCTCCTGCTATAGCGCGACTCCGTGAACAGGGCGCGATCCTGCTTGGTAAAACTACTACTTCGGAATTTGGCTACAAAGGAGTCACCGACAGCCCCTTAACAGGAATTACCCGCAATCCTTGGAATCTCAACCTCACACCAGGGGGAAGTAGTGGTGGTGCAGCCGTAGCGGCGGCTTTAGGATTTGGGATTCTCCATTTAGGAACCGATGGTGGTGGTTCCGTGAGAGCGCCTGCATCATTAACAGGTGTGTTCGGGATTAAGCCGACTTTTGGTAGAGTGGCAGGATATCCGATCGCCCATACAGGAACGGTTTTTCATGTCGGTGTTCTCTCGCGTACCGTTGCCGATGCGGCGCTGACCTTAAATGCGATCGCCCATCCTGATGTGCGCGATTGGTATGCTTTGCCCGATCACAATCTCGACTATACCAATCCTTTAGGGCAAGGTGTAGCAGGTTTACGTATCGCCTTTAGTGCGAATTTTGGCTATGCCCAAGTCGATCCAGAAGTTGCGGATTTAGTCAAAAAAGCTGTAGCCGTATTTGCTCAGTTAGGGGCGATCGTCGAAGAAGTCGATCCCAATTTTGAGAATCCACGCCACATCTCGCAAACTCTCTGGCAAGCGGGAGCCGCTAAGTTATTACGGGGCTTCACACCCGAACAACGCGCCGTAGTTGAGGAAGGTTTGCAAGCCATAGCCGCAGCAGGCGATCGCGTCACTCTCGCGGAATATCTCAGCGCCCAAGATGCCCGTGAAGCTTTAGGACGACATTTACAAAAATTCCACGAAAATTATGATTTGTTATTAACACCCACTGTAGCGATCGCCGCTTTTCCTGTAGAACAAAATCGACCACCCGCAATTTCAGAAAATCTTGATAGTTCTCAAAGGGAATGGTCGCCTTTTACCTATATTTTTAATCTCACACAACAACCTGCGGCTTCTATCCCCATTGGGTTTACTAAGGATGGTTTGCCTGTGGGGCTGCAAATTGTGGCGGCGAAATATAATGATGCGTTAGTGCTAAGGGCGGCTCAAGCCTATGAAAATGTTTCTCCTTTTGTTTTACCATTACAATTGAATAAACAGATTTCCCACAAATGAAGAGGTGTACAGTATGACCAACCAAATCTCCAATACCCGTCTCCAAACCGTTGATTCTGCCACCCTCAAGCAATGGCTAGACCATAACCAAGTAATCTTGATCGATGTACGCGAACCTTCCGAATATGCCGCCGAAAGGATTGATGGAGCCAGATTAGTTCCCTTATCCAAGTTAGATATCAATCAAATTCCCTTTGGCGGCGACAAAGATATCGTTCTGCAATGCCAAACTGGAAATCGCTCTGGGCAAGCCGCTCAGCAGTTATTAAATTCAGGAATAGAAACAGTTACCCATCTAGAAGGAGGGCTTAACGTATGGAAACAGCGTGGCTATCCAACTCGCATCGATCGCAATGCACCGATTAGTATCAATCGCCAAGTCCAAATCACGGCTGGAACGCTTGTTGTTGTCGGTACTATTCTTGGAGCATTTGTATCGCCATCATTTTTAATAATTAGTGGCTTCGTGGGTGCAGGGCTAGTCTTTTCTGGCATAACCAATACCTGCGTGATGGGTACTTTATTGGCAAAACTACCCTACAACCAAGTCAGATAAGCCTTTCACTTTTAACACTCTTACGGCACTTTGCGCTGCGGGACTTACGTAAAAGGACGCATCGTAGGGGCAATTCATGAATTTTCCTTACGATGAAATGCAGGTTTTAAGTCATTTTTGCGTAAGTTCCAAGGATATTAGCTAAATATACATCGCAAAATAGTCATTGTAGATTTCGGTATTTTTCTGCACCGTGAGTTCTATTTCTTTTTGATCCTGATTTATCACCAAATTTGCCACACTATCTTGAGGGATAAAATCACCGCAATATTCATTGGCAGGAACCGCTTCATTCATCTTTTTCGGAAATGCTAAATTCAGATTACTCATAATCGTGATGAACTGCTCACGGGTGCGATCGCTAAATCTAGGATTGAGGCGCTTCTCTTCGCCAATCGTAGAAACGGTTCGCCCTTTATAATCGTGGGCAGGATAAACCAGCGTTTCATCAGGTAAGGTAAAGAGCTTTTCAGTAACTGCATCGTAAAGTATTCCAGCATCACCACCTTGAAAGTCTGTACGTCCACAACCGCGAATAAAGAGAGCGTCACCTGTTAAAAGATGCGTGTCGTTGACTAAATAGGATAAATGGGCGTTGGTATGGCCATTAGTAGCGATCGCCTTAATCGTAACAGAACCAATCGTCAAAATCTCACCATCCGTAAGGGATAAATCGGCTTTGAGAACAGATGCATTTTCGGGAACGAGAACTTGAACGCCGCGCATTTGTCGCAATTTCCCTGCACCTGTGACGTGATCGGCATGGATATGAGTTTCTAGGCTATAGCGCAAGGTTAGACCCAAGTCATCGATCGCCTGTAAATCTCGTTCTACCAGTTCTAAAACTGGATCAACAAGTACTGCTTCTCTGGTCTGGCGATCGGCGATTAGATAGGTATAGCTACTGGTTTCAGGATCAAAAAATTGACGGAAGATTAAAGTTGAATTTACTTGCTGGAGAATATCACCAATTAGTAACGGTGTTGTGGGAATGGAACGCACTCGCAGAGGTAGCGATCGCAGTAAGGTTTCCGCTAGGGCTTGAGCCTGTCCTCGCAATTCAGGAACGGCGATCGTTTCCCAGAGGTCGCCTTTGCGGGGTGTGCCAATCGTATAGAGAATATTCGACGGCTTATTTGTACCATTTAATAACGCTCCATTCGCGGCTGAGGTAATCCCTAAGCCGATGGGATTGGGACGAATCAATTTTTGCGATCGCAAGCTTTCGACGAGGGGATGTGTGGATTTGCGATAGTCGGCGGCGACTCCTGTGCAGTTGACGACCCGCTTCACTACTAATGTATAGCTAGACTGATTTTCAGATTTATTTTTTCTTGGTTGAATCGTGACAGTGACACCATTCTCATTTTGCTCTTGAGTTTGAATGCGTCCTGCGGCGATCACTAATTGTCCTGAAGCCAATAGTTGATCGAGAACTTCGGCAACCTGTTGAGCGATACGATGACGATGCACATCCCAATAGGGAACCGCATGGCGCAAAAATCTCTGCTGTTCTGGAAGTGGTAATTGTTGCCAAAGCTTCTGAGTAATTGGACGCAGCGAATCTATTACTGCTCGCCAATCATAGCCCTCGGTTTGCGCTTTCTGTACTTCGCCACGCAAGCGCTGCCATAGTCCTAGAGCCGTTTTCGGTGCATCATTGATGGTCAAAAATGCAGGATAGGGCTTAGTCGGTTGATGGCGCTGCGGTGACAATCCCCGCCGTGACACTGCATAAATCTTTCCCTTATGCTTCCGTTCCTGCAACGACAGCACCATATCCACCATCGTCAAGCCCGTACCAATCAGCAACACATCGTCACTAGGATCAAGATCTTCTAACGCTTCTGCTGACCAAGCATTGCGAATCTTATCAGCACTTTGAGGTAAGGCATTGGGGGAATTCCCTAGCGCTAAAACCACTTTATCCGACGCGATCGCGCCTTGACTTTTTAAGAAAATTCGCGCTCGTTCATTACTTGCAGTTTGGAGCTTTTCAATAGCGATCGCTTCATCGTTTATCCGCTCCAACTTCACATGATTGGGCGCAGTGGCAAGGGCTTCTTCTAAAATCGATTGAATATACAGCCCATAGACCTTACGAGGAATGAAGGTACTCGCGGTAATTTCGAGGGGTAATAAATCGGCTAATTCGCTGTAATTGTGATAGAGCCAGCGCAGAAAATGCCCCGTATCATTAGGAAAAGCGGTCATATTGCCTGCGGACACATTGAGCAAATGGACAACATTATCAGTGCCGTAGGCAATTCCCTTTGCCAGTTGTTCGCGGCGTTCAACTAATTTGATCGTTAACGGCTGTGTCGATGTTTTAAGTAAATTTACAGCTACTAAAGTCCCACTAAATCCCGCGCCAATGATCGCAATTATTGGCGCGATTACAGGTGAATTAGATTTGTTAAAAGTGCTTTGAGGATTAGTAGTGGTTGGTTGAGCCATGACTTTTAACTATGCTGAGAGGCTTAATAAATCAATAATTGCATAAAAATCAATAAAACATACGGTTTATACAGCGAGATTAAGATGATTGGTCTTGTTTTTAAGCCCCAAAGGTGTTAGCCTTATGAATAAATCTACGGTATTTACAGATACTTACCGTAGATTTTAGTCAATAATAAATCACTGTCAGGAATCACAGTCCATGAGTCAGGTCTTAGCAGAAGTCCTAGAGGCTAACCGTACATACACAGAAAACTTCGGCGATCGCGGATCTTTGCCTTTGCCACCTAGCCGTCAAGAGGTAATCAAAAATTATGGCGCACAGTG